>OGXA01000046.1_pt1 | contig 89002 bp, 65 predicted proteins | sample 1576171 | NCBI WGS metagenome assembly OGXA01 (sample SAMEA3541587, study PRJEB24748) | human gut metagenome | biome: human gut; feature: human-associated habitat; material: faeces | place: China | collected 2012 | reverse complement strand
ATTAGGGCTATGCCCGAAAATGAAAAACCACCCGCTAGGCGGGTGGATGTTTATTATTGACGGCGGCGAGTTGAAGTCCGGGCCTGTTCAAGACATTGACGGCTGTCTGTAATTCCGGAATATGACTCTTGGCATTTTCGGTGATGTCGCTTAAGAAAATACCGTGTTACATTAAGACGGGAAAGTCAGATTGTAAGAAAGGGGATATATAATGAAAGAAGGACAGGCTTTGCAGGGAAGTCCTTATGTAGAACAGATTGAAAAATATGCAAGTTCGCTCAAACAGCTTTCCCATACATTTTTAGAGTTAGAGGCACACAAAGAAGAGTTTTCGGGAGCCGATATTGACGGGATGTTTGACCGGGTGAAAGAAAGGGTCTGCAAAAAATGTGAAAAGAACGCGTGGTGCTGGGGAGAGAACTTTGTTCATACGTACCAGATGGGATATGACGTGCTCTCGGCGGTCGATCATTATGGAAATGAATTAAACGTAGAGACAAAGAGAAAACTGATGCAAAGATGCGAGAAAGCTCCGAGATTTTTGCGGGAGATGCTGGAAGGTTTCAGGGATGCGAGACAAACGATCATATGGACAAACCGTCTGGCGCGAAGCAGGGAAGGGTGTGCGTTTCAGATGGATCTTTTTGCCGATATTATGAAACAGACAGTGCGGGAATTGGAAAAAAGTATTTTTACGGATGAGCGCATGGAAAAGAGGATAGCAGGGGCGCTTAGAAAATGTGGAATGCGAGTTTTGTATACATATTTGTTCTTAAATGGCGAAGGAAAGTTTGAAGTACATGTGACAGTACGAAGTACAGGCAAAGAGAAAGGGACGGCAAAAGAAGTCGTTCAGGCCGTATCAGAAGCAGCGGGAAGACGTTTTGTCCTTGCACATGGAAGTCCGCAGGTAGTCGGATTCCGTTATATGACGATCGTATGCAGAGAGGGACCGTCGTACTATACGCTGTCAGGTACTGCCAAGATCGGGAAAGGATGTGCGAAAATATCGGGAGATAATTTTACACTCATGGAACTGCCGGGAGGAAAGAAGGCGGCGGCTCTTTCTGACGGGATGGGCGCAGGTGAGACGGCATGTAAGGAGAGCACGCTTGTGATCGAGCTTTTGGAAGAATTGCTTGCCGCGGGATTCCCGGAAAAAGCCGCCGTTCAGATGATCAATACAACGCTGGCGACAGGGCGGGAGGAGATTCATTATTCGACTGTGGATCTCAGTGTGTTTGATCTGTATTCGGGAGAATGCGAGATCGTAAAAGCAGGAGCTTCCTCGACATTTATTAAGAAAAAAGACTGTGTGGAGCATCTAAGTTCTACGAGTCTGCCGATCGGGGTTGTCCATCATATAGAGATTGATTCTGTCAGGAGAAAACTTGAGGACGGAGACTTTGTGATCATGGTTACGGACGGGATTCTTGACGCCCTTCCGGTAGGAGAGCAGGATATATTGCTTGAAACGATCATTCAGGGAAGCGCTATAGTCAATCCGAAAGAAATGGCGCATCATATCCTGGAACAGGTCCTGGCGTGGACAGGCAGAGAGCCTGCCGATGATATGACGGTGATCGTTGTGGGAATGTGGGAAATATGTGACAGGAATACTTTACAGGCGCGGATGGATTCGGTATAGTATGCGTATAGTGAAAAGCTGTGTATTGCGCGGCGCTTCATACATAAAAACACGGATTTGGTATAGTATACTTATGATGGAAAAAGCAGGAAGAGAAACAGAAAAATTAATAGAGGAATTGATCGTACAATTTCATATGATCGAACATGGAGATGTTGTGATAGCAGGCGTATCGGGCGGAGCGGATTCGGTATGCCTGCTTTTGACGCTCTGCAGTTTGCGGGAAAAGTTCGGTTTCGAGGTAAAAGTGTGCCATGTGAACCACTGCCTGCGCGGAGCGGCTGCGGATGCGGACGAGGAGTATGTAAAGAAGCTTTGCGGCGAACTTGGAGTGGAGTGTCGTGTTTTCCGAAAAGAAGTGGAATTAATCGCTGAAAAACGGAAACAATCTTGTGAGGAAGCGGGAAGGGAAGTACGAAGAGAAGCATTTGAACAAATGTGTGCCGAAAACGGAGGAACGAAGATCGCAACCGCGCATCACAGAGACGATCAGGCGGAGACGGTTCTGCTTAATATAGCAAGAGGAACGGGAATACGCGGCCTTTGCGGGATCGTGCCTGTCAGGGACAACCGGATCAGACCGCTTCTTTCACTTACAAGAGACAGAATCGAGTCTTATCTGCGGGAGAGAGGAATCGTCTGGCGCGTCGACGCAACGAATGAGGAGGACGATTATACACGCAACCGGATCCGGCATAAAGTGCTGCCGGTATTGGAAAACGAAGTAAACGATCAGACGGTGAAACATCTGGAATCGTTATCCCGTCAGGCGGAAGAAATATGTGAATATCTCGATTACAGCGTGCGGCAGTTGTGGAAAACCTGCGTCAGCGTGAGAAAAAAGGACCAAGAACAGAAGGAATCGCCGATAGAACTTGTCATAGAAAAAGAGAGCTTTTTTCAAAGTTTTCCGGCAGTGAGAAAACTGCTTCTGCAAAAATGTATCGGTAAAGTGCGCGGAGGACAGAAAGATCTGACGTCTGCCCACCTTCAGTCGGTTTCGGAATTGTTTGACCGGCAGGTGGGAAAACAGATCGATCTGCCGGGAGGCGTTGCGGCGAAGAGGACATATGACGGGATAGAGATCATAAGGCAAACACAAAGCAGGGCGGAAACGGGAAAAGCGGCGCCGGAGTCAGACGCCGCCGGAAAGTTGGAACTGCGTTTTGTGGAAAACGGAGACATTTTGCAGGCAGAAGAAATCCCGCAAAAAAGTTACACGAAATGGATTGATTATGATATAATTAAATGCGGTCTTTGCGTACGGACAAGGCAGAGCGGCGATTATCTCGTGATCGATGATCAGGGGAGACGTCAGAAACTGAAAGCATGGTTTATCAACGAGAAGATCCCGAAGGAAGAAAGAGACAGGATGCTTCTTGTCGCAGACGGAAGCCATATTGTGTGGATACCGGGATACAGGATGAGCAGAGCGTACAAAGTGACAGAAAAGACAAAAAATATTGTTGAGATAAAGATTACGGAGGAAGAAAAAGATGGCAGAAACGATCAGAGAGATGATTTCGGAAGAGAAAGTTGACGAGAGGATCAGGGAACTCGGAAGACAGATCAGTGAAGATTACGCAGGAAAACAAATTCATTTGATCTGTGTGTTAAAGGGCGGCGTATTTTTTATGTGTGAGCTGGCTAAGCGGATTAACGTGCCGGTTTCTATGGATTTTATGTGTGTCGGAAGTTACGGAGACGGAACGGCTTCGAGCGGAGTTGTTCGTATAGCGAAAGATCTGGATGAGTCGATCGAGAATAAAGAAGTGCTTATTGTGGAAGATATCATTGATTCCGGGAATACACTGTATTACCTGATCGATGTGCTGAAAAAGAGAAATCCGGCAAGTATGCGCCTGTGTACGCTTTTGGATAAGCCGGACCGCAGAGTGAAAGATGTAAAGGTTGATTACTGCGGATTTGAGATCCCGGATGAATTTGTTGTGGGATATGGGCTTGATTACGCCCAAAAATATAGAAACCTTCCGTATATCGGCGTAGTGGAAGGCGTGGAATAATCAGGAGGATCAGTTTTGGATAATAACAGAAATTACAGAAGTGTGAATGGATTTACGATCATTATATTTATGGTGATCGTTTTTGGCGCGCTCTGGATGGCAAACCGGATGCAGATGCATCGACAGGAGATGACATACACAGAGTTTGTTAAGCAGGTTGAGGCAGAAAATGTAACAGAAGTATATATCGATCAGAATAAGGCAGTTCCGACAGGTACGGTAGTGTTTGCTCTGAAAGATACAGATGAGAACCGTTCGGTCAATGTGTCGAATGTGGAAAAAGTAGAGAAACTGCTTGATAAAAACGAAGTTTTATATCAGGTATCCGCAATTCCGGAAACGTCGATGCTTTCTTCCGTTCTTCTTCCGACCGTGATCACGCTTGGCGGGATCATGCTGCTTTTCTTTCTTATGAACCGTCAGGGAAACGGGGCGAATGCAAAAGCGATGAACTTCGGAAAAAGCCGCGCCCGCATGACAAATCATGACGAGATAAAGGTGACGTTTGCAAATGTAGCGGGACTGCAGGAAGAGAAAGAAGAACTTGCGGAGATCGTCGATTTTTTGAAAGCGCCGAAAAAATATGTGCAGGTAGGCGCTCGTATTCCGAAAGGCGTTTTGTTGGAAGGACCTCCGGGAACAGGAAAAACACTTCTTGCAAAAGCTGTTGCAGGAGAGGCGGGAGTGCCGTTTTTCAGTATTTCGGGTTCGGATTTTGTGGAAATGTTCGTAGGTGTCGGCGCATCTCGCGTGCGTGATCTTTTTCAGGATGCGAAGAAAAATGCTCCGTGTATTATTTTTATTGATGAGATCGACGCTGTGGCAAGACGAAGAGGCAGCGGACTTGGCGGCGGTCATGATGAAAGAGAGCAGACGTTGAATCAGCTTCTCGTTGAGATGGACGGATTCGGCGTCAACGAGGGAATTATCGTGATGGCTGCGACGAACAGAAAAGATATCCTTGACCCGGCAATATTAAGACCAGGACGTTTCGACAGAAACGTACTTGTAGGCCGGCCGGATGTCGGCGGCAGAGAGGAGATCCTGAAAGTTCATGCGAAAAACAAACCGTTGGCGGAAGATGTGGATCTGAAACAGATCGCTCAGACGACGGCAGGATTTACAGGGGCGGATCTTGAAAACCTGCTGAATGAAGCTGCGATCATAGCTGCAAAGGATAACAGAATGTTTATCCAACAGAAAGATATCCGTCATGCGTTTGTAAAAGTAGGCATCGGAGCGGAGAAAAAGAGCCGCATCGTATCTGAAAAAGAGAGAAAGATTACGGCTTACCACGAGGCGGGACATGCGATTTTGTTCCACGTTCTTCCGGATGTAGGACCTGTATACAGTGTGTCTATCATTCCGACCGGCGGGGCAGGGGGATATACGATGCCTCTTCCGGAGAAAGACGAAATGTTTAATACAAAAGGGCAGATGCTTCAGGAAATTACGGTTTCCTTAGGCGGTCGTGTAGCTGAAGAAGAAATATTTGACGATATTACGACAGGCGCTTCGCAGGATATCAAACAGGCGACTGCGATCGCAAAATCAATGATTACAAAGTTCGGTATGTCCGAACGCCTCGGATTGATCAACTACGACAATGACAGTGACGAAGTGTTTATCGGACGCGACTTCGGGCATACGTCAAGAGGATACGGAGAAAAGATCGCGGGAACGATCGACGAGGAAGTAAAACGTATTATTGACGAATGCTATGCCAAAGCCCGTTCTATTCTTGAAGAATACCATGATGTTCTTGAGGCGTGCGCAAAACTTCTGCTTGAAAAAGAGAAGATCACACGAAGCGAGTTTGAGGCATTGTTTGAGGACGGAGTGTCGGAGGAGGGGTAATATATGAACAGAGAGGCACTATTCTGTGACGGTACGCAGGATTATGTCATCCCTGCAGAACCGAAGGAAAACGAAAAGATCAAGATTCGGTTTCGCACGGCTCACAACGATGTGGAAGAAGTCCATATTTTGACCGGCAATTCGTCGTATCCGATGTGGAAGATTGTTTCGGAAGGCGAATTCGATTTCTATGAGATAGAATGGCAGCTAAGTGATGTTCCGTTCAGTTATCTGTTTGAAGTAAAAAGCGGAGATCAGATATGTTATTTCAGCAGGTGCGGCGTTTCCGATCAGAGAGAAGATTTTTATGCGTTTATGATCGTTCCGGGATTTTCTACTCCCGAGTGGGCAAAAGGCGCGGTTATGTATCAGATTTTTGTGGATCGGTTTTGTAACGGCGATCCGACAAATGACGTGGAGGACGGGGAATATATTTATATCGGCGCTCCGAGCGTAAAGATCAAAGACTGGAGTAAAGTTCCGGCGGCGATGGATATCCGTAATTTTTACGGAGGAGATCTTCAGGGCGTCATGGATAAACTGGATTATCTTCAGGATCTCGGCGTTGAGGTTGTATATTTTAATCCTCTTTTCGTTTCTCCGTCAAATCATAAATATGACATTCAGGATTATGATTATATCGATCCACATTATGGAAAGATCGTCTCGGACGGCGGAGAGACGCTTCCTAAAGGAGCGAAAGATAATACAGGCGCTACAAAATATCAGAAGCGAACAGGCGATATCCGCAATCTTGAAGCGAGCAACGAGCTGTTTGCAAGGCTTGTGGAGGAGATGCACAAAAGAGGGATGCGTGTGATTCTCGACGGCGTATTTAATCATTGCGGATCGTTTAACAAATGGATTGACAGGGAGCGGATCTACGAACAGCAGCCGGAATATCCAAAAGGGGCATATGTGAGCGGGGAAAGTCCGTACCGGAAGTTTTTCCGTTTTCATGATGAAAGAAAAGAGGCGTGGCCTTACAATAAAAGTTATGACGGATGGTGGGGACATGATACGCTGCCGAAACTTTCTTATGAGGATTCCCCGGAACTTGAGCAATATATTATGGATATAGGAAAGAAATGGGTTTCGCCTCCGTATAATGCGGATGGATGGAGACTTGACGTTGCGGCGGATTTAGGGTGTAGCAACGAATATAACCATATGTTTTGGAAGCGTTTTCGCAAAGAAGTAAAAGAGGCAAATCCCGAAGCTTTGATCCTGGCAGAGCATTACGGCGATCCGGGAGAATGGCTGCAGGGGGACGAATGGGACAGCGTTATGAATTATGACGCGTTTATGGAACCTTTGACGTGGTTTTTGACCGGAATGGAAAAACACAGTGACGAGCGAAGAACAGACCTGTGGGGAAATGCAGACAACTTCATAGGCGGAATGCGCCATTTTATGGCAAGTATGCTCACTCCTTCTTTGCAGGTCGCGATGAACGAGCTGTCCAATCACGATCACTCCCGTTTCCTGACAAGGACGAATCACATCGTAGGACGCGCCGAACATGTCGGTGCGAAAGCTGCGGAAGAAGGCGTTAACTATGCCGTTATGCGTGAAGCGGTTACGGTTCAGATGACATGGGTCGGAGCGCCGACCGTTTATTACGGAGACGAGGCGGGAGTATGCGGATTTACAGATCCGGACAACAGGCGCACATATCCGTGGGGCAGGGAGAATAAAGAACTGCTCGCGTTTCATAAAGAGATGATCCGAATTCATAAACAGGAAAAACCGCTTAGGAAAGGGTCGATCAAGCTGCTCTATGCGGAAAGAAACGTACTTGCATACGCAAGATTTCAGGAAGATGAGCAGATCATTGTTATCTTAAACAACAGTAAAGATTTAAAAGAGCTGACAGTTCCGGTCTGGTTTGCGGGAGTTCCGAAGCAAGGCAGGATGGAAAGGCTTATGTATACATATGAGGAAGGATATACGACAGAGTATGACGAGTTCATTGTAGAAAACGGAGAGATCGTCATCAATATGGGGCGTCATTCCGCAATCGTAATGAAACCTATTTCGGAGGGAGAGAAAACATGGCAGGGAAAGTAGCGGTTCTAAATGATCTGGCAGGCTTCGGAAGATGTTCGCTGACAGCCGCAATCTCGGTATTGTCGGCGATGGGGGTGCAGCCGTGTCCTCTTCCGACAGCCGTTTTGAGTGCACAGACAGGGTTTGAAAGTTATTTTTTTCAGGATCTTACAGAGCAGATGGGGATGATTACCGAAGAATGGAAGAAATCAGGCGCGCAGTTTGACGGGATCGTTACAGGGTTTATGTCAGACCACAGACAGATCGGGGAAGTGAATCACTTTCTCGATCTGTTTCACAAAGAAGGCACATTTCTTCTTGTAGACCCGGTGCTCGGAGATAACGGAAAACGATTTTCTGTTTTTGACGGGTTATTTCAGAAAGAGATGAAACAGCTTGTTAAAAGAGCGGATATCGTGACGCCGAATGTGACGGAACTTTGTCTTTTGACGGATTATGATTATGATAAGATTCAAAATATTTCGGAAACGGGAGACAGAGAAGCTCTTTTTTTGGAAGTGTCGAAAGCGGCAGGCAGACTTTTGGACAGTGGCGTATCGGAAGTGATCGTGACAGGGGTGTTATTTGAGGAGCAGGACGCTGCGAAAGAGTGTACAGTCGGAAAAGAGACCGGAACAGGCGGCAGGAAGGTCGCAAATCTTACGGTGACGCGTGAGAAAACAACGGCAGGGATCTCTTCTTTTATCGGGGCAAGTTACTCGGGAACAGGAGATCTGTTCGCTTCCGTAATTGCAGGCGGAAAGGCTCGCGGAGACCGTACAGAAGATTCGGTCAGACTGGCGGGAGAGATGATCGAGAAGGCTGTTAGGGAGTCGGCAGCGCTTGGAATTTCGGGGAAAGAAGGAGCAGAATACGAAAAATATCTTTGGATGCTGTGCAAAAAGACGAAAGAAAGCGGCGAAAAAAAGGGAAAATAAAGAGCGGATGTGGAAAAATATAGAAAAATATCACAAAAATGAGGAAAACTTAAATAGATCAGGCGGCAGGGTTGTAATTCCTATATGCGAGTGATAGAATACGGACATATTCGTACAAGGGTGGGGAACTTGTACAGATAAGTATAATACTAATAAGTACGAGGGTGTATAATGGGGAGAAAAAACAGAATATTTAAGGGGAATCTGAAAGCATCGCAAATCTTGGCGGTGCTTATGTTGATCGTTATGATCATCCGGCCGATTATGGAAGTCTCGGCAAAACCAGGTGAAATTACAACAGAAAACCCTTCCGCAGAGGTGGGGAAGGAAGGAGAAAGTCTGTCCGACGGAATAGATGGGAGCGCCCTATATCCGTTAGAAGAGAATGGGCAAAACGGGCAGATGTCTGAAAACGATGCTGTACGGCAAAACGGGCAGACGTCTGATGAGACAGACGCGAAGAACAGTCCGAATGCATCGGATAGAACGGTTTCTGAAGGATCATCGGAAGAAGAGAACATGACATCTGCGCAGCAGGAAAGCTTGTGCAATGATGAATATTGTTCTCACATCTATTATGATCTGGATGGGAGGCAACATGCGCTCTGCGCTCTCGGGGAGCGGATGACAGAGACGGATGTTTACAGAACAGCGGAAGACAGCGCGGTATATGAAGCAATGTATTTTGCAAGTATCCCGAACTTGTATGAGGCAAGTGCGTTCGGCGGAGCGACAACGTTTGAGAAACTGCATGTAAATACAGTCTACGCATTGTTTTATAAAGAAGATCCGATTGAACCGGGGAATGCGGGGAAAAAGGAAATACCGAAGACATATCGAATGATCAGCGTCGACGAAGCGGGACTGTTCGGAACGGTAATACCGGAAGGCTGTTCTTATGTTGCGTTTGAGATGGAAGTAACGAATAAAAACGGAGAAGCGAGAGAAATAGACTCTCAGATCGTATACAATCTGCGTCAGGCCGCAAATCCGAACGACCCTTATCATGAGATAAAAAAAGAGCCGGTAATAGACGCCGCCGGAGAGGTAAAGCAAAGAGGATCGGGATCTTTTGTATTTACGCAAAAGACAAGAGACTGCTTTTACTGGGACATGTCCTATCACACGTCCTACTGGGGAGGTCATCCGTCATCAAGTAATAACATCTTGGATGAACTGGCGATCTATGTTGATAATGACAAAGACGGAAATTATGATACGAAAACAGATAAAGTGTGGGATGAGTTATGGGTATCTTACGCAGATAAAAACGGAAAGATCGTATCAAAGAAAGTTACAAGAGAGACCCGCTATGAATTATGTACTTATTATGCGTTTGGAAAAGGATCAGGTCTGACAGAACTGTCGCTTCTGGCAATTTCAAACGGAGAGCTTAATGAAAAAGGCGGTTTCAAACATCCTTCCGATAATAAAGAAGACGATAAAGTATATTATCAGTTATATAATATTGCATCAGGCGATAACTTTTTCATTCTGAGGAACTTGGATGACAGTCATCGTATTTGGAGAAGTTATGAAACAGACGGCGACCGGTATGTCGCGTTTAAAGATCAGATGTACGGAACGTCGGGAGCGCTCGTTGCAAGTGGCGTAGAAGGCGGGAAAACAGAAGCGGCGGATACGGTGGAATATCGTCTTTGCGAAAACCCGGAAGACGGGCAGGCAGTGGAAACCGAATGGAAAAAGATGGATCAGGCGCTGCCGGAATCTTCGGGAACGGGTCAGGCAAGCGAAGATATGGAAAATGAAGTTTTTTATAAAACATTTTTTACACATGAAAAACTGTCGGATAAAGAAAAGTATATTCAATTTCGTATATGTGAAAACAGAGCAGACGGCAAAGTTGTAAAATATAAGACGGATATAACTGAGATTGACGATACTTATGCTTTTCCATGCTTTTTCGCAGACGTACTTCAGAAGAAAAGTTTAAGTTATACGAGTGAGCAGTCGAAAATCAACGGAACATGGAGTTCGATCTTTAAGGCGAGCGATCACGGAGATGAGGGAAAGAACATTCCGATAGCGAAAAACAAGTCGTATGATCCAAAATACTATTACGCAAATACGACGTTTTATGATTATTATTCGGATTATGAACTTCAAGGAAAAAGATTGAGCGAAGTAAACGGATCGCCGTACGAATATGAAACGAGTTTCGGAATATTGAACGACGGCATCTCCAAGTATTTCCAAGGGAAAAATGAAAAAGCGGCGGCGTGGTATTATGGAAAATATATCAGGCATCCGGCTGTAACAGACGGGGATAATCCGCTAAATAATTCTTCTCCGGGCAATATGTCGGGAAATCAGATCGGACCGAATGACTGGCATTCGGGAAATACGTTAAAGTATGCTTACGGGCATGTCGATAAACAACTGGAAGATGGAAAAATCTCAACTGCAGGTGTGAAACTTCCGCAGTTTGACGAGAGTTTTCTTCGCGGAAACAATGCGTTTCACTCGGCGCTGGGATACGTGTATAATAACGTTTCATTTCCGTTTTTCCTTGCAGATGACGGCTATTGGGAGTACAGTAGTTTGAAGTCCGATCATGTGCTGCGGTTAAAAGAAGATCCCGATAAAGGCTATTATTTAGACGTAGGAGAAAAGGAAGACGCGCTGAAAACAGGTGACAGAGATGTCGCAATGGGAAAAGATCAATTCGGATTTTTCCCGTTTAATGACAAAAACGACGCAACGAAAGAAAACTCGTTTTACCGGTTGGATAGGATGAAAACGAATTTCTGCTTCGGTATGAAGATGGAACTGGAATTTAAGCTGACGGAAGACGGAAAAGTGCGTATGCCGGGAGAAAAGGCAGGAGAATATATTGAGAAGCCGATTGAATTTGAGTTTTCGGGAGACGATGATTTCTTATTGTATATCGACGGAAAACTTGTACTTGATATGGCAGGGAAACATAATCCTCTGGAAGGTCATATTAACTTTGAGACCGGAGCGGTAGATGTGTACGGATTAAATAAAGACGGTGCAACAGAGGACGGATATCCGATCAATAAAAATCAGCATCATGCACAGGCGAATATTTATGAAAAAAATGATGCGAACGGTCCGTGTTTAGATATGGAAGAACTTTCGCAAGGCATACATAAGATCACGATTTTTTATGCGGAGCGCGGAGCGGGTGTTTCCAACTTAAAGATCCGTTTTAATTTCCCGAAAACGAATCAGCTTGATCTGACGAATCAGGTAAGCACTGCTTCGGCAAATCAGGACGTATTCGGAAAAGCATTAGGATATATCGGAAGTTTTACTTATAAAATATTGAATCAGGCGACAAGCGGAAGGCAGATTCCCGTGGAAGATTCGGTAGGTTATCTCCGTAACGAAGGCGCTGTTAAGTTTAACGATTTTAAAAACAGCGGAACATACAGAGGGTCTAAGACCGGAGAAAGTGAGCTCAAAGAAGCAGATCCGGACGCAGAGACAGACGGCCCGATTATCGGTGAGCGCAGCGATGTGATAAAGCTTGTGAATAAAGACAGCGGCAAAAATCTCGATCAGTATCAGATGTCGGAAGAAATTGCTTCGGGAAAATACTGGACAACGATCGACTGTGCGGAGAACGGAGGCAGTGTGGATCTGTCAAAAGCGGCATATCTTCAAATGTCAGTTTATAATAACTCGGATGCTTCCAGCGCTACCGGGTGGTCGTTAAAAGCGAGACTGACAGACCGGCACGGAAATGTGATCACCAGACCTGCCAGTCAGATGACGTATTATGGATACAGTAATTCGATGCCGAAAGGCCAGTGGTCGATCGTTCGTCTGAATCTGGCAGACTGGAATTCGGGAATATCGGATTTTGATATGAAAAATGTCGCCAAAGTGCAGTTCGCCTTTGCGCGTGACAGAGGAAGTCTGTATATGGCGGATATGGATTTTAAAGGAAAGATCATTCCGAACCAATCGACCGGATTTTATGCAAGCGACGATCAGATTTCAGATTATGAATCGCTGGGAACAAAAGAGCGGCCTCTTAGCTATAATGAGGCGGTCTTAAATCCGGTAAGCGGAGCGTTCTTCCGGTTGAATCCGATACAGGAAACAGATGTTGTGAACAACGGAAATGACCTCATGGTCAGATCGAGAGGACTGTTGGAGCTTACAGATGGAAACAAAGTGTCTTTTGTCGATAAATTCCGTGAGGGAAGTTATTTGCAGATCACACAAGACGATCCGCTGAGAAACAAAGTATTTCGGACTTCGTGGTCGATTTTGGAAAATGCGGTATATGACGGTGCGTCGGGAATGTATACGGAAGGTTATATTGCGGATAACATTCTTGCGCTGCATCCGACGGCAAGAACGGTGGAAAATGATCCGGAGATTTTGAATAATACAGTGACGGATGTAAGAACATATACGGCGTCAGACGACAGAAATGTAAAGAGCGCGGACGGAAAAGGGTATCACTATCCGAGTTCAAACAGAGAAGGACATGTATCGGAAAAGAACGAGACTTTTGTTTTCAGAAGCTATCTCGATCCTGACAACCTTCAGAAAAACGGGATCCATCTGACTGTGGCGTATAAAAACGATCTGATCAGCGGAGGACTGATCATTACAAAAACCGTCGATCAGATCGATCCGAAAAAAGATCATACATATAAATTTCATGTTCATTATACTGACGTAGCCGGAATGAGCCTTGAAGGAAATCTCGGATCGGGAAGCATGTCGGAAAGCGGAAGCAGTATTGTTCAGGAAATCGACGTAACTGTTCCGGCGGGAAAACAGACTGCAAGCGTAGCAGTGTACGGTATTCCGAAAGAGACTGTATATACGATCCACGAGGAAAATGAGATACCGCAAAATATCGAGATCGGCGGGAATTATACTTATCCTCAAAACGTGGCAAAAAATTTCGTGCAGACAGATCCTGACAGAGGCGGTGTACGCACAGGTGATGAGTATGACCACAAGGTGAAGGTGGGAACAAAGAAATATAATGTGAACGGAACGGAAGTCGAATATAAAACGGCGGAAGGTACAATGAAAGAAAGCGTACAGGAAGTTACGTTTGCGAATAAACAAGTGCCTGCTCACGGAGAAATTAAGATTACGAAAAAACTTCAGGGAAAAGCGTATGGGGAAGAGCGGGGTTATTTGTTCCATATCCATTATAAAACAACGGATGAAAACAATAAGGAAAAGGTCGTTGTCGTTCCGCAGACTGTAGTTGTAAAAGCAGGGGAATTGACAGGAAGTACTGTCTATGAAAATATCCCGCTTGGCGCACAATATGAAGTACATGAAGTAGATGAAACCGCTCTTCTGACTTTGGAAGCGGACGCAGGATCAACGGTATTGGGAAGTGATGACCCACTTTCGGATACCGAACAGAATCATTCTCATACAGATGTAAAAGCAGAGAAGAAGCATATTTCGATCATTCCGGAAGAAGAAGGGGCGATCGGAAGCGAATGTGCGAAGAAAGGGTTTTGGACAGCGCAGGGCGGAACGGGAGAAAGCCGTCATAATTTTACGTTTACAAATATCGGCTCTCATAATGTTGCGGTCTTGAAAACAGACAGTTCCCGAAACGTGCCTTTGGAAAACGCAGGTTTTACGCTTTATGATACGGAAGATAATATCGTTCAAAACCGGACGGCCGTTTATATGTGGCAAAATGAGATCAGTATAAGCGATCCGAATTATGACAGTTCGAGCGGAAGGTATCATCGGGGAGATACGTCTTATACGGTATATACGCTGAAAGGCGATCCGGCTGAGAAAAACGTTTATTATGTACCGCTGACGAATGAAGAGATTGCCGCATATAAAAAGGGAATGGAAGATCCTGAAAGTGCGGAAGGAATGGATGCACAGAATCGTGAAAAAGTTCGCGCGGCGGCATGTTTCGAGAACCTTGCGGCAGGAGAATACGTTTTAAAAGAGACGACGCCTCCGAACGGATACGGCGCGTCAGATCCGATTCGGTTTAAATTATCGATACAGGAGGGAGAGGAAAATCAGTTTGTACTTCCTTACGGAGTAAGTTTGGAAAGTCCTCTCTCCAATAAAGAAAATGTGACTCTTCAGGTGAGAAATGAAAAAAACAGCGGAGTCGTAAGCTTTACAAAGGAAAACCGAAAAGGAGAGCCTTTGAAGAACGCGAAGTTCGCTTTGTACCGGCTGATCTGCAGCGATCCGTCTCATGGAGGAAAGCATGATAAAGATCTGATCCGGCACGATGAAAACGGTAGTCTCGACGCCGGATATGCGTATAAAGATTGTTGGAAATTGCAGGGAACGGCGGTTTCGGATGAAAACGGAACAGTCGAATTCCTAAATCTTCCGGCAGAAGAAGGCACAGAGTACCGTCTGGCGGAGTTGAAAGCTCCGAGCGGATACGTGACGGCGAAAGGTCAGTGGAAAGTCACATATGAGAAAGAGACTCATGAACTGAAGATAACCGGAAGCGTAAAAAGGCCTCCGGCATTTTCGGGGGAAGGAACGGATGAGAATCCGTATAAAGTGATCAACTATACTTATGCCGAATTTCCGTTATCAGGCGGAAGGGGATACAGCTATCTTGCAGGCACGGTTCTGATCGCGGCGGCAGCCGGGTTGTGGTTTTGGTATGATTCGAGAAAGAGAAAAACTGTAAGATCACGCGGCATGAGAAAAGGGGGATATAAATAATAAGGAGGAAAAAGTTAATGGACAAGAAAACAAAAATGAAAGAAAAAAAGGCAAGCGGTATTTGGAAAAAAGTGTTGGGAATCTGTCTTGCGGTAATCATGGTCATCGGGATGACGATGCCGGCATGGGCGCAGATCGATGCAGAGTCGAAAGGTTCTATCAAAGTTACGGCAGATGAAAGCGGATGGACAGCATCGGCGTACCGGGTGATCGATGTGAATTTTGATTTTGACAACCAGCAGCCGAAAGAGCCTGCTTATGTGTGGAACAAAAACGCCGCAGAATGGGTCAGAACAAACTTTAAAGATTATATTGAAGCGGACGGCAACGGCGTAACAGAAGCGTTTATAACAATGGATACGGATAAGGATGCGGTTAAGGTAAAAGAATTTGCAGATAAGATGTCGTCGGCGATCGCGGCAGATACGATTCAGATGGGAGCGGCAGGAAGCGTTCAGCCGGGTGAAGGTCAGACGGAAGCGACGATCGGAAATCTTTCAATGGGCGGATATCTTCTGCTGATGACAGGCGGAAGCAAGATCTATTCTCCGGTATTTACACATATTTATCCGAAGTTTAGCGACGATACAAAAGAATGGGCAATCGTAGACGGAGATATTACAATTACCGCAAAGGGAACAAACCCGACGATCAAGAAAACTGTAAAAAATGCAGACGGAAAAGAAATATCTACGACGGCGATCGGAGATACGGTAACTTACGAACTGACAGTTGATATTCCGGTTTATCCTGATAGTGCAAATGTAAAAACATTTGTTTTCGGAGATGTTCTTCCATCCGGTGTAGCGTTGGTTGAAGATTCAGTGGCAATCAACCCGTCAGGTGCGCAGACAGATCTTTCGGAACACTTTATAAAAACAGAAGGAAAATTTGAATACAGCGTCAAAGATTACGGCAATTTGAAAACAGCAGTCAACGGTGCAAGTCAGATTATCGTAACTTATAAGGCAAAAGTTGTATCAGAAGCTTATGAAACACCGGATAACTTGAAAAACGTAGCGTATTTGAAGTACAACAGCGTTTCTTATAATACACAGGGCGTTGAAAAAAAGATCAATGTGGACCGTCAGTTATATACGTATGGCGTAAAGATTAAAAAGGTAGACAACAAGGACGAGAATACGGCGCTTCAAGGTGCGGAGTTTGCTTTGAAAAAAGGCGATACAGAAATAAAGTTTGCGAAAAGCGGAAAGATGTATTATCCGGCAGCAGACGGAGATGCAAAACTGACGACAGATGGAAATGGAGAAATGCTTATCGCAGGTCTTGATCTTGGAACATATACATTGACAGAGACGAAAGCGCCGTCAGGTTATACTTTGCCGAGAAATCCTGAGACGACAATCACGCTGTCTGAAAAAGACGCTGTAAACGGTACGCTGGATGAGTCAAAAGCAGAAGGAACGAATGTGAAAGCAAACTCGGCATCTGTTGATACACAAAAAACATGGCAGTTGAACTTCGTTCTTACAAACGGCAAAAGTAATTTCAACCTTCCGATTACAGGAGGCATCGGAACGGCAGTCTTTACGATCGGCGGAATTATGATCATGGCAGGAGCGGTAATGCTTCTTACATATGCGATCCGCAGAAGCAGAAGATAGGAAGTTTCAGGAAGAAAAGAAAAAAGTTCCGAACGGAAAACAGACAGAGAAAAGGCAGAAAAACAAATAGAGAAAGAAAAAGACAGAAAGAAAAGGGTTTGTCTGTATGCGCGAAAAAAGAAAAAGCCGAAAACGGCACAATAAACGCGGGCAGATATTAACACCGGTCATATTCCTGACGTCCCTGCTTTTATTTGCGGCGGGCGTCGGGATTTTCATTTATCCGGCGTTAAGCAACTATCTGGCGCAGCGTGAGCAAAAAGAAGTCATAGAAGAGTACGCTCAGACTGTAGAACAAATTGATAAAGACAAGATGGCAAGACAGTGGGAACTGGCAGAAGAATACAACGAGACTCTTCTCGGTGATCCCGTTCATGATCCGTTTATTCCGGGAACAGGATATGCGCTTCCCGATAATTATGAAAGTGTGCTGAATGTAAACAAAGACGGCGTAATGGGGTATCTGAAGATCCCGAAGATCAAAGTCGATCTTCCGATCTATCATGGCACAAGTGAAGAAGTTTTGGAAAAAGGCGCGGGACATGTCGACGTGACCGCTCTTCCGATCGGCGGAGTGAACCGGCATCCGGTCATCAGCGCGCACAGAGGTCTTCCAAGCGCGGAATTATTTACAAGGTTAGATGAATTGGAAAAGGGAGATCGTTTTTTTCTCCATATCCTTGATAAAACGCTCGCCTACAAGGTAGATCAGGTGAGAGTTATTAAGCCGGAAGAATTGGAACAACTGCAGACATATCACGATAAAGATTATGTGACGCTTCTGACTTGTACGCCTTACGGAGTGAATACACACAGGCTTTTAGTACGCGGAGAACGGATTCCGTATGAAGTGGCGGAAGAAAATGGGGGTGAGGCGTTCGATGATGAAAAGAATCAGGGAATGCCGCAATGGGTGAAAGAGTATGTTGTTATGATTATCGCAGGGATCTTGCTGCTTGTTTTCGCAGGCAGGATGTTTGCGGCGAGAAAATAAAAGAACCGCAGAACAGAAGAAAAGAAGACTACTGTTCTGCGGTATTTACTATTTCGTCAAAACTTCTACGCCGTCATTTGTGACAAGTACCATGTATTCGATCTGGGATGACAGTCCGTCGTCGATCGTGTATACAGTCCAACCGTTATCCTCATCAACGAAGAAGTCGGGACTGCCTTCATTGATCATCGGTTCGATCGTGAAGATCATACCGGGAACGAGAAGCATTTCACTTCCTTTTGGAGTGACATAGCTGACAAACGGATCTTCGTGGAATTCAAGTCCGATTCCGTGTCCGCCGATCTCTTCTACGACAGAATAGCCGTTTTCCCGGGCATGAGTGTTGATCGCATGCGCGATATCACCGAGATGTCCCCACGGTTTTGCGGCCGCAAGTCCGAGGTTGACGCATTCCTCTGTTACGCGGACGATTTTTTCGGCTCTTTCGGAAACCGTTCCGAGCTTAAACATACGGGAGGCGTCGGAAAAGTAGCCGTTTAAGATTGTAGAGACGTCAACGTTGATTATATCGCCGTCCTGAAGAATGATATTTTTATCCGGGATACCGTGGCATATTTCGTTGTTGAGCGAAGTGCAGACACTTTTCGGAAATCCCTGATAATTAAGCGGCGCGGGGATTCCCCCGTGTTCTTTCGTGAACGTATATACGATGTCGTCGATCTCGGCAGTGCTCATTCCGATGCGGATGTGCTTTGCGACTTCATCGAGTACAGCGGTATTTAATCTGGCGCTTTCTTTGATCTTTTCGATCTGTTCAGCCGTTTTGAGGATTGCCCGTGTCGGAACAATCTCGCCGCGTTCTGAATGCAGAAGAATTTTTTCTTCGATCGGCATATGGCATTTTTTGTATTTTTTGCCGCTGCCGCACCAACAGAGTTCATTTCTTTCCATGAATAACATCTCCTTGTAGTTATTTTATTACTGTATTTTAAAAGCGGTGAATGAAAAGGCCGCTTCGCAGTTTTGGTTCAAACCATGTTGATTTCGGAGGCATGAGAAGCCCGGCGTCCGCAACGCCCATCAATTCAGTCATAGAAGTGGGATACATTGCAAATGCGATCCCGCCTGTCTGATCTGCGGCGTCTTTCAGCGCGTCAAGTCCCCGGATTCCGCCGATAAAACGGATGCGGGAATCTGTTCTGGGATCGCTGATGCCCAGAACCGGGGAAAGGATGTGATCCTGTAAAACGGAAACATCCAGATCTTTTACCGGATCGCCGGAGAAAAGGTCTGCTTTTGCGTTTACACGATACCAGTTTCCGTCGGCATACATTCCGAATTCGCCTTTTTTCTGCGGGCGGACTGCTTCTACGCCGGCCAAAGCCACATCGAACCTGCTCTTTATTGTATCAAGAAATTGTTCAAATGTATACCCGTTCATATCCGTAACAACTCGATTGTAGTCGTAGATCGCCAGTTCGTCCGCGGGGAAGAGGACAGAAAGAAAATAATTGTATTCTTCTGTTCCTGAAAAATGGAGATCTTCTGCTCTGCGTTTCAGTCCGACTTTGACAGCAGAAGCTGCGCGGTGATGTCCGTCTGCAATGTACAGATGTGGAATCGCCTCAAAAATCTTAGAAATGTCAACAATCGTTGACATTTTATCTATACGCCACACCTCGTGTCTTATCCCGTCGTCAGAGGTGAAGTCGTAGACTTCAGGTGTTAATCGGACGTTTTTGATGATCTCTCCTAGTTTTTTGTCGGCGCGGTAAGCGAGAAAGATCGGTCCGGTCTGGGCGCTGCATGCGTCGATGTGACGGATTCTGTCCTGCTCTTTTGCTTCCAGTGTATTTTCGTGTTTTAAGATCACATTGTTGCAATAATCGTCGATCGAAGCGCAGCCTACAAGCCCTGTCTGTGTTCTTCCGTTCATTGTAAGCGCGTATAAGTAGTAACAAGGTTCTTTGTCCTGAAGAAAAGAACCTTCATCGATCATACGGTTCAGTGTTTCAGATGCTGTTTTATATACTGCTTCGCTGTATGGATTTGTGCCTTTTGGAAGAAGCGTCTCGGCTCGGTCGATCTGAAGAAAAGACTTCGGTTCGGCAGCCACGATTTCTCTTGCTTCCTCGCTGTTGTATACATCATAAGGAAGGGCGGCTATGGCAGAAGCTAAGTCTGCGCGAGGGCGGATTCCTTTAAATGGTCGGATAATGCTCATAGTAGTACCTCCTAAAAATCATCTGTCAGATAACTATACCACAGGCGAAAGCGGTTTGTCACGGGAGAGTCGACCTGAAGTGCGGTAAAAGTGGATATCTGTATGGATGAACTATCGTAACAGTTCAGCCCGCGCCATTCGTAAAACCGCACTGCGTGCTTATTGTGGCTGGCGCCACTGTTTTACTCATGAATAGGCGCTTAGCACATACAGATATCCACTTGCAAAAACATGCAAGCATGTTTTGTGCTTCTTGGATATCTGTATGGCTGAACTGTTAGACAAAAACCGACATTTTACTTGCCCGAATTATAAAAATATAGTAGTATTAATTTTTAAAGGAGAGGAAATTATGTGGTATTGGATTATAGTAGCTTTACTTGTGTCGGGCTGTGCCGCGATGTTGTTTGTATCGTTTTCGGGAATCAAACAGAGCAAAGCGGAGTTGGCGCGGGCAGAAGGAAGAGGAAGAAAAAAACGTCGGGATGAATATGAAGATGAGTATGAGGCGGAAGTCCGCACGCGTTCAAAACGAGAACGAGAGGCGCAAGCGTATGCAAAGGATCAGCGCCCGAAACGTAAGAAACGCCGCTGGAAGATCATTCTGGAAGATATTGACAGTTGGGAAAAATATAGCTTTACATTTTGCGACAGCGTAGGGATCGGCAGAGGAAAGGACGGAAGCATGTATGAGAGATATCTTCCGCTCACTTCTGACGGAAGGATCTCCAAGCTTCATTGTGTAATCATACATAAGAATGACAAATTATATGTAAAAGACGAGGATTCGAGAAACGGTACATATTTAAACGGTGTCCGTATCGACCGGCCGATGGAGATCCAAAGAGACGATATTATCGGAGTCGGGGAGACGCGGCTTGAAGTGCAGAGGATTTTGCGTGAGAGCGATTAAACACAGCATATAGAAAAGAACAGTCCGTTTTGCGGGAAGGCAGACAGTTGCCGCACTGTAAAGCGGGCTGTTTGCCGTATAGGAAGCGGCGCATTTTTGGCAGTCACATTTTCGGGGAATGAACATATAGTACACATATAATATCAGTTCGGGAGTGAGTGCGATGAACGAAAAACTGCCTTATTATATGGCTTATCCGATGCCCTTTTCTTTTGATGACGAGCGGATCGAGAGAATGGATCTTGAATATTTGAAAAGTATGTATCCGAAGATTCCGAAACGGATTCTTCCGTATGTAGAAGAAGAATGCGACCGTATGGAATACGAAAACAGTATGGTGTACGACGCATATCCTGATAAACTGCAGTTGAAGCTGATGTGCACGCGGGTGTGTGACAATATCAGACGGCATGAACATATTTGCCGGGAAGAGGATGAGAAGGAGGAAGATTTATCCGAAGATGAAGCAATAACTATGGAGAATCTGAGGGATCTTGTGGAGGTAATGCTGTTTCAGGAGTTATACAAACGCCGTTGTGACCACAGAAGATGTTGTCGCAGATTTTTTAAATAAGCGGAACTGTTTTATGCAAGTTTTGTGAGGCGAAGCGGAACTGTTTGGCAAAAAATATGTTTTGGTTGAAAATTACATGGAATATTTGCTTGAATTTTATGTATATTTTACAGAAATTTTCAAAGAAGCTCTCTTGATTTACTATTAAGATGAAATGTGATAAAATAAATAAGATATAGTAATGTATATTAGGTGGGGAATAAAATAAGGCGGAGAATACATATGAAAAAAAATTTGATTTTTATAGGGATGCCCGCAGTAGGAAAGAGTACGGTCGGCATCGTTGTGGCGAAGCGTCTCGGAATGCAGTTTATCGATACAGATCTGTTGATCCAGGAACAGGAGAAGAAACTTTTGTGTGAGATTATAGCCGAAGTGGGAGAAGATGGGTTTATTGAGATCGAAAACAGGGTGAATGCAGACGTCGATGCGGAAAACGCGGTCATTTCCCCGGGCGGAAGTGTGATTTATTGCGAAGAGGCGATGAAACATTATAAAAATATCGGAACGGTCGTATATTTGAAAGCGTCTTATCAGACAATAAAAAAGAGAATCCGCAATCCGAAAAAGCGCGGAGTTGTTCTGCGCGACGGACAGACGTTTCGGCAGCTTTATGAAGAGCGCGTGAAGTTCTTTGAAAAATATGCGGATATTACGATCTGTGAAGACGGATGCGAGATCGAAGATACGATAGAAAATGTCCTGGAAGAAGTAAAAAACTTGACAATGTACAGTGAACAACACTAGAATGATACGTTGACAAAAGTTGGGATTTAAAAAAAGCCGGATATGTGGTAGAATAAAAACGGCAGACTGAAAAGATATTATAAAGAATATAAGATAGAAAAGAGATATAGAAAAAACGTACGGGAAAGTACAAGTATGATAATAAAATCTAAACAGAGGTGTGATATGGAACAATATATCATAAAAGGCGGAAATCCGCTTGTCGGAGAAGTGGAGATCGGCGGCGCGAAAAATGCGGCGCTTGCAATTTTGGCGGCTGCAATCATGACGGATGAGACTGTTCAGATCGATAATCTTCCTGATGTGAATGATGTGAATGTGATGTTGGAAGCGATCGAGGGAATCGGCGCGATGGTGCAGAGGATCGATCGTCATACAGTAAAGATCAACGGAAGTACGATCGGCGATTTTAATATAGAGTATGATTACATTAAGAAGATCAGAGCGTCTTACTATTTGCTGGGAGCTCTTCTCGGGAAATATAAAAGGGCGGAAGTCGCGCTGCCGGGAGGATGCAATATCGGAAGCAGACCGATCGATCAGCATTTGAAAGGATTTCGGGCTCTTGGAGCGGACGTTGATATTGAACACGGCAAGATTGTCGCAGAGGCGGAGAAACTTCGTGGAACGCATTTGTATTTTGATGTTGTGACAGTCGGGGCAACGATCAATGTGATGATGGCGGCTGCTATGTCCGAAGGTCTTACGATCATGGAAAACGTGGCGAAAGAGCCGCATGTTGTTGATGTGGCAAACTTTTTAAACAGCATGGGCGCGAATATCAGAGGCGCAGGTACTGACGTGATCAAGATTCGCGGCGTGAGATCGCTTCATAAGACGGAGTATTCCATCATACCGGATCAGATCGAAGCGGGAACATTTATGTTTGCGGCTGCGGCGACAAAAGGAGACGTAACGGTATTGAACGTAATTCCGAAGCATCTTGATGCGACGATCTCTAAATTAGTGGATATCGGATGCGAAGTGGAAGAGTTTGACGATGCGGTTCGCGTTGTTGCAAAGAAGCGTCTGAGGTGTACCCAGGTGAAGACGCTTCCGTATCCGGGATATCCGACGGATATGCAGCCTCAGATCGGGGTGGCGCTCGCTTTGGCAAAAGGAACGAGTACGATCACGGAAAGTATTTTTGAGAATCGTTTCAAATATCTCGGTGAACTGGCCCGTATGGGAGCACAGGTAAAAGTGGAAGGCAATTCTGCGACGATTGAAGGCGTTGAGCGGTTTTCGGCTGCTCGTGTGAGCGCGCCGGATCTTCGCGCGGGAGCAGCGCTTTGCATTGCGGGTCTTGCGGCGGAAGGCATTACGATCGTGGATGATATCGTTTATATTCAGAGAGGATATGAGCGGTTTGAAGAGAAACTTAGAGGGCTCGGCGCTATGATCGAGCGTGTATCCAGTGAAAAAGAGATTCAGAAGTTTAAATTGAAAGTTGGTTAAAAAAAGGCAGAACCGAGAAACGGTTCTGCCTTTTGGCTCTTTCGGCGATGGAAGATATAAAAAGAAAAAGTGCGGTTTCCGGGAAGTGGAAAGGAAACTGCACTTTTGGCGTTTTGGATAGTTTTTATCGGATTTTTCGAGTGGACTCCCGTACTTTTAATTCTACAGGGAGAAGGATCTGCTGTTTTAATACGGAGTTGCTTTTGATCTGACGAATCAACACTTCTGCCGCCAGTTTTCCCATTTCGGCAGAAGGAAGCCGGACGGTTGTCAGGGCAGGCGAAAAATTCTTGGAAAGGGAGATGTCATTAAAGCCGACGACACCGATGTCCTGAGGACATTTTAAGTTCAGCTTTTTAAGCTGAGAAAGGATGGCGCTTGCCAGAGAATCCGAACCGGCGAAGATCACTTCGGTTTCGGGATGCTTTGAGAGCAGTTCCTTTACCTGTGCCGCACATACTTTTGAATCCCAGTCGCAGTTATAGATCAGTTCGGGATCGTAAGGAATATTATTTGCCCGAAGCGTTTCACGGAAGATCATCATGCGGCAGCAGGAGTCGAAGTCGGATGGGGCGGATGAGTTGGAAGCGCCGCCGATGTAGGCGATCTTTTTGTAACCGCATTTGATAATGTGGTCGAAGATCAGTTGGTTTGCATATACGGTGTTGTATCCTATATTGCAGTATCCGTCAATATAGTTGTCGACAAATACGATTTTTTTATTGAGCGTTGTAATAAATTCAAGAGTTTCGGGCGGAATTTCCGTAATGATCAGTCCGTCCAGTTCCGAAAGCTGCTTTTTGAGTCCGGGAGTCATATTATGCAGCTGGGAATAGCTTACGATCAGGGAAATAAACGCATTGTGAGATGCGCAGTAAGATTGGATCCCTCCCAGAATATCATTGAAATAAGGATCGGAGTAACTATAAGTAAGAGACATGATGCAGCCGATGTGGAGCTGACTTTTTTTTCCTGTATACTGATAATGAAGTTCCTCTGCTGTTTTCAGAACGCGTTCTCTTGTTTCCTGACTTGCCCGAAAATCGGGATCGTTAGAAAGAATTTTGGAAACAGTAGTAATGGAAACGTTTGCCGCTTTTGCGACTTCTCTAATTGTAGCCATAATATCCCTCCTTGTTTAGTAAACATAGTATCACAAAAAATAGAGAATGTAAACCTAAATTTTATGTAAATTATCAACAAAAAATAAAGTTTAGTAAACAAAATAGGTTAAAATAACTATAAAAACCAGACAAAAATAAAATAATTTGTTAAAATTACTTGAAAATAAATAAAACAAATATTATTATCTAGATAAACAAAGACAGATTGTTTAGTAAACGGAGGTGCAACATGAAAAAATTTACATTTATAGGAGCAGGATCTTTGGATTTTACAAAAGATCTTGTAAGAGACATTCTTACGTTCGAGGCATTTCGGGATGCGGAACTTATGTTGATGGACATTGATCCGAAACGTCTTGAATATGCGGTAAAAGGAGTACAGAAAATCGTAGATGCCGGAAAATATCCGGCAGTAGTAAAAGGAACGCAGGACCGGAAAGAAGCATTGAAAGATGCGGATGGCGTTCTGATCACGATTTTGCAGGGAGGTGTGGAAGTATGGCGTCATGATATCGAGATTCCGAAGAAATATAATGTAGATATTTGTGTAGGAGATACGCGTGGCCCGTCCGGTATTTTCCGTTTTTTGAGAACGGCTCCGGTGCTTCTCGATATTATAAGAGACTGTGAAGAGGTATGTCCGAACGCGGTAGTTCTCAATTATACGAATCCGATGGCAATGCTCGTAAGTTATCTGCAGTCGATGTCTGACATGAATATTACAGGATTATGTCACAGTGTTCAGGGAACGGCGGAAATGCTTGCAAAATGGATCGGAGCAGAAGAAAAGCAGGTTCGTTATACATGTGCAGGAATCAATCATCAGGCGTTTTATCTTGATTTTGAAGTGGATGGAAAAGATGCTTATCCGGATCTTTATAAAGCAATCGAAAGAGAAGAAGTGGCGGCTGAAGAACCTGTCAGAATCGAAATGTTCAAGAAGCTTGGATATTTTAATACAGAATCGTCGGGACATAATTCGGAATATGTGGCATGGTTTAGAAAACGTCCCGATCTGATCGAAAAATATTGTACTCACGGAACAGGATGGAATCCGGGAGCGTACGGATTTATATTGGATGAGTATTTAGGACGGGAAGATACATGGGAAAAGGAATATACGGACTGGCTTGAAAACGGAGAAGTCGATCTTGAAAGAGGAGAGGAATACGCTTCCAATATTTTCAACGCAGTGTTCGGCGATCACACACCTTACTTCTTTAACGGAAACCTGAAAAACCATGGTTATATTACAAATGTGAAACAAGGCGTATGTGTGGAAGTTCCGACAGTCGCAACAGAAGCGGGAATCGTTCCGATCAAACAGATCACGCTTCCGGATCATCTGGCAGTGCTTGTAAATAATTCGGCGCTGATCGAAGACCTTGCCGTGAAAGCTGCCATTGAAGGCGATCCGAACCTTGTATTCCAGGCTGTTTTGTATGATCCGCTTACAAGCGCGGTCTGCAGCATGGATGAAATCCTGAACATGGTTCAGGAGATGCTTGATAAAAATGCAGAGTATTTGAGTTACTTTAAGTCGTTAAAGATAAATATGGAGGTGCTTCATGAAAAAGAGAATCGTTAGTTTAATATTATGTGGGCTCATGGTATTTTCAGCGGCAGGATGTTCAGGCGGCGGAGAAAATAAAGCAGGAAAAGACGACGTTACACTGACAATGTGGACACATATCAATGAGCCGTGGAATGCGGCATATAAAGATGCGATCAAAGAGTTTGAATCGGAAAATGAAGGCGTTCGGATTAAACTTGAGACGTTCCCATATGATGAGTTTGAATCAAAAGTACAGACCGCTTTGATCGATGGTGAAGGCGGAGCGGATATTTATGAATTGTGGGGAGGCTGGGCATTAGATTTTACTCCTTACGGAACATTGATGGAACTGCCGGAGGAAATGGCAGAAAAAGTGAGAGAAGAAAATTACGAGCCGACATACGGAGCACTTGAGTATGAGGATAAAATGTATGGTATCCCGCTGGAATATAATATCGAGTACGGCGGAATGCTTGTGAACGATACATTGCTCAAGGCGAAGGGGCTTACTGTTCCGAAAACATGGGAAGAACTTCGTAAAACGGCAATCGAAGGAACAGAGCACGACGGCAATATTTTCCAGTGCAAAGGTTTTGATTTTGTGAACTGGGATTCCGTGCCATATTATTTCCTTGCCTTTATCCTTCAGCAGGATGCGGATTACATGACGGCGGACGGAAAATTCGACGTGACGACAGATGCGGCTAAGACAGCGTTTAATGAACTTGCGACAATGGTGACAGAAGATAAAGTTACAGATCTTGAAGGACTGACAGGCGGAGCGGATATGGAAGGTTATCAGCAGTTATATGCCGGACGCAACATGATCGTACCGCGCGGACCGTGGACGATCTCCGAAGGAGAACAGTCATTCGGATTAAAACTCGGCACGGATTTTGATTATGCAGCTATGCCGCAGTATGGAAACAATCAGAAATTTGCTTCGGAAAACGGATGGTCGCTGGCGGTAAGTTCCAGTTGTAAAGAACAGGAAATCGCTTTGAAATTCCTTGAATATCTGTATCAGGATGATGTTATGTTAGAGCATAACATACGCTGCACACAGATTCCGGCAAAGAAAAGTCTGGCTCAGAGCGAAGAGTACAAAAAAGAAGTTCCGTACGCGGACGTTCTTGTAGGAATTCTCGATCAGGGACAGTTTATCGGAAACTTTAACACGGATCGTCTGAAAGAAACAATCAACAATACGTTTGTTTCCTATTGTTCCGGGGAATACGGATCGTTGGACGAGGCGATGGAAGATATGAATACGAAACTGAATGGAATACTGGAATAAAATAAAAAGACTGCCGTAAAACGGCAGTCTGACTCACAAGGGGGTGCGTCATGAAAAATAAAAAATTTGTAGGGACGGTCATGGTACCGGCTATGCTGCATATGTTTGTATTTATCGTTATCCCGATCGTGATAGGTCTTGTGATTTCTTTCTTTAACTATAATCCACTCAGTTCAGACAATAAATTTATAGGACTGGAAAACTTTGTAAGGCTTGTTCAAGACGCGGATTTTCGTAAGGCGCTTTTAAATACGCTGTTATTCGTGCTCATCACGGTTACTTTGAATATCGGCATCGCGCTCGTTGTGGCGCAGATGATCTCATGGTTTAAATCAAATAAGGTGAGAAGTTTTTTCCGTATGGTATTTTTCCTGCCGTGTATTGCGCCTATGGTTGCAACATCCGTTGTATTTGCCCGTTCTATCTTCCCGACGACAACAGGATTTCTGAACGTGGCTCTGAATAAGATCGGGATCGACTCGATCAACTGGCTCGGAGATCCGAAAGTAGTGATGATCTCACTTATTATTTATACGATCTGGGTAGACGTCGGTTATAACGTGATCCTGTTTTCGGCAGGTATTGACGGAATTCCTTCTTATGTGTATGAGGCGGCAGATCTGGACGGAGCGAGCGAATGGGTAAAATTCCGCAAGATTACATGGCCTTTGCTTGGAAGAAGCTTTCAGTTTGTCATTGTACAGACGTTGATCTCACATTTTCAGATGTTTGCGCAGTTTGCAGTGCTCATTTTGAAAGACGGCCCTCAGAATTCAGGACTTGTTCTTTCAAGATATATTTACAAGATGGCGTTTGAGTATAAAGACATGGGATATGCATCGGCTGTGTCGCTTGTTCTCTTTGTCATTATTATGACACTGTCATTGATCGAGCAGAAGAAGAGTGCGGTAGACTGGGAGTATTAGGAGGCATATTATGAAAATGTTAAAAGACAAAAAGAACAGAAAACTAAGGATTATTTCATTCGTGATTTTGTTTTTGGCAGCGATCGTGTTTCTTGCGCCGTATTTTTGGATGCTTTCCAATTCCTTTAAATCTACGAAAGAGATTTTGCTGGAGCCTACGAATATGCTGCCGAAGCAGTTTACGCTTGACGGATATGTGAAAGTGATTACAGATTCGCCGTTTTTCAGATGGATGGGAAATTCGCTTTTTGTAACGGTTATTGATACGCTTGTCGTTTTGTTTACGAGCTCTTTGATCGGATTTGTGCTGTCGAAATATAAATTCAAACTGAACAAATTTTTGTTTTATGTAATATTGATCACAATGATGATGCCGACGGCGGCAATGATGATCCCGAACTTTTTGCTTATATCAAAACTGGGATGGTATGATAAGATCATTTCTCTTGTTGTGCCTACGTTTGTAAATGCATTTGGAATTTTCCTGTGCAAACAGTTTATCGACGATATGCCGAAGGAACTTTTCGAGTGTGCGATGCTTGATAATGCGGGGCCGTTTACGATCTATCGAAAGATCGTGCTTCCGGGAATCCGCCCGGCGCTCGGAAGTCTGACGATCTTTACCTTTTTAGGATTGTGGAATGATTACCAGACGCCGTTGATCTATTTGAACAGCTCGGAAAATATGACTCTGCCTCTTGCAATGTCGTATTTTTCAACTCAGCATTTATCGGATCTTTCGGCGACGATGGCTGCCGCTTCCCTTATTATGATTCCTGCGTCGATCGTATTTATTATATTCCAGAAGCAGTTCATCAAAGGAATTACGATGACCGGAATGAAATAACGAAAAATGTGGAAAAGAAAAAGTTAAAAAAGCAAGAAGTATAAAGATAAAATGTAAATGCTAAGAACATAAAAAGAGGAAAACATAAAAAAGAGAATCAGAAGGGGTGATTCTGTATGGAATTGGAAAAATTTGATCCTGTCTGCGCCGCAGTGCTGAAAAAAACAGAAATTGAAAAACCGGCATATCCGGTGATAGATTTCCATATGCATATGGGAAAAATGCTGTTGGGCGAATCGTATGAAACAAAGTATGACACGAAGGAATATGTCCGGGAACTGCAAGATGCCGGCGTTGTATGCGCTGTGAATATGGATGGATATTTCGGAAAAGATCTGGAAAAGATGCAAAAGAAACAAGAAGGATTCGAGGAAATGTTTTTTAATTTTATGCAGCTTGATTTTTCTGCGTATAATGATCCTGATTTTTGCGATAAAACGAAAAAGGTAATAGAAGATTCCTGTATGCGCGGATGCCGGGGGATCAAATTATGGAAAGATCTTTCGCTGTGGGAGCGGGATAAATACGGCAGGCCGATCCGTACAGATGATCCTCGTTTTGATATCATCTATGATACGGCGGCGAAACTGCACATTCCGGTGCTGATGCATGTAGCTGATCCGGCGGCGTTTTTTACTCCGAAAAGTGAAAAAAATGAACGATGGGAAGAGCTTGATGTCTGTCCGGAATGGGATTTTTCAGATCATGAAAAGTATATGAGTTTTGAAGAACTTATGGAAATGCAAGAGAATACGGTACGCAGTCATCCGGAAACGACGTTTGTGATCGCTCATGTCGGAAGTTACGCGGAGAATCTGGAATGGGTAAGCGGGCAGCTGGAAAAATATCCGAATATGTATATAGATGTTGCGGCCCGGCTGGCGGAGCTGGGAAGAGTTCCGTACAGTGCGAAGAAGTTTTTTGTGAAGCATCAGGATCGGATCTTGTTCGGTACGGATTGTACGCCGCTTGGTATGGGATATCATAAGATTTATTATCGTTTCTTCGAGACAAAAGACGAGTATTTTCCGTATCAGCCCGAAGGAGAACTTCCGGGACAGGGAAGATGGGCAATCTACGGAATCGGACTGGAAGATGAGATCTTGAAAAAGATATATTATAAAAATGCATGTAAAGTTCTTTCTCTTGATGAAAACCGCTTTGTAGGAGGTGTGAGATGAGACGGTATTTAAGCGTTGATTGTGGCGGAACAAAGACGGCGTTTCTTTTGTGCCGTGAAACGGGAGAGCTGGAAGCTGCGTGTACGTTAGGCCCCGGCAACTATATGGTGAACGGAATCGATCATGTGCTGTCAGTATTAAAAGACGGTATTTTGCAGATCTGCTGTCAGGCGGCAATCGCGCAAAGTGAGATCACTCACAGTTTTATAGCTATCGCAGGGTTTAAAGATATACCGGCGGATGTGCCGGTGCTTACCCGCCTTGTACGGGAAACGTTTCCGAGGATGTCGATCACTCTCGGGAACGATACGGAAAATGCACTGGCAGGATCTCTTCTCGGAAAACAGGGAATCCATGTGATCGCCGGAACGGGATCGATCGGGCTTGGATTTGACAAGGACAGTTACTATGTGCGAAGCGGCGGATGGCATCATCTTTTCGGAGGGGATGAAGGAAGCGGTTATTGGATCGGATGTCAGTTGATCCGGCATTTTACAATGCAGGCGGACGGAAGAGAAGAAAAAACGATGATGTTTGATTATATTTTGGAAAAATACGGTCTTGCGTGTCCTGAAGAGATATTAAGGCTCGTTATTAATGAGTGGAAGGGAGAACGGGATAAGATCGCATCTATGTCAAAAGATGCATATGAACTTGCGGAACAGGGCGATTCTGCGGCGGCAGGCATTTTTAAAAGCGCGGCGCGCGAACTTGCGAAGATCGTAAAAGGCGTGTACAGAAACGGGAATTTTGATATACCGGTTTATGTGTCTTATTCCGGAGGTGTGTTCAAAGCGATGAAGTATATAAAAGAAACGCTGGAAGAAGAGCTGCGGGACGTATCGTGCGTTTTCACAGAGCCGTGTCTGCTCCCGTCGGCAGGCGGGATTATACTGGCGTGTAGAGCTGCGGGAAACGAAGTGAGTGAACAGATGATAGAAAATCTGCGTACGGCACAGCATATGCGGGTATAAAATTGATATGAAAAAATGAAAGAAAAGTATAAAAAATATATTGGAAATAAAGCCTTTTATATGATGGTCATGGCGATCGCCGTTCCGATCATGATCCAGAACGGACTTACAAATTTTGTGAACCTTTTGGACAATATTATGGTTGGAAGACTGGGAACAGAAGAGATGTCGGGTGTTTCGATCGTCAATCAGATCATATTTGTGTATAATTTATGTATTTTCGGCGGAACAGCAGGTGTGGGAATCTTTACCGCCCAATATTTCGGACAAAAAAATGATGAAGGGATACGCAGTACATTCCGATATAAGATTTGGTTGGCGCTGATAATTACTGTCGGCGCCGCTTTTCTTCTTCTGTTTTTCGGAAAGCAGCTGATTCTTTTGTATCTGACGGGAGAAAACGGAGGAAATGAAAAGCTGGCGCTGGAATATGGGATGACGTATCTTCGGATTATCTTATTGGATCTTCCGGCGTTTATGATCCTGCAGGTTTATGCCAGTACGATGCGTGAGTGCGGGGAAACAGTAGTGCCGATGAAGGCGGGGGCTGCGGCTGTGGCGGTCAATCTTATTTTCAATTATCTGCTGATATACGGAAAGTTCGGATTCCCCCGGCTGGGGGTGGCGGGAGCGGCTGTGGCAACGGTGCTTTCGCGTTATACGGAAACGGCGATCGTCGTAATATGGGCGCATACCCATGAGAAAGAAAATACATATATGACAGGACTTTATAAAACGTTGTCCGTGCCCCGGGATCATGTAAAAAAATATTTTATAAAGGGAACGCCGCTTTTGCTGAACGAAGCGTTATGGTCTTTCGGTATGGCGGTTTTGGCACAAAACTATTCTGTGCGCGGGCTGACGGTGATCGCGGCGATGAACATAGCGAATACGATCAATAACTTATTCAGCGTTGTGTTTGCGGCGATGGGAGAATCCGTGGCGATCATAGTCGGGCAGGCACTTGGCTTCGGAGATATGAAAAGAGCGAGAGAGATCGACAATAAGATGATTGTATCCTGCGTTCTTATCAGTTTCGCAGTATCGGTTTTTATGTTTCTTTTCGCGCCGTTTTTCCCCCGGATTTATAATACGACGGAAGCTGTGCGAAAGGCGGCTATGGGACTTGTTTTGGCACAGGCGGTGTTTATTCCCCAGAATGCATTTCTCAACGCCGCTTATTTTACCCTTCGGGCAGGCGGGAAAACAGGTGTCACTTTTTTCTTTGACTGTGTATTCTTATGGTGCGTCAACATTCCGATCGTTTTTGTTTTATGCCGATATACCGGACTTGCCCCGTGGGCGGTCTACAGTGCGATGCAGATCGGGGAATGGCTGAAGTGTATTGCGGGCGCGGTAATGGTGAAAAAGGGAGTGTGGCTTGAGAACCTGACCGGTAAAGGGGAAGATGAAAAATATCTTCTGCGGGAAAATGAAGAAAAGCATTGACATTTCCGAGTGTACATTGTAAAGTCTTGTTTGTAACAAAACAGTTTAATAAAAATACTTTCTCTTATTCAGAGCAGTGGAGATACAAAGGATCTGAGAAGCTGCGGCAACCCCTGAACAGGAAGGTGCCAACCTGAGCGAGTCATCGAACAATAAGAGGATTGTTGTGATAGAGAGACAGTCCGCTTTTACGGGCTGTTTTTATTTGCGGCGGCGAGTCAAAGTCCGGGTCATCCGGGGATCTTGACGACTGCTTATGATCCGAAGCAGTCTGCCGCAGGCAGATATCTTTCTTGATCGTAAAGAAATAGAGAAAGTGAACGAAAGGAGAATGGTTATGGAGAGAGAAAAGATTTTATTTACTTCCGAGTCGGTTACGGAAGGACACCCGGACAAGATGTGCGATCAGATTTCGGACGCTATTTTGGATGAACTTATGAAGCAGGATCCGATGAGCCGTGTCGCATGTGAGACATGCTGTACGACAGGCGTCGTTATGGTGATGGGAGAGATCACGACGAAAGCTTATGTAGATATTCCGAAGATCGTACGTGACACGGTTCGTGAAATCGGCTATACAAGAGGAAAATACGGATTTGACGCCGATACATGCGGCGTGATCACAACGATTGACGAACAGTCGTCCGATATTGCGATGGGAGTGGATAAAGCGCTCGAAGCAAAAGAAAATAAAATGTCAGAAGACGATATTGAAGCCATCGGAGCAGGAGATCAGGGAATGATGTTCGGTTATGCGTCTGATGAAACAGAAGAATATATGCCGTATCCGGCGGCGATGGCGCATAAGCTTGCGCGCCGTCTGACAGAAGTAAGAAAGAACGGAACACTGCCGTATCTTCGCCCGGACGGGAAAACACAGGTAACTGTGGAATATGATGAAAACGGCGTTCCGAAGCGTTTGGATGCGGTTGTGCTTTCTACACAGCACGATCCTGAAGTGACGCAGGAGCGGATTCATGAAGATATTAAGAAATATGTATTCGATGAAGTGATTCCGGCAAATATGACAGATGATGAAACAAAGTTTTTCATTAATCCGACAGGACGTTTTGTGATCGGAGGACCTCATGGAGACAGCGGTTTGACAGGACGTAAAATCATTGTTGATACTTACGGAGGAATGGCGCGTCACGGCGGCGGAGCTTTCTCGGGAAAAGATTGTACAAAAGTGGATCGTTCCGCGGCATATGCGGCGCGTTATGCGGCGAAAAATGTTGTTGCGGCAGGTCTTGCGAGACGATGCGAGATCCAGCTTTCTTATGCCATCGGCGTAGCGCAGCCGACGTCGGTATCCGTAGATACGTTCGGCACAGGGAAGGTTTCGGATACAAAGCTTGTGGAGATCATCCGTGAGAACTTTGATTTCCGTCCGGCGGGAATTATTAAAATGCTGGATCTGCGCAGACCGATCTATAAGCAGACCGCTGCGTACGGACATTTTGGAAGACTTGACGTTGAACTGCCGTGGGAAAAACTGGACAAAGCAGACGATCTGAAAAAATATCTTGAATCATAAAACAGATTTACCGGCGGGAAAGACCGGCATAGAAAAAGGATAGAAAACTAAGATGACGATTCGGCCGTCTTTTCGATACAGGGTAACGGATATCCATATCGAAGAGGCGGCTGATTTGTTTATAAAAAGTTTCGTTGAAGAAGGGGAGGGGTAACGGTATAATATATAATATCATGCAAAAGTGAGAATCTGTTTTAGGAGGAGCGCCTATGAAGCTTAGGACAAAATTGATCGTGGCATTTATGTCTGTTATGATTTTGCCGATGATCTTTTTGAATGTAGTGATGCATACGTTCGCGTCGCGGGAAGTAGGAGAACTTCAGCAGCTTTATATGATTGTCGTATTCATCACAACGACGCTGCTGATTTATTGGATCTACCGTTCGGTTTCTGTTCCGCTGGCGAAACTGCAGAAGGCGGCAAGAAATATCAAGGAAGGGAATCTTGATTTTGAGATCAGGCAGGAGTCGGATGATGAGATCGGACAACTCTGTCAGGATTTTGAGGAGATGAGGCTTAGGCTGAAGGCGAACGCGGAAGAGAAGGTTGCATTCGACCGGGAGAACAAGGAGCTGATCAGTAATATTTCCCACGATCTGAAAACACCGATCACGGCGATCAAAGGATATGTGGAAGGAATCATGGACGGGGTTGCGGATACCCCCGAAAGGATGGACAGATACATTAAGACAATATATAATAAAGCAAATGAGATGGATCTTTTAATCAACGAACTGACGCTTTATTCCAAGATCGACACGAATCGTATTCCGTATAATTTTACGACGATATCGGCGAAAGGGTATTTTGGAGACTGCGGGGAAGATCTGCATATGGAGCTTGAGTCGAAAGGAATCGAATTTACTTATTGCAATACGATGGAAGAAGACTGCAAGGTGATCGTTGATCCCGAGCAGCTTAGAAGGGTGATCAATAATATCGTATCGAATTCGTTGAAATATATGGACAAGCCGAACGGAAAAGTCACGATGGAAGTAAAAGATGTCGGCGATTTTATACAGGTTGAATTAGGCGACAACGGCAAAGGGATCGCCGCAAAAGACCTGCCGTACATTTTCGATCGCTTTTACAGGACGGATGCTTCCCGCAATTCATCGAAAGGCGGAAGCGGAATCGGTTTGTCGATCGTGAAGAAGATCGTGGAAGAACATGGAGGAAATATATGGGCGACCAGTGAAGAGGGCGCCGGAACAACAATGTATTTTGTAATCAGAAAATATCAGGAGGTATCTATTGATGAGTAAGCGTATTTTGATCGTAGAGGATGAAGAGAGTATTGCGGATCTTGAGAAAGATTATCTTGAACTGAGCAACTTTGAGGTGGAAGTGGCGAATGACGGAGATACAGGTCTGCAAAAAGGACTGGGCGGAGATTTTGACCTGATTATTCTTGATCTGATGCTCCCGGGAGTTGACGGTTTTGAAATATGCCGTCAGATCAGAGATCAGAAGAATACGCCGATTATTATGGTTTCTGCCAAAAAAGACGATATTGATAAAATCAGAGGTCTGGGCCTTGGAGCGGATGATTATATGACGAAGCCGTTTAGCCCGAGTGAGCTTGTGGCCCGCGTGAAAGCGCATCTTGCCAGATATGAACGGCTGATCAACAGCAATGCGGAGGAAAATGAAGTGATCGAGATCCGCGGATTGAAGATCGATACGACGGCGAGACGCGTATGGGTCGGAGGAGAAGAGCGGTCATTTACGACGAAAGAGTTCGATCTTCTTACATTTTTGGCGAGTCATCCGAATCATGTGTATACGAAAGAAGAGCTGTTTCGCGAGATCTGGGATATGGAGTCGATAGGAGATATCGCGACTGTGACAGTGCATATTAAGAAGATTCGGGAGAAAATCGAATATGACACGTCTCATCCACAGTATATCGAGACGATATGGGGAGTGGGATATCGCTTTAAAGTGTAATGGCATGACGAAAACACAGTTTGATTTTATATTTGTCATGAGAGAAAAGGGGTTTCGTTTTTCGGAACTCCTTTTCTATTGTAAATGAGAATAAATGCGTGTATCATATAGAAGTCAAAAGGGAAGCGGCATAATATGGAATATATATGCCGTGTATGGGGAAAACAGATTAAGATCATAGGGTGGTTTTTAGAAATGGAAAAGAAAAAAAAGAGTCCGAGGAGACTGAAGTTCAATACGGTGCAGACGGTTGTTATCGGATTTTTCGGGGTGATACTCGGGGGCGGAATACTTTTGAGCCTTCCGATCTGTAATCAGAAGCCGATCGAGTTTATAGACGCGCTTTTTACGTCTGTCAGCAGCGTATGCGTTACCGGCCTTGTGACGATTGTTCCGGCGGAACAGTTTACATTGCTAGGGAAAACTATTTTACTGCTTTTGATACAGGTCGGCGGACTTGGAGTGATCGCCTGCATGTCTGCGTTTTTCCTTTTATTGGGAAAAAAGATCAATATGAAAGGAAGAATCACGATCCAACAGGCATATGGACTGGATACGCTTTCAGGTCTTGTAAAGTTCGTGATCCGTATTTTAAAAGGAACGTTTTTGGTAGAGGGGATCGGCGCGGTACTTTTTTCGCTCCGGTTTATTCCTGAGTTTGGGTTTATAAAAGGCGTCGGTTACGCAATCTTTCATTCTGTTTCGGCATTTTGCAACGCGGGTATCGATATACTTGGAAGTACGAGCTTTATACAGTATTCAGGGTCGTGGCTTATTAATTTTACGACAATGTTTCTGATCGTTATGGGCGGACTTGGTTTTCCGGTATGGCATGACATTGCGATCAATATAAAAAAGATGACGGAAATCAAGAAAAGACCTTTAAAATGGCTGTTTACAAGACTTTGTCTGCAAAGTAAGATCGTTCTTACGATGACGGGACTTCTAATCCTGTGCGGCGCCGTCGGATTTTTCCTGCTGGAGTTTAACAACCCCGAAACAATGGGAGATATGAATCTTCTTGAGAAGATGACGGCATCTTTATTTCAGTCGGTGACGACAAGAACGGCGGGATTTGCGACAGTTCCGCAAGGAGACTTAAGAGAAAGTTCGAAGCTTTTGGGCTGTATGCTTATGTTCATCGGAGGATCTCCGGCGGGTACGGCAGGCGGCGTTAAGACAACGACGATCGCGATGCTTTTGCTGACGGTTCTCTGTGTACTGAAAAACAAAAGAGATACAGAGTGTTTTGCAAGAAAGATTGATAATAATATCGTCAGATCGGGAATTACGATCACAATGATCACTTTGATCTTCCTGATGTCGGGAATTACCGCACTGACAATCTTTGAACCCGGAATTGATTTCCTTGATCTTACTTATGAAGCGGCGTCCGCAATGGGAACGGTCGGACTGACGGCAGACCTTACTCCGATCCTGAGCAGGGGAAGTCATGTGATCCTTATGATCCTTATGTATGTCGGAAGGATAGGACCGCTTACTATGGCGCTTGCATTATCGGGAAGAAGCGATAAGATTTCTAAGTTCAGAGAACTTCCGGAAGAAAATGTGATGCTCGGCTAAGTGGGAGAGACAACGTAATGCTTGGATAATTGGGAAAGAAAATGCAATGCAGAGCATGAAGATGAGAATATGGACAGAGAAATAAAAAAGTAGAAATACAAAACCGGAAATGTAAAGACAGAAGCATTTAAAAGGAGGGAACATATTATGGATAAACAATTTGCGGTGTTGGGACTTGGAAGTTTCGGGTCAAGCGTTGCGCTTACATTGGAAAATATGGGATGCGATGTGCTCGTCGTAGACGAGTCTTACGAGAAAGTACAGGAAATATCCGACAAAGTTTCTTACGCGGTCAAAGCGGACGTGTCAGAGCCTGACGCGCTGCAGGCTCTCGGAGGACGTAATCTTGACGGAGTGGTAGTTGCCATTTCGGAAAGTTTAGAGGCAAGTATTATGGCGACGATGCTTTGCAAAGAAATGGGAATTCCTCTCGTCGTTGCAAAGGCGAAAGACAAACTTCAGGGCGCGATCCTGCAAAGAGTCGGAGCGGATCGTATCGTGTATCCTGAGATCGAGATGGGAAGCCGCGTGGCAAAAAGCCTCGTGTCGAAAGAATTTGTGGACTGGATCTCTCTTTCAAATGATTACAGTATGGTAGAGATCGTCGTGCCGCAAAACTGGGTAGGAAAGAGTCTTGTCGATCTCGGAGTCAGAGAGCGTCTGGGAATCAATGTCGTCGGTATTATCAAGAACGGAAAGATCGAAGTCGCGATCAATCCGCAGGAGCCGCTTCGGGAAAAAGAAATATTGATCGTGATCGGTTCTAACGATATTCTTGAGAAATTTGACATGAAAAACAGATAGAAAATGCAGGTGAGAAAATGATTACAAGTACATCGAATATACAAGTAAAAGAATTGCTTCGTTTGCAGAAAAAAAGCCGTGAGCGGGAGAAAGAGGGCGTATTTATCGTAGAAGGACCGCGCATGGCGGAAGAGATCCCACGGGAGCGCATTGTAAAACTGTATGTGTCGGAAAGTTTTCAGGCGAAATGCGTCAAAGAAAAAAACGATCGGTTTATTCAAGAGGCGGAAGTGATGTCGGATACGGTATTTGCGCATGTGTCGGACACGAAGACTCCGCAGGGAATCCTTGCCGTCGTACGCCGGATGGAGTATACGGCGGAAGATATTTTAGGGGAGACTCCGCATGTGCTCGTTCTTGAAAATATTCAGGATCCGGGCAATCTCGGAACGATTTTCAGGACTGCAGAGGCGGCGGGGGCTACAGGCATTGTTTTGAGCAAAGACTGTGTAGATCTGTATAATCCGAAAGTGATCCGTTCTACGATGGGAGCGATTTTTCGGATTCCGTTTATTTATACGGATGATCTGAAAGGAACGATCGACGAACTGAAACGGGAAGGAATCACGGTTTATGCGGCGCATCTTAAAGGGGAAAACTCCTATGATATGGAAGATTACAAGACGGCATGCGCATTTCTTATCGGAAATGAAGGAAACGGTCTGACAGAAGAAACTGCGGCATGTGCGGATCGGAAAATACTGATCCCGATGGAAGGCGGCGCAGAGTCGCTGAATGCAGCGGTGGCTTCGGCAGTGCTTATGTTTGAAGCGGGCAGACAAAGGCGGAACAAGAGAAAATAAGGCGGCGCGAGTCTGTAAATGATGATCAAAGTAAATGAAAACAAATGTGAATAATTGAAAGTAAATAAATACAGATAAAAAATAAATGAAAAGAGAGGATAAGACAATGGATTTAAAAGGAAGACATTTTTTGACACTGAAAGATTTTACACCGGAAGAGATCATTTATCTTTTGGACCTTGCCGCAGAATTAAAAGAAAAGAAGAAAAAAGGGATACTTGTCGATCATCACAGAGGGAAAAATGTGGCGCTGATCTTTGAAAAAGACAGTACGCGTACACGCAGTTCTTTTGAGATAGCGGCACATGATCTCGGAATGGGGACGACTTATATCGGAACGATGGGATCTCAGTTCGGGAAGAAAGAGAGCATCAAAGATACGGCAAGAGTACTTGGAAGAATGTATGAAGGAATCGAGTACAGAGGATTCGGACAGGAGATTGTCGAAGAGCTGGCTCAGTATGCGGGAGTACCTGTATGGAACGGATTGACAAACGAGTATCATCCGACACAGATGCTGGCAGATATGCTGACGATCCGTGAACATTTCGGGAAACTGAAAGGTCTGAAACTTGTATATATGGGAGATGCCCGTTATAATATGGGCAATTCGCTCATGATCGCCTGTGCAAAACTCGGACTTGATTTTGTGGCGTGTACGACAGAAGACTATTTCCCGAATGAGGAGCTTGTAGAGGAGTGCCGCGTATATGCAAAAGAATCAGGTTCTGAAATTACACTGACAAGCGATGTGAAAGAAGGAACAAAAGGCGCTGACGTCATCTATACAGACGTATGGGTATCTATGGGAGAACCTGACGAAGTGTGGGAGAAACGGATCAGAGAGCTGACTCCGTACAAAGTAACAAAAGAAGTGATGGAAAATGCAAAACCGGAAGCAATCTTTCTTCACTGCCTTCCGGCGTTTCATGATCTTGGAACGAAAGTCGGAAGAGAGATCGGCGAGCGTTTCGGAATCACAGATATGGAAGTGACGGACGAGGTATTTGAGTCTGAACAGTCGAAAGTGTTCGATGAGGCGGAAAACCGGATGCATACGATTAAAGCGGTTATGGATGCTACATTGAAGTAAAAAATAAGTAGAAAAGAAGATAAAAACAGAGAAGATACAAAGGCAAAAAGCAAGAAAGATAAAGACAACGAAAAGCTGAGAAGGTAAAAAAGATAAAAAGTCGAGAGAATAAAAAGACGAAAACTTGAGAAGGCAAAAAGCCAAGAAAGTAAAATCAGAGAAGGCGAAAAGCAGATAAAATTATGAAAGCAGAGATTTTGAAAATGCTGCGGGAAGCAGACGGGTACATTTCGGGGCAGGAAATCTGTGAGAAGTTCAATGTGTCGCGCACTGCGGTCTGGAAGGTGATCCGCCGGCTTCAGGAAGACGGCTACGAGGTGGAAGCTGTGCGAAACAAAGGGTATCGCATGGTGGAAAGTCCCGACATTTTGACAAAAGAAGAAGTGGAAAGCTGTATGCATACGGAATGGGCGGGAAGAAATGTCGTATGTTATAAAGTGACGGATTCAACGAATCTGCGCATCAAGCAGATGGGAGATGAAGGCGCTTTAGCCGGAACGCTGGCTGTGGCGGAAGAGCAGACGGCGGGAAGAGGGCGCAGAGGACGTTCGTGGGAATCACCTGCCGGAGCGGGGATCTTTATGTCGGTTCTTTTAAGACCGAAGATCACGCCGGATAAAGCGTCTATGCTGACGATCGTGACGGCGTGCAGTACGGCGAAAGGAATAAAAAAATATTTTGAAAATGAGGGAGCTTCCTGTCCGGATATTCAGATTAAGTGGCCGAACGATCTCGTTGTCAACGGGAAAAAACTGGCAGGTATTCTCACGGAGATGAGTACGCAGATCGATTATATCAATTATGTGACCGTCGGGATCGGAATTAATGCAAACACAAAAAAGTTCCCGGAAGAATTAAAAGATCATGCAACATCGCTGTATCTTGAATGCGGACATATGGTGAAACGAGCGTCTGTCATTGCGTCGATCATGAAATGTTTTGAGGAAGATTACCGCCTGTTTCTTGAGACGGAAGATTTATCCGGACTGATGGAAACGTATATGTCGATGCTTGTCAACCGGGATCGGGATGTTCTTGTGCTTGATCCAAGCGGAACATATAAGGCAAAGGCGCTGGGGATCGATAAAAACGGAGAGTTGATCGTGAGAAGGGAAGACGGAACTTCGGAACATGTCTATGCCGGAGAAGTCTCGGTCAGAGGTGTGTACGGTTATGTATAAATGCATGTGCGGGATAAGAAATGCATGCATAGGATAAGCTGAGAGATATGGATGAGTATAGACGAACTAAATGCAGATTTTAAGTTCGGAAAAAAACAGGAAAAAGAGAGGTAATGTATGGAAGAAGAGGTTGTGCTTTGTGCGGCAAGCGCATATGAACAGAAATTTTATTTGAATCCTCAGTTTGAGTCGCTGCCGGAAGCAGTGCGTCAGGAACTGCAGATCATGTGCGTATTGTATACGGAAGATGTGGGAGGCATTCTCCTTGTCGTATATGATGAAGAAGGAAATCTCGAGTTAAAAGTAGAGCACGAAGAAAATGATTTTGCTTTTGATGAGATAGGAAGTGTGCTGAAGATCAAACAGCTTCAGCAGACGAAAAGAGAATTGTTTGAATCGCTTGAAACATTTTACAGGGTGTTTTATCTCGGAGAGGAGTAGGGTGTGGAATTTTTACAAAAGGTCATCCAACTGTATGCTGAGAGAAAAGAATGGTTTCTGGATTTGTTTGCGGCACATGTGGGGCTGGCTTTAACGGCGGCTGTGAGCGCGGGGATCATAGGACTTCTTTTAGGGATTTTTATTTCGGAACATAAAAAAGCGGCAGGTCCCGTTCTGACGATCGCAAATATCGGTTATACGATTCCGGCGATCTCACTTCTGGGAATGCTGATCCCGGTTTTGGGGATCGGAGATAAGACGGCGATAACCGCTCTTACGATTTACGGCATCATGCCGATGGTGCGAAATACGTATGCGGGAATTACCGGCGTCGGGGAAGAAGTAGTCGCGGCGGCGGAAGGAATGGGGAGCACGCGCTTCCAGATCATGACAAAAATCAAACTTCCACTGGCAGCGGGAGTCATCATAGCAGGCGTAAGAAATATGGTCGTTATGACAATCTCTGTGTCGGCGATCGCGTCGTTTATAGGAGCGGGAGGTCTTGGAGTAGCGATTTACAGAGGTATTACGATCTATGATTCGGCAATGACGTTTTGCGGTAGTTTTCTGATCGCGCTTCTGGCGATCGTAAGCGATCTTTTGCTCGGATTGCTGGAACGGAAAGTGAAAAAGAAAACAGGCATAAAAAACAGATAAAACAGGAAAACATAAATAAAAAAACATAAATAGAAAAATATAAATAGAAAAATATAAACAGAAAATCATAAAAGGACACTATGAATAAGGAGGCAAAAGATGAGATTAAAGAAGATCACGGCGCTTTTTCTGACCGGCGCGCTTATACTTTCGATGGCCGGATGCGCGGGAAACGGAAGCAAAGATAAGAAAGAAGGAAGTGCGGGAAACGAAGCTCAAGAACCGGTTAAGATCGCCACAAAGCCGATGACAGAGCAGTTTATCCTCGGAGAAATGTTGAAAAAGCTTATCGAGGAGAAGGCAGGTTATGAAGTAGAACTTACAAAAGGTATCGGCGGAGGAACGAGCAATATCCAGCCGGCAATGGAAAAGGGAGAGTTTGATCTCTATCCGGAATATACATCCAGCGGATGGATTCTTGTGCTCGGACATAAGGCAGGTGAAGTAAGCGATGATAAGATGCTTGCAAAACTTCAGGAAGACTACGAAGAAAAATTCGATATGACGTGGGTAGGGCTGTATGGTCAGAACAATACGTATGCCGTTGTCGTAAGAGAAGATACGGCAAAGAAATACAATCTTGAGACATGCTCGGATCTGGCGGCGGTTTCGGATCAGCTTGTTTTCGGAGGAAACCCGGATTATATCGAGAGAGCGGACGGTCTTCCGGGGATGTCTGCGGCGTATGGATTTCAGTTTAAAGAGATCAAAGATATTGATATCGGTTTGAAATATCAGGCGCTTAGAAACGGTGATATTGATGTGACGAACGGGTATACGACAGACGCTCAGATCAGTCAGGATGATGTGAGAGCGTTAAAAGACGATAAGTCTTATCAGGTAAATTATTTTTGTTCAACGGTTGTCCGCAAAGATGCGCTTGAAAAATATCCGAAGCTCAAAGAGACGTTAGAGCTGATGGACGGAATTCTTACAGATCAAAAAATGGCGGAACTGAATTATCAGGTTGAGGAAGAAGGACGTGACGAAGCGGAAGTGGCGGAAGAATTTTTAAAAACGTCCGGGTTACTGTAAAATATTTTCCGAAAACCGTGAGAACAGAACCGTTTGAAGAAACTTTCGGAAGAAACAAAAAAGTACAGGGGAATGAATGCGTATGGAAATGATACGTCTGGAACATGTGACGAAAAGCTTTGGCAGATATAAAGCATTGGATGATGTGAGCATTGTTGTGGAAGAAGGCGAATTTTTGACGGTGATCGGCAGATCGGGATGTGGAAAGACGACGATGCTTCGGGTGATAAACGGATTGCAAAAGCCGGATTCGGGAAAAGTATATGCGGCAGGGGAAGACGTAGGAGAGGCAGATTTGATCCGGCTTCGAAGAAAGATCGGCTACGTGATACAAAATAAAGGGCTTTTTCCTCATATGACTGTTGAAAAAAACATTATTTACGTTCCTGTTATAAGCGGACAGAAGGATAAACGGCAAAACCGGAAACTGGCGGAAGAATTGATCGGTCTGGTCGGTCTGGAGCGTGAGATGCTTGACCGTTATCCCGAAGAACTCTCCGGAGGTCAGCAGCAAAGAGTCGGGATCGCAAGGGCGCTTGCGTCCCGCCCGAAACTTCTTCTGATGGACGAGCCATTCGGGGCGCTGGATGAAATTACAAAGCGGGCTATGCAAAATGAACTTCTGGCATTACAGAAAAAATTAGGAATGACAGTCGTGTTTATTACGCATGATATCAGGGAAGCGATGAAATTGGGAGACCGGGTTCTTGTGATGGAGCAGGGAAAGATCGCGCAGTGCGATACGCCGGAAAATGTAAAGAAAAATCCGGCGGATGAATTTGTGAAAGAACTGATCGGATGAAAAAACTATGAAAAAACGTGATCTGACAAAAGGAAATGTGACGGCTGTAATGCTGCTGTTTGCCGTGCCGATGATCCTTGGAAACATCATGCAGCAATGTTACAATCTGGCAGATACATGGATTGTCGGGAGGTTTGTCGGCGCGGAAGCGCTGGCGGCTGTCGGAAGCGCATATACGCTTATGACGTTTTTAAATTCGATCCTGATCGGCATGTGTATGGGGAGCGGAGCGCTTTTTTCAATCTGTTATGGCCGAAGAGCGTTAAGAAAACTAAAAGAATATATTGTTTCATCGTTTGTGCTTATTTTTTCAGTGACAGTGATTTTGACGATTGTTTCATATGTGTGCCTTGATCCGATTCTCACGCTGATGCAGATTCCGGCGGATATTTACGGATTGATGCGCTCTTATATGGGGCTGATCCTCGCCGGATTGATCTTTGTTTTTCTCTATAATTATTTTGCGTTTCTGCTCCGTTCATCGGGAAATTCGGTGATTCCTCTGATTTTTCTCGGCGTCGGAACTGCGCTTAATATCGGACTGGATTTTTTCTTTGTCGCAAAACTCGGGCGCGGAGTGAAAGGGGCGGCTGAGGCAACGGTTCTTGCTCAGGCAGCGGCAGGACTTGGAATCGCATTATACGCTCTTGTGAAAGAACCGGAACTTAACATGAAGAAAATGAAAGAAGAGGGGATCGGTATAAGGGCAGATCTTTTGAAAGAGATCTTTTCTTATTCTGCATCGACGGGAATCCAGCAGTCTGTGATGAATTTCGGGATACTTATGGTTCAGGGACTTGTGAACAGTTTCGGAACATCGGTTATGGCGGCGTTCGCTGCAGGGGTAAAGATTGATACATTGGCATATATGCCGGCACAGGAATTCGGGAATGCATATTCGATATTTATCTCGCAGAATTATGGGGCGGATAAAAAAGAACGGATCAGAAAAGGAACAAAAAGCGCTGCCGTGACTGTCATAATGTTTTGCGCGGCGGCATCTGCGGCAGTCTTTTTCGGAGCAGAGTTTTTGATGGGGATTTTTATTGATCCGCAGAAAACACAGATCATTCAGATCGGAACAGGGTATTTGAAAACAGAGGGAGCGTGTTATTGCGGGATCGGAATCCTGTTTTTGCTCTACGGATATTTCCGGGCAGTGGAAAGACCGAAAGTTTCTCTTCTTCTTACGATCCTCTCACTTGGAACACGGGTTGTCCTTGCCTATGCATGTGCGCCGTTGTTCGGCGTTGGAGCGATCTGGACGGCGATACCGATCGGCTGGGCGATGGCGGATGCGGCAGGAATCATCCTGTTAAGACGCGGCGAGCGTACTAACAGGATGAATGAAATTATGTAATTGTCGTCTGTCAACGTATAAACTGTTTTCTGTAAGCGGTAGGAGTCATGCCGCATATTTTTCGGAAACATTGGGAAAAATAGCTTGAAGAAGAGAAGCCGCACTGTTTTGCAATCGCTGCCTGGTTCAGATCCGTTGAAGTAAGAAGTTCCTGACTTGTGAAGATCCGTTTCTGAGCAAGATAGTTCATAGGCGCGATCCCGTAAATTTCGGTAAATGTATGGGCAAAATAATATTTATTCAGATGGGTCAGCTCCGCAAGTGTGTCAAGAGTGATGTTTTCTCTGAAGTTAGAATCGATGAAGCGCTTTGCGTAACTGCATTCGCGGGTAATCTTTTTTGAGGAAGGAAGCATTTCTACGGGCGATCCGGTATGTCGTGAAAGTTGAATGATGAGAGCTTCGAGAAGATTTTGACAGATCGTCTCGTAGCTTTCTTTTTGTTCGTCCATCTCCCGGAGGATCGTATGAAAGTAGAAGTCGAGATTTTCGGAGAAATCTTCGCACTGTATATTTAAATATTCTTTGTCGTTATAAATAAGAAAGTTTAGTCCCTCCACGCCGAGGACAATGTATTCCAAGGGAGAATTTTTGTCTGAAACTTCCGTGTGGCGGATGCTCGGGTTGATGATGATCAGATTCTGTTTTCGGATCGGAAATGATTCTTCTTCTACAATGAAGCTTCCGCATCCGTTCAGTACGTAAAAAAGCTCGGAAAAATAATGGGTGTGCGGGTAGCTTTCCCAGTCTTGTTCGTACTTTGAATAACTGGAGTAGAGCAGGCGGTACGGCATTTGCGAAAATGTTGTTTCCTGATTAGAAGTGTTGAATGAATGTCGTATATTTCCCATAAATACAGCCTCCGTTGTTTATCTGGAATAGTTTAGAAATTTTGTTTTTAACTAAAAAAGTAAAAAAATTAATGTGTTTATTATAGTGAATTCTTTAAAAAAAATCAAGGGAAAATGGATGTATTGTAGAAGCGGCGAAAAAAGAAATTATATATAATGCACAAAAAAATAAATATAAAAAAGTTTTTGTCGGAAAAACGCAAAAAAAGTCGGGGGAAATACAAAAAAGCAATATTTATAAAAAAAAGGACAAGAATGGGTATTGAAAAATTATCGGATTTCGTTTATTCTAAGACCAAGAGAAACAAATCGTTAAATAAAGGAGGACCAACGATTATGAAAAAGAAAAAACTGATCAGTCTGTTACTTGTTGCTTCTATGGCATTCAGCCTTGCAGCTTGTGGTTCATCAGGCGGAGACGACAAAGACGCTGACAAAGGTGGAGACGAAAAAACACTGAAGGTTGCAGCGGTAGAAACAGCTTACGGCGCAGACATGTGGAAAGAAGTTTGCTCAGCATTCGAGAAATCTCACGAAGGCGTTAAGGTTGAACTTACAATCGACAAAAAGCTCGAAGATGTAATCAACCCGCAGATGAAATCCGGCGAGTATCCGGACGTGATCTTAAGAGCTGTAGGAGCTGAATCGGGAATCACAGAGACATTCGTAAAAGACAACAACCTTGTTGATCTGACAGATGTTCTTGATATGACAGTACCGGGCGAAGAAGTAACTGTAGGAGACAAGATCCTTCCGGGATTCGTTGAGAATACAATTACAAATCCGTACGGAGACGGAAAAACATATCTGATGCCGATGTTCTACGGCCCATGCGGACTGTTCTACAATGCAGGACTGTTTGAGGAAAAAGGCTGGGATGTTCCGACTACATGGGATGAGATGTGGGCACTTGGCGACAAAGCGAAAGAAGAAGGAATCGCATTGTTTACATATCCGACAACAGGTTACTTTGACGCATTCTTCTATGCTTTGATGCATGAGACAATGGGAGACGATTTCTCTAAAGCGCTGACATATGAAGATGGTATCTGGGATACAGAAGGCGCTAAACAGGCATTTGACATTGTTGCAAAACTTGCTACATATACAGAAAAAACAACACCGGCTAATGCAAACGACAACGATTTCCGTAAGAACCAACAGCTTGTACTTGACAACAAAGCGCTGTTCATGCCGAACGGAAACTGGGTAATCGGCGAGATGGAAGATGCTCCGAGAGCAGACGGATTCGAGTGGGGATTCACAGCTCTTCCGGCTGTTAAAGAAGGCGGAGAGAGAGCTTCTTACACATTCTTCGAGCAGATCTGGATGCCGGCAGAAGCAAAAGAGCAGGATCTCGGAAAAGAATTTATCGCTTACCTGTACTCTGATGAAGCAGCTAAGATCTTCTTCGATAAAGGCGGAGCAGTTCAGCCGATCGAAGGAATGTCTGATATGATCACAGATGATAATACAAAACTGTATTACTCAATCTACGACACAGGCGCAGTTGCAGTTATGGATGCATTCGCAGCAACAGAGCCGATCGAAGGTCTTACAACACGTTCTACATTCTTTGATCCGGTTAACTCTCTTGTAACTGGAGACAAGACAGAGCAGGATTGGATCGATCAGATCAAAGCTGACAGTGCTAAATTCCATGAAGCGCTGAAATAAATAAAAAATAAATCACCGGAAATTTACCGGTTCTGATGACCGGAAGAATATCACAGGTGTAGGCGGGCGGTGAATCTGTTTTCACCGCCCGTTTTATCCTGACAGGAGATGAATTAATGAAAGCAAGAAAAGGAAAAGGGCTGTTTGTATTTTGCTGTCTTGCCCCGGCAGCGATATTGTTTATCGTATTTATGATCCTGCCTACGATCGATATTTTCCGTATGTCTATGTTTAAATGGGGTGGATATACAGATAATAAGACATTTGTAGGATTGGACAACTTTAAAATACTTTTCAAGAGTGACAAATTTTATCAGGCGTTCCAGAACTCGATTTTGCTGATCGTTCTTGTTACACTTGTAACATTTACATTTGCGCTTGTATTTGCTTATATTTTGTCACGGGAAAAAATTAAAGGAAAAACATTTTTCAGTGTTATTTTTTACATTCCGAACATTTTGTCGGTAGTAGTTATCAGTGCTATTTTCTCGGCAATCTATGATCCGAACCTCGGACTTTTGAACTCTTTTTTGAATCTGTTCAAAGGAGCGGAAAACCCGACGCTTTGGCTTGGAGATCAGAAGATAGTTATTTACAGTATTGTGATTGCACTTGTATGGCAGGCAATCGGTTACTATATGGTTATGTATATGGCAAGTATGGCAAACGTGCCGGAAAGCCTTTATGAGTCGGCGGCTTTGGAAGGCGCGGGAAAGATCAGACAGTTCTTTACGATCACAATTCCGCTGATCTGGACAAACATCAGAACAACACTTACATTCTTCGTTATCAGTACGATCAATATGAGTTTCCTGCTTGTAAAAGCAATGACAAACGGCGGACCGGACGGAGCGTCAAATGTATTCTTAAGTTATATGTATCAGGAAGCGTACACGAACTCTTCCTATGGATATGGTATGGCGATCGGTGTTATGGTATTCCTCTTCTCGTTTGCACTTGCGGGAATTCTGAATGTGGCAACAAAACGTCAGGAAATCGAATTTTAAGGGAAGGAGATCAAGATGGGAAAAACAAAAGTAAAAGAGTCAAAAAAACCATTGACACTTTCAAAAGTGGTAGTATATATCTTATTAATTCTCCTTGCGATCACAATTATCATTCCGGTCGGCTGGGTATTTGTTGCATCTGTTAAGCAGAATTCAGAGTTTTACGGAAGTCCGTGGGTACTTCCGGAGAAGATTTATTTCCAGAACTTTATCGATGCGTGGGAGAAGGCGAGCATGGGAACTTACATGCTCAACTCAGTGATCGTAACAGCGCTTGCATTGCTTTTGCTGATCGTGATCTCTCTTCCGGCGGCATATGTATTGTCCAGATTCAAGTTTAAAACGTCAAAATTCTGGAACGTACTTTTTATGGCAGGCCTGTTCATTAACGTAAGTTACATTGTTGTACCGATCTTCCTTATGCTCAATAACTGGGATAAAACGCTTCGTCAGCTCACAGGAGGTACGTTCTTTTTGAACAACCTGTTTGTGCTGGCTCTTGTGTATGCGTCTACGGCGCTTCCGTTTACGATCTATCTTTTGTCCGGATATTTCAGATCTTTGGCAAAAGATTTTGAAGAAGCCGCTTATGTAGACGGAGCAAGTTACTTTACAACGATGGTAAAGATTATTTTCCCGATGGCAAAACCGAGTATTGTTACGGTAATCTTGTTCAGTTTCCTGTCATTCTGGAATGAATACATTATTTCAATGACACTTCTGACAAAACCGGAACTGAAAACTCTGCCGGTAGGACTTATGAACTTGATGGCGGCGCAGAAATCTGCAGTTCAATACGGTCAGATGTATGCAGGTCTTGTTATTGTTATGCTGCCGACGTTGATTTTGTATATCTGTGTACAGAAGAAACTGACACAGGGTATGACACTCGGCGGATTGAAGGGTTAGGAGGTTGATATCATGGATGAAAGAACAAAACAGGTTTTAGTAGGAATCATTGTTGCTGTTATTTTTATCGCGTCTGTAGCCCTTATCATTATCGGTCAGAAAAATATCGGACCGCAGGGGCTTCTGACAATGCTTGCAGGACTTGCGGGTCTGATCGGACTTCTTGCTTTTTATAATCATAAATATAAATAGCAAAATATAACAGAAAATAGAAAAAGAAAAGCAGAAAAAGAAAACAGGAAAGAACAAAGAGGGTATAATTCATGGAAAATTCAAAAGGACTTGTGACCATCCCTACAGATCTCGACGTTGTTCCCGAGACTTTGGAACTGATGAAGCGCTGGGGAGCAGATGCGATCAGAGACTGTGACGGTACAGATTTTCCGGAGGCGCTCAAAGACGCAGACGCGGAAATTTATTCTACATATTATACGACAAGAAAAGACAATGAGTGGGCGAAGGCAAATCCGGAAGAGATACAGCAGATGTATCTTATGACGCCGTTTTATACGGCTGATTCCGAGAGTCTGTCGATTGAGATCATGAAAGGTCTTTATCCTGACATGCTCAGTCCGAATACACGGGATGACATTAAGCGTTGGTGGGAGGTTGTAGACCGCACGACAGGAAAAGTCGTTCCGACAGACGAGTGGGATTATAATGAAGAGGAAGGAAAGGTTACGATCAAGGCAGTTCCGTTCCATGAGTATACTGTGAGCTTCCTCGCCTATATCATGTGGGATCCGGTGCATATGTACAATGCCGTAACAAATGACTGGAAAGATGTAGAGCATCAGATCACCTTTGATGTCCGTCAGCCGAAGACACATGAGTATACATTGAAACGTCTGAGAAAATTTATTGAGGATCATCCGTATGTAAACGTACTTCGTTTTACAACATTTTTCCATCAGTTTACACTTGTATTTGACGAGCTTGCCCGTGAGAAATATGTAGACTGGTACGGATATTCGGCGTCGGTAAGTCCGTATATCTTAAAACAGTTTGAAGAAGAAGTGGGATATCCGTTCCGCGCGGAATATATTATCGATCAGGGATATTACAATAATCAGTATCGTGTTCCGAGCAAAGAATTTCAGGATTTTCAGGCGTTCCAGAGAAGAGAAGTTGCCAAGATCGTAAAAGAGATGACAGAGATCACGCACGAATGTGGTAAAAAAGCAATGATGTTCCTCGGAGATCACTGGATCGGAACAGAGCCGTTTATGGAAGAGTTTAAAACACTTGGTATTGACGCTGTTGTAGGAAGCGTAGGAAACGGTTCGACGCTTCGTCTGATCAGTGATATCGAAGGAGTGAAATATACAGAAGGACGTCTGTTGCCGTACTTCTTCCCGGATGTGTTCAACGAGAACGGAGATCCGGTCAAAGAAGCAAAATATAACTGGGTGACAGCAAGAAGAGCAATCCTTAGAAAACCGATCGATCGTATCGGATACGGCGGTTATCTTAAACTTGCGCTTCAGTTCCCGGAATTCCTTGATTATGTAGAGCAGGTATGCAACGAGTTCCGTACGCTTTATGCAAATGTAAAAGGAACGACACCGTACTGCGTGAAGAAAGTCGCAGTGCTTAACTGCTGGGGCAAGATGAGAGCATGGGGATGCCATATGGTACATCATGCACTGTATCAGAAACAGAACTATTCATATGCAGGAATCATCGAGTCGCTGTCAGGAGCGCCGTTTGACGTTGTATTTATCAACTTCCAGGATATTCTGGATAATCCGGCGATCCTTGACGATATCGATGTGATCATCAATGTCGGGGATGCAGATACGGCGCATACAGGAGGAGAATGGTGGGAAAACCCGAAGATCATCGAAGCGATCCGCGGATTCGTTTACAACGGCGGAGGAATTATCGGTGTCGGCGAACCTTCCGGTCATCAGTATCAGGGACATTTCTTCCAGCTTGCTAACGTATTCGGTGTAGAGGAAGAAACGGGCTTCACACTCGGATACGACAAATACAACTGGGATGAGCATGAACACTTCATTTTGGAAGATTCTGAAGAAGTAGATTTCGGAGAAGGCAAGAAGAATATTTATGCTCTTCCGAGTGCAACGATCCTTGTGCAGAAAGAAAAAGAAGTACAGATGGCAGTAAACGAATTCGGAAAAGGACGCGCTGTTTATATCAGCGGACTTCCGTACAGCTTCGAGAACAGCCGTGTACTTTACCGTGCAGTGCTTTGGAGCACACACAGCGAAGATGAGCTGAACAGATGGTTCAGTACAAATTATAATGTAGATGTACATGCTTATCCGAAGAACAACAAATACTGTGTTGTAAATAATACGGATGAGCCGCAGCAGACAACGATCTACCGCGGAGACGGAAGCAGCTTTGAGCTTGCTCTTGAGCCGAACCAGATCATCTGGTATGAGATCGCGTAATGTCTGGATCGTATCGTGCAGGCAGTGTTCTGCCGATTCATTTGCGGTCGTTTTGTTGGGGAACAGACGACAGCAGAAAAGTTTGTGAAAAAGAAAATAGAATGAATGAAAAAATATTACGGTTCATATGTATATATGAGCCGTAATATGATATTGGAGGAAAGCAATGGCGAAACGTGAGAAAAATCCGGCATCGGATAAAACGGGAAACGACACAGGCGTCTCGTTGCTTGTGCTCGGTATTGTGAGCGTTATTTTCGCACTTTGGATTCCGATCGTCGGGATCGTTCTGGGGACTGTATCGCTTGTAAGAGTGCGGAAAAGAAATGATCTGTCAGGAACAGTCATGGCAAAGGCAGGAAAAGTCTTAAGCATCGCGGGAATATGTATAGCCGTTGTAAACTGGATTCTGGCAATCGTCCTTACATTTATGACGTTAGCATAAGCATGATAAGAATAGCATAGGAAAGAGGAGCAGACAGGAGAAATGTTAGCATACACATATGAAGAAAACGGAAAGTTTGTTTTGAAAGAGAAAGAAAAACCAACGCTGCAAAGTGAGGACGACGCGATCGTACGTGTGACTTTGGCAAGTATTTGTTCCAGCGATCTCCATATCAAACACGGCGCCGTTCCGAGAGCAGTTCCGGGGATAACGGTCGGTCATGAGATGGTCGGGATCGTGGAAGAGACAGGAAGGCGTGTGACAAAGGTAAAACCCGAAGATCGTGTCACTGTAAACGTCGAAACATTTTGCGGGGAATGTTTTTTCTGTAAAAATGGGTTTGTGAATAATTGTACGGATCAAAACGGCGGCTGGGCGCTCGGATGCCGGATCGACGGCGGGCAGGCGGAATATGTCCGTGTTCCTTATGCCGAGCAGGGGTTAAATAAGATTCCGGATTCGGTGACGGATGAAGCCGCTCTTTTTGTAGGAGACGTCCTCGCAACCGGGTTTTGGGCGGCGCGGATTTCAGAGATCGGAGAAGAGGATACGGTCGTCATTATCGGAGGAGGACCTACGGGAATTTGTACGCTTTTGTGCGTGATGCTTAAGAATCCCGCAAAGATTATTTTATGTGAAGTAGATCCGGAGAGGATCGCATTTGTAAAGGAACATTATCCGGACGTACTTGTCGTGAATCCGAAAGAGACGGATGCAGAACGATTCGTGAAAGAAAACAGCAGGCATAACGGGGCGGATCGAGTTTTGGAAGTGGCGGGAAGCTCGGATACATTTGAACTTGCATGGAAGGTCGCGCGCCCGAATGCGATTGTCACAGTCGTGGCGCTCTATGAAGAAAACCAGACGCTTCCGCTTCCGCAAATGTACGGGAAAAATCTTATTTTCAAAACAGGAGGCGTAGACGGATGTGACTGCGATGAGATATTGAAACTGATCGAGCAGGGATGTATCGACACAACGCCGCTTATCACACATACATTTCCGCTGGAAGAAATAGAACAGGCATATGATATTTTTGAAAATAGAAAAGATAATGTGATCAAGATCGCAGTCAGTCACATTTAATTGTGATCATCGTAATGTAATCACTTCGGTCTTTGATAGACATTTCATTTAGTCCTTCTTCGTATGCATACCCTGTAAGCGTCAGATTGTGTTTGCGGGCATAATAAAGGATCGAGCGGTAGATTTCGGGAAGTTTTCCCCAGTCACCGATGCAAAAAGCGCGCAGATATGTTCCGGCAGGCAGGATTTCATCATATACGTCAGAAGTTTGCGGGCAGTATGCAAAGAAGGAGTGATAGCTGTTAAAACTGTTTTTTTGGATATCTTCTATGGAAATACAGCTTCCGAAATTGTCATAAAGATGAAATAATTTTTTCAGGCGGAGAGAGAACTCCGCGGCGATGGAAAAATCGTCTTCGTCGTATTCTCCCGAAATAGGGGATGAGAAGATGATCTTTCTCTCGGGCAGCGTACAGCGTTCGATCGTTCCGTGCTGCGAATACATTCCTATTTTTAATCTCTCTGCTTTTTGTTCTAAAAAAGCCTGTGCAGATAAAAGCTGTTCGATGGACTCGTCGATCAGCTTTTTCTTTTTTGTCATCATCTCTGTAAAAGATTCGTCGGAAGGGCGGGATGAGTAATCTTTGATCTCGTCTATGGACAGACCGATCTTGCGCAATGTAAGGATCAGTTCTAACTCTGTAAATTGAAAGCATGTATAGTAGTGGTATCCGTTCTCTCCGATAATTTCGGGGCGGAACAGCCCGATTTCATTGTAATAGTGCAGCGTGCGTTTGTTGACTCCGGTCAGTTTTGCAAATTCCCCGGAAGAATATAAATAATTTTTTCGATTCATAAAAAACTCCTTGACTGTACAGTTACTGTACATTATATGATACATGATGAAAAGAAGAAAATCAATGATAAAGCGCAGAAAGGAGATCGGGATGGAGTTTATATGTGCCGAGGAGAAACAGTGGAAAGAGATAAAAACAATTTATATGGAAGCATTTCCGAAGCGGGAGAGAAAACCATATTTTGCACTGCGGCATTCCGTAAAAACGAAAAAAGCGGTTGTTATGGCAGCAACCGAAGGTGAACAGGTGTTGGGATTTATCGTCCTTATTCCATATAAAGATATGGTAATGGCAGATTATCTGGCAGTGTCATCTAAAGTTCGCAGCAGAGGAACCGGAAGTTATATTATGCAGAATGTGTGCAGGCAGTACAAAGATAAAAAAATTGTTCTTCTGATCGAGCGCCTTGATGATAAGGCAGAGAACAAAGAACAGAGGATTGCCCGCAGAAAATTTTATTTGAAAAACGGATTTACGTCGTCTGATATTTTTATAACGGGAGCAAGCGGGGAAATGGAGATTATGAATTTCGGAGAAAAGGTTTCGGAAGAAGCGTATATAGATCTGCAGAAATATGCGCTTGGAACGGTGATGTTCAGATTGTCCAAGATCAAAGTGGCAGAGAAAACGCCGCATAAGAAAAGAGAGGAGGCTGACCAGGGATGAAAACAATATTTTCAAAAGTAAAGTTAAGGCCGGGTCAGATCGTTCAGTTGTTTTTGCTTGTATTGCTGTCGGCAGTAGGGCAGATGCTTTTACCGTCGTTTTTGGCACAGATGATCAGCCATGGCGTGGCGGAAGGAGAAAACCGTATTGTCTGGATGTATGCCGTGATCATGGCGGGAGTAACATTGTTTTCCTGCGTGATCAGTTTTCTCTCTGTTAAGATTGCATCTTATATTTCTACAGATTTTGCGGCACAGCTTAGAACTCAGGTCTTTTCTAAAGTGCAGGAGTTCTCGGCGGCAGAGATGGACCGGTTCGGAACAGCGAGTCTTGTCACAAGAAGCACTTCGGATATTACGAATGTACAGAACTTTTTGACATTGCTGCTTAGAGTCGGATTGCTTGCGCCTATGATGGCTGCGGCAGGACTAGTGTTTTCCGCGGCTACGGGAGGAGAAGTCAGTTCGGTTCTTCTTGTCGCGATACCGGTTCTTCTGACTGTATTGACGATCATCATGGTACTGGCATCGAAGTATTCGATCCGTCTGAGAAAAAAGCTCGATCAGATCAACAGATTGTTTTTGGAATCGTTGGAAGGAGTACGCGTGATCCGCGCGTTTAATAAGCAGAAGACAGAAAATGCACGTTTTGAAGAGGCAAATGAAGATTATGCGATGACGGCAATGGCAGCAGGGCGGATCACAAGCCTTCTGATGCCCGCTATCAGTGTGATCTTCGGAGTGACGACGGCGGCTGTATTGGGCATGGGCGCATATTATGTAAGTACAGGCGCTATGGAAGTAGGTTCTTTAGTGGCAAACAGCCAGTATATCAGTATGGTACTTACATCTGTGATGATGCTGTCTCTTGTCATTATGATGTTTCCTACAAGTTATGCATGTGCGAAACGAATCGCGGAAGTTTTGCAGACAGACAGCTCGATACGGGGTGGAAAGTTTCAGATGGAAAATCGTCCGGTGCGCGGAACGGTTGAGTTTCGTCATGTGACATTCGCTTATCCGGGAGCGGATGAGCCGATCCTGAAAGATATTAGTTTTGAATCCCGTTCGGGAGAAGTTACGGCGATCATCGGAGGAACGGGACGGGGAAAATCAAGTATATTAAAACTGATCCCCAGACTTTATGATCCGATGTTCGGAGAAGTGCTGATCGACGGAGTGAACGCGAAAGAATACCGCACGGAAGATCTTCGTTCTTTGATCGGATACGTACCGCAGAAAAACGTTCTTTTCTCGGGAGATATTGCAGATAATCTTAATTTCGGAAATGAAAACGGAACGGAAGAAGACTGGAAACAGGCGGCAAAGACTGCCTGTGCGGATGAGTTTATCTGTAAGAAGAAAGAAGGATATCACGATTCGGTCGCCCAGGGCGGCACGAACTTATCCGGCGGGCAGCGTCAGCGTATGGCGATAGCGAGAGCGATGATGAAAAAACCGGAAATTTATGTGTTTGACGATAGTTTTTCTGCTTTAGATATGAAGACTGACCGTCAGCTCCGTCAGAATCTGAAGGAAAGCATCGAAGATGCAACGGTCATCATGGTAGCGCAAAGGATCAGCACAGTTCTTGACGCAGACCGGATATTAGTAGTTGACGACGGGCAGATCGTAGGAAACGGAACGCACAGGGAATTGTTGGATACTTGTCCGCTTTATCGGGAAATTGCAGAGATTCAGTTAGGAAAGGAGGCGCTTTGATATGAAAAATACGACAATATTTAAGAGGCTGCTGGGCTATTTAAAAGCGTACAGACTTCGGTTATTTTTTGTACTGCTTTCAGCAGTTATCAGCACTGCCTTTATGGTTCTTGCTCCGTTTCTTGTAGGAAAGGTGACGACGACGTTGTTTGCAAGTATTGCCGATAAAGTTTTTTACTGGGAAACGATTATCTGGCTTTTGGCGGCGTTGGCAGCGTTATATTTTGTATCACAGTTGTTTTCCTTTTTGCAGGGATTCGGTATGGCAAAGATCACTGCAAATGTGATGCAGACGATCCGCAGGGAAATCGATGAGAAAATGCATCGGCTGAAACTGAATTATTATGACGTTCATACACACGGAGATATTCTCAGTGTAATTACAAACGATGTAGATACGATCAACAATACGATCAGTCAGAATTTAACTTCGATCGTAACACAGGTTACGACTGCCATCGGCGTACTTATTATGATGCTGATGATCAGCCCGAAGCTGTCTTTGATCCCGATTGTTATGGTGCCTCTTTCTCTATTGAGCGCCGCAGGAGTGATGAAAGCGAGCGAAAAGTATTATGGAGAACAGCAGGAGCTTCTCGGTAAGCTGAACGGATATGTAGAAGAGATGTATAACGGACAGTCCGTTGTGCAGACGTTTAATTATCAGGAACGTGCGAAAAAGAAATTTTCTCAGTTGAATGACGCGCTTAAAAACAGTTCAAGAAAAGCGGAGACAACAGCAGGGGCGATCAGTCCGATTACAACTCTTGTGAATGATCTTGGGTATGTTCTTTGCGCCGCTTTAGGATGTCTCTGGGCGATCGCCGGAAAGATCTCAGTCGGAAACGTACAGGCTATGTTGGAGTATACATGGCGTTTTGCAGAGCCGTTTTCCGCAATCGCCGGAATGGTAGGAAGTTTCGGAGCGGCAGCGGCAGCAGGAAACCGTATTTTCGGACTGCTTGACGCAGAAGAGGAAATTCCGGATTCAGACCAGTGCATCGTACCTGATGACCGCAGCGGTCGCGTTACATTTGAAAATGTGACGTTCGGATATACGCCGGATCATCTTTTGATGAACGGGATCGATTTGACGGTAGAACCGGGGCAGAAAGTTGCGGTAGTAGGACCTACCGGAGCGGGAAAAACAACGCTGATCAATCTTTTGATGCGCTTTTATGAGGTAAATAACGGATCGATCAAAGTGGACGGAACTAAGATCACGGATATGCCAAGGGAAGAACTGCGCGACAGATTCGGTATGGTTCTTCAGGATACATGGCTGTTTGAAGGAACGATCGGAGAGAATATCGGATATGCCGAGGATAATATGAAGAAAGAGAAAATAGTAGAAGCCGCGAAATCGGCATGCGCCCACAGTTTCATCAAAACACTCCCGGGCGGATACGATATGACGCTTAGTAAAGGAGCGGAGAACATTTCGCAGGGAGAACGCCAGCTTCTGACGATCGCAAGAGCGATCGCTTCCGATCCTGAGATCATGATCTTAGACGAGGCGACAAGTAACGTAGATACCCATACGGAAGTTCTTATTCAAAAAGCGATGGCAGAACTGATGAAAGGACGCACAAGTTTTGTGATCGCCCACAGACTTTCTACGATCCGTGACGCAGATATGATCCTTTATATGGAAGACGGAGATATCAAAGAAGTCGGAAATCATGAAGAACTGATGAAAAAGAACGGGAAATATGCGGCTCTTTATATGAGTCAGTTTGCGTAACCGGATTATAGAAATTTTACAGCGGGGCAAAGGAACTGAAATAGAGGGGAAAGATGCACTATTCGTAAAATACTGGAAATTCGTTGTTTTTTGTAAAAAACGCTTGCAGAAAGTAAAAAAAGAAAGTATATTATCAAATGGGAAAAATAGTGTAACAGAATAATAACCGGAGTCTTGCGTGATCTATTCCACAACTCTCCGGTTATATTTATGTAAAGGTATATTTTGTAAGGAGGGAAAGCATGAAGATGCAGAAGAACAAGAAACTTGTGCAAGCTGCTGCGGTAGGACTTTCAGTCTGTGTGCTAGCAGGAGGCGGTCTGTTCGTATGGAATATGTACGGCAAAAATGCAGAAGAAAATGAAAAGCAGATCGTATCAGATGAAGTTGCGGAAATTGAAAGCTTGAATTCACGCGACAATGTTGTAGATTTGGAGGAGCTTTTCGAGGGAGAAAAGGCGTCGGGAAAAGAAGATGTGACGAGCGAGAAAACGGAGAAGAAAGAAGATTCTTCGACGAAGTCAGGCTCTTCTCAAAAGTCGGATTCTTCTAAGCAATCAGGCGGGGCAAAAAAACCGGAGTCATCAAAAGATACAGATACATCAAAGAAGCCGGATAAGAAACCATCCAAACCGGACGAGAAGCCATCAAAACCGGATGAACAACCGTCAGAACCGGATGACAAGCCGTCTGTGCCGGATGAGAAGCCGTCCGTACCGGATGAGAAACCGTCCGTACCGGATGAGAAACCGTCCGTACCGGATGAACAACCGTCAACCCCGCAGAAACCGGCATTGCCGCAGGTGAATGAACCGGGGTGGATCACAGGTATATATTAAGGAAGGAATATGAGAGGGATGAATCAAAAGAGAAAGAGATTAGGGTTATGGATACTTTTTCTGGCGGCGCTGCTTTTGACGCAGTTCACCGTTCCGGTTAAGGCATCCGAGCCGCAGATACAAGATGTAAACATACAGATGGTTGGAGGGCAGATTCGTACGATCGATCCGATGGGGCTGCGAATGGTTGCCTGCATCAAGAAATCATATATTCAAGAGTTGGAAAAAAGCGGAGCGACGGTAAGTTATGGAATCGTACTGCTTCCGAAAAAGTATTTGACAGAAGGTCAGGCATTGACGCTTGACGGCAAGTACCTTTATAACGGCTCGGTCTATAAGCCGGCAAAAGTACCGGCAGTAAAGAAATTTTCAGAAGACAATGATAGGATTTACTTTACAGCCGTTTTGGCAAATCTGCCGAAAGAAAGATATAAAAATGATTACGCGGCGAGAGCTTATGCAGAAATCACGAGAACTGTGACAGAAGACGACGGAAAGAAAAAAACAACGACAGAAGTTGTATACAGTGAGAGTGAAATCGACCGTCAGGTATATCGGATTGCAGAAGAGGCTGTAAACGGAACTACAGAGACGGAAGAGACAAAACAGTGGCTTCAAGATAACATTCTCGCTCCGGTAGATAAACCGGAAGAACTGCCGGAAGAAGAAAAAAAGATCTCGTTTCGTCTTGGAAAAGTGTCCGGTGTGACACTGTACCATAAGACAACGTCAGAAGCCGGAGTGGAAACTGTAGAAGAAGTATCACAGTTTAATCTTACAGAATTTAAAAAAGAAGATTATCTTGTGAAAGTTGAGATGGAAGATCAGCCTGAGATATTTGCGGGAATTACGGAAGTGATCGCACCGCAGACAGAAACAGGAAAAGTAAGTTTTAAACTTGACAGAAAAGATTATACTACTTCTCAGGCAGGACAAACGATCGAAGGCGCGGTTGTAGAGTTTGGTACGAAGTCTAACGATAAAGTATCTACAAAATATATTACGATGCAGTCGCTGATCGATCAAATGAAGGCAAATCCAGGCGGAACTTATACTCTGGAGCATGATATAGACGCAAGTATGGTTCAGGGAGATGATTACCTTGTTCCGACATTTAGCGGTACGTTTAACGGAAATGGATATAAGATCAAAGGTCTGACAACAACTCTGTTCGGAACGGTTTCTGGAGGTAAGGTACAAAATGTTAAACTTGAAAATGTTTCCATTACAAAAGTAAACAGTTATAAAGATGCAGGTGGTGGAACAATAGCGAATAAAGCTCAGAAAGATGCTGTGATCGAGAACGTACATGTAAGTGGAAGTTTGAAAAGTACAAACAGCCGAGAACTTCTCGGAGGTCTTGTAGGGCGTATGGATTATGCGAAAGTAAGTAAATGCTCTGCTAATCTGGAGATTACAGGATCTTTCAATACGACGGGCGGACTAATCGGTCAAATGTCCAATCAAAATGAAGGTCCTAATATTGTAGAAAATTCATATGCTGTTGGATCAATTCGAGGAAATAGAACGAATGGGGCGCTTGGCGGACTGATCGGATGGCATAACTGTAAAACAAACTTTTCAGTAACAAATTGTTATGCCGCTATCAATATGGAACTGACTGGAACCAACAGACAGCCAGGAGGATTCATCGGATATATAGGAGAGGCTGATGCGACAGGTGTACTAAAGAGCAATGTTTCATACAGTACCGGAAATGCAGGATATAAGTTTGATGGATCAACTGAAACTATCAAATATACTACGGCACAGATTGAAAATCTTTATAGTTTAAGAGAAAGCAGACTGAAAAGAGAGAGTAGTCGTACCGGAAATACGAATCTGACTCAGATCACAGATGTTACAGTGGATAAACTTTCACAAAAAGAGTTTTACACGAACATGGGCTGGAGTGAAGACGTTTGGGATTTTGCTCCTCTGAAAGAAGGAAAAACTCCAATCCTTAGAAACAATGACTCAAATATGACGACAATGCTCCAGACAAAGGAAATCGCATCGGCAGCCGACCTGAAGAATATTAAAAATGATTTGTCAGGTGTGTATGTTCTGACTACAGATATCGATATATCGGAATCAGCGTCGGGAACAGCGGTTATCCCGGGAATATTTAAAGGAACATTAAAAGGAAACGGCCATCAGATCATCGGTCAGAAGATTCCGTTGTTCGATACGTTAGATGGAGCGACGATTGAAAACGTGAAGCTTGTACAAGGCGAGATCAATCAGAAGGGAACAGATAAAGTTGCGGCTCTGGCAAAAACTTCACAGGCAGACACTCTTATCAAAGACGTATATGTCAGAGATATGAGCGTTACGGGACAAAGTAATGTAGCAGGTCTTGTTGCAAGTATGAATAAGACAACTGTAGAAGAATGTTCTGTCAACGCCACAGTAAACGGAAAACGTGCAGGTGGATTTGCGGCAGAGATTTTAGGAGATTCAGTCGTTAAAAACAGTTATGCAAGAAGAACGGCGGATAAAGAGACATTCGCAGCAACTGAAGGCGACCTGCAGGGCGGATTTGCGGCTGTCATTAAAAAGTCAGAGCTGATCAATAACTTCAGTGAGCTTACATTAAGTCAAAAGGCAGAGGAAAAACCGGAAGAGATACCGAAAAAATCATCTGAAAAAGCGGCGAAAACGGCATGTATGGTCGGTAATTTCGTTGCAGAAAGCGGAGTAGGATCAGAAGCGGTTACAAAAGCAGAGCACAATATTTCCTTTGGTCCGAAGGAATATTCTTTTGCAGGAAACAGTACGGCGGAAAATGTTTTAACGAACTATACAGAGAACTACGAGTATACAGGAAGCGTTTCAAATGATGAGGGAACTCAAACTCCTGAACATACAGGAAAAATCGATAAAGCGACAGCAGCGCAGATTACAAATAAAACCTTCTATATAGATACACTTAAATGGGATGAGAAGATCTGGTATCTGGATGATGTGGCAGGTGGAAAAAGACCTCGTTTAAAGGCAGAAGGTGATGTTTACGGAGCTGAGGAAGAAGATACTTCAAAAGGAGAGGGCTCGGAAGGAGATTCAAACAACGCGCCTTCGGAAGAAGTAGTTTACATACAGGCGCCGGTACAGGATGAAGAAACGGAAGAGCCGCAGATGGCAGGAGAGACTCCGACAGAAGTGATCAGTTTTATCGCGCAGAAAAATGCAGAAGAGATTGCGGCTATGGACAGTCTGGAATCTGTAAAGGATTATCAGGCAGATCGAAAACTGATTTATGAAAACTTGCGGTTGTTTATGCCGTTCTATACATATGAACAGATCGTCAAAGACGGAAATAAGGTTGATCCGTCGCATGTATTAAATAAAAAGACGGTGCTTGCGGTCTATCCGATGGATGACCGTGGCAACAGAATTGTGGCATTATCCGATAAGACAGTTCAGGATATAAAAAAGATCCGTATTCAGTTTACAGATGAAACAACACCGTTGATCTATAATATTACATATATTGATACAAGGGAAAATATTGCTTCGTACAAAGTAGCGCAGATCCCTGTTCACTTTAACTTTAGAAACTATGTTGTCAGTACGACAACAACGCAGTTTAATAAACTATTGACTGCGGCAAAGGGATATGATTTTGACGGAGATATTGAAACGAGAGTTTCTCAAAAAGACAGCGCTTCTGTATTGTCGGTATACCGGAAAAATTATAACAATGTTGTCAAATCAGAGATGGAGCAGGTGCTTATTTCCATGGCGGCATCAAATCCGCAGTATCCGGTAAATACTACAAATAAAGCAGCAGAACTGATGGTAGAGGAAAATCTTATCGCAAATGGATATCTGAAGGACTTCCTCTATGCGTATAACTATATAGACCGTTGGTACGATTTTCAGATCGGCGGTATTAATATAAGAGACGTTGTGCTTTTTGACAACTCGATCTTAAAATCGGGCAAATCTCCGCGCAATCTTGTGGCAGAGATCGTACAGCTTAGCAGCAGCGGGGGACGTCAGGGAAATAGTACGCCGTCCTTCTACATCAACCGGATCTCACAGTATACGGGAATTTCAAACGTCGCTTCTTTCGTAGAATATTTTATGACTGCATACGCAGGATACACGGATGTAAACGACTGGATCATTGATAATTTCCAGGGCGGATTCATCGTAGAAGCAAGAGCGAATAATCCGAAGATCGATTCCAGATTATGGAGAATACTGAAAAACAATACGGTACAGAGAAACAACGAGCTGATCCTTCCGGTATTGTCTTATAAGACATCGAAGAACTTGTATCTGGCATCGTTCCCGACATCTCTTGTATATGGAAACTTGCAGATTTACAACGGATATCAGAATACAGATGAGTGGAGACAGCAGAAGAAGCAGCAGGTGATCAATCAGATCAATGATTTCAAGACAAGCTATGATAACTTCGTGGACGTTGCAGAAAACGGAGCACAGTCAATTAATAAAAGTAAATTCCTGATCGTCGATTCCTCTGCAAATAAAGATCACAGTCAGGATGTATTTCAGGAATTTTACAAACCGCTGCAGACGATGTGGAAGAGCAACAACGGAGCGGTAGCCGTAATATTCGGAAATCCGAATTATGATTACATTTATTATAACAGCTCTAACTTTATCGGAGATCTGACCGTCTTAAACCATGAGATGGGTCATGTGACAGATATGTGGATCTGGATGGAGAATAAAGGAAAACGTCCGGGACGTAACGGAGAGGACTATTCTAACGGATATGCGAACCAGGCAAACGTCGATTACAACATGAACTTTATGAAGACGTATGCAAGAGACGGCTCGATGGTGACAAACCTGACTCCGGACAGAATCAATACACAGGAAGAATTTAAAAGCTATTACAAAGAAGTGTTCGAGACGATCTATACGTTGGATTATCTTCAGGGCAAAGCGTACCTGGAGTTGACGCCCGCACAGCAGTCGGCGATCACATCGCAGCACAGATATGGAACGACGAACAATTACCAGAGTCGGAATCAGTCAAACAGTACATGGAGAACGATCGGCGCCGCCGAGCTTGAGAATATGAATCTTAAGACGTTGGACGATCTTTGGGATAATCAGCTGACGATCAGACCGGGACATCGGTTCGATCTTAGAAGTATGAACGATGTCGGCGTGAATAATCTCGGGGCATATCAGATCGACAGAGTGTGCTATGCAAGCTGGTACGTGCCTTACGTTGACGGAGGAACGCCGAATGCCCAGACATTTAGAAGAAACGGATACGAACTCGGCGGACTGTACGGATACAGCGACGGTCTTGTAGAGTATTTAAGTAACCGTACACAGACAGGAGATCTTGCATATTTCAAAAAGAAAATGCAGGATGAGAATTTCTCCTTTGAAACATACAGAAAGAATAAAAATAAAGAGATCGAAGAAAAGATCAAAAAGCAGAAAGAACAGGGCAACGCATATTTTGACGAGGAAGCGCTGATCGAATATTTGAAACAAAATATGATCAATTACGGAAATGGTATTAACTCCGGCGTTTCAACCGGAAACAATACGCTCAACAATATTAAAGAATCAAGAGAAAACGTATTCCGTTATCTGCAAAGAATTACGGATGAGTTCAGAAGTCCGGTTTACGCAGATACGGCAGAGTCAAGACATGCGGTAACGATTTCCACAGGGCAGGAGCTGATCGAGAAGATAAACGAGAACCCGAACGGATTCTATGTTCTTGAAAAGGACATTTCTATGGCGGACATTAATCTGACAGGAGAAGTTTATATTGACAAGACGTTTATCGGAAAACTGCAGGGGAACGGTCATAAGATTACAGACGCGCAAGGACCGCTCTTTGCAAAGATCGCCAACTCTTACGTTTCCGATCTTACGATCGTAAATAAAGAAGGCGAGACAAAGGACTGGTTCGGAAAGACAAAACAGTATACGATCATTGTCAATGAGCAGAAAAAAGAAACCGTTCAGGAAATTAAGACTTTAGAAGAATTAAAAACAGTCGGACAGAACAAATATACAAAATATGTGCTGAAAAACGATATTGACGCGTCATCCGTAACGACAGAGACGGCGGTTGTCAAAGGCATCTTCAAAGGAGAGTTCGACGGAGGCGGATTCACGATCAAAGGACTGAAAAAACCATTGTTTGAAAAAGTTCAGGAAGGAACAGTCCGCAACTTGAAGATCGAAAATGCAGAGATCAACAGTACAGAAGAAAGCAGCAAAAACGCAGTTATCACAAAAGAATCAAACCACGCTGTCTTTGAAAGCCTGAACCTGGCGGATATCAAAGTCAGCGGAGTGAGCTACAATGCGGTAGTGACAGGATATGATTATACAAGCTCTGTTTTCTCGAAAATACAGATCCGCAATGCGCAGATTACAGGTACGAAAAATTATAACGCCGTTTTGGCAGGCCGCGCATCCGGGTCGCAGATTCAGGATGTCTCTGTAATCGGAAGCAGTGTTGCACTTAGCGGAACAGACTGCGGCGGATTCATCGGAGAAGGCAAAAACGTGACGATCAGTCGCGTGTACAGCGATGCGGATATGACCGTTAATACATACACAGACGATAAGAACCGTACGCAGAGCGCCGGATTCATCGGCAATCTTACAGGCAAGAGCAGCGTAGAATATGTATTTGCGGCAGGAAAAGTAGACAATAAAACAAGCGAACAGCTTTATAACTTCATCGGTACGCCGGACGCGCTGAAAACGATGGTGAAAAACAGTTTTGTTATCCAAAACGCAGGCGGAGTATCGAATATCACAGACGGCGTAGGACAGGAGATCTTGCGTGAAGTAACGTCTCAAGAGGCGGCAACGTCAGATTTCTACAAAACATCAATGACTCTGAACGAAGAGACATGGAACTTGAGTTTAGTTCCGATGAAAGGTTATCCGGAACTGAAAGGAATGGAGAAGCGAGAGGTCATCTCCGTAAAAACGGCGGAGGACTTCATGAAGATGAAAGACTTCCCGACTCAGGAATACCGTCTGAAAGCAGACATCGATCTGTCAGGAACAGAACAGACAGGAAGCGTGATACCGGAATTTTCCGGTGTGCTCGACGGAGAGAATCATAAGATCACCGGTCTGAAAGCGCCGCTGTTCGGTCAGTTAAGCGGTACGGTGTCGAATGTAGCCATTGATGCAGGTGCGATTGAAATCGGAAACAGCGTAGATACGACTGTCGGTATATTTGCGAATACGATGACAAACGCAACTGTTGAAAAAGTCATGATCGCAAACGGAAGCATCAGCAGTACAGCAGGAAAAGTGGCGGGATTCGCAGGAACTGTGACAGACTCAACTGTGAAAAATATTTTCATTCAAGGAAGAGTAAATGCAGTTTCGACAGCGTCCGGTTTCGCAGAAACGTCCCACCATTCGGTTATGGAAAATATCTATGCAAACATAGACGTAAACGGGGCAGACGGCGCAGGATTCCTTGTGAACAGTACAGGTGAAAATAGTTACAAAAATATCTGTTCAATAGGAAACGTCGCAGAAAACATGTATAAACTGGCAAAAACAGACATCACGTTTACAAATGCTTATGAGTTGTCGGCAGCAGACGGAATTAGCTCTGCGGCAGAAGCAAACGGCGTGAAAACGATCGGAAAAGAAGTGTGGACGAAAGCGTTCTATACAGAAACACTTAAGCTAGATATATCCGTATGGGATGTAGAGAATGCAGAGACGAACGGATATCCGTTGTTGAAAGAGTTCAATGTGAACTTATCTCCGATGACTGTGGAAATTCAAAAACCGCAGGATATCCGGAAGCTGAACAAACTGCCGGAAGGAAGATTTACGATCACGGCAGATCTGGATTTCACAGAGTACGGCGCGGCAGAAATTACAGAAAACATTGCGGAAAACAGCATAGAAAACAACGCAGATATAAACGCGGCTGACAGCGTGGAAAACAGCGCGGAAAATCATGCGGAAGAAACAGCGCAGGCAGGAACGTGCCTTGTGACAGAGACGTTTACAGGAAGTATAAACGGAGGCGGCCACAAAGTAAGCGGCATGAAGAGCGCGATGTTCAAACAGCTTTCAGGAAAAGTAGAAAACCTTGAATTTAGAAATATTCTTGTGGATAATGAAACAGCAGGAGCAAATGTGCTTGCGGAAACGACGCAGAGTGCAAATGTGAAAAACGTACATTTCAACGGAATTACACTGCGAGGCGCAGGGTACACAGGTATGATTGGAAAAGATACAGGATCGACATTCAGTCAGATCAGTGTACAGAACGCAGACGTGACGACAAGAGCCGATTATGCAGGTGTGTTCGCGGCAAATGCGGCAGGAACTCAAATTTTCGATGTGCTGATCACAGATACAGAAGTGGCAACGTCGAACGCTTATGTGGGAGGATTCATAGGAAACGCTGAGAGAATCACCGCACAGAAAGTATTCGCAGATGCAGAGCTGGATATTCCGTATACTGTTTCCCCGCAAAATACGGCGGCGTTTATCGGTCAGGCATCGGAAGACAGCAAGATTCAATATAGTACGGCGGCAGGCGGCGTCTATCCGGAAGATCCGTCGTCAACAAGATATAAGCTGACGCATATGGATAACAGCTCTAATCTGAATGAACTAAAGGCATTTACAAATTGCTTTATTAACACAGATACGCCGGGATACGACAGCATAGCAAACGATCCGAAAGGTGTGACGCACGAAGCGCTTTGCGGTACAGAGTTCTATACAAATGAGATGGGCTTGTCTCAGGACGTATGGGATCTGTCGGATGTGGCAGGAACAGGAACGCCAAGCTTGAAGACGATGCCGGAAGAAGACGTGAGAGCGCCGGAGACAGCGCCGACGCCTGAAGAAGAAATACCTATGCAGGAAACAGCTCCGGAAGGATATACAGAGATCCGAACGGCAGAAGAACTGCTCGCGATCCGAGACAGTTCGGATAAATATATTTTAATGAGCTCGATTTCACTTTACGATGCAGAGCCGCAGGACGGCTCATTCCTCGGCAACTTCAAAGGAGAACTGAACGGAAACGGGCTGACGATCCGAGAAGTTTACGGAGCGCCGTTGTTTAACACATTGTCAGGAAAAGTTGAAAATCTGAAACTGACAGACGTTAAAGTAGAAGCTTGGAGTCAGAACCAAGGAGCAAATGCATTTGCGAAAACATTAAGCGGCGCGACAGTTTCAAAAGTAGCGCTCAAAAACATCCTCGTCGCAGGAGGCGATAATACAGGAGCGCTTGCAGGAACAGCACAGAATTCAACCGTAAGCGAAGTGTGGGCGGAAGGGCTGAATGTCAATCCGTATGGACCGATACATGGACAGAATGATGCGATGGTCGGCGGCTTGATTGCCAAATTGAAAGGTGGATGCCATATCAGCGACAGCTATGTCGGCGGCGAGATAACTGTAAATGGAAATACACAAGGCGGCGTATTCGGATATAATGATAATATGGACTACGGTCCGGAAAATACAGTGAAGCAGGTTGTTTCTAACATGAAGACAAAAGCAATTTCCGGTCAGACAGACGGAGCAGGATTTATAGGAATGATTGGATATGATTATTCGTGGAGCACATGGATGGAAAACAGCATTGCAATCGGTGAAGCGGGAGTAAGCAGTGATCATGGAAGTGTCGGTCAAGCTTATCGTTTTGCGACAAAAGGGAACTCAGAATCGCCGATAAGATTTGGTTTGCAGAACTGTTATGAAGCGAATGTCAGTGGAAGAAGCAGTGTAGTTTCAGGTTACTTGGATGAGACGGGTAGGTATAAAGAAACATCGTTCTATCAGGATACTCTGAAATTCGACAGCTCAAAATGGAACTTTACATCTGTTGAGAAAAAAGGATATCCTACACTAAGCTGGATAGCAGACGCAGAACCGCTTCCGCCATTGCCGGAAGGTTCGGCAGTAACGACACATAAACAGTTGAAGACAGAAGTGCCGCAAGGATATACGGCAATCCGTACTCCGGCAGACTTTATGAAGATCGCAGAGAATCCGAGCGGAAAATACATTTTGATGAATAATATTTCACTGGAGCAGGTAAAACTCGCAGAAGGTCAGACGTCCTATATTATGAAGCGCTTTGAAGGAGAACTGGATGGCAATAATCAGGTGATCCACGGGTTAAGAGCATCGCTGTTTGATTCCATCAGCGGAACGTCAAGCAAAAAAGCGGTCGTGAAAAATCTGCGTGTGCAGAATGTATTTGTGAATGCAGGGTACAAGGATATTTTTGATTGGCAAGGAAAACCAGTACTTGCAGAGGCAAACGGACTCGCACGTGAAGTTAGCAACGGAAGGTTAGAAACTATATATATGAACTGCGTGAAGCTAAACGGCGGAGGAAATACAGGCGCTTTGGGTGGTTTGGTAAATGAAACCTATATCGGAAAAGTTTGGTTGGAAGGAATTGATATCAACAGTGGACTTAGCGAAGAAGAACTTGGAAGATTTAATCTTGTCGGAGGAGCAGTCGGAAGTTTATCAGGTTATAATTCCAAATTTGAAGATTCCTACGTAGAAGGTAAGATTATTATGGATAATAATCAGCAGGGTGGAGTTGCCGGACAAGTAAAAGCGGCAGTTGTGAGAAATGTGATAAGTAATGTGGAAGCGAGATCCAATAAACCGGATTCGTGGACAGAAAAAAGCGGATTTGTAGGAGATGTTAATACAAGTCTCCAATATGATAATCGTTGGTATCTTGACAGATGTATTTCCATAGGAAATTCAGGAAACAATTATAAGTTTTTAGGCAAAGATCTTAAGGCTGTTACAAAAAATAATTTGAATTTATGTTATGAAGTTACAGGAAAAACAGGAAGGTCTAACGTTACAGATGCAACGAGTCAAAGCGGTACACTGCTGACAATAGATAATATCAATAATGTAGAGTTGTATCGCGATACGCTTTCTTTTAATGACAATACGGCACAGGCAGATCCGAATGCATGGGATTTCAGTTCTGTTGCGGAAAAAGGCTATCCGACGTTAACATGGCTCTTGACATATGACGGCGCAGCGGCTACTATGGTAGAGCAGACACCTGTACAAGACCAGGAGCAGGAAGCAGCGCAGGATGAAAATCTTGCTGAAGCGGAAGTAAACTTACCGGAGCAGGATGAATATTTAAAAGAAGACTAAAAGATATATAGAAAAGAAGATGAGGAGGTATGGAAGTGAAAGAAAAATACGAAACTCCGATGATGGAGATGATCGGATTCAACAGAGAAGAAGTAGTTACTATGTCAGGTCAAGGAGATGAGATTCCGAATGAGAATTTCGTAGATAGTAATGATACAGGCTGGGCTGATTAATTGAGTCTGATATGAAACATTAAGAGATCCCCGGCAGGCGTTGTCAGCAGGCGCGCCTGCCGGGGGTTTTTTCTGCCTTTTACTGTCTTTTGTCAGGGAAAAGCGTTTGAGAAAATAGTTGACAAAAGCAGTAACTTTGATACAATCTGACTATGGGAATGAAGTTCTCCCTTAGTGATGAAACTAAAACCGCTGATTTGGCTGATGACTTCTGCATTTTGACGCAGGAATTATCAGCTTTTTTATTCTATAGGAAATTTGCATTTTCCATAGAATAAAACTCTTCCGAAGAATGCACACGCCGCAATAAGGAAGTTTACCGCTTTGCGGCGTTTCGGAGGTGGCAAAGCGTCAAAGTGTTCATGAGTGAGGAGAGGCGGTGGCGAAGTGGACTTCTTTATTTTATTCCGGTTTGTCAGAGAAGGAGGATGGGGTTATGCTGATCAGTATTGCCATGATGTTTTTAGTCGGTATGTCTATGGGGTGGATCTGTAAAAAGATTCATCTGCCGAGTTTGTTCGGAATGATTGTAACGGGAATTGTACTTGGGCCATATGTATTGGACGTGATCGACGCTTCTATTTTGAATATTTCATCGGATCTAAGAAGGATCGCTCTTATTATTATTTTAATGAGAGCGGGATTGTCATTAGATCTTAATGATCTGAAAAAGGTGGGACGTCCTGCTGTTTTAATGTGTTTTGTTCCGGCATGTTTTGAAATAGGAGGAATGATCTTATTAGCGCCTAAGTTGCTTGGAATTTCGATTTTGGATGCCGCTATTATGGGAACGGTCATTGCCGCGGTTTCTCCGGCAGTTATTGTGCCGAAAATGTTGAAACTGATGGAGGAAGGATACGGTGTAAAGAAGAGCATCCCTCAGATGATTCTTGCAGGAGCATCGGTTGACGATGTGTTTGTGATCGTAATGTTTACGGCATTTACAGGATTAGCGCAGGGCGATCAAGTTTCGGCAGTGGACTTTATCAATATTCCGATTTCGATTTCAGTCGGAGCTTTAGCAGGATTTCTTATCGGATTTCTCTCTGCAGAATATTTTAAAAAGATTCATATAAGAGATACTTCAAAAGTTATTATTCTTGTGTGTGTTTCCTTTTTGTTAGTTACATTTGAAGATGAATTTGCATCTGTCATTCCATTCGCATCTTTAATCGCGGTTATGACAATGGGAATTGCTTTGCAGCAGAAGAGAAAAAACGTGGCGAAGCGATTGTCGGCAAAATTCAATAAACTTTGGGTCGGCGCAGAAGTGATGCTTTTCGTACTTGTCGGAGCAACTGTGGATATCCGGTATGCAGTGTCGGCGGGAGTTGTATCTATTGTTTTGATTTTTGCGGTTTTGGTATTTCGGATGTTGGGAGTATTCTTATGTTTGCTGAAAACGAAGCTTACAATGAAAGAACGGATGTTTTGCGTGATCGCGTATATGCCGAAAGCCACTGTTCAGGCAGCTATCGGCGGCGTACCGCTTGCGATGGGATTGTCCTGCGGTAATATTGTGCTGACGGTTGCGGTAACTGCGATTTTGATTACAGCACCGCTGGGGGCATTTCTGATTGAAGCGACTTATAAAAAATGGTTAGGACGACAGACAGAGATCCTAAGTAGATGATATAAAGGAAATAACAGTTCAATACATACCTCTGCAGCTTGCGGCATACATTGTAAAAACGATGTTTACAGGGGAATATTTTGAAAGATTATATCGAAGAAAGAGCCGTTGAGATTGCAGCTTATATTATAGATAATAATGCAACGGTGCGGCAGACAGCAAAACAGTTTGGGATCAGTAAAAGTACGGTACATAAAGATGTAACCGAACGACTCATACAGATCAACCCGGCTTTAGCAAAAGAGGCGCGAAAGGTATTGGATACGAATAAGTCAGAACGTCATATTCGGGGAGGGATGGCTACGCGGGAAAAATATTTGCACAAAATGTTATCTGAATAGAAGTGAAAGTTCTTTACAAATCGAGTCAGAGCCGAATATACTAGAAAGATACAGTAAGGTACGAATTAGCAGTAAGAGATAAACGCGAAGGTTTATATTTAGGCGGAGGTGACGAATGAGGATCGTAATAGTTGACAGCGAAGAGACATCCAGAGAAGTCATTAAACAAGCTATAAACACAGTGGTTGAGACACATAAAATAAAATCAGGGTGTAAAATTGTCGGGGAAGCGGCAGACGGACGGAAAGGGTGCGAGATAATCGTGAAAGAACGCCCGGATCTTATTATCATGGATCTTGAACTGCCGGGGAAAAACGGTTTGCCACTTTTGAAAAAGATACGGTCTGAGCAAATTCACAGCAGAGTGCTTGTAATTACAAAAGATAATGATTTTGACAGGACAAGACAGGCAATTAGTTTTGGAGTGGACGAATATTTGCTGAAACCGGTGAAAAAAGTGCAAATTGCAAAAGCGCTGCAGATGATTGAGGACAAGTTGGCGGGAGAACTTGTGATAGAAACAGCTCTTTCCGTAGAAAATATTTTTATGGCATGTTTAAACGGACAGATCCACAGAGATGAGATTGTTGACGGAATTACACACGAAAAGTATGGATTTACGCTTGCCGATCGCGGAAACCTGTTTGTGGTATGGCTTGGAAACGGCTATATGGAGCAGAGGGAGATGACGCAAAAAATATTAGAAAAACTTGGACAGAATCAAGAATTTTCGGTTTGTGTGCTTCCTATTGATGAATGGCATCTTTTTACTGTGATCATATATGGACCGGAGAAAAAAACAATACGGTATCCTTTTTTCAAAAATGAGGTAGTGTCACGATTAAGCGGAATGATCCGAGGGGAACTGGTCTGTTTGTGGGAGGATGTGCAGCATTTAGAAATGTTGAATGTATCACTTAAAAATCTACGGATGATACGGGAATGGAATCTTTTCTTTGACAGAGGAGATCTGATCAGACGCGAGGATGTAGAATCTATGGAAATCGTTCCTCTTAAATATCCGGCAGAACTGGAGAACAGGCTGCGCCGGTCGGCAGTTATTTCCAATCGAAAAGAAATCATAAAGTGTTATTATACGTTGTATGATCTGTGTAAACGCGACCCGCATAGTCCGAGTCAGATAAAAGAAGTTTTGATTCGTTTTAACATGGCTGTTTTGAACGCATATAAGCTGAAAAGAGAAATTCATTCGGAACTGCAGGTGCAAAAAAGCATGCAGGATATTGCGAAGGCGATGAGTTGGGGAGAAATTCGCGCCGCGGTAGAATTATTTTTCAGGACACTGAATTTTCAGGCAGAGGAAGAAAACGAAAATGCCGATTTAAGTCCGCTGATTCAAAAAGCGCTGCAGATGGTAAAAAAGGAATACGATCAGGGGATTACCTTGGAAGAAATGGCAGATAAATTATTTGTATCAGAAGAATATTTGAGCAGTCAGTTTAAAAAAGAAATCGGGGTAGGCTTTAAAGAAATGGTTCGTACATTACAAATAGAACGAATCAAAGAACTGCTTACCAACACGAAACTGAAATTGAATCAGATTGCGGAATTGGCAGGATATTCAGATGCAAAATACATGAGCAGAGTATTCAAAGATGAAGTGGGCGTACTGCCAAGTGAATTCCGTAAATCGGCGCATTGCTGATACGATAAATGCATTAAAAAAGTACTCTTTTATAAAGAAATTCACCCTTTTAACTTTGGAAAAATATGATAATATGAGGTCTGGAAATTACAGATGATTGTTTTTAGGGAAAAATAGAAAGAAAATATTCTAAAAATATAAAAACAATTAAATTTCGCATAAATATTCAAAGGAGAGGTGAAAAATGAGTGAAATGAAGATTACATTCAAGCATCCTGATGAGATTCTTGATTTTGTAAACACGGTCTCCAAGTATGAATTTGACATGGATATGAAAAAAGGACATGTAGTCGTAGATGCAAAGTCATTACTTGGAATTATGCATCTTGGTATTAATAATGAAATTGCTTTGCAGATGTACACAGATGACTGTGAAGAACTTTGCAGAGAAATTGCAAAATATGCAGCATAAGAAATTTTATGTTTAAAGAGATGTGTATGAAAGGTTGTCCGAATCTTGAAATTACAATCTTGCAAATAAAACATGAATAGAACTTGAATTAAAACCGAATTAAAACCGAAACGATGGAAACTACAAAATAGTTGAGAATAATAAATTCCTGACGTATAATAAAATACGTTGGGAATTTTTGTTGCACTTGTAAAAACAGAAACGCCCAACTATAATGAGTACATAAAAAGCGGTTATCATGCCGTGTTAAACAGGAGGACAATCTTGAAGAATGAACTTGTGATCGTGCTTGATTTCGGCGGACAGTATAACCAGCTTGTTGCCAGGCGCGTAAGAGAATGTAATGTATACTGCGAGATCTATTCTTACAAAACAGATATTGAAAAGATCAAAGCAATGAATCCGAAGGGAATCATCCTGACAGGAGGACCGAATAGCTGCTATCTGCCGGATTCACCTACCTATACAGAGGAATTATTTAAACTGGGCATTCCGGTACTTGGCTTGTGCTACGGTGCACAGCTTATGATGCATGTTCTTGGCGGGGAAGTGAAGAAAGCAGATGTGAGAGAATATGGAAAAACAGAGGTTTTGATTGATAAAACTTCTTCAAAGATTTTTGATAATGTTTCACCATCTACAATTTGCTGGATGAGTCATTTCGATTACATTTCCCGAATTGCTCCGGGATTTGAAATATCCGCACACACGGCAGACTGTCCTGTAGCTGCCGCAGAAAATGCAGAAGAGAAGCTTTATGCAATTCAGTTTCATCCGGAAGTGCTTCATACGGTAGAAGGAACGAAGATGATCAATAATTTCGTGAAAAATGTGTGCGGCTGTACCGGAGATTGGAAGATGGATGCGTTTGTAGAAAGCACGATTGAAGCGATCCGCGCAAAAGTCGGAGACGGAAAAGTGCTGTGCGCTCTTTCGGGAGGCGTAGATTCTTCTGTTGCTGCAGTTATGTTGTCAAAAGCAATCGGAAAGCAGCTTACTTGCGTATTTGTCGATCATGGTTTGCTGAGAAAAGATGAAGGCGATGAAGTTGAAGCCGTTTTCGGACCGGAAGGACCGTATGACCTCAATTTTATTCGTGTCAATGCTCAGGAAAGATTTTATGCAAAATTAAAAGGTGTGGAAGAGCCGGAAGAAAAACGTAAAATTATCGGTGAAGAATTTATACGTGTATTTGAAGAAGAAGCAAAGAAGATCGGTGCAGTTGATTTTCTTGTGCAAGGAACAATCTATCCGGATGTAGTAGAAAGCGGTCTTGGAGGCGAGTCTGCGGTTATTAAGTCGCATCATAATGTAGGCGGCTTGCCGGATTATGTTGATTTTAAAGAAATTATAGAACCGTTGCGAGATCTTTTCAAAGATGAAGTGAGAAAAGCCGGATTAGAATTAGGAATTCCGGAATATCTTGTGTTCCGTCAGCCGTTCCCCGGTCCGGGACTTGGTATCCGCATCATCGGAGAAGTGAACGCTGAAAAAGTGAAAATCGTGCAGGATGCGGATGCCATCTACCGTGAGGAAATCGCAAATGCAGGATTAGATAGAAGTATCGGCCAGTATTTCGCGGGGCTTACAAACATGAGAAGCGTCGGTGTTATGGGCGATGAGAGAACTTATGATTATGCTATTGCACTCAGAGCGGTGAATACAGTTGATTTTATGACTGCGGAAGCAGCAGAGATTCCGTATGAAGTGCTTAATAAGGTAATGAGCAGAATTATCAATGAAGTTAGAGGCGTGAATAGAGTTATGTATGATCTGACAAGTAAGCCGCCGGGAACGATTGAATTCGAATAACGGACAGAACCCCGGAAATGCTGATAAAATGGGCATTTCCGGGGTTGTTTTATGGTTTTTGGCTCTAAAATGGCTCTAATTCTAGTAAGAAAAAATGCTATAACTTTTTTTGAGTTGAGTAACATAGGCTTCAGAGATACCTAACTGAAATGCAATGTCTTTTTGTTTCATTCCCTCTGCCAATGTTCATGTGCGGTAAAGTATCACACAAGAAATTGAAAGATAGACACCCCTCTATTTCGTAAAAATTTGGGGGAATTTAATTTTAGTAACCAGGCAGGATTTCCTGCCAGGAAACGATTGTATCTTAAAATGATTTTTGCTATGATATAAATAATAAATTTGTAACGCATTTTGCAACAATCAACAGAAAGCTTCTACTTTCACAGTACCCTATAAAAGGAAGAAACGGAGGAATGGGAATGATAGTGACAACGACAGTGTCTGTAGAAGGAAGAAGAATTACGGAATATAAGGGAATTGTATTTGGAGAAGTCATATCTGGCGTAAATTTCGTGCGCGATGTTGCGGCTTCTTTCAGCAACTTTTTCGGCGGAAGATCAGGAAGCTATGAGGAAGAGCTTGTTCAGGCGAGACAGAACGCCCTGAAGGAGATGGAACAGCGTGCGGCAGATTTGGGGGCCAATGCGGTTGTAGGCGTTGATATCGATTATGAGGTGCTCGGTGCAGGTAACGGAATGCTTATGGTAACGGCAAGCGGAACGGCAGTGGTTGCCGAATAGCTTCGGGTGTGAACAGAAAGGGCGAGAGGGAAATTTGATGGACAGATTTATAAGGGAAATCGCAATTACAGAGATAGATGGCGTATCCATAGGACATGCGCAGGATAATGAAGCAAAGACAGGCGCAAGCGTATTGTACTTTAAACGGGGCGCACAGGCAGGCTGCGACATCAGCGGGGGAGGTCCGGCGTCGAGAGAAACGCCGCTTACAGACAGCATGACGGCAGATAATCCGCTGAACGCTGTCGTGTTGTCAGGAGGAAGCGCATATGGTCTGGCGGCTTCGGACGGTGTGATGCGCTGTCTGGAGGAGCAGGGGATTGGATACGACACGGGATTTTCCAAAATACCTCTTGTATGTCAGTCCTGCATTTTTGACTTGGGATACGGAAGAAGCGATATCCGTCCGGATGCGGATATGGGATATGAGGCCTGTAGAAAGGCGATGGAAGGCTGCGATGTATCGATGGGAAATGTCGGAGCAGGAACGGGAGCCAGCGTAGGAAAGCTGTTTGGAATGGAACGGGCGACAAAGTCCGGTCTGGGTATCTATGCGCTTCAGGCAGGGGAGCTGAAAATAGCGGCTGTCGTAGTCGTTAATGCATTCGGAGATGTTTTTGATCCGGAGAACGGACAAAAGATAGCAGGCCTTATGGATGCGGAAAGAACGAAATTTGTGGATTTGGAAGAGGCGTTCGTAGAAATGATGACGACGCCTCAGGATTTATTTCATACAAATACGACGATCGGCTGCATCGTGTGCAATGCACGTTTTGATAAGGCAAAGCTGAATAAAATTGCTTCTATGGCAAGAAATGCGTATGCGAGATGCATCAATCCGGTTGGAACTATGGCTGACGGAGACAGCATCTATGCCTGCAGTGTAGGAGAGGTAGAAAGCGATGTAAATGTAGCCGGAACACTGGCGGCAAGGGCGATGCAGCAGGCGATAAAAAGAGCTGTGACAGCGTCCGCAGTGGATGATAGAGAATATTTGAAATATTGCTTGCGAAACTAAAGGAAAATCAGTAAAATAAAAATGTTGGAAATAATCTGACCAGTTAAAAGGAGAGACAAATGAAGCAGGATATGATTGTTATTTTGGATCTGGGAAGTACAGAGAATACGGTACTCGCCCGGGAGATTCGTGAACTTGGCGTATACAGCGAGATTCATCCTCATGATATTACAGAGGAAGAAATAAAGGCTCTTGACAATGTAAAAGGAATTATTTTAAATGGCGGAGAAAACCGTGTGGTAGACGGAAAAGAAGTGGAAGTAAGACCAGAGCTTTATACATGGGGCTATCCGGTAATTTCCGTAGACTATCCTGCATCCAGATGCGACGTTCGTTTTGACAGCCTGCCGGATCAGGAGACGTTGAAAAAGTTCGTATTTGATGAATGTAAGGCAGAAGCAAACTGGAACATGAAGAACTTTATTGAAGATCAGGTAGAGCTGATCCGCAGACAGGTAGGAGACAGAAAGGTTCTTTTGGCGCTGTCAGGCGGCGTAGATTCTTCCGTAGTTGCAGCGATGCTGATTAAGGCGATAGGACAGCAGCTCGTCTGCGTACATGTAAATCATGGCCTGATGCGGAAAAATGAATCTGAAAGCGTTGTAGAGGTATTCCGCAACCAGCTTCATGCAAATCTGATTTATGTAGACGCTACAGAGCGTTTCCTTGGAAAGCTGGAAAATGTATCCGATCCGGAAGAGAAGAGAAAGATTATCGGCGGAGAATTTATCCGTGTTTTCGAGGAAGAAGCGAGAAAACTGGAAGGAATCGATTTCCTTGGACAGGGAACGATTTATCCGGACATTATCGAGAGTGGAACCAAGACTGCAAAGATGGTAAAATCTCACCACAATGTGGGAGGACTTCCGGAAGATTTGCAGTTTGAATTGGTAGAGCCGTTAAAGCAGCTCTTCAAGGACGAAGTTCGTGCCTGCGGTATTGAGCTTGGCCTGCCTGCTGAAATGGTTTACCGTCAGCCGTTCCCGGGTCCGGGACTTGGTGTTCGCTGCCTCGGCGCTATCACAAGAGATCGCCTGGAAGCTGTCCGTGAGTCAGATGCTATCCTGCGCGAGGAGTTCGCAAAGGCAGGACTGGACAAGAAAGTATGGCAGTATTTTACGGTAGTACCCGATTTCAAGTCTGTGGGAATGAAGAATCATGCAAGATGCTTTGAGTACATGGTAATCATCCGTGCAATCAATACCATCGACGCGATGACAGCCAGCATCGAGCACATAGACTGGGAGATTCTCGACAGAATCACTAACAGAATCCTGGCAGAGGTCGAGAACGTAAACCGCGTGTGCTATGATATGAGCCCGAAGCCCCCGGCGACGATTGAGTTTGAATAAGTTGGAACATCGTAAAAACTCAGTGTTTATGCGGGTTTGCGACACTTTCAAAAGTCTTTTGATAACAAATTGATAACAGTTGTATAAGAGCCATTATTCTTATAATCCAGTGGTTTTATGGTTAGAGAATGATTGACAGGTGGTTGTGCAACAAATAAATCCATATTATAAACTAAGCCCTTAGCTGTGGGTACGAAACTCATGGCTAAGGGCTTTTTGTCGTCTTTATTTATCTGGTTTGAGTTGATCTTTGAACATTTCCACTAAAGCGTCACTAAGTTCCTGTGATGGCACTTTCGCCCACACTTGAGTGGTATCGAACTTTGGATAGTGGTAACGCCAGTTATCGTATTCTTCTTTGCTGATTTCTTCGGAAGATAACTTGTCCGCCTGTTCTTTCCAAGCATAGAGCATTTTCAGTAGTTCGTGGGCGTCTTTCCCTTTGTCCTTGTTGACTTTCAGACAGACCTCTCCGTCTGCTTCGCTGACAGTCAGACCATATAAATCTTCAAGGGTAAACAAAGTGTGCATCAGTCCGATATAGCTGTCAATGTCGGGTACATCGAGGGCATGAGGGGAAACATCAAGTGCCTGTGCCAATGCAGCAGTGAGTTCCGCTTTTGGTTTTCTTGTTCCTGTTTCATATTGTGCTAAACGTACATCGGCACTTCGCTCAGGAAAACCGACAATCGTACCAAGATATTTTTGTGTCATTCCACGCAGAATGCGGAAAAAATGTATTCTCTCTCCAATCGCCATAATCATCGCTCCTTGTATATGTAGTGTAATTAGTATAGCAGATATGTTTAGGCGAAGTCAAGATAATACAAAACAAAAAAGTTTAATATTTTTTCGAAAACCACTTGACGCAAACAAATATGCTTAGTATAATAGGTTTAAATTAAACAAATAAGTTTAGAGAAAGAGGAGGGCAATCTATGGAGAACAAATTTATTCGTGCCGAAGAAGTGGCACAGGAACTAAGCGTATCAAAGCCTTATGCCTATAAGTTAATCCGACAGCTGAATGAGGAACTGAAAGCCAAAGGTTTTATTACGATTACAGGGCGTGTGAACCGTCAGTATTTTTATGAAAGGCTCTACGGAGCAGGAAAGGAGGAAAAGTAATGCCGGTATTTAAGAATGAGGACAATGGAACATGGTATGTGATGGCAAGGTATGTGAACTGGAAAGGCGAGCGTAAGCAGAAATGCAAACGTGGTTTTACCACCAAGAAAGAAGCTCAGGAATGGGAGCGGATGTTTCAGTTACAGAATGCGTCTGACCTTGATATGAGCTTTGAAGCCTTTACCGAACTGTATATCCGGGATGTGAAAACCCGTCTGAAGGAGAACACATGGCTGACAAAGGAGCATATCATCCGCACAAAGATACTTCCGTATTTTGGCAAGTTAAGAATTAGCGAGATTTCCACAAAGGAGATTATCACATGGCAGAATGAACTGCTTGCCTATCGGGATGAGAAGAAAAAGCCCTACTCACAGACCTATCTAAAAACGCTGCATAATCAACTGTCAGCCATATTTAATCATGCGGTACGTTATTATGAGTTGCGTTCCAATCCTGCCACAAAGGTGGGAAATATGGGAAGTGAGGAACACAAGGAAATGCTGTTTTGGACAAAAGAAGAATACAAAAAGTTCTCTTTTGAGATGATGGACAAGCCAGTTTCCTTTTATGCTTTTGAAATGCTTTACTGGTGCGGTATCCGAGAAGGGGAGCTGCTTGCACTGACTGCAGCGGATTTTGATTTTGAGAAAGAAACGGTCAGAATCAATAAATCTTATCAGCGGCTACACGGAGAAGATGTGATTACCACACCGAAAACAAAGAAAAGCAACCGCATGATCAAAATGCCGAAGTTCCTTTGTGAAGAAATGCAGGAGTATTTGAAAATGCTCTACGGATTGAAGAAGAAAGACCGCATTTTTACAGTCACAAAAAGTTATCTTCATCACGAGATGGACAGAGGGGCAGAAGCCGCAGGCGTAAAGCGTATCCGCATTCACGATCTCAGGCACAGCCATATAAGTTTGCTCATTGATATGGGATTTTCGGCGGTGGCGATTGCAGACCGTGTGGGGCATGAAAGCATTGACATCACTTACCAATACGCTCATCTGTTCCCGTCAAGGAACTGTTTACCGATACGATCAACCGATATGTAAAAGAGGAATCAGAAAAACTCTCTGTATTCCAACAGGGCGGAGTATATCTGGCAACCAAGAAAATTGGAAAGAACAATCCGAAAGCAGAGGAGATAAAGGCAGACAATGCGGCAAGAAGTCGATAAGAAGGTAGAACAGGCAAAGAAGAATGTGGCACAATATGAGAAAAAGCTAACAGAGATTGCACCTATGGTAAAAGAGATGGAACGATTTGCAGAGAAATATTCTGCTGATCCAGAGGAGGTGCTGCCGGAGGCAGGAACGTTGGAAACGGGGAAAACCTACCGGGAAAAGAAAGCAAAGCCGCTGTTTAAGAAAATTGTGACAGTGTTGCGGTCAGTTTACCGGGCATACATTGATCTTTCCAGAAGGTTCAGTGATATGCAGAAATCTTATGATAGGGCGTGGAGTAAAGTGAATTCGCTTACTGCCCGTGTAGAAGAACTTTGGAATGAAAACAGAGCTCTGAAGGAAAGAATGGGAGATTTTAAGCGAGTAGAACGAGCATTAGGGAGCGATACAGTCAAAACGATTGTTCAGAGGGAGAAAAGTCTGGAAGAAGCACAGAGAATGCAAAATAAGGGACGAAAAAGGAAGATAGATAGAGGGGAGAGATGAAGAAACATTTAGAGTGCCTTCGTGGTTTGGTTCTTGTGGATAATAAGTCGATTATGTGGTAAAATCAAAGAGCAAAGATAAAAACGCAACGTAAGAGGTAATCTCTTACAGAGCCGGTAGGTAGCCCGGCCGCACCGTGCGGTGTAAGTAACCCTCCCTCCTTAGGGTCGTCCGTTCTTTGTTCATTACAATCATTTAAGGAGGAATTGTCATGGACAAAGTATCAGGCAAATTGACAGTATTTTTTGAGGAACCTTTTTGGGTCGGCATTTTTGAATGCATATCGGATGGAAAGCTCTGTATGCAAGGTTACGTTTGGTGCGGAACCTAAAGACTATGAGGTATATGATTTTGTCTTGAAAAATTACTATCAGCTAAGATTTAGTCCTGCTGTGGCAACTGATGTAAAGGAGACCGGACGTAATCCGAAACGGATACAGAGAGAAGTGCGGAAACAGGTACAGAATTCTGGAATAGGTACAAAATCGCAGCAGGCTTTGAAATTACAGCAGGAACAGTTGAAAACTGAACGTAGGAATGTGAGCCGGGAACAGCGAGAGGCAGAGAAACAGCGTCAGTTTGAACTGAAACAGCAGAAAAGGAAAGAGAAGCATAGGGGCAGGTAAAATATAGTTAAAAAATTGTTAGGCGTAGCATTTACTTGGCGCTAGAATCATGTTGTATATATAAACAAGGAGGATGTATGAAAAATTTATTAGGTATATTTGGTAAGAAAGATGATCCAGAGATTAATGATAAATCGGGAATTTTAAACAGGCCAGGCGATAGATTAGAAGCACGTATTACGGATTCAAATCGGCGGGTAGTTAAGTTACAAAAGGATAATGGAAATTCTAAATATAGTGCAACACAATATCCAAATGGAACTATCGTAGAAACAAAAGTAACGAAACGGAAATCATGATTCATGTTTGCTTGAAAATAGGTGATATGATAAAAATTAGGATTTGGATATTTGGAGTATTCTCTAAAGTTTTAGATATGTTTCTTGGTGGGGGAATGCAAATGAAGTAAGGTACTTATTTTATTGATTGGTTTCTTACGGTAGTGAAAAACTTTAGCACTTATAAAGGAAGAATGAGGATGGAAAAAATAAATGTTATTCATCATATGAATGAATTTAGGAAAATACTCTCTTATGCTACTAATATAGGTTTCTTTTTTGGAGCTGGTACATCGTGTGCTTTTGGGCTTCCTAATATTATGACTTTAACGGATGAATGTAAGAAGCGTCTCAGTACCGCTGAACAGACCCTGTTTGAAAAAATTGAAGATTTAATAGCAAATTTGGAAGGCAAAAAAACAGTCAGCATTGAAGATGTCCTTAATTATATAAGGCAAATTCGAGATATAACACAAGGGAGAACGGATTATGAATTTGATGGCATTACAGGTGCTCAAGCAGCAGAGTTAGATAAGAAAATTTGCGAAGCCGTATTTAATGTTATCAGGGAAAAAGAAAAACTTGTGGATGTTTCGGATATTAGAAGATTTATTGCATGGTTTGACTCTGCTAATAGAGGATTTTTGAAAGAAATATATACAACAAATTATGACATGCTTCTTGAAATGGCACTTGAGGCTAATTATACGCCATATTTTGATGGCTTTACGGGTTCATATGAACCATTCTTTTCACCAGAAAGTATAGAAACTTTTCCGAGAGAAGAAGATTTTACAAGCAGATGGATACGTTTGTGGAAAATTCATGGCTCGCTTAATTGGATGAAGAAAAGTAAAACATCTACTTCTGCAGAGAGAATTGTTAGAATTGGAAAAATTGATACACCAGTAAATGAATTGATGATTTACCCATCGAAAGAAAAGTATAATCTTTCTCGCAAAGAACCATTTATAGCATATTTTGATAGAATGAAGAGATATTTACAACGGGGTGAACTTGTATTTATTTGTTCTGGATATTCTTTTTCAGATCAGCATATTAATGATATTATTTTTAATTCGATGCGTGAGAATAAACGTTTATATGTAATGGTTTTTTGTTTTTCAGATGATCAACTTATTGAAATGAGCTCATACACAACAGCGCATATGAATTTATGTGTGATGAGTCCTAAAAGAATAATTGTAAATGGCATTGAAAAAGAATGGGAATATGATGATTCAATAGATGCAGATGGTGGGTATAAGTTATACTGGGATCAAGCAAAGGCAGAGTTTATATTAGGAGATTTTCGAAAATTGATAGAATTTTTAATAGAAAATTCTGGTCGAAAATCCATGATAGAGGAAATTGCAAATGCAAAATGATATAACGTATTTAGGAAAGGTTATAAGAGTTAATTCAGATACCGTCGAGGTAGAAATAAGTGCTGATATACCTTCTGCAAGTCCTATAATTAATGGAAAAGTTTATAAATTGGGACAAATAGGAACATTTGTTAAAATTATTGCAGGAAATATATCATCGTTTGGATTGGTGGAATCTGTCAGTAATACACCAACGAACAATAATGATGTAACGATAGTGTCAAATGTAGGAAGCAGATATTTATTAGTACATTTAATTGGAGAAAAGGTTGGAAATCAAAAATTTGAAAAAGGAATAGGATTGTACCCTACAATAAATGATGAAGTTCATATTGTGACAGATGAAGATTTGTGCGATATATATGGAAAGGAAGATAGTGTAGAAGATGGATTGCTGCCTATTGGAAAACATGCATCTTCCGATAATTTGAATGTTTATCTTGATATACATAAGATGGTTTTGAGGCATGCGGCTATACTTGGTTCGACTGGTAGTGGAAAATCTAACAGTGTTGTTGCGATTTTGAAACAAATTTGTACACAGATGCATAATTCAAGAATGCTACTAATTGATCCACATGGAGAGTACGCTTCTGCATTTCCTACAGCAAAAGTTTTTAGGATAGGTGATAAATCAAAGCCATTGTATATCCCCTTTTGGCTTATGAATTTTGATGAACTTATGTATTTTTTGGTAGGAGCAAAATCTAATGAGGATCAAAAAACAGATTATCGCAGATTCCGTGAAATAATCACTCAAGCTAAAAAAGCAAATTGTCATTTAAAGGCAGGTAATATAAATCCAAACTACATTACAGCAGATTCTCCTATACCATTTAACATAAGAAAGATTTGGTATGATATTAATCGAGAATTGTGTGCTACTTATAAAGTTGCTGATGGTAATAAGCAGACAAGGGATGAGGAGTGTCTTGTGAAAGAAGGTTCACCAGACAACTTGGAACCGGCAGAATTTCAGCCATATTCTATGAGTAACCAAGCCCCATATAAAAGCAAGAAGCAAGAAATGTATTCATATGAAAGAAAATTGTTAGCTCGATTGAAAGATAGTCGCTATGATTTTATGTTTTATCCGGGAGAATATAAGGATGAAAAGTCACCAAAAGACTTACATGATCTTTTGTTTGAATGGATAGGGGGAGATGAGCGACTTGCTATATTGGATTTAAGTAATGTACCATTTGAAGTTATGGATATTACTGTCGGGTTAATAACACGTTTTGTATATGATAGTATGTTTTGGGGACGGAATGAGCCTAATACGGGAAGAAATCGTCCGTTGTTGATAGCGTATGAAGAGGCGCATTCATATCTTGGTAAAAATGATACAATATATGCAAAAGAGGCAGTAGAGAGGATTTTCAAAGAGGGCAGAAAATTTGGTTTGGGAGCAGTTGTTATATCGCAAAGACCATCAGAACTATCGGAAACGATACTTGCTCAGGTAGGAACATTTATTGCGTTACGTCTTACAAATTCATCTGATCAAGCGATTGTAAAGTCGATGGCACCAGATAATATGAATAGTTTGATTAATCTATTGCCAGCGCTTCGAATAGGTGAGGCTGTTATTGTTGGAGAAGCGATTAATATTCCGTCAAGAGTTAGATTGCCGTTGCAATCACCTAGACCAGATAGTGCAGATCCTGAACTTGTTAAAGCGTGGAAGAAAGAATATGATGCAGGTAATGATGATTACAGATCTGTAGTAACTAAAATTAGAGAACAACATTTTTAAAAGGAGAAAAATAAAGAATGGATAGAGAATATGTAGATTCAAGCATGATAACAAGTATTGGGTATGATGAAGAGACTTGTACTTTGGAGGTGGAATTTAAAAGTGGCGTGATATGGCAGTATCATGATTTCCCAGAGTATATGTGGTATGAGTTTCAGTCAGCAGAATCCAAGGGAAAATATTTCCATGCAAATATAAGGGAACAATTTACTCCTCTTGGTCATAGAGTATAGTTCTTGGGTACAGTAGCTTTGTAATCATATAAACAAGAAGCAAAATGCATTAAAATAATACGATTTTGAAAGGATAAGCAAGAAAAACAAAACTTGTACCGAACAGCAAAATAGTTTAAATAAATTATATGATTTCAACATAGACTTTTCATTTCAGGCATAAACTTTTATTGGGAAGCCCTATTGACTTTCCTCTTTGCACTTGCTAGAATGTAGGTACAAAGAAAGTTTACCACTGACCGATATGTGGTATATAAATGGTCGGGTTGAAAGTTTACCGCTGACCAATATGCGGTATATAAATGGTTGGGTCGAAAGTATAGTCCTTCGCCGTAAGGCGAGGGACTTTTTCCATAATGAGGACAAGTAAATGAAGAAAACAGGATTTTATATTATCAAAGATAAATTTTTCGAAGATATGCCAGATCCGTATCTCAAAGGGAATAAGGCAGGAAACAGACCGCATTATTACTGCTTTGAGGATACAAATATAGGAATATACTGGATGATACCATTGTCCAGTCGTATTGAAAAATATAGACGAATTATGGAGAAAAAGGAAAAAGTGGGGAAACCTTGTGATATTCTACACATCGTTAAACTGGACGATAGTCGAGAAAGCGCATTTTTAATACAGGATATGTTTCCAATAACAGAAGAATACATAGAACGGGAATACACGATTGCAGGAAATCACTTGATGTTGACCAGCGAGCATACTGCTAGAGAGATTGAGAGAAAAGCGAGAAAAGTTATAGGAATGTTGAAACGTGGCATTAAGTTTACCCCGACACAGCCAGATGTTATGGCGATATTGAAGAAGCTGAAGGAGAGCAGATAAGAGGTTCGTACTGGCTCTGTTTTGGTTCTAAAAATTTGGATTGACACAAACACGAAAGTATTTTTTGAAGAATATGGATAATATGTCCTTTAAAAAGCATGGAATAACAGTCCGTTTAAGCCATCCGCCGAGGAATTCGAATAATATATTAGAGCCAAGAAATGCCTATTTTGCGGGCTTTCTTGGCTCTCTATGTCTGGTGACAATCAAATGACAATAATTTTGAAATTCTTCATCGGTAATGTAACAAATTTTGTGTAAACCTCTCAGATTGATGAAAAAATCTCAGGTT
>OGXA01000036.1_pt1 | contig 95017 bp, 71 predicted proteins | sample 1576171 | NCBI WGS metagenome assembly OGXA01 (sample SAMEA3541587, study PRJEB24748) | human gut metagenome | biome: human gut; feature: human-associated habitat; material: faeces | place: China | collected 2012 | reverse complement strand
TTTAGTTTTTCTCACCCTGCGGTCTGTCTTTTTTTCCATATCGCTTTCTCCTCGTCATAATATCTCTTCACATGTGTCAACACATTTCGTTATATTGTCGTTTATCCGACATTTCACACTTCTATTAATGGTTGTAAATCTATTTCTACCTTAATATAATACTCTTTATCAAGAAAATCAACATTGTATCTATTAATATATAAGGAGTTCTGATATTATGAAAAAATCATTTCACATTTTTCAGCGTGACCTCTCCCGCCTTTTACACAATAAAGCGGCGATTCTTGTTCTGATCGGCGTATGCCTGCTGCCTTCTCTATACGCATGGTTTAATATCGCAGCCAATTTAGACCCATACGGAAATACGTCTAAGATTAAAGTCGCTATTGCCTGTTTAGATAAAGAAGCATCTTCCGAAAATCTTTCTATCAATGCTGGAAAAGAAATTGTCAAAAATCTAAAAGAAAACAAACAGCTCGGATGGACGTTCACTTCGGAAAAAGAGGCTCTCAACGGAGTAAAATCAGGAAAATATTATGCTTCTATTGTTATTCCCGAAGATTTCAGCCGCTCTTTGATCAGTATTTTATCCGGCGACTTACAGACGCCGAAACTTGACTATTACATAAATGAAAAAGCCAATGCCATTGCTCCCAAAATCACAGGCACAGGCGCAGCCGCAATTCAGGAACAGATCAACAGCACCTTCTCTTCGGTTGCTTCTGAATCCGTTTCCGGCATATTAAAGCAGTCTGCGTCAGACTTGTCGTCAACACTTGGATCTGTCAATTCCGATATTACTAAAACACTTGAAAAAGCTGATGCAAACATTGCCGCCTACAAACAACTTCTCGAAAACTTCAATGCAGCCGCAGAAAAATCTGCCCCCCTGATCACACGCGCAAAATCAACTGCTTCATCTTTAAAATCCGCCGCCTCGTCGGGTTCTTCGGCTCTAAGCGAATCTTCCCGCATCCTCTCTGAAACCCGTACTGCCGCAGGAAACTTTTCTTCATCCCTATCTTCATCTTTGACACAAGGAGAAATTTTGCTCGGTCAGGCGCACAATATCGCATCAGCAGGACTTACCGATCTTGAAACTGCCGCCCGCTCGGTAAACGGATCGATTGGAAACGCACTGGATTTTGCCAATTCCACTGCCGTCTTAAACGGAAATATTTTAAAAGAGTTAGGAGAGCTCGCCTCACTCATTCCCGGATCTGATTTGGATTCTGCCATCGCCGGACTGCAGGCTCAAAACACAAATAATCAGGAACTGATCCTCTCTTTAAGCGCCGGAAATGCAGGAATACAAAATGCCATCAACACAACCGCTTCTACCCGGGAACAGCTTTACACAATTACATCCGCAAACATCGGCAGTCTGCACGACCTCCGCGCTGTTTTGGACAAAAACGTTCTGCCGCAGCTAAACAAGACATTAGATGCTTTCTCTTCTTTGACAGGAGAAATGAACGGTCTTCTAACAACAGTTCCTTCCTCCGCCGATCAGATCGACAACCTGTTAGACCAAATGAGCGCCGGACTTTCAAATACTGTAACGGCTCTTGAAGGCACAAAAACCGCCCTGTCAAATGTTCAGGAACATCTCGGTACGATTCAAACAGACTTAAATGCCCTTTCCGGTTCTGACATCTACGAAACTCTTCTCTCATTAGAAGGAATCGACAAGCAATCGGTATCGGCATTTATGTCCTCACCTGTGAAAATAGAAACAAAGAGTTTTTATAAAATAGCTAATTACGGCTCGGCAATGACGCCTTTTTACACAAACCTTGCAATTTGGGTCGGCGGCATCGTCCTCATCGCGATTTTTAAATTAGAAGTAGATAAAGACAGCTCTATGCTTCGATATTCTTCTGCCTCTCTCTATTTCGGACGCTGGCTTTTGTATATCACGGTCGGAATGGTGCAAGGATTCATTGTCTGTATCGGAGATGTTTTTCTAAAAGGGATTGAATGCGCGCATCCAGCCGCTCTTATCTTTACCGGAGTGATCTGTTCGTTTGTGTATGTCAATATTATTTATGCACTGTCAATCTCATTTAAACACATCGGGAAAGCATTATGTGTTCTCCTCGTCATCCTTCAGATTCCCGGATCATCCGGCACATATCCTGTAGAAATGACACCCGCGTTTTTCCAAAACGTCCATCCGTTCCTACCCTTTACTTACGGTATTTCCGCAATGAGAGAATGTATTGCCGGAATGTACGGAAGCACTTATATACACAATCTGCTCATCCTGCTCCTTTTCGTTCCCGTTTCCTTACTGATCGGACTTGGGATCAGACCTCTGCTTTCAGGTCTGAACCGGCTTTTTGACATTAAACTTGCAGAAACCGATTTAATGCTTGGTGAAACACCCGACAGAAATATCAGACGCAGCGCACAGCTTTCTCTTTTACTAAAAGCTTCTTTATCACAAGAAGAACTTCAGATCCAAACTGCCGAGAAAGCACAGCGTTTTGAAAAAAATTATCACAAAATGATCCGTTTTGGATTTTTTGCGATTTTAACTATTCCACTCATTTTCCTGATCCTTATGTTCAGCCTTGAATCTAAAATTGTATTCCTCATTCTTTGGATCTTATCTATTATTTTAATCGCCACATGGCTGATCACAGTGGAATACATACATAACGAACTTGCAGCTCAACAGGAACTGTCCGGTATGTCATTTGAAGAAATGTTGAAATTATTCAGAAAAATGGAGGAAAACTGACTATGAAAAATATCATACGCATTGCGCGAAACGACATCCACAATATCCGAAAAAACGTAATCGCGCTGATCGTTATTTTCGGCATTACTATCGTTCCCTCTCTCTATGCATGGTTTAATATTGCCGCAAGTTGGGATCCGTACAAAAATACCGGAAATTTAAAAGTAGCCGTCGCAAGTCTTGATAAAGGATATGACGGCGAACTGCTTCCGGTCCGGCTCAATCTCGGAAATGACATTATTTCTTCACTGCGTGAAAACACACAGCTTCACTGGATATTTACAGATGCCAAGGACGCTTCTAACGGTGTACGTTCCGGAAAATATTATGCTTCTGTTGTCATTTCTGAAACATTCAGCAAAGATATGATGAGTCTGTTTTCTTCTGAAACGACACATCCGACAATTACTTACTGCATCAACGAAAAGGAGAACGCCATCGCCCCAAAAGTAACAGAAAAAGGCGCAGATGCAATCCGTCAGGAAATTAACGAAACCTTCACAGAGACAATTTCCAAAACAGCTCTGGACGCATTTCGTTTTGTTGCTGACGTTTCCGCAGAAAAAGGGGATGCATCTCTTGCAGAAAATTTATCTGCTTCGCTTGCAGAAATCTCTGCCGATCTTGATTCTGCTTCCGGAACTGTACAGGCATTTTCTGATATGACAGACGCCGCTTCTTTGATGCTAGATACGACTTCTGTTATCTTTTCCCATACCGGAGACGGAACAAAGACAAGCCTTGGCGCCTTGACAGATGCAGGAAACGGGATTGCTTCTCTTTCTTCCGCTTTATCCGGCACAACTGACGCAGTCAGTCAGGCATTATCTGACGGAGAAACTTATTATTCATCCGTCTCTTCCACGATCCAAACCGCACTTGACGCCTACAGTACAGATGCGGATGCCGCTTTCACTTCCCTTAATGCAGTCTCAAACAGGATACAAACTGTCATCGACGGATATACATCTCTTGCGGACTCTTTAACTGCTATAAAAAACGCAAACCCAAACCTTAGTCTTGTGATCGATCCGATTCTGAAGCAGATTTCGACTGCCGTCGAGCATCAGACAAATTTAAAAGCCGAGCTTGATAATGCCGGAATAAAAATTACCGGCGCCGTTCAAAATGCGGATTCTTTAAAAACAGAAATCGACGGACTTATTAAAGAGAGCCTGACTTCCACTTCGGAAGTGAAAGACAGCTATGAAGCAACTGTTAAAAATCAACTGGAAAATTTGGCAGGCAGTCTAGGCAGCACCGGATCTTCTGTATCCGCTCTTTTAACACAATTAAATGAAGGCGCCTCTGACTTGACAGATATTACAAACAGCGCTTCCGATGACCTTGCCCTTATCCATACTTCGCTTTCAGATTCCTCAACTTTGCTAAGTAATGTATCTGAACAACTTTCATCCGCGTCTGAAGCGCTCTTAAACCCAAACCGTGACGGACTTTCCGTGTTGACCGACTTGTTGGCGCAAAAACCGGAAGCAATCGCCGCCTTTCTTGCGTCTCCGGTCAGTCTTTCCGAGCATCCGGTCTACCCGATCGAAAATTACGGATCGGCAATGGCTCCTTTTTATTCTACACTCGCCATGTGGGTTGGCGGCGTTGTGCTTGCCGCCATGCTGAAAGTCAATGTTTCAGGAAAAGCTTTGACAGGAGTTTTTAATCCGAAACCTCATGAAACATATATCGGAAGAAGTCTACTTTTTATAGCGATCGGCCTTTTGCAAAGCAGCCTCATCTGTCTGGGCGATTTGTTTTATTTAAACATCCAGTGTCAACATCCGGTTTACTTCCTTTTCGCCGGATGGTTTACAAGCATCGTGTATGTAAGTATCATTTATGCGCTCACCGTTTCATTCGGCGATATCGGAAAAGCCGTCTGCGTCGTCTTACTTGTTATGCAGGTAGCCGGAAGCGGCGGAACATTCCCTATTGAGGTAGCGCCTGACTTTTTCCAAAAAGTCTATCCCCTTCTGCCGTTTACGCACAGCATGAATGCCATGAGAGAATGTATTGCCGGCTTTTACAGCACAGTTTATTGGAAAGAACTCGGAACATTAGCTCTTTTTCTCATCCCCGCACTATTGCTCGGTCTGCTCCTTCGGAAACCTGTCATACGTCTGAATGATGCATTTACGGAGAAGCTCGAAAGCACAAAACTTATCTGAATGCAAAAATTTCCGCATGGATCTTCTCCACGCGGAAATTTTTATTTTTTCTCTTTATTCTTTAAAAAGTTTTACCCGACGGCTGTTCTTCACAATTTCGTAAGCTTGTAACCTGTCGTGCTCACGACTGCCGCCGTATTCCCGAGTTCATCCTTGATACGAATCTCATAATACGCCGTTGTCCTGCCGTCTTTTAAACAGACTGCTTCTGCAATCAACATATTCCCTTTTGCCGCTCCAAGATAAGCAATCTGTGAGTTCAATGATACCATTGTATCGCCCTGCCAGTTTGAAGCAACTGCAAACGCAAAATCGGCAAGTGTAAAATAAACGCCTCCCATTACTGCCCCAAGCGCATTCTTATGTTTTGCCTCTAATGTCAGACTGCATCTCGCATAGCGGTCGTCTATCTCGTCTATCACCGCCCCGGTCTCTGCCGCAAACCGATCTTTCTCAAAAAAACGGACGATTTCTTCTGATGGTTTCATTGTTCCTTTGCTTCCTTCTTACCACTCAAATTTTTTCTCGAAGTATGCTTTCAAATCTTCGATCTTCACTCTCTCCTGCTCCATCGTATCACGATCACGCACTGTAACAGCTCCGTCTTCTTCCGAATCAAAGTCATATGTTACACAGAACGGAGTACCGATCTCATCCTGACGGCGATATCTCTTTCCGATATTTCCACGATCGTCAAACTCGCAGTTATAATATTTGCTCAACTGTGCAAATACTTTCTCCGCGCCTTCATTCAATTTCTTAGACAGCGGAAGAACGCCGATCTTAACCGGAGCAAGCGCCGGATGGAAATGAAGAACGGTACGCATATCCGGTTTCTCTTCTGTTCCGATATTCTCTTCGTCATATGCACTGCAAAGGAACGCCAATACCATACGGTCTGCGCCAAGTGACGGCTCAATTACATACGGAATGTACTTTTCTTTCGCTTCATCGTCAAAATAAGTAAGATCCTGTCCCGATACATTCTGATGCTGTGTCAGGTCATAGTCTGTACGGTCTGCGATTCCCCAAAGTTCTCCCCATCCAAACGGGAACAAGAACTCTACGTCTGTCGTCGCTTTACTGTAGAAAGACAACTCTTCCGCATCATGGTCACGGTAACGTACTTCGTCTTCTTTCAGTCCGAGTTCAGACAGCCAGTTCAGACAGAAGTTTTTCCAATAATCAAACCATTCCAAATCTGTATCCGGTTTGCAGAAGAACTCAAGCTCCATCTGCTCAAACTCTCTCGTACGGAATGTAAAGTTACCCGGTGTGATCTCGTTTCTGAAAGATTTTCCGATCTGAGCGATACCAAACGGAAGTTTCTTTCTTGATGTACGCTGTACGTTTTTAAAGTTTACGAAAATTCCCTGCGCCGTCTCCGGTCTGAGATAAACCGTATTCTTCGCATCTTCTGTAACTCCCTGGAATGTTTTGAACATCAGGTTGAACTGACGGATATCTGTAAAATTATGTTTTCCGCATGTCGGACACGGAATCTGATGCTCTTCGATAAATGCCGTCATCTCTTCCTGAGACCATCCGTCCACAGAACCTTCCAGTTCAATTCCTTTTTCTTCGCAGAAATCTTCGATCAATTTATCCGCGCGGAAACGCTCATGACATTCTTTACAATCCATAAGCGGATCGCTGAAACCTCCGAGATGACCGGAAGCCACCCAAGTCTGCGGGTTCATAAGGATCGCGCAGTCGACACCGACATTGTATGGGTTCTCCTGTACAAACTTCTTCCACCATGCTTTTTTTACATTGTTTTTCAGTTCTACACCGAGATTGCCGTAATCCCATGTATTCGCCAGACCGCCGTAAATCTCTGATCCCGGATATACGAATCCTCTTGATTTTGCAAGCGCCACGATTTTATCCATTGTCTTTTCAACCATTTTTATGCTCCTCACATTTTTTATTGTAACAGTTCAGCCATACAGATGTACGGGAAGCAGAAAACATGCCTGCATGTTTTTGCAAGCGGACATCTGTATGTGCTTAGCGCCTTTTTATGAGTAAAACAGTAGCGGCAGCTACAGTAAGCACGCAGTGCGGTTTTACGAATGGCGCAGGCTGAACTATTACTTTTTATTCTCGATGGTATTCATTATAACTTGTGCGGCCTTATTTTTCAAGCATCATCGCGCAGACAATCTCCATTGCTCTCTATCACATTTTTATACCAATAAAGCGATTTTTTCGGAATCCGTTTTCCCGTTCCTTTTCCGAAGTCGTCCTATTTTTCCTTCACCTCAAATTCATACAAGTAAACGTCCTCCAATGTCGGAGCGGCTTCCCTGATCTCATCATACCCTTCCGGACGCTTCTGTGTCACTACGCGAACGATAATCTGTCCGTCTTTTCGGAACAGATTACTTATTTCAAACTTTTCTTTCACTTCTTCCAGCTCCTGCTGCCCTACACTCATTTCAAACACTTTTCCCTGAATCTTTGCCTGTAATTGTTCGGGACTTGCCTTATCGATCAGCCGTCCGTTTTTCATCAGAAGAATTTCTTTGGAAATGAATTCGATATCTGATACAACATGAGTTGCGATCAAAACGATCCGATCCTGACTCAAATCCGAAATAAGATTACGGATGCGGATACGTTCTTTCGGGTCTAATCCCGCCGTCGGCTCATCGAGGATCAATATCTTCGGATCGTTTAAAAGCGCCTGCAAAAGAAGCACTCTCTGTTTCATTCCTCCTGACAGTTCCTTGATCTTTTTACGTTTCACCTTGTCAAGATTTAACAAAGGAAATAAAAGCTCCATCCGAGCGCGGATTTCCTTTTTCTTCATTCCTTTCAGCGTTCCCATATAAGCGAGAAATTCAGTCACTGTAAACGTTTCGTACAACTGTTGCTGCTGTGGCATATATCCGAGCGATTTTCTGTAAGCCGCGCCCCATTTCAAAATATCTTTTCCGCCGCACAATATTCTCCCCGAATCCCGAAGGAGGTTATCTGTCAATATATTCATCAGCGTGCTCTTCCCTGCCCCGTTTGGTCCGAGTATGCCATAAATTCCGTTTTCAAACGTCGCGTCAAAATTTTGCAGGGCTTTTTTCTTCCCATAGCTTTTACATAATTCCCGAATCTTAATTTCCATCCCTGCTACCTCCTGTTCTCATAAGCACGATATAAAACATATCCTGCCGCAAATGAAAGCGCTCCCCAAAAGATCACGATTTCCGAAATAAGTACAAGCCAGTTTCCTTGTAAAATCTGATGCCCGTCCAAAAGACTGTTCAGACTAAGATAATGTACGATCGGAACTCCGCCCCATTCAATGAGCAGCGGACCGCCGAACAAAAGAAGCGAAAGTATCATCGTCATCGTAGAGTCTTTCAAAACGACGGACAATGCCATCGTACTAAATACAATGACAAACAATGTCACAAGCTGCATAATCATCAGCATCAAAACGTATCCGAAGATCGAACAATTTATAACCGACTGTCCCGCAAACATCATCGAACGCACCTTTGCGCCCCAACATTCCAGCGGATACTCCCCGACAACTTTTAATATCGCCGGAATCTTGACTAAAACAAAGATCACCGCTGTAATTCCGAATGACACGCCAAGCTTTTTTAAAAATAATTCTTTCCGCCCCCGCTTCGTACTGCGAAGCAGGTTCATTACTTTCAGATCATATTCCGTTCCGAGAACGCCGGATGCGCTGTACACCGCAGCGATCACACATAAAAGAATCCCGATCAGACGTTCCTTCACCGCCTTATCTCCGAACAAAAGCTGATAGCCTTTTTCATAAACCAACTCCTGTTCATTGACTCCCTTTCCCTGATTATTTGACATAATGTACATCACCTGACTGTACGCCTCGGAAAATCCTTCATGAGCATACTTGTTTTCTTCCTGCTTCTGAACAATCTCAACGGCAGTCAGATCTGAATTTTCCGGAGTCATAGAATAGATCTCTTCAAATCGTTTGCGCTCCTCATTGAAGTATTCCACTTTTTCTTCTGTCATCTTTCCCTGCTGATCGGTCATATAAAACTTATAGTATTCTTCCTTGATATCCCTGTATGTCGGAATAGAATTCCCGACAAGAACGGCGCCGTACATGACCGCGATACATACCCATATCGCACGGTTTGAGAAAAGACATTTCACACTTTCGTAAAAATATAATTTATCCGAAATAAAACCGATCCGACTGCTGTTTTTTCTCTCCCTTCTCCATCTTCTCTTTGTTTTGGCACATCGGAAAAACCTCCGCACATTTCCCAAAACAAAAAGAACAAGTACTACCGGAAGAACAATCCGAAATACAGTCATCGCATTGACCGGATTGTCAAAAAAGTCTAAATTATGGTATTTAGAAAACAGCGGATACACTTTCATATATTCCGCCAGATTAACGTATTTGAACACGTCCGCATAAGACACCGACGGAAGAAATGCAGACAGCATATACTCTGCAATTCCGACCGCTCCGATTCCGATCATTGCGCCGGACGGTGTCTCTGATTTTTGAGCAATCCATATCATTCCTAATATGATCACATAGCAGACTGCCATCTTGACGATCAGATATAAAAATAAAAACATTCCTACGGACATCATATACGGACTTTCGTACATCGTAGTTACCGACTGGATCGGACGAGAGAGGTCACCAAAGCCATATTTCTGCCACGCATAAAGATAATCGACTCCGTAAAACAGAAGAACGAGCAGCGCCGTCACACATGCCGCCACTGTCAGCTTTGCCCCGATCACAGAGCCTCTCCCTCGATAACAGGATCTCAGCAAAGGATATAGTTTATTTTTCTTTTCATCCAACACAAGAAAATACACTGTCACCGCAAGCATAAAAACGATGCAAAGATCTGTAAATTCTGCTTCTGTGGCAAAGATCACTCCGTCCGATACATCACTCTTTAGTTTCAGTCCTTTCAGTTTCTCATACGCATCCGGGGTAATCTGTGCATTTCGATAAGCAAACGTTCCTTCATTCGAGAAAATAGCGCTGGACATACTCGCGCTTTTTTCCTTGATCTCCTCAAGATATTTGTCGTATCGGTTGACCTGTCTGTACTCCTGAAAGATTTTGTTGTACAACATCTCTTCTGCATATTCATTCCCCGTATAAACAGGAACTTTCTTTTCCGGAAGCTTCTCGATCCACTCTTTACGCTTTTCTTCCGGCTGTGCCTTCAAATCTGCGTAAATCTGTTTCACCGCTCCTGCATCGTACATCTCCATCTTCATTTTTTCAGACAGCGTCCAAATATTAAAAAGAAAAAACACCGAGCACAAAAACCAAAAATAGCGGAATGCACGAAACTTTTTCCATTCATACATTACAGATTTCATCCGATCCCTCCCCTCCGGCAAGGTTTTTTTGTTTCTCTTACTCTTCAGTTACAATATTCCCCGCCGAAGAAACTCTCGGCGTATAAATCACTTTCATTTCACCTGTTTTCCCAAACAGATCTTCTTTCTCAATATAGGCGTCGTACATGAGAAGATCTCCTTCAATTTCTTTTTCGCCGATATATTTTTCCTGATATGTAAAATAAACTCCGTCTTTCGTTATATCGTTAATTCCACTAAGCCACGCCTGATCTGTCGGAAGTCGGTCTGACAGCTTCAGATTACTGATTCCTTCCTCATTTTTTACATATAATTCATTTTCCGGAAATGCCCGAAACAAAATTCCTTCTTCACTTACACCTTCTACAGTGACTTTTTCAGCGCCAACTTCTTCCGCCTGAACAATTTTTTCATTTTCCTTTGAATCAATATGATAGCAATAGAGAGACTTTCCTTCATCACCGATATAATAGAAACCCTTCCCATCCTGCGTCACTTCAACACGCTGATAATCAACGGTATTCAACGAGATTTCAGTCAATGTTCCGCTCTCATAATCAAATAAGTTATATTGTACTCCGTCATCTTTCACTACAGCACACACTTGATACTCTTTCGTTCCTCCAAGCATAAGAATATGGCTTACATCTTCCAGCTTTACAATTTCCGTCTGCTCCAACGTGTCAAGATTCAGACGATTCAACGAACAATTAGATCCCATTGCCTGTCCGCTTTGCGCCTGTCCGTCTTCCTGTTCCGCCAGGATTTTATTTTGTAATTCACAGTAGGTATAGTACATATTCTCATTTAAAATCACTGCCGATTCTAACATATCTCCCGAAGAAAACGTACCGACTGTTTTCGGGTTACTCCCATCCATATGTGAAGCGATCAACTTACCTTCTCGATTATCTACACTCTCGATCCGATATAGTTTCTCTTTATACGGAAACATATACGAAGAAGAACAAACTGCATTGCATGTCGTCTTTTCATCTTCATATACTGATAAATGGCGGCAGTTCGGCTTTCCGCATACCGGTATACTTGTCTGTGTCTCATAATCCGTAAAATACATCAATCCGTCATGTACCGAAAAACTCCCCTTCTCCGTTTTCGTCAGAATACCGTCTACTTCCATGTAATCAGATTGAAGCTGATTCTCGGAAGATGGTTTTTCCGTCTTATCCTCTGATGAACAAGCCGACAACCCTGACGATAAAAGACAAATACTCAAGACTGTTCCTGCTAATAGTTTCTTTTTCATATCCGTTCTCCCCTGCTCACACGCTTAACGCTTAACAGTTAATTCTCACATTCTCATTCTTGTGCCCCGATCACATTTCCATCCTCATCCAGCGGTTTTCCCCCACCCGTAAATTTTGTTTCAACGAGTGTCTTTATATTATTCTTTCCGGCTAGTAAATCTTCCCAGCTAATATATCCATACCATTCGATATTATCCGAATCTAAAGATTGCAAATAAGAAAAACCAATTCCGTCTTCCGTTCCAAACATAAAACTATTCAATCTAGAATTCTTTTTCGGCAAATTTTCTTCCAAGTAAAGTCTTTTTATTTCTCCACTTTTTGATTCTTTCCAAAACACGTCCCCCTCTTTTTCATCCACTAAATGAAATAGAATTCCATCTTCGCGAACATCCCATATTATTAATTGTAGATACTCTTTTCCAAATGCTGCTTTCGCTTCCTCTTCACTTATACAAATTTCATTTTCACTGGTTTCAAGATCGTGTTTATATACTTCTTTCGGATAATCAATTCCACTATTATAATAAAATCCTGTCTCATCTGCTTTTACAACAGACTGTGTTCTGTTTTTCAAAGAGATTTCTTTTGACTCCTCTTCATCATAGTCAAACTGATAGCATTTGATTCCATTATCTTCTTGTACTGAATAGATCTGATAATCTTTCGTTCCTCCTAAAAATTGAATAGAAAAAACACCCTTTTCTCTGCGAAGTTCTTTTAGTTCCATCGTATCAAAATTCAATACGCACATTACTGTATCCGTTCTCATTTCTGTGATATGATCTTCGGGTCTTACCACTACATCCTTTAAAAAAAACATCTGATTTCCCACGACAACCCCGCCTTGAAAAATTTCTTCGGCTGTAATAAACATGCCCTTTGATTTCCAGTCTCCCCCATCTAAATCAGATACGACCAATTCACTGCCGCCATCAGAAAGAGAACGAAATCCGTATAGTTTTCCTTCATACGGAAATACTGTACTAATATCTATATTTGCCGCATCACATTTTGTATTACGATCTTCTTTCCATGATATATGACGACAATTCGGCTTATTACAAATCGGTATTCCCTCCATCGTTTCAAAATCAATATAATATAAAAGTCCGTTTATAACTCTAAAATCCCCTTCCTCTACTGTCGTACCACCCCATATTTTCATATAATCTGATTGGAATTTGTCAGATGTAGTAGCTTTCTTTTCCTTTCCGCATCCAATCATTCCAAAGCACAAGATTAATACGAATACAAATGATATAAAACGTCTTCTTTTCATAATGGAATTCCCCCTTACGCACTACCTTAACATTTTTCACTTTCTATTCCAAAACTACTTTTTTAAACTATATTCTTACTTCTTCATTGTAGCAATTTTGATTTTATTAATATGCCTCTGACTTTTATGTAAACAACCTGATCGCTATTGTCGAACTTATTCTAAAATGATATACTTCTTATATTATAGAATATTTTGATTTAAAAATGGGAGGAAAAAATGAAAAAATTTATCTTCGGAATAATGTTATCTGTTATTGGATTGATCTATTCATTCGCTTGTTTTGTATATGCGGTGTTAAATCCATGCACTGTAAACGGACAGGGTGGTCTACTCGTATCTTTTAGCGAAAATGATGTATTAATTCCTTTTCTAATCGCTACACTTATTCTTAGTATAGGAGTGTTGATTTGCGGATATGAAGCATATAGAAAACAATAACAGGTTGGCAAAGTTCTCCAACCTGTTGTTAGCATTATGAAACTTTTTTATCAATACTATATTCTGCATATCGCAAAGGATTTTGAAAGAATATTATTTATCATCTTTCTTTCGGATTTTTAAAATATACCAGTATAAAGCTATAATTAATGCATTAAGAAAAACAGCTATTCCAGAAGGTATAACATTCAGGCGATCGAAAATAAAAATTACAATGAATAAAATAACACAAAGAAATAATATTGTTTTTAAAAGTTTCCTTTTCATGCAGGACTCACCTCATATATCCAGTACCCTTGATTGCATGGACCTGAATAACGCGGTTCACATCCCGGAATATATCCTGGAATATATTGCCCATATACAAAATATCCCGTATTTGGTTTCGCATTTGTTTTCAATGCATCAAAAGCAATTTTGCATAAATCAAGTTGGTGATCAAAAATAAGATTTGTTGCATATGGAATTGATTGACAAGTACTCCAAATTCCAATAATAACTTTTCCAAGCAATGTTAGGCTTCTACTATTACCTCCATTGTAAACCGTTCCGTTATTATACGCACTTTTATAATCTTTAATGATAACACGCCCATCCTTAAAATATGTTATTTCTGCTCCATTATCTAACACTGTAATTAAATTTCCATCCTCATCATATGATTCAGATTCAATGTTAGAAGGCTCTTTAATATTACATGTACTGCACTTACGTTCCGTAGCATTTGTATTAATCCCCGGAATAAATAACATTAACATTGCTATTGCAACCATCAAAAAAGCGGTCATTTTATTTGTAAAAATCATTTTATTCATAATTATTAATCTCCTTTTTATAACAATCAATCTAATAGTATCTTTTCACTTCAAAATAATATCTCCATTGGCATCACTCCTCACAGCCTATTTTGCAGGGTAACATAATAAAGCTAAAAATTTAAATATTGTTTAAAAAATCCTTGAAATCATTTTCAGACCCAAATCCTTGATCGGTTTTAATTATTTTTCCCTCTTGTATTATTGCATAATACGGTATCATTTCTATATTATCAAAATATTTTTCAATCTTAGGTAAAAAACTTCCTTTTCAGCGATTGTATATTTAAGATATACTGGATTTTGGACTTCCCTATCTGTATCTTCTATAAAAGATTTTAATTTTTGGCATTGGGGACAATCGTCTCTTCCAATGATAACTGTAAAAGTTTCTTTATTTTCCATATAATTTTCAAAATCTTCAACAGTTATTTCCCGCAAACTGATCTTTTTCTCATTGACATTGTAACCAGTTGTAAATACAGATTCCTCTTTTTTATCCTTTTTCATATACAACATATCGAATAACACCATCGCCGCAACTACAACAACGCTTATAACTGCTATTATAATTCTTCTCTTTTTCATTCCCGTGTCCTCACTACATCAATAAACTGAAGTAACGCCATTGTGAAACAGGCATATCCGATTCCGCACACCACAGTCTCATTTCTAGCGAAGATGCCTAACGCCACCGCCAAACCGGCAACTCCTAATATCCAAATACATCTTTTCCATCCGCTTGACTCCCTGCTGATTCGATACCTTCTCAATGCGGTGAAAAATAAAATCACCACCAGAACTCCTGTACACGCCACCGCTTCCAACAGATTCAGATTCATCCGATGAACCGCCTGATCCTTCACATAGATCCCACTTAAGAAGATCAGCAAAGAATAACAAAAGCATCTTAATTTTGTTTTTGCATGTATTCCTTTCCACCCGATTCTTAATAGCGAAAATGTAATTAGAAATACGACTGTAAACAATATCTCCTTTAACAATATGCCAATCAATAACACGCCGCCCGTTGTCAAACTTAAGACTTCCAAATGTTTCAATCCATATAAATAATAAGAGTATTCTTCCCGTGCGATCAGATCATTTTTTATAAACTGCTCAACAATTCCTTCAAACCGATCTTTACTTCTGTTTTTCATCTTTCAGTTTCACCGCATCTTTCGGAATTTCTTCTTGATAAAGAATCCATGAGCATTTGCCTATCATAATGAACTTCGTGACAATACCTGAGCTGATAACTAAAAAATTCAACCATCTTTTATAAATCACTTTCCCAATCATTTGTCCTCTTCCCTCTTTTGTTTGAACTATTTTTTACAGTTCTGATTATACACTATTTTTCTTTGAATTTTTTCAACTTGTAACAAAATGTATGGTTTATTGTAATAACTTGCACTTCACCTCGCTATTTTCTCTGACATCTCTCTATTTTGGACCTTTATAACAAAAAACAAATCGCAAAGAAACCTTTTCACTCCTTCTATAAAAGATTCAAAAAAAGAAAAACACAGCGCATACTCTCTTCAAATACCGCTGTATTTTTCCTATATATTCTATATATTGTTTATTTCTCGCCCGTTTCCCACAAGTTTATATTCAATGTGAAACTAGCTTTCTCCGATTCCCATCGAACGTCTCCGTTATATTTTTCTGCTATTTGCTTTACGCTCAACAATCCAAGTCCATGATTCTGTTTATCTGCTTTCCTCGTATGAAGATCTGACACCATCTCGCTGCATGAATTTTTACAGCAGATTACAACCCCTTTATTTTGGTATATAACAAATAGATTGATCCATTTTTCTTTTTCGCAAGACATACATGCCTCAATCGCATTATCCAATATATTTCCGAACAGGATTCCTAAATCTGTACCGCAAATTCCCAACTTTTCTGGCAGCTTTACATTGAACTTGGCATGAATCTCTTTCGCCTCGATTTCTGCATACTTCATATTCAAGATTCCGTTTACAACTGCATTCGCGGTAAATAATTTCTGCTCTGCCTTTTCTAACTGCTTCAAAATACTTCGTATTTCCCGCTTTCCTTCTTCAAGCTCTCCTGTTTCAAGATATCCGTATATTCCTGCAATCTGATTTTTCATATCATGCCGGATCTTTCGGATTTCCTGTTGATGCTGCTCCACCTGTTCGTAATGAAGCTTTTGATATTCATATTCTTTTAATCGGTTTTTCATCTCGCCTTCTGCGATATGATATTGCTCCTGCTTTCGGAAAAGAATATATGTAATTATATTAATCGCAACGACAATCACTGTCACGATCCAACCGAAAATCAGATCGGTCGATTCTTTCATAATCTGTGCTTCATAAAGATAGATAATCAAAACAGCGCTTAATATCGGAATGATCAGAATGCTTTTCTGCACCTTTCTCTCCGGCGTATTTTTCTTGCGCCTGCTGAAAAAATATAGGACAAGCACGAGGATCAGCCGCAGTTCTGTAAGAAAACGTTGGAAAAACTGTGTGATACTGCTGTCCAATTTCGGCATTTCGGATGCTTCGATATGAAAAAAATATCCAATACTCAACGCAACAATTCCTTCAATCGTAATTACAAATGCAAAATAAGAACTTCCTACAAATAGTTTCCTCTTCCAATTTCCTTCAAAAAATCCAAGTACAACTACGATAAAAATAATTGACACAACCAGATTAACATTCCTGTTTGCAAAATAGTGATTTATAAAAGATGCTATTGCTGCTATCACGATTAATATTGCAAAATCAATTCGGTTTCCCACAATCCTTTTCGGTTTAAAAAAGCACAAGGCAAATAAATAGATTATTAAACTATTGACTATACTCCATACATATTCCATCATCTACGTCTTCCCCATTTCTTCATCAAAATAAAATTTTGATATACTATGTTGAAGTTCTTCTTATAACTCCTTGCAATCGGTACTTCCGCTCCTGATCGAAGGATTACCTTTTCCCTCTCCACTTCTTTTAATTTTTCCATATTAATGAGATATGAATTATGTATTCTCACAAACATCGAACCTTTCATCTCGTCCTCAATCTGATCTAATCTTCCGTAAAATTCATGATCTCCGCTCTCTGTATGTATAATAATTTTTCTTCTGCGGCTTTCAATATACTCAATCTCATCATAATAGAAAATAAAATCTTTCGTTTTATCTGTAAATTGAATACAATTTGTTCTTTCTTTAATCGTATGCAGCGCGCGCACGATCGTACGACATGCAGTCTCTTCATCGATCGGTTTGATCAAATACTGAAACGCCTGCACGTCGAATGCTTTCTGCATCATCTCACTATGATTTGTCATAAAAAGGATCACCGCATTTCTATCCTCTGTTCGGATATGTTCTGCCAATTCCAGTCCGCTCAGCTTCTTCATCTCAACGTCAAGAATATACAGTGCATATGGCATATTTCCTTTCTCAAGCAATTCTTCGGCAGACACGAAGCATTCACATTTTCCTGCCATCCCTGTTATTTCTAAACACTTCTCTACATTTTTTTCAATCGAATTTTGTATAAATTCTTCATCTTCACATATCGCTATTCTCATTTGACCTTACGCTTTCTTCTCTTCCTTTATTATTTTCTTTCACGTTTTTGTCTCAGACTTCTGAAATCTAAGCACAATCCCTGTCCTGAAATACACCACATCAAATAAGAGTCTCTAATATTTCCAGTGATTTAAAATGCTTTCCGACATATATATCCGTCATCCGGCTCATCACATTTCCAAGTTCTGTCAATACTTTTTCTGTCACATTAAACGTATATAATTTCTCAATCGTACTTGTTTCTATATATTGCATACTATACAAAGTCGAAGGATCCAGACTCATCCCGTCCCGCACGTCTTTCATACATTCGCTACACACAAGTCCGCCTTTCACCGCGCTGAACACGGCATGTCTTTCTTTATTTCCGCAAGTCATACACTGAAATACCTGCGGCGCCTGTCCGTTGATCGTCAACGCTTTCAATTCAAATATGTAACGGATAAGCATGTTTGGAATATGCGGATTTGTCAGCGCCCGAAGCGTCTGATAAAGAAGTTTTAACATTTCCCGCTCATCATTGAATTCTTTCGTATAGTAATCTGTAAATTCCAGAAAATAAAAACCGTAATATGCTCCGATAATGTCGCCTCTCAGCTCGGCAAAATAATTAGAAATACTTGCCGACTGTATCGTGTAAGACGTCCTCCCCTCATACATCGTAAACGTTCCGAAAGAAAACGGGTTGAGCGCACCGACAAGCGGACTGTTCGGGCGTCTTGCCCCCCGTGCAAACGCCGAGATCTTTCCCTGTTCTTTTGTAAGTATTACAACACGCCGGTCATACTCGCCGACCGGCATCGTAGAGAGTACTATCCCTGTCAGTATAATCTGATTCACGCCGTTCCTTTCTGCCGGAGCTTCCATCTGCTTTCCGGCTGTTTTTATAATTCAAATAATCATCAATCTTTCCTGATGTCATAAATAATTCCCAGTATTCTTCTTTCATCTGTTCCACCTCTTCTTCCGTGATCTTTAAGAATAGTTTCCCCGACAGAAAAGAAGGTCATACTGTATAAAAAATACCATTTTTATTATAGAAAATTTTTGTTGTAGAAAATTTTTGTTATAGAAAATTTTTCGATGCGATCACCGCTGCGTTGATATTACTCGTCCTCTCTGTATCCGAAATTTTTCATAAGATAATCGTTGTCGCGCCAGTTTTTCTGTACTTTTACCCACAGTTTCAAATTCACTTTACATCCGAGCAGTCTCTCGATCTCATAACGCGCGGTACTTCCAATCTTTTTCAGCATACTTCCCTGTTTTCCGATAATAATTCCTTTGTGGGAATCTCTTTCACATATGATCGTCGCGTCGATATGCATTACTCTTCGTTCTGCCTTCATCCGATCGATCGCCACCGCTATTCCGTGAGGAATTTCTTCATTCAGACAGTGAAGCGCTTTTTCCCTGATCAGTTCTGCCACGATCTGACGCTCCGGCTGATCTGTGACAGTATCTTCATCGTAAAACTGCGGTCCGTACGGAAGATATTTTAAAATCACTTTTATAAGCTCATCTGTATTATCTCCCGATCTTGCCGATACAGGCACGATCTCTGCAAAATCATATTCTTTTCTGTATGCATCGATAAATGTCAGTATCTCTTCTTTTTTCACCATATCGATCTTATTAATAACGAGAACAACCGGAGTTTTCACTTTCTTAATCTGTTCGATAATATGACGGTCTCCCGCCCCGATAAAAGCAGACGGCTCGACAAGCCAAAGCACAACGTCAACTTCGTTCAAAGAACGCTCTGCAATATTTACCATATATTCTCCAAGCTTATTTTTTGCTTTGTGGATACCCGGAGTATCCACAAAAACAATCTGACCTTCCTCTGTTGTTAGAACCGTCTGAATACGATTTCTCGTCGTCTGCGGTTTGTTTGACATAATCGCGATCTTTTGTCCGATCAAATGATTCATCAATGTCGATTTTCCTACGTTCGGTCTTCCGATCAAGGTTACAAACCCTGATTTAAAATCTTCTCTCATATCAATATCCTTTCCCGCGCTTACTCTTTCTCATCCTGTCTTTTTATTCTCACTGCAAGCCCTCTGCGCTTCTCTTTATCTTCCCTATTGCTTTTGATCTTATCTTCTTCGTTTTCCTTGTATTTCCTTTATCCGGTCATCCGACCGTTTCATCATTTTCTTTTCGCTGTTCTGTCATACTTCTTAGCTTAAAGTTCTGATCTCCATGAACATCTCTTTTTGTTCTTCGATCTTTTCCTCGCTTCCGATCACGCAGATTTGATCTGCGTCAAGCACCGCTTTTAATATTTTTGCAAGCGCGCGGATATCTTTTTGATCAGCCGAAAGAATCTGCTCTCTTTCCCGGCGGATCATTTCCTCTGTCACGCGGCTCATATACAAATTCATAGAACGGCTTCCTTTTGCGGCAGGATTCATCGGACGGTCGATATTACTGATCGTTCCGATAATAAATTTATTCATATCTCTGTCGTCTACATTAAAGTTTTCGAGATAATCTACAACGCCTTCGTAAATCTCCATCGTTTTCTCAAGATTCGGGTCACGGTACGAGATCAGATAACCTTCTCCGATCCGGTTAAAATTACTCATACATCCATAAGCTCCGCCTTTCACACGGACATTCTGCCACAAATAATCGTAGCTTAAAATCACTTTCAAGATCTGAAGCGCTCCTGTATATTCTTCTCCGCCGTCAATAAAATTGCCGACTCTTGCAACGTACTGTACTTTTGAAGATGTTTTAAATCCTTCGTTTCTTTTTTTACAATGAATGATGCATCTGTTTTCTTTCGCTTCTGTTTGTACCGCATCTGCGTCGTTTAGCTGTTTTGATACAGCCGCAAATGCATTTTCCATATAGGCAAGTCCTTCTTTTGCCGAAGTATAGCTGACCATCATATTATCTGCGCAAAAGATCTGTTTTGAAATTGCTTTTAACCGACAGATCAATTCTTCTTTATGGTCATCAAAGTTTTCTTCGATTTCTTTTACTACTTCGTAAAATCCGATTCCGTCTGTATCGTCTTTAAATTTTGCAAGAGGCGATGTATATGACAACGCACGCAAAGCGGCAGTTGTATGTCCCGATGACAAGAACGACATACTAAGGCGTGATTTGAGCATCGCAAGAATCTCTTTTAAGCGTTTCTCATCGTCAAGCTTAGAACAAGTCAGTATTTCCCGCATCATAGAGAAAAGAACGTCCATCTTCGGATACAGTGATTTTCCTTTCATTTCAAATGTCGCTTTGAATTCCTTTTCCTTTACTTTCTGCGCATCTGCATATAATTCAAGCGACGTTCCGATTCCGCCTGTATGGATATTGATCTCATTAAACAACTCTCCATACTCGTAATTCTCTGTATCGATAATGCCGAGGACACTTTGCAAAATGCCGACATACGGAAGATCTTCTTCCTTGACCGCAGAAAGATCGAACAGAAGCGTTACATACCCGATTCCGTTTGTCTCAACATTATGATAGATCGTTTTCACTGAGTCGATCTCCATCTCTGTATTATAGACAGGCGCGATTTCCGGGGAAATATCTTCTCTTCTAAGCACCGGAATCTTCGCCAGATCTTCCGGCGCAGATTCTTCTTCCTGATACGCTTCCAGATCTTTTGTATCCTGCACAAGTTTCTCAATCTCTTCTTCGGACAGACTTTCTTTATACGCCTGCAGTTTCTCTGCAAGCTCCCGATCCATTCTCGCAGTCCTTCCCTTCTCCGGTCGGATGATTACGATCGCCCCGTGCGGATTCTCCAAAAGATAATCTCGGATCAACTGCTCAAAATAACCTGTTTCGATCTGACTTTTCAAAAACTCAAATGTCGGAATCGCCTCCATATGGATAAACGGTTTTTCTTCATCATAAAGCCAGCTATCGAACAACTGAAGTCCGTACATCAATCCTCTCGGATAACTTCCGAAGTCCGCCTCTCTGAAACGGAACTCATAATAATTCAGTCCAGCCTGCAATGCTTTTTTATCAATTCCGCCTTCTGCAATATTTCGCAGCGTATTTTCAATCACTTCCACAAACGCTTCCTTCTGCTCCATATTTGCATTTTTAGAAATAACAGAAAAAATCGGCTGATAAACTCCATTATCATATGATCCCATAATATCTTTTCCGATTCCCGCATCAAGAAGCGCTTTTTTCAGCGGCGCTCCCGGAGCAGACAAAAGCGCATAATCTAAAATCTGAAATGCAAGATAGAGCTTTTCATCTAAGGAAGTTCCGATCACTTTATTATAAGAAAGATAAGTGTTATCCGCTTCGCTTTCATCGCTTGCTATAGAATATTCCTGAACAATCTCCTGCATTTGTGAAAACGGCTTCTGATACTTAATCTCCGAATCAACCTCAATCTCATCAAAATCAGACAAATACTTTTCATCAAGCCAGTTCAGTTTTTCTTCCATATCCATATCGCCATACAGATAAATATAGCTGTTTGACGGATGATAATATTTCCTGTGGAAATCAAGAAACTGTTCATACGTCAGATCAGGGATCACTTCCGGATCGCCGCCGGATTCATTTGCATACGATGTATCCGGAAACAGAGAATTCAAAATCACCCGGTCAAGCACCCCTTCAGGTGAAGAAAACGCACCTTTCATCTCATTGTATACAACTCCCGACAACTTCAATTCCTCATCCGGTGCATCCAGTTTATAACTCCATCCTTCCTGACGAAACGTTTTATCCTGCTCGTAAATATTCGGATAAAATACCGCGTCCATGTAGACATGCATAAGATTCTGAAAGTCTTTATCATTGCAGCTTGCTACAGGATAAACTGTCTTGTCAGGATAAGTCATCGCATTTAAAAATGTATTAAGCGATCCTTTTACAAGCTCTACAAAAGGATCTTTTACCGGAAACTCTCTTGATCCGCACAATACAGAATGCTCCATAATATGAGGTACTCCTGTACTGTCTGACGGCGGTGTACGAAAACCGATGGCAAACACTTTATTTTCATCATCATTTTCCATAAGAAGAACTCTTGCTCCGCTCTTCTTATGACGCAGAAGCGTTCCTTTTGAACTCAGATCAGATAAATCTCTGCTTTGTACAATTTCATAAGACTTTAAATCACATATACTCATTTTTTTCTCTCCTTCATATCTCTTTTTCTTTTATGCAGGCGGACATCTGTATGAGATGAGCGCCCGGTTATAAGTGAAACAGTAGCGTTAGCCACAATAAACAAAACCTTTGCTAAAATGCATTTCTCCATCCTCTGTTATAAACATCGCTTCTGTATCCGGTGTCTGTTCGATCAGTTCTAATCCTTTTTCTAATCCTAGCGCAAAACATGCCGTACTTAATCCGTCACCGTCCGCCGACTCTTCAGATAAAACAGTTACGGACACGAGTCCGTTTTCATACGGATATCCGGTTGCCGGATCTAATATATGGTGATACAGTTTCCCGTCTTTTTCAAAATATCTTTCATATATGCCTGAGGAAACAACAGACGTACCTGCAATTTCTACGGCTGACACTGTTTCGCTCCGATCGGCAAACGGCTTCTGGATTCCGATTTTAAACGGCTTCCCATCCGGTTTTTCTCCGACACATAACACATTTCCTCCAAGATCGATAACTGCGCTTTTCACACCTTCCGATACAAGATATTCTTTCACTTTATCTGCAATATATCCTTTTGCGACAGCTCCAAGCTCAATTCCCATTCCCTCTTTTTTAAAACGTAGTTTATTTCCTTTAAGCTCCACATCTTCATAGCCTACACATGCCTGCTTTTCCGCGATTGTCTCTGCATCCGGCACGATCTTTTCCCCTGAAGTAAAATCCCATAAAGAAGAAACAGGTTCGATCGTAATATCAAACGCTCCACCGGAAAGTTCACTATAATACAACCCCTTTTCGATCAACGCCGCGCACTCTTCGGATAAAAGATAATATCCGTCTTCCATCGGAAGCGTTCCGTGATTCAACGCATAAATCTCACTTTCAGGAAGCGTACGGCTGAATATCTTTTCATATTTGTCACAAAGCTTTAACGCTTTATCTATAATCTCTTCCGCATCCTTTTCTTCTCTATGTATTCCCTTTTCATTTCTTTTATCTTTGTCATCCGGCTTTTTCTCTTTTTCTTCTAAATCATAAATTGTAACAGTCACAACAGTATTCAATTTAAAATCACTTTTGCTGACGGGTTCGGCAGATTCTTTGTTCCTCACAAAAAATACGATTACAAAAAACAATACGCAAATAAAAACGACTCCGAATAGAATTCCTCTCTTTTTCTTCAATTATTTATCCTCCCGCCCGTTTTTATTTTCCATTTGTTGTTTTTCCTGCTTTTCCTGCAGTTCTTCCAGTTCTTCCATATCAAGCTCGATTTCAGGAAGAAGCTCAAAATAAAAATCCGTATATTTTTCACTTAAGGCGGCAATGCATCTCGTCTGCAGCATCTTAAACTTCCTTACGGAAAGCTCATCCTTGTTCAATTTAATATACGCGCTGATCCATAATTTTCTTCCCGTTCTGACAATGTCATAATAAATATCCACACAATTACTTTCCTGTATGATCGGTTCCACCGTCTGCTTGATCTCTGATACTGTTTCCTCCTCGGGAGAGATCAACAACAGATCCCTGATTCCGGTAAACACCGTTTTAACCGGGATCGGAAGCATGATCATAGACAGCACGATCGTGATAAACGGGTCCAAATACGGAGTTAATTGACCTACTCCTTTAAACGGAAGGAAAACCGGAAGGAAAAATACGGCTGTCATTCCGAGGGAAAGCATACTATCCATCTTCCACCCCTGCATCTCTACTGTAATAAGAGGGGAATTCATCGCTTTGTTTTTCCTCTTCAGATAAAATGTCACTATTATGCCAAGAACACAAGCAAACAGCTCAAACCACGCTACAACTCCAAAATCAACTGTCCGCCCGCCGTGAAATAATATATTGATACTGTTCGTGATCAAACCGACTGTAACAGTGATCATTGTTATTCCTTTTACAACGATAAACACAGTCTCCATCTGCATATGCCCAAACGGATATTTCTCGTTACTCGGCTTATATAAAAGCGGTATTAAAAAGATAGACGGAAGAAGCATAACGAATTCGATTCCGTCATATACACCATCCAGCAAAACAGCCTGTGAACCTGTCACTATCGCCATTACAAGCTCCACTACGACAAACATCAAGTTCGCATACAGCGAAACAGACATTGCCTTTTTCTCTCTTTTTGAACTTTTTTTACCGATTCTCACAAAATCACCTTTATCTTTTTCTTTAGTCTATATCCATACTATATTACATCATATTCTCTCTTCTGTATATCCGGGATTTTATATTTCTTAGCGGAAAGCAAAAAAGACCATGCAGACGCTTCTCCATGATCCTTTTCCCAAATCCTATTCCTGATCTTTTTCTGACCCTGCTGCCTTGTAAAAATTGATTTACTCTACAACCACTGCCGTTCCGCTCACTGTCACCATCAGCATATTTCCGTCAGCCCCGAGAACTTCATAATCAACGTCAACTCCCACAACAGCATTCGCTCCTGCCGATGCCGCCCGCTGAGCCATCTCGTTAAGCGCATTCTGTCTTGCCGTCACAAGTTCTTCCTCGTATCCGCCTGATCTTCCGCCAAAAAAATTCGTGAAAGACGCCGCCAGATCTCTGACAAAATCCACACCTGAGACAACCTCGCCAAAAACAATTCCTCTGTAATCTACAATTCTTCTTCCCTCAATAGAAGGTGTTGTCGTAATAATCATACTTTTCCCCTTTCTTTTTTGTTTTTTCAATTAATAAGCAAATTATTACATATTTTCCATATGAAATCCATATGAATTTTTTCAACTTATTAAAGCGGATTTTTTCATTCTCTATCGGCTCTTCTGAATTCATGATTATATAGAAACCGTAAGCTGTTCAACATCTGCGCCGTTTTTCCATTTTCTATAGCAGATTTCTGTACACTTCCTGTATTCTTCAAAGAGATTCATTGCTGTTTGTTCATCCCCATATACTTTCCAACATCCCGAGCACTTGCTGCTAGCCGCCTTATTTTCTATAAATCCTTTGACATCTTCCGCCGGATATCCTAAAAATAAACCAATCTCATGTGGAAATTCTGAATCCTTCCGCAGTTTTTCAACCAATCTGCAGACACAACGATTTTGGTTTGTGCAGTCATACCCTTTATGTGCTAAAATCGTCTGCACTTTCTCATCAAAAAAATCCTGCTTTAATTTTTCCGGACGATAAACATAAATCAAAGCTCTCCTGCCTGATATGCGTACCGGAAGAATTCGGATTCCTTTTTTTGACAACTTCTGATTAAAATTACTTATTTCTCCGGACATCTTTTTTTTAGAATCACATGGACACGAAAAAAGACTTCCTGTTTTAAGCCCCGATAAAGTGGGCGAGCAATAACTTACAAGCATTTCTTCTGACATAGTCTCTTTGATTTCTCCTTAAACATTTTCCAAAAAGCAAATCGTTTCCTCAAAATAATAATCTTCTTCGCCTTTTAGTTAGTTTTAACTAACTAAACTTTACTCTATTTATGCAATTTTGTCAATCATAATTCTTGATTTCGATTGGCAGCCATAATGGCTTAATTTCGATCACCAATGTATCTGGCTAACCTGAGATTTGGTTCATAGCTGTCACAATAAAACGGCATAGCAAATTGCTACACCGTTTTAATGTGATCATATCAGATCTTATTCTTCACCGTCTTCCTCTTTTCTTTTTTTCTTTATTCCAAGAAGAAGCATCAATCCCGCAGCCAATGCAGCTAAACCTGTATATCCTGTTCCATTGCCAAAATCCCCTGTTTTTGGTGCATTGGAAATCGGCTTTTTATAAGAATTATTAACCACATTGTTCACTACTTTATTTTGAGAAATTTCAGGATCTTGCTTTTGATCCGGTTTGACCGGCTTCGGATCAACCTGCGGAACTGAGTTTGGATCTTTTGGATCAGTACCTTTTTCTTCCTCTTCTATATCCGTAAATCCATCTCCATCATCGTCTGTATCCGTGATATCCGGCTCTCCGTCTCCGTCCGTATCTCTTTGAACTGTGATCACGAAAGTCTCTCTGCCAGTTGCTCCGTCTTTCTCCGCCTTTACTGTCACTGTAATTGCTCTGCTTTCTTCCGATCCGTTCCATGTCACTTTCGGCGTTCCCTGAATCGTTCCGTTCTCAAACATCACTCCTTCCGGCAGACCCTCCACTGTTACATTCGATCCTTCCGTCACCTCCGGAGTTACCGGCGTAATCGCATTTCCTTCTACAACAGTCTGATCTTCTATTTCTCCTATAGTCGGCGCAACAATCGGATCAACCTGCGGAACTGAGTCTGGATCTTTTGGATCAGTACCTTTTTCTTCCTCTTCTATATCCGTAAATCCATCTCCATCATCGTCTGTATCCGTGATATCCGGCTCTCCGTCTCCGTCCGTATCTCTTTGAACTACTACCGATATTGTTACAGGTTTTTTACTACCACTTTCCGCTGTTGCTATTGCATGAAGAACTACTGTCTGTTCTTCATAAGTGTCGGAATTCTTGTCACCCCAATTAAGTTTTGGCGTTCCTGTCAAATTTCCATTTTCATCAATGGAAAGACCTGAATTTAATCCTTCATCATGTACACCTTCTACAGTAAATGTCAGATTTGCTGTAATTACATTTGTATTTTCAGCTACTCTCTGTCCATCAATTTGTTTTGGCGGATTTTTAGTGACAACTAAAAAGTTATCCGTCACCACTACCTGCACTGTCGTATCTTCGCTTGTTCCGTCCGGGTACTCTACCGTCACTTCTATTTCGAATGTTCCCTCTGTCATTCCGTCCGGAAGGTTTTCCGGATTCTTCACTGTGACTTCCGTGTTCTCCGGTACGCTTTCTTCCTTCAGCGCACCTTTGATCTCCTCTTCCGTTGTTGCTTCGCCGTAGTTTTTATTAATCTGATCGAATTCCGGAATATACTTCTCATTATCTTTTTGTTCTTTTACTGTAACTGTTACTTGTACTTTATCTTCACTTCCATCCGGATAAGTAACTGTTACATCTACAGGATAATCCCCTGCTGTATTCCCATCCGGAATCTGAGTTGCATTATCAAGTGCTATTTCCAGTTCATCCACTGTATCTTCCGGATATCCCGGCACTGTTACCGCGCCTATAATTTCCTCTTCTGTCGTTGATGTTCCATACTCTTTAATAATCGACGTTGTCTGCGGAGTATATTTATCTGCATCCGCTAAAAACACTTCAATAGGAACAGTTACTTCAAAAGCTTCTTCTCTGTCAGGAACAGTTACTGACACTATCCCGGTCGTATTTCCTGCCTGACTTGTATTCGGAGCAGTTTTCCACCGATATGTTGTTCCTCCCGGCATTTTATTTGAATTTTCTACTCCTTTTTTCGCTAATACCGTATCTTCTGTTAAATCCTTTCCTTTGACAACTCTGAGAGGATCTTTGACTGCTTTTGGCGCTTCTTTTACCTTTGTTTCTGCTTCTTCCGCTTTCTCATACCTTTCATTTGAAGGAATGATCTTAACGGTAAGTTTATCTCCTGCTTCACCTAATACACTTGAATCAGTAACCGTAAATTCAAGTTCTCTATCTATTGTTTTTGGTATGCCGTTTTCCTCTGCATCTACATTATTAATTGTAGCAACGACAACTCCGTTTTTATTGATCAGCTGAGCTTTATTTCCCTTTCCGGCATTTTCATTTAAATGCACAACAGCTTTTACTTTATTATCACCTTCATAAGGAGCTGTAATTTTCGGAACGCCGATATAAGGACTTTGCTCATTATTTGCTTCCTCCTCATCAAGCTTTCCATCACCGTCAATATCCTGAATTCTATAGTAGCCTGTACCGTATGTATTCGTTATCAGAGCATCTTTTGTTTTATCTGTAATCCATGCGCTGAATATAAAATCTTTACCAAACGCTTCTCCTTCTTCTACTCCGGCTTCTCTTCTTAATTCCTCCAAAATTTCATTGATTGGCTTATTAAGCTTATAGACATATCTTATCGTGATCGGTTCGGGTCGTCCTCCATGAACATCTACTATTTGCGTAAACTGATTCTCTGTAATATCACCATAACCATATTTTTTATGACCTGCTGTTCTTACGATCGACAAATCTCGAACTTTGCGATTTGCTTTGTTTTTTAGAGAATAATCCGGATTCACATAATCAGCTGCATCCATGTAATAAAGCTCGATACCTCCAATATATTTTACCAATCTCGGATCGACTCCATACTCAAGAGTCCACGGTTTGTTCTTTGCGCTTATATAAGCAAAGTTAGTATTCTTCGATATCTTATGATCTACGACGATAGCTCCGTTTTGATTAATCGCTCCGCCAGGATTTTTAAACTTATCACTTCTTACATATCTGCCTTCAACAGCCGCATGCTTAAACCATTTTTCATTGCCGCTAGATTCTATCGTTTCGATCTGGATATCCAGACCGTTAATTTTGAAAAATCCTGTAGAAGCAATGCCCGGAACAATAGCTCCTTTATCTTGAACGCTTGTCAAATAAATTCTGTAAAAGAGCCGTTCGTTTGTCAGATTTTTATCTCCGATTTCTTCAAGAATTTTATTCAGCGGTTTATCAAGATAAATAATTCCATTATGCGCAGTCTGAGTATCTGTCGTCTCTCCTCCTGCAAACACTCCGTTTTCAGATCTGATATAATTTACTTCCCATATATTTGTCATTCGCCCTATCGTATCGCTTTTTCTCGTAAGCGCTCTTCTGATCGGTCTTGGATTTGCTTCTGTCAGCCTTTTTGGTTCAACTTCGATTCCTATTACATGTTTTGCGATTCTTTCATCGATTTGAAGATTGATCTTCCAGTTATCTGTTGAAGCGGCAATATTGTGCTTTCCGTAGATTTTAAATTGGATCTGCCGCGCGGAATTGGTTTTACTTAGCTTTTCAGGATCGAATTTTAAATCCTGAAAACTATACTTTGCATTCGGAGCATATCCCAAATTCTCCGAATCTATGTTTCCGGAAGCCGCCCTGATACCTGTCGCTCCGGTAACGGCAACCAACGTCGCTGATCTTTCGATCGCTTCGCCTTTCACCGACTGCATCTGAATGATGCTTACATCTTCCGGAGTTGCTTCAACAGCGCTTACAACTACAGGCGATGCAAAAAAGAGAAGATGGCCCAACATACAGGAAACTATACCTACGCTTAGTTTGCGTATTCCATAATACGGCTTTTTTTCTTCTCCCTTTCGCTTTTTTTCTTCAATAATTTTTCTTAACGTTTCCATAAATCCTCCTATCTGATTCCTTCGATTTCATTTGACTTCATTTTGCATTACCCGCCTGATTAAGAACTATTAAAATATTCTATCCGCCCCCCCCCGATTTTCTCAGCATTTCAAATGTCATATGTTTTAACTCCGATTCTATTTGTTCTTGCAATGAAAGATAAAACCGTCTCACCGGGCAGTAATCGGTTGCTTTTAGATTGCAATTTTCCTCTTCATTCAAACACTGATTGATACAAATAGTATCTTCCATGATTTTTATCACATCAAACAAACTGATTGCGTCCGGTCTTTTCTTTAACCGAAAACCGCCCTTTACTCCTCTGATCACCTCCACTAGTCCTTCTTTCGATAATTTTCTTAAAATTGATATAACGTAACCTCTTGAACACCCTATTGCCTCGGAAATCTCTTCAGAAGTAAATATCCTGTTTTCATTGCTTAAAAAGTACACGATCCTTACTACGTAATCTGTTGTTCTGTTTAACTGCATATCCCCCCTCCTTTCCGTGTATATAAAACTGTATAGCTTTTATATTATTTTGCTTTAGAGTTAGCATATATTATTCCCCCCCCGCTTCAATGTACCGTTTGACTACCTCGTGTACATAACAACATTTTTTTCTTCTTAATTACCAAACACCCGATATTTACAAAAACAAAACAGGCGAAAAGCTGATTTTACTCAAACTTTTCGCCTATTATTACATTTCCTGTCCTATAATATTTGTATCTCTAAACTGCTGTGGTGTCACGCCTGTGTATTTTTTAAACGTACGATAATAATGAGACAGATCATAGAAACTCAAGCGCCTTGCTATCTCTCCTGCCGGAATTCCAGACCAGATCATCATCTTTGATTCTTCTATCTTTCTTTTATTTACATATTCATTAACAGGCATTCCCATCTCTTCTTTAAATCTGCTGCGAAGCGCGCTTTCTGATAAATAAAATTGTTTTGCAAGCTCCGTCACCTTGATGTTATCATAGATTTTCAGATTAATATATTGCAGAACACACCGGATGAGGGATGTTCTTGCCTGATTCGATACACCGTGAAGTTCTTCTGTAAAATGAATGATCGCGCTGTCTCTCGTAGCCAAAACTCCTACAAATTCTGTTTGCTCTTCTACCTTTTTGATATAGAAGTTTCTCAGCCTGATTACTGACACGATATCCTTTCCTACCTGAATCGCCAACGATGCCAGCTTTTCCAAAATAATAACAGTATAGTTTTTTTCCGTCTTTAAAGAACTGCTCGTTAAAATCGGTAAAACACTCGTTCCTAATTCTGTAAGACCACTTTTTAATAATTGAATATCTCCCTGACTTACGAGGTTCATGATCTTATTTTCATAATAAAATGTATATCGCTCTACACGGAAAGTGTCATATACCTCTTCTTCAGATGGCTTTTTCTCCAGTTCTAACTTGTTTTTCGCTACTTGCTCGTGCAATCCTTCCGAATAGATATCTTCCAGATCCATATCAAACAAAAACCCTAAAAGGATCAAATAATCTCTGATATCCCCCAACGGATATACCGGAAGCGCTTCATAATATTCCCAACACTCGGTTTCTGACAAATTTTTCTTATTTTCATCATCCATATTATTATAAACATGTGAAAAATCTGCCCTTGTAACATTATTAATTCTAAAAGCGCCTATTACTATTTTTATATCCTTATACCACAGGCACAAAAAAATTTCATTTAATATTCCACTGTAGAACTGCACTGTTTCTTCTGAGATATTCTTTTCTTTGAATCCGTAAGAAATAGGATGCTTATAAATTGATTCATAGCTTTTTAAAACTTTATTTGTTTCTTTTTCCAATATCCATATTGGCATTTTCAACATAACATGTAAAGATTTGATCTTTTTTAAATCCCGCTCATCCAAATTCATACAAAAGTCACCCTTTCTTATGTAAGCATTCATAAAAAGAACTATTTTTATTGCCTAACAGAAACATAGAAATCCCTAACAGAAACACTCCTGCAATGTACAGAATCCCACGTCCCGTTCCACCTGTTTCAGGTAATATGAATTTCATCTTTTCCGTATTTTTAACAGTGATAGTTCCCGACGAAAGCGCCGCGGCCGACGGATCTTCTGATTCACCGACGCTGCCGTTACTGTAGCTTGTACTATAATCTGCAATCAAAATCTCCTTCACATAATACGTGCAGATTCCTTTTTCTCCATTGCCGTTTATGTCTGCCTCCGGCAGATTTGAGTAAGTTTTTTGCCAACCGTCCTGACTTGTCAATGTTTCTCCCGATTTATATATTTTTTCGGAAGATTCCCCTCCTTCCGTAGTCAAAACCTGTATCAGATTATAAGAAATCTCCCCATCCTGAGGGTGAAACTCAGTTCCGTCAGCTCTAAACCATTTTTTATCCACAGTGATCTCTGTCGTTACAGTCTTTTCATTTGCAACTTTAATCGTCAACGTCCCCTCTTCTAACGTTACTTTAGAATTCTCTGTATTTAATTTAATTTTAAATACACCGCTGCTTTCTTCTATTATTGTAAATAGAATCGGTTCTTCCAAAGGAATATAATTTGATGGCGCTTTGATTTCTGTAAGACGGTATTCTCCTGCGTCCAAACATTTAAACGTAAAATCCGAAATAGCTGATTCATTTCCCATTTCTACCGGGGTGAACGATGCATCCCCCAGTTTTTCCAGTCTGAACGCAGCCCCTTCCAGACTTTCACCGCTTTTATTGACTTTTTGCACCTTTATATCTGTTTTGTTTATTATTTCAAACGCAATTAACGGTTGGAGCGGACTGTTGTGATCGCCCAGCATAGAAGAATTATACATTTTAAGCTTTACACATTCCATATCTTCATCCGATACTTTCTCACTTTCTTGAATAATGTGTTTAACTGCTTTTTTCATAATATGATAACCCACACTGCCAGATGAATAGCTTTTCAAGCCGTCAATACTATCTGAATAATACCAGATTGCCTCCTGCAAAGCCTTATAATATCCTTTTTCTTTATCATTGCTTCCAAACCAGAATGCATCGCTGCCTAATTGATGGTCAGTTAAAAGTTCTTTTTTATGCATTTCGCAATAATAAATCACCTTTCTTACTGAATCATAAAGTTCTTTCGGATTTTTCTTCCTCGGATTTTCCGCTAATTGAAAGAGCGTTTCGGCGCTGGTACTTAATTCATTGTAAACAGCTTTATTACCAAAGTTAGGAAAATCCTTGTTAGCGCCAAAGCAAAATGCATCTGTACCTGTCGCTATATTATACTCCTTCGATATTTTTATTCTGCTGTCTTCTCCTGTAAATCCATAATATTGTCCTTCCTCCAATGGGGCGTCCTGTCCGTTGTTGTTCTGCTCATTATTCTTCTTTAAAACAACGGCTGTACTTCCCTTTATAAAGTGAATCCCTTCACTGTCAAAATAAAACTCTGCCACGGAATCGTTCGGTCTTTCATATTCTTTTGGAACTGTTCTCAAATAAAGTTTATACGGAGTGTTCCACTCTAATTTTTCAAGAATAATTTTCCCGGTTGCCCTGTCTGCCGTTCCTGCCTTAATTTGAGTTTCTTGATTACCTTTCACTTTATTTAATGCATATCGTACTACTCCTCCTACAGGCAGTCCGGAAGTATTCTGTACAATAAAATGAACATACGCAGTAGTCATCGTCAAAGCAATACCTGATTCACCTTTTGTAAAATGAATCCCGTCGTTGTCAAAATAAAACTCTGCCACAGAACCGTCCGGTTTTCCATATCCATTCGGAACTTTTGTCAAATAAAACTTATATGGCGTATTTAATTCTAAATCTTTAAAAGTAATTTTTTTCTGTGACTTATTTAGTGTTCCTCTCTTTACTACTATTTCCCGGTTATTTATTTCTTTCTTCAATTCGTATGTTACATTTCCTGTCGGCTGCCCCGGGGGATACTGTATGATAAACTCAACAGACCTTGTTTGAACCGCTTTCAATGTATATCCTTTCGGAACGATGTCAAATACATTGTTTCCCTCTTCAACATACGATGTTTCCGATTCGGAAGAAGTGATGTTTTCTCCTTGTTCGCTTATCCCATGATCAGATATATCTTGTGTTCCATACTCTTCTTCCACCGCATATGCAGGCATATAAAACACCGGCAGGACAGCAGCTATAATTATTAACAGGGTTAAAAGCTTTATTAGCAAATTATTCTTTTTCATCAACGCTCTCCTCCCCTATTTTGCTTTTTTGCCTGATCCTGAAAAACAGCAGCAGCATACCGCTGCTTAACATCAAGACTCCATTCCACCGAAACATATTTGTAATATCTCCTGTTTGAGGACGTTTTTTAGGAGATAGATCCGGTGGTGTTTGTGGAGGTATCTCGGGTTTTTCTTTCCTTTGTATCTCAGTTTTCGGTTTTGCATTCACCACCCTGTTCTGGATTCCATTTTCAAATTGAGGAATGATAACTAAAAAAGGCTGTACATTAGTAAAGTCTTTTGCTTTTCCGGATGATCCTGTCTGTACCACAAGATAAATCCCATCTTTCAAATCTGTAAATTTTGCCGTACCGTCGTCTCCGGTTTCCCCTTTCATCATTTCTTTTATATTACGGCTTTGCTTTTCAAAATAAAGCGATAATTTTAACTGATCGTCAGCCGTTTTAATATTTACAAAATCCCCGTTCCATCGAAACGGCGCTTTTACTGTATGCCGACTCTCTTTTTCATTCCACTTAGCAACTTGATAAACAGAAAATTCGGCGCCGTCTATCGCTTGCCGTTCATAAGTTAGTATAATATTCAAACTGCCGTTCTCCTCTGCCGCATACGCGCAATCGAAAGAAGTTATAAAAAATATCAGACTAAAACATAGAATAAGCAATAGGTTTATTCTCTTATTTTTCATTCAACTTCCTCCTCTTTCTTCTCTTTATCAGAAATACCGATACCAGAACTGTCATGCCGATCAGAGCCAGAATAACTCCTGCCGTCAACATGATATACTTCAGATTATTTTTTTTGATCATATCTTCTATTTTCGATTCTGATTGCTTATAAACAGTACGTTCTCCCCGCACAAGAAGTCTGTGGGAATTCACTCCGTAAGGGGTGCATGTGATCAAAGTTACATAATCTTTTCCCTTTTCTATCTCCAAAGTTTCCACATCATCGGGAAGTACGATTTTTATCTGATTTACCTTATATGCCAGAACCTCATCAAATACGTGTATGAAAAATAAATCGCCCTTTTTTAACTTATCAATATCCGTAAATAATTTCGCAGAAGGCAATCCCCTATGTCCGGATATAAGACTATGGGTATTTTCTCCTCCTACAGGCAGGGAACTGCCCGGCAGATGACCTGCCGCTATCTGCAGCACGCCTTCATCCGTGCCATGATAAACAGGCATATATATATTTAATTTCGGTATTTCTACATATGCCATAATACCGGTTTTTGTTATATCAAGGATATGAGCATATCTCTTTTTTTCTTCTTCATTCAAATAATATCGATTGACTTTACCAACCAGACTTTCATTATATTCTCTTGCTTCTCTTAACAAGTTTTCTTTTTCTTCCTTGGATAAATCTTTCGTCTTTTCTACATAACTTCCTATCGCTTTTGAAGAATGCAGCGCATTGATATAATCACCGATCGTGGGATAGGCCAACAAGCCTATCCCAGCAATCAAAATGATCGCAACTACTATATCAGGTATATATTTTTTAATCTTAAACATCATTTTTCAGTATGTTTTCTGTTTCTTTTATACACTGTATATCCCAGAGCGGTTAATACGAAGATCGTTCCTAATGTATATATTAAATATCTTCCCATTCCACCTGTCTCCGGAAGCTGAATGCCTTTCTTATTAATTACATCTGTTGACAGAGAGTCTTCCCTTTCTTCTGTCTTTCGTATAAAAACTATTTCTCCTTCCGTCTGTCCTGTCAAAGATGTTAATTGCGGATCATCCGATTCCTCGTCATATGTGGCTTCAATCGTAAAAATAATCGGCTGAATCGTATTATACCCGGATGGAGTCACTGTTTCTATTAACTTATACTTTCCTGCATCCAATCCTTTAAAATTAAACTTAGTTCCTTCCGTAACAGTAACTGTGTCTATTTTTGTTCCTTCGTCTTGATCATTTACTATCTTCCGCAACTCAAATTGTGCACCTTGTAACGAGTGATTCTCTTCATCTTTCTTATTTACTACTACTTTATATGTAAATACGACATTTTTATCTTCCGGAGTTTTTCCGTGGTCGCCGCCTCCGCTCTGATTTGGGTTGTTAGAATATACAAGATACGCTGTATTAGGATTTCCGTTTCCGGCAATTACAGCATTTCCGTTTAATCTACATTTGTATTCCACGACAATTTGACTTGTGGAAGTTATCATCACACTTTGAATCGCCTTCAAGTTCTCAAAGCGGACCTGAAAGCTATTAGTATCCGAATGCACTATCAGGCTATAGTCCTGATCTGCCGTTAACGTCGTACCGTCTACCGTAACCTTTACAGACATTTTATCAAATGTTAATCCTGCAGACATTATATCATTGAACTCATAAAAATACGTTTCGTACTCTGCATAATTGCTCGGCAATGTACCCGTAAGTTTATAAGGAATCACCTCATCTATGTTATAGTCGGCGGCATCCTGCCACCCGTTTCCCTCGATATCCTTCTTACTATTTTCCTGCACTTTTTTTACAAGTTCCGGCACATCTAATTTTGTTTTAGCAGTCGTATTGCCTACTACTTTCAAAATGTATGACGTATACGCTGAGTTTGGAGGTGTTTGTGTCTGACTTCCCTCCTTATCTTTAATAAGATAATAACCTGCATTTAAATTTGCAACAGTTGTCGAATCATTTTTTTCTACGCGTACCTCAAGTTTATTATCTTCATTTAAATGCTCTTGGATCGTCTTTGCGAATTCTTTTGCTTCTGATTCGCCGGTTAAAGTTTGCGCTTTTTCAGCCGCAGTTCCCAAAGTTTCTTTTGAAGCTTCTTTAATTCCCGTTCCCCACTGAATATTAGAAAGGGTTTTGCTTTCATCTAAATCTCCCGAAAAAATCTGATATATCTGAAAAGTATGGGGCGTACTCCCCTCATTTTTCAGCGTTAGCGTATACCCCCCCCCTTGCGCAAACACTGCCATCGGCAGCGACATGGAGATTACGGTTATCACAGCCATGATCATTACCATAACAAAACTTACTTTTTTCTTTACAAATTGTTTCATGTGTTTTCTCCCTTTTCTTTTAATTTAATTCGGATACATTAACCGATGTTTAAATTGTGTTCCGGCGAAATAACTGTTGCCTTATATTAACTGTATATTCCCTCCTTCCGTGTATATAAAACTGCATGGCTCTTATATTGTTTTACTTTGAAACATGCTTTTGTAAAGCATATATTATTCCCCTTTCCACTTCAATGTACCGTTTAACCGCTCCATGTACATAACAATATTTTTCTTATTAATTCCTGAAAGTCCAATATTTACAAAAAGTTTGTATTTAAATTGTATTTAAAAATTCATAGACAACTCCTTTACATTCCTTTATAAATTCATAATCGTGAGTTATTACAATTACTGTTTTTCCTTCTTCTTTCATCTTTTGTAAATATTTGACAGTGGACGCCATCTGCCCTTTACAAAGCCCGCTTGTCGGCTCGTCTAATATCACGATCGGTTTCAAACTTACTATAGCGAGTGCGATCATAAGTCTTTGCTTTTCTCCTCCGGACAAAGATTGTGGATGACTGTCTTTCTTGTCATAAAGCATCAACTCTTTCAACACCCGCTCCTTTTTTGCATCGTCCTGACTGACGATGGATATTTCCGACCATACAGATTCTGTGAATATCTGATAATTTACATCCTGCATCACCATGGAGATATATTCATAAGATCTTTTTATTTCATTCCCGCAGTAAAAAGATTTTCCTTTTCCTTTCAGCAGTTTTGCCATCTTTTTAATGAATGTGGACTTCCCGACTCCATTCTCTCCTATAATAAAATATATTCCTTCCGAAAATCCGATTTCCCCGATATCCATGATTTTCGTATTTTTAAAGCTTTGTGCAAAATTTTTACATTTTAAAATATTCTTATCCTTTTCTCCGTTTTTCGTTTTGTTCAGCATCTGGATCTGATAGCAGGGATTATCCGATAACAGCTCTTCTTTCCTGATTTCTTCAAAACTCCTTAAGGCATACGTCTCCTTCAGTCTGCAGATCTTGTCATGATCTAAGTCTTCCACAGAGATCATTTCCAGTTTTCCTTCTTTTAAAACAGCCAGATAATCCATGATCTCTTTCAGATAATACAGTCTGTGTTCGGCAATTATCACGATTTTCCCTTTTCGTTTCAGCTCGGCGATGCATTTTTTCAAAAGACCGATCGAATGATGATCCAAAGAAGCCGACGGCTCATCGAAAAGATATACTTGATTGTCCATCGTCATCACACTTGTAATTGCCATAAGCTGCTTTTCTCCGCCTGACAGTGAAAAAATATTTCTGTTTAAAAGCTTTTCCGTATCGAGCAGCTCCGTATATTTTTTTATTATCTTAACCATCTCATCCTTCGGCAGATTTCTGTTTTCCAAAGGAAACGCCAGTTCATCCGTAGACTCAACGCAATAAAACTGTGTTTTCGGATTTTGATATACGGTCGAAATATACCGGCTTCTCTGTGCAATATCCATCTCATTTAACCGCATATCGTTTAATTTTATTTCTCCTGAAATTTCCGCCTCGGTAATCTCAGGGATTATCCCATTGATTACTTTTAATAAACTGCTTTTGCCGGATCCGGATTCTCCCGTTATACAAAAAACCGTTCCTTCAGGAATATGAAAATGTATATCTTTTAGTATTTTGTTTCCTTTATATGACAGATTTAAATTTCTACACGCAAACATATTTCCCTCCTATATAAAATCCTATCAACACGAGCATAAGCAAAAAACAAATGTAGTCTCTCATACAAAACCTGCTTTCGCCGATATACGTTCTTTTCCCATGGATTTTCAGTCCTCGCGTCATCGCCGATACGGCAACATCATCTGCTGTTTTTGTAAGCACCATAAATAATGGAACCATTCTGTATTCAAAAAGCTTTACAGGATGAAAAAAGAGGCGTCTGTTTGTAAGACCATGTAAATACATTGCGTCTTTTACCTGATTATAATCTTCTCTCGCCGTATGAAAAAATCTTGCCATAACCGTAATCGGGATGATCAACACAACCGGAAAATGCATTTTTTTAAGCGCTGACGTCATATGGCTCATTGTAGATGAAGCAAGAGCAAATCTCGCCATCACAAATCCCGGAAGAAGCCGCAAAAACATCATCGTAATAAAAAGAAATAAAGATCCCAAAAAACCACCGGCTGAAAACACCCATTCTTTTTGAATGATGTAAGCAGCCATAATAAACAGGATTCCTTTTACCGCCGCTTTCTTTTCCCTGTTCAAGAGTAAAAATACATATGGCAGCAGCGAATAAGCTGCCGCCACAATCGAAAATTTCGTTTGTATATTTCCCAGGATCAGAGTATACGAAAGACACAATGACATCAACATTTTCGTCCGAAAATCCAGTTTAAATTTTTCACTGTGCACGCTATACCTCCTCTGCCATGCCTGCTTTTACAAAATGTTTCTTCAACATTCTTATGCCTATCGTGCAGCCTATGTACGCGCCGAGCATTCCTAAAATCACAATCAGCGGAAGCGTCCAGTTCGGCAAAACACTCATCATTTTTTGTGTATATTCTTCCCCGTACCCCATATCAAGCATCTGCCGGATATAGGCATCTCTCGCAAAATAAATCGGAAGCCAGTTTCCAAGTCCATATATGGACTGTACGCTGAAAGCAAGTCTTGCATGCTTTACACTTTTATACCGTCCATTCCTTAGGACAACTTCTCCCAGTAAACCGCCGATAACTGCCGTAAGCAGTACCCACGGTCCATGTCCGGTTGCCACAAATGCAAGTGTTACTACGATCGTCTGAATGAAAAGCATCCCTGCTTTTTTAATCTTCGTAAAATAAAGCATGTATACCGGCCCTGACACAATCCCATAAACGAACGGAACGACCGGCATTAAGACCGGAATAAAACCGATCATCCCAGAAAGAAACGTAGCAATAAAAATCAACACGGAAAATAATCCGACATTTACCAAGTCTCTCACATTTAGTACGCCTGTTTTTTCTTTTTTATCCATTATCTTTTTCTCCCAACTATACGAATCATGTTAAGCATTGCAGTATCAAATAAATCCACTTCGGATAATAGCTTTAATTAACTGTAACTGTTTGTTCTATTTTAGAATCGGATAGCATTTTTCTATATGCGGCCGACCGTTCATACATTTCTTTATCATTTCCTATCGCCTCGATTTCTCCGTTGTTCAGAAGAACGATTTTATCAGCGCTTCGGATCGTTCTCATTCTGTGAGCTATCACAATCACTGTTTTTTCTCTGATCAGCTCCGACAACGCCTCCTGAATAAGACTTTCATTTTCAACATCTAAAGATGCGGTTGCTTCATCCATCAATATGATCGGAGCATCTTTCAGTATGGCTCGTGCAATGGAAATTCTTTGCCTTTCCCCTCCTGAAAGCCGTTCTCCGTTTTCACCTATTACAGTCTCTATTCCATTTGGCATTTTTTCGATAAATTCATCGCATCTTGCTATTTTAGCCGCCTCAAAAATTTCAGCATCTGTCGCACCTTTTTTCCCGATCCTTATATTCTCTTTGATACTTGTGTTAAATAACACTACCTCCTGAAAAACAATAGAAAAGTTCTTCAGCAGCGCTTCAGGATCTACTTTACTTATGTCCTCTCCTCCCAGCAAGATCTTTCCTTTATTAATATCCCAAAATCTTGCGGCAAGCTTTGTAAGAGTAGTCTTTCCACTTCCGGATGCCCCGATGAGCGCCGTTACCTCTCCTTGTTTTGCCGTAAAACTTACATTCCTGACAACCGAATAATCCTCATATCCAAATGAAACGTCTTTAAATTCTATATCATAATTTTTCGGATGAAACTTTGATTCCCCCTCTTGGATCGGCATCGTTTTTATTTCTTTTATTCTGCCAACAACACTGTCAAGCATATCGATCATCCCCATAAAGGCTATGATCCCTTCTATCGGAAGATAGATACTTGCAGTCATGATAAGAAATACGATATATACGAAGATATTAATTTCCCCTGCCAAAAGCATTTGCGCGCCTGTAACTGCCACTGTTACGATTCCCATTTTCAGAAGCATTCCCGAAAAAGCCACTGCGACACCTGTTACAATTTCAATAGTGCCTTTTAATTTTGTGCTTTTCTGTAATTTTTCAAAAAATTGCTTTTTTGCTTTTTCTTCCATGTTATAGGATTTTATCTCCTGAATCTGTTCTATCGTTTCCTGAAGATCATCAAGTACCTCTCTGTTTTGTTCTACCCATTTTTCATTACTTTTCTTTCTCTTATTTTTTGATAAAAAGAAAATCAAAAGAGAAACGGGGATCACCCAAAGCGCTGCCAGACCAAGTTTCAAATTATAGTTAAGAATCAAAACAGAAATGATCGTTGTTGAAATCCCGGTAGCATATATATGCGGAACTGCATGAGAAAAAATTTCTTCATACAGCGACATATCTCCCATCATCGTCGCAGCCAAATCTGATATGTTTCTTTTTCCAAAATACGATAACGGTAATTTTTTCAATCTATTGGCAATATCGACTCTGACATTTGCGCTCTCACTGTAAACGTTCGTATATAGACGGGTATAGTCCCATCTTGCAACAAAAAACATAACAAAAAGCATTGCCAATATAATAAGTACATAATTTTGTGGTGTTAATGCTATCGCCTCTTCCGCAGTATCCATATCGCTTAGCGATTGAAATATAAACATAAATGCAATCATCGGCGGAAACATCTTCGTCAAATTTAAAATCGTACGGGAAAAAACAGCTTTTCTTAAATTGTTTGCTCCGGTCTGCGACATCGCATATTTTTTCATAAAATAATTAATCATTTTTACCTCCAATCTTCCAGTTGACAGATCTCCGGTATTCGTCCCAAAGCGACTTGTATATTCCGTTTTTTTCTAAAAGCGCTTCGTGTTTTCCTTCTTCTGCAATACGCCCCTTTTCGATTACGAGAATTTTGTCTGCATTTACAACTGTCGAAAGCCGATGTGCAATCAGCAATGTCGTTTTATTTTCAGCTAACTTTTTGAAAGATTCCTGTATAATGCGTTCATTTTCAGGATCTGCAAAAGCGGTGGCTTCATCCAGTATCACATATTCCGCATCCTTTAAAAAAGCTCTGGCGATCACGAGCCGCTGCGCTTCTCCTCCTGAAAAATATGTACCTTTCGTTCCATACACTGTCTCCAATCCATCTTTTAGACCGTCCACAATCTCTTTTGCTCCCGCATCAAAAAGCGCCTGTTCAATCTCTTTATCAATGGCATCTTCCTTCCCACACAGAAGATTTTCTCTCAGGCTCATTTTAAAAAGCCTTGCATTTTGAAACACAAATGAAATTTTCCGCATAAGCGAAGTTTTATCATATTCTTTTATATTGCTTCCGCCCAATAAAACTTCCCCTTCATCTGCATCGTAAAATCTTGCGGCAAGACGGGCGATTGTCGTCTTTCCGCTTCCCGAACGTCCGACCAGCGCCACTGTTTCACCTCGATTTACTTTGAAAGAAATGTTATCTAATACTTTTTCACTTCCGTAAGAAAAAGAAACGTTTTTAAATTCGATCCCGCCTGTCGTCTGATCTTCTTTCCCGTAAGCCATCTCATCATACTCAAGAATATCTTCTATTTTATCAAGAGCCAGTTCTGCAAAATAAAGATATTGACTGATTGTCGCAGTACGCATAATAAGAACTCCGAAAATCGGTCCGATCAAAAAGTATATGATCGAATCAGCGACAACTTCATGCGGATTTTCTCCCGCTGCAATAATAAACAAAGCAGCCGGAACAAGAAAAAACGCCGTCGAACCCGAAGTCGCTTCAAACATAGACATTTTATTTCTGTATCCCATAGTCATTTTCAAGACGCTGTCCTTCATAACAATAATAGAAGTATAAAGACGCTTAAAACTTTCCACGCTCTGACCGAATGTTTTTACTACCGGGATTCCTCTGACATATTCAACTGTCTCGGCAGACAATGTATTGATCTGTTTATAGTATTCTTCTCTGTTTTTCTTCCCTTGAGCAGTCAGCATTGTCGCCATAAAAATAAGGCCGATAAAAACAGGGATAAGACTTGTCAATCCTAACCTCCAGTCAAATAAAAACAAAAAGACTAATATGACAACCGGAGAAACAAATGTCGAGGCAATGTCCGGGAGCTGATGCGCCAAGACATTGTGCGTTTCACCTGCGCCGTTTATAATGATCCCGCGCAGTTTCCCGCTTTCTTTGTTCATAAAATACCCCAACGGTTTATCTAACAGTTTTTTCACACTGATCTTTATAATATTTTCTTCAACTTCAAATGCAAAAAGGTGTGAAAAAATTCCTGCCAAAACATATAAACCAAGTCCTACACAAGGAAATATTACCGCATATGCTATATTTTCTCTTATCATGGTGTAATTTACATTTCCATTCAAGATCACATTTTTTATAATATTGTGAATATACCACATAGGCATCAGCAACAGGATTCCCGACAAAGCCGAAAAAGCCATTGCCAAAAAAAGCATGTATTTTCTTTTCCCTGCATAAGGTATGATTCTTGTTAAAACAGACTTTTTCTTTTCTTTTTTCATCCTAATCCTCTCCTTTCACGCTCAAATCAACAAAATCTTTTCGGATTTCAGATTTGATAATTTTATCCCATTTAGTCTTTTTTTGTTTTTAAAACTAATTTCCGGTTGCTACAATCAGTATTGTATCAGTTTAATTATTGTGTTACAATAAACTTAGAGTTTTTAGTCCAAAAGGGATAACGTCTAATCGGGATATTTGTTTTTGCATGAAAGCGGAGAAAATTATAATGAACTACTACGAATTTGTTAAAAACTACTTAGGAACTGATTCCTGTAAAGAAAAATCAAAATACTGTAATATCGGAACTACTTTCTGCGTTTGCAGAGAGGAAGCAGAAGGCTGTTATTGGTTTTATGAAACGGATTCTTTTATCGTCGAGATACATGACTTTTTTATAAAAAAGGATATTGTCTACTCGTCTGCTCTTAATATGGATCAATTTATGTCGTTTTCTTCTTCCTATATCATTACCGGAAACGGCGAAAGCTTTAGTCCTTATCAGACGTTGTCTGCAGGCTCTCTCCATATTGTCGATGTGGAAAATATGCACAAAGATTATAAATTTCTTTTGCACAGTAATTTCCCATATTTAAGCGTAGGAATCAGTTTCAAAAAAGAAATGATCGAAGAGTATCTATATTCTTTGAAAAAAGAAAAAAATATTTCTTATTCAGATATATTCACCTCTTTCAATCCGGCAATCATCAAATCGTTTGCACCGTTAGCGAAAGAAATATTAAACTGCAAAATGAAGTCTCCTGCCGCAGAGCTGTTTTTTGAGGCAAAGGCAAAAGAATGGCTTAGCTTGACTATAAACGCTTTTTTCAACAATAAAGATGTTCGTATTTCAAAAGACGATGACAAAGCATTAAAAGATGTGGCAAATTACTTAGACGATCATTACGCGCTCGACGTTTCTCAGCAGACCCTTGAAAAAATCGCCTCAATGAGCGGAACAAAATTAAAAAAATTATTCAAGCAAAAATATCAGCTTAGTATTACGGAATATTCTCAAAGAAGGCGTGTGAACATGGCGGAAACGCTGCTGCTTAACACTTCCCTTAGCATTAAAGAAATTTCCGAATCTGTAGGTTATTCATCCCACAGTAAATTCAGCTCTTGTTTCAAAAAGTTTAAAGGGATATATCCCCGCGACGTCAGAAAGCTTTCCGAAAAAAGCACACACACTTTAGGATGCGGAAGAATCACTCTATAAACAAAATCACCGGAAGTGCCAACAGGCACATCCGGTGATTCTGTTTATAGAACTTACTTCTGCATGTCACTAATTATTTTTTTCAGCATGTAAATTTCTTTTCTTCTTTTTTCCGTACAAAAAATATCGTTCCCGCGCTTAATACCGCAATCACTGCAAATAAAATCGGAGTTGAACTATCGCCTGTTTTAACAGCGCCTGCATTCTTTTCTTTGTCTTCTTTTCCGACTTCTTTTAATTTCAATTCGTCGATTGCTTTTGCAAGTGCCTGTTCTGCATCTTCTACTTCCGCTTTCGTTGCGTCCTCGTCTGCAAATACCTCTTTTGCTTTCGCTAATGCCGACATGAAGTTTTCTGCGCTTTCTTCTGTGTAAAGCTTCACATCGATCTGTTCTGCACTTTGGATCAATTCTTCCAGTTTTTCTTTGCTCGGTATCAACCTCAATCCAAAGACTGCATTGCGAAGATTTGCACACGCCTGATCCACTTCCTCTTTTGTCGCGTCCTGTTTTTCTAAAATATTTTCAGCCGCCTCAAATGCTCCCATAAAAATCTGACCGCTTTGGGCTGTATACTCATTCAGTTTTTCTACATATTTCCGCGAATCGTCTACAAGTTTCCGAAGCTGTGATTTATCCACAGGTATCACTTTCAATCCATCCATTGCCTCTTGTAATTTTTTATGAGCCGCGTCAAGTTCATCCTGCAGCGCATTTTCATTGGCAAGCACAGCTTCCGCTTCTTCAAGCGCTTCTTTAAACGCATTCGCACTCTGCTCTGTATAAATATCTGTATTGATTTCTTTTGCAATATCTACCAGCTCTCTGAGCAATTTTGCATCTCCTGTAAAAGACAAATATTCAAGCATTTTTTTAAGATCAGCTTCTGCCTTGTCAACTTCTCCCTGTGTTGCGGCTTCATTTGCAAAAACAGTTTCAGCCGCTTCAAGCGCCTCGTCTAATTTCTGTTTTACGATCGGCACAACATATTGGTATTCAGGCTTTGTTTTTACATCTTTCGTATACGCAATCGCAGCTCCCAGAGACTTCTTATCCGCTTCGGCAACCGGAGGTTTCTCTGTTTTTGTTCCTGTAAGGCGGATTTCCGCTGCCGAAGCATAGTCATTATCCGCCTCCACACTGATTGCATCCAAAGATGTCAAACGCACATATTTTGCACATACCGGCTCAAATGAAGCCAGTTTCCATGCAGCGTTCGCGTCCCATGTTCCTGTTGCCGCCTGTTCAAAGTGAACGCCGTCATTACTTACTTCCACTTTGTATTCCGTAATAATACCGTTTGTTCCTCCCGAAGGCCGCGGCTGATAACGGATTCCGTCGATCAAATAAAAGTCTTTCAGTTCAAACTGAATCCAATGTTTTTCGCGTCCGTGACCGGCGCTCCATTTTGTATGCCACAATGTATCCGCTTTTCCGTCCAGAACATTCGACGCCTCCTGACCCGATTGAGCCGAACCTGCCGCAGCGCTCATCTGATCTGTCGCAATATCTCTTGCCGCATCCGAAGGATCTACTCCGATGTATCCCATTTTAACATCCATATCTCCCGAACTTACGCACAAATCATTTGCATTTTTTACTGTGCCTGTTTCATCGCAGATAATTTTTGGTCCTTTAAACTGAATAGTTCCTTCATCGCCTTTTTGTACAGTGTATTCAAATACTAACTCCTTGTCGTCATTCCCACCGGATACATAGTTTGCATAACGGCCTTTACCATTTAACATAAATCTGAATTTCGGTGTTCCTTGCACAGTGACATTCTGATCTGTTTTCACTGTGATCACATATTTATCTCCCGGGAGCGTATAAGCGTGATCGTCTGTTTTTTCCACTTTGTATGTAACAGCTGTAATCGTCGGACTCAATAAATTCACTTCATCTTTAATATACTCTAAATTAAACGCAGTAAATTTGATCGTATTCTGATGTTCATAGAGAAGTCCCATATTTCCGTCTTTCATTTTTGTCAGACAAGAATATGCGTAATTATTAGGACAGAACATTTTTTCTTCTACCCAGTCTACAGAAAAACTATCCTTTGTTTCTGTCACTTCTCCGATTCGCAATGTTCCGTTATTTCTTCCTGTCCCTCCCGGATTCGACATGATCACTCTGTCTTTGCCGCCTGTTCCGTTTTTATCATAATATAAAACAGATAACTGACAGTATACTTCCGGCGCCGTTGTATCGATCGGATCACTCCATGTCGCTCCTCCGTCTGTACTTCTTGAAACAACAACTTTTCCGTTTCCGCGTGTATTTCTCATAAACTGAAGCAAATTTCCGCTGCTTAGTTCAATGATCTGACTTTCTGTCAGTTCACTGATGCCGACCGGATTTTGCGAAGAAGTCTCCTGTCCGTCTTTGTTGATTCTTCCGTCATTCGGAGATTCTCCTCTATGCCATGTTTTTCCGCCGTCATCACTGTAAACACAAGCCGAAGACTGGAATCCTATACCGCTTCCGGCAATCGTATAATAAATCGGGAATATAAGTCTTCCCGGATGCTTTTCATCATACCGAAGCTGAACTCCGAATCCAGGACCGACACCGCAAAATCTCATCCAGTCTTCTTTTACCTGCGGCGTAATGTCTACCGGTTCGCTCCACGTCATACCGTCGTCATCGCTATAACTTAGCCACAAATAGCATGTCTGCTTAGGATGAAGCGGAGCGGAATCGTTGTTCTTAGAAGCGCTTCTCAGATAAATATTTCCCACATATTTACCGGATTGATACAGATCGCCTTTTTCGTGGTATCCTTGTTTATCATTTCCTTCAAACTGTTTTACCACATAATCGGTTTTGCGATTCTCCTTATCAAATACTTCTCCGTTCTCTCGAAGCGTATATTGATTATTGTCTTTATCATAAAGCGCCAGATAATCTTTTCCATCTACTTTCACATAGCCTGTTCCCGTTTCTTTGATCGAATATGTACCCTGGCTTCCATTCGTCGATTCCGGCATCATATCTACAAGCATCCAGACACGCCCCGGATTCTTTCCGTTTTCGCCCTCTGCGATCAATGCCGGGTCAATCGTATACGCAGATTGTGTGCCGTTAAAATAGGATTGTGATTTCAGATCGATTACATCGATCGGCTCTTCCCATGTCAGTCCGTTATCTGTACTTCTTCTGACAACTGTATCAATATTTCCCCAGTCGGACCAATGTGTATTTCTTTGATCGGCTGCTGCGATCAGAGTTCCTTTGCTCGTTGTAACCATTGCGGGAATACGGTAATTATAAGAATCATAATCGCCCATATCATAAATACCGTACTCGCCTGTCTTATAGACGTTCTCTCCGTATTCCGGTTCATCCTGCGGCAAAGTACGTCTATGAAGCTCCATAACCTGTTCCGCATTTAACGTTTCATCAAACACATTGACGCTGTCGATCGTTCCGTAGAACGGCCATTTCGCGCCCGGCGTCTTATTCGTTCTGCTGATTCCGCCAAGCGTAACCATATCCGGAGTCCAATCTCCCTTCAGCAAATACGTTGTCTCGAATTTTCCGATGGATGCTCCGTCTAAGTAAAACTCTGCATGTGTGCCGTCAAAGGCATATGTCACCGTATGCCACTGGGCATTATTGACAGATTTTCCGTCTTTGAGCGTAATATATTTATCCCCTTTTCCCTGCACTTCATATCCGATCCGATTGTCCTTCGGCTTAATATAGAGCGCTCCGTACTCTTTATCCGCATTGCTGTTCGACAGCGATAATAATCCGTAAATCGTTTTGCCTACAGCCGCCTCGTTCAAGCGATATGCAAAAGAAAACGTTCCTTTTTTCAATCCGGAAATTGTCTCTTTTTGCTCCGGAAGCTGAACCATCTTTCCTTCTGTTCCGTCAAAAGTTTTTCTCTGATAAGTAAAAATCGGTGTTCCTACAGAAACTGCACCGTGATCTGCCAGGATCTGATCTTCGGAAGCCGCTTCATTATACAGTTTTACCTGCTTGATACTTCCGGTAAAAGGATAACTGTTTCCCGAAATCCGTTTTGCGCCTCCAAATGTCACTGAAGTCGGTTCCCACTCCATTTTATCAACAAAATTAGTCTCGTCAACTTCCCACTTCTGTACAAGTTTTTGATCCAGATATACTTTATAATAACTGTCCTTTTCTACCGCAAGCGTGATCGTATGCCACTGATTATCCGCAAGATTCACATTATCTACCGTAAAATTTCTGTGATCATTTACAGTTGCGTTTTTACGGAATTCAAAGCCGATTTTATTTCCGCCGCTGATATACAAAGACATGTAATGATTCGCATGCTTGTCTCCGTTGATCGCGGCCAGCGCCTGCAAATTAGTACTGCCTGTCTTAAAACTCAGCGTGATCGTACCACTTCCCAAATCGTTTACAAAAGACACGTCTTCTTGTGGTATTTCAAAACGTTGATCAATGCCTTGAATCTGCTGTTCTTCACTCAAATACTCCTTGCACAAAATTTTTGCCGTTTCTGCATCTGCCGCTGTCTCAATTCCTTCCGCACCTTCATTTTGAGCAAAAACAGGCATGGCGCCTTGGGTCACCATAGCGAGTGCCAAAAGGACCGCCATTATTTTTTTCTTCATGCTCATCTCTCCTTCTTTCAATGAAATATATTACAAATTATAGCATGTTTTCGTTTTCTTTTTTGTGCAAAAATGTTGCTTTTATTTTTACTTTTTGTATAATACGGAACATTTGATGTTATTTTGCATAATCAAGTTGATATATATATCACTTCAAAAGACATAACTCCCAATATCAAAAATCACCGGAAGTGCCAAAAAGCATCTTCCGGTGATTCTATTCACATGACCTACTTCTGAACGATATTGATTATTTTTTTCGGTACATAAATTTCTTTGACGATCGTACCTGTCAGTTTATCGGCTACCGCTTCTTTTCCGGCGGCGATTGCCTCATCTTTTGATGCATCGGCAGAAATACTGATAACAGCTCTTGTCTTTCCGTTAATCTGTACCGGCACTTCAATCTCGTCATCTTTCATTGCACTTTCGTCATATGACGGCCATCCTGCTTTAAAAATTGTTTCTCCATGGCCAAGCTGCTCCCACATTTCTTCGGCAAAATGCGGTGCAAACGGAGAAAGAAGAACCGCGATTGTTTCTAATGTTTCTTTATCAATTCCGCCTTCCTTTTTCGCCATTTCAATAAACTTGTTGTTATACTCCATAAATCCCGAAATTACAGTATTCAAACTGAAACTTTCCAGACGATTTGTAATATCATAAACCATTTTATGGCGAAGTTTTATCATCTCTTTTGTCGGCTGAACGTCTGCTTCTTTACTGTCCATAAGCAGATTCCAAAGACGTTTCAGGAAACGGTTTACTCCGTCGATTCCTCTGTCGTCCCATTCCGCATCCAACTCCGGCGGTCCTACAAAAAGCTCGTACATTCTTAACGAGTCGCATCCATAATCATTCACAAGAGCATCCGGCGAAACGACATTTCCTTTTGATTTACTCATCTTAATTCCGTTCTTTCCGGTGATCATTCCCTGATTGAACAATTTGTGGAACGGTTCGTCAAAATCTACTACTCCGATATCATACAAAAATTTTGTATAAAACCGAGAATACAGAAGGTGAAGCACGGCATGTTCTACGCCTCCGATATACATATCTACCGGCAGCATCTCGTCTGCTTTTTCTCTGGACACTAATTCTTTATCGTTTTTACTGTCTACATAACGCAAGAAATACCATGAAGATCCTGCCCATTGAGGCATCGTATTTGTCTCACGCTTTGCAGGTTTTCCACATACCGGACATGTACAATTTACCCATTCTTCAATTCCTGCAAGCGGTGATTCTCCTGTTCCTGTCGGCTCATAGGAATCTACGTCCGGAAGCGTAAGCGGAAGTTCCTCTTCCGGTACCGGAACATTACCGCAGTCAGGACAGTGAATGATCGGAATCGGTTCTCCCCAGTAACGCTGACGTGAAAATACCCAGTCACGCAGTTTAAAGTTGACTGTTGCTTTTCCGAATCCGCGCTCTTCTATAATGTGCGGAGCTTCTTTTTTAAGCACTGACGATTCCATTCCATTCCACTCGCCCGAGTTGATCATTGTTCCCGAAGCTTCTGTATAAGCTTCTGTCATATTTTCGATTTCTTTTCCGTCTTTTGCAATTACCTGAATAATAGGAATATTGAATTTTTTTGCAAACTCAAAGTCACGATCATCATGAGCAGGAACACACATAATCGCTCCTGTACCGTAATCAGCCAATACATAATCAGACAGCCAGATCGGTGTCTTCGCTCCGCTAAGCGGATTGATTGCATAGCTTCCCGTAAATACGCCTGTCTTCTCTTTGTCCTGAAGACGATCTACGTTTGATTTCATTGACGCATCGTAAATATATTTTTCCACTGCTTCTCTTGTCTCATCTGTCGCAAGAGATGCCGCCATCTCATGTTCAGGAGCAAGCACCATAAATGTCGCGCCGTAAAGCGTATCAGGTCTTGTCGTATAAACAGTGATCTTCTCATCTCTTCCGTCAACAGGGAACTCCACTTCTGCTCCGTAGGATTTTCCGATCCAGTCAGCCTGCATCTTCTTTACTTTTTCCGGCCAGTCCAGCTTATCGAGATCATTTAACAGCCGATCTGCATATGCTGTGATCTTCAACATCCACTGACGAAGATTTTTCTTCGTGACTTCCGCTCCGCAGCGCTCGCATTTGCCATTTACAACTTCTTCATTTGCCAAACCGGTCTTACAGGACGGACACCAGTTGATCGGAAATTCTTTTTCATATGCAAGTCCTTCTTTAAACATCTTCACGAAAATCCACTGCGTCCATTTATAAAAGTTCGGATCTGTCGTGTTGACTTCCATGTCCCAATCATAAAGCGCTGCGATCTCATTGATCTGACGTTTAATATTCGCCACATTTTCCGCCGTTGATTTCGCCGGATGTACTCCCATCTTGATCGCATAGTTTTCAGCAGGCAGACCGAATGCATCCCATCCCATCGGATGTACAATATAATATCCCTGCTGAAGTTTATAACGGCTCCATACGTCAGAAATTACATACCCTCTCCAATGTCCGACATGAAGACCGTTTCCTGACGGATACGGAAACATGTCAAGACAGTAATACTTCTGTTTTTTATTTCCGTTATCATCCACTCTTGGATTTACCGAATTTTCCGCCCATTTTTCACGCCACTTTTTTTCAATCGCTTTGTGATTATACATTATCTTTGTACCCATATGTTTCTCTCCTTCATTCATCGTTATATTACGCATAAAAGAAAGCCTTCCGTTCCTGAAAACTCAAGAGACGAAAAGGCTTATTTCCGTGGTACCACTCTTGTTCATCCGACCGGACCGGGAAAACTTTTTTGTGCCTGTATCCTCATCCGACCAAATGCACTCATTCATTCTATAACGGGAATTCCCGCTTTCGTCTACTTGAAGTTCAACGAAAGAACTCCGAGGTGAGTTCACAGTTTACGTTTCTGCCTCGCACCGACCGGCAGTTCTCTGAATACGATACACTCCTACTATTCCTCTTCCATGTTTTTGCAATATCCTTATTCATTATAAATATGTCATTAAAATAAGTCAAGGTATTTTCACCGGAACTATGCCGATTCCGCTATCACTTTCGATTTTTCAAAGTTACGTCAACTCTGCGATTCTGGATACGCCGACATAAATTTCGGATATTTTATACCATGTACTGTAGTCGACTTTCCCCGTTTGCGGCAGTTGAAACACTTCCTGAAATTTTCTGACCGATTCCGCCGTTTTTGAACCGTAAATACCGTCTGCCGTAATTTTAGGTATCGCAGGATACGCTCCCGCAATTACATTCAACTGCTCCTGTATCTGCCTCACCTTTTCTCCGCTTGACCCGATCTCCAATACATATCCCGGCCACGAAGATGGAATACCTGATATTTCCGGCGCAATATTAATATACATGTCATCTCCGTAAAAATAACGAAGAATCTCGATCGGTGTCAAACCTTTATCTCCAAGTTCCTTCGACCCCCATTGTGTCATCCAATTCGGACAGCTCACCATTTTCCCGTCACAATACTGTGTCAATATCGGCTGCCGCACGTTCGGTCTTGAAAGATAATTTGCAAACAATTCATCTACGATCACGGAAATGCTTTCATATACATTTCTTTCCGGTATCCACTTATGATCGAATGCTGTAGATGAAGTGATCGTAAAATCATACCCTTTGTTTCTATACCATTCGGTATAAACGCGATTGAGCGTAAAAGACATAATCGCAAGAACGTTTGCCCGAATCGTATTTGCGGGCCAGGTGGCATAAATTTCGCTGGACGCCACATTTTTGATATAATCTTTATACTTCACATAATAGTTTTTTGCAGTCGAATCTCTCGGAGAACCGTCATGAACAACAATGTATTCAGGAACAACAACACGGCTTAAAACGATCTCTCCGCTTTCATTTACAGGCTTGATCTCATCTTCCGCTATTTTAGGAGGATATTCTGCATATAAAGTATGAGCAGGGATGACGAAAATTTCTTCCTCTTCCCTGCCCGTATCTGTCGGTCTCATCCTGATATTTTGAATTGCTTTTGTATTTGCCAGAATTTCTGTTCCCGCAATGCTCACAGGCTCAAACCCCGGAGCGCTTACATTCAATGTATATTCCGAATAAGGCTGCCGTTCGTTTTCAGGGTCCAGACTCCACTCTTCCGGCGGCGCATCCAGCTCAATCATATCCGTCTGCCCCGAGGAATCAGTCACCAACTGTTCTAATGTATTTTCCGGAACACCGGTATACGAAATCGAAATGCGAGCTTCCGAAATCGGATATGAATTCACCGATGAAGTTACATTCACCTGTAATGATCCTTTATCTGCCGCCTCCTGCTGCATTTTCACATTCTGCATCCCGACTCCTTGCATTGCAGCTTTATACCTCTTATTGTTTTCTGTTTCCCGCATACGTTCTCCTTCATCAGATTTATTCTCTCTAAATATATATGCGGAAGCTTTCGTTTAGAACAACTTTCGTATTCGGAGTCTCTGCAAGAGCATATGATAATCAAAACAACTTCATGATATCGTTATACATCACAACGGCCATCAGTACCATAAGCAATGCGAATCCCGCAAAATGTACCATTCCTTCTTTTTCCGGCGGAACACGTTTTTTACGGATCGCTTCTATTATAAGAAAAACAAGTCGTCCTCCGTCCAATGCAGGGAGCGGAAGCAGATTTAAAATTCCGAGATTTGTTGTCAGCAGAACACCGAAGTTCATCATACTGAGCATCACAACGCCGAACCCTGCCGGAGCTGCTTCCTGATACATGTCGTCTACGGCATTTACAATTCCTACCGGACCTGAAAGATCTTTAAGTCCTGCCTGACCTGTCACAAGCATGCGCAAACTGTCTACTGTATAATTCATCCAGTACTTTACTTTGTAAATACTGTATTCAACAGATTTGAAAATCCCCGGTTTTACTATATCTCCGCTTGTCACCCCAAGCAGCGGTGCGGCATCGCCTTCCAACTGTCGAGGCTCCAGTTTTGCCGTATATTTCTTGCCGTCACGTTCATACTCTACTTTGAAAGGCGCTTCATCGGCATGTGTCATTGTATACAGACTGACATCATCCCATATATGCACGTTCCGCCCGTTGATCTCTGTGATAACGTCTCCGGCTTGAAGTCCCTCTTCCTGCGCGGAATAGCCGTCCAGCACTCCTGTTATTTCCGGACTTCTGTAACCGGTTATCATAATCAATATAAAACAGAAAACACACGCAAGAATGAGATTGAAGATCGGTCCCGCCGCAACAACTGACATTCTCGCCCACACGGATTTACTGTTGAAACTTCCTTCCGACAGATCGTCGGCATCATCTTCGCCCATCATACACGCGCCGCCGAAAGGAAGCAGTTTCAGAGAAAATTTTGTCTCTCCGATCTGTTTTCCTAATAACGTAGGTCCAAGTCCTAAAGAAAATTCATCTACCCGAATTCCGTTTTTCTTTGCAAGAAGAAAATGTCCCAATTCATGAAAGATGATAATAAAACTAAATAATAAAACTGCAATAATGATTCCCATTCGCTACCACCTGTTTTTTATAAATTCATATGTTTCCCGCTCAGTCTTTAGTATCTCTTCCACTGTCGGATCTGCAATATTTTTATGATTTTCCATACACGCCGAAATAATCTCCGGAATCTCAAGATATGCGATCTGTCTTCCGAGAAACATTGCAACAGCACGCTCGTTTGCCGCATTAAACACAGTCGGAAGAGAACCGCCTTTTCTCCCGGCTTCATACGCAAGCTTCAGTCCGTAAAACGTCTCCATATCCGGCTTCTCAAAAGTAATCTGCGAAAGTGTGGAAAAATCAAGACGATCTCCCGGAAGATACCTTCTCTCCGGATAATAAAGCGCATATTGGATCGGCAGTTTCATGTCCGGTGTTCCAAGTTGAGCGATCACCGCACCGTCCTCATATTCTACCATAGAATGAATAATGCTTTGAGGCTGTACGACAACTTGGATCTGATCGACCGAAACGTCAAAAAGCCATTTGGCTTCTATCACTTCAAGACCTTTATTCACCATTGTAGAAGAATCGATCGTAATCTTCTGTCCCATCTCCCAGTTTGGATGTTTCAAAGCATCTTCAACTTGTATACCGGTAAGTTCTTCTCTTTTTTTCCCGCGGAACGGTCCGCCCGAAGCAGTCAATAATATTTTATGGAGAGCTTTGCGCTGTCCCCCCTGAAGCGACTGAAAAATCGCGCTGTGTTCACTGTCTACAGGAAGGATCGACACTTTATATTGTTCCGCCAGCGGCATGATAATATGCCCTGCCGTCACAAGTGTTTCTTTATTTGCCAGCGCAATATCCTTTCCGGCTTTGATCGCCTCGATCGTCGGCAGGATTCCGATCATACCTACAATCGCAGTTACAACAATCTGTGAATCTTTCCAAGATGCAGCGGCAAGCAATCCGTCCATCCCGGATAAGATCTCCACATCCAGATCCGCAGTCTTTATTTTCAGCTCTGCGGCTTTTTCCTCATTCCACACTGCGGCAATCGACGGTTTGAATTCCCGGATCTGTTTTTCCAGAAGTTCAATGTTATTTCCCGCAGCAAGCGCCGTGATTTTTATATCTTTGTTTGTTCTTACAATTTCAAGCGTCTGGGTTCCGATCGAGCCGGTAGACCCTAAGACAGCGATTCTTTTCATATCTTTGTACCTCACTTCTGCATCTGTCCTGTAACATATCGCCCGTAAACTTATCTTCCGGCTTCATAATGCCCTTATGTCTTACAATAAAACCGCAAGATAATATATGATCGGAGCAGTAAAAATGACACTGTCAAAACGATCCAGAATTCCTCCATGACCCGGAATCAGTTTCCCGTAATCTTTAATATTATGATAACGTTTGATCGCCGATGCCGCCAGATCGCCGATCTGGGAAATTGCGCCGCCGACTGCACCGATCACTGCATAAGAAACGATACTCGCCCCTGCATTTCCCCAGTGGTTCACAGCTAATGCATAAAGCACACCAATCAGGGCTGCGCCTGCAATTCCTCCTATCCCGCCTTCTACGGATTTTTTCGGACTCAGAACCGGAGCCATCTTATGCTTTCCGATGAGCATGCCTACACAGTATGCACATGTATCGCATCCCCACGAACAGATAAACACAAGCCATACGGTAAACACTCCTCCCGGAAGCATTCTTGTAAGGTAAATGTAAGACAGCATTACCGCTACATAAAATACTCCGAAAAATGCCGCCATGATCTGCTGTGTATTATATTTCGGATAAGAAAATACAAGCACTGCCATCTGGCAGATCAAATACGCCATAAAAAGCAGCATAAACCATGTATGTTTTTCTCCCGGGAGATATTCTTCCATATAAATAAGCGCATAATACCCGAAAGCAAAAATATAACCGACAATTCCCGGCGCTTTTTTCTCAATGCCAAACACTTTATAAAGTTCTGACATTCCGATCAGGCTGATCGCGAAAAGAACCGTAAATAAAACTTGCCCTCCGGCAATCACTGTCGTCAATGCAATGATCATCAGCATAATGCCGCTCAACAACCGTGTTTTAAACATAGATTACGCCTCCTCAACTTTGCCGAATCTTCTGTGTCTGTGGTTATATTCTTCGATTGCTTTTACAAGTTCTTCTTTTGTAAAATCCGGCCAGGGCACATCCGTAAAATAAAATTCCGAATATGCAAGCTGCCAAAGAAGATAATTCGACAATCTCTGCTCCCCACTCGTTCGGATCATCATATCTGGATCCGGAATCCCATGAGTATCTAAATATGTCTCAAACACCGATTCATCAATCTCTTCTGCTTTTATCTTTCCTTCTGCACAGTCTTTCGCCATTTTTTGCGCTGCCCGTGTCAGCTCATCTCTGCTTCCGTAATTCAAGGCAATCGTAAAATTCAGACCGCCGTTGTCTGTGGTAGCAGCTTCTAGCTCGCGAATCCTGCTTTTGATATCGTCATCCAACGGCTCAATATCTCCGATCACACGGATCTTCATATCATTCTTGGCCGCTGTTTTCAAGCATGTTTTCATATAATTACGAAGCAGTTTCATAAGAGCCGCAACTTCATTTTCCGGGCGGCTCCAATTTTCTGTTGAAAATGCATAAACCGTCAGATATTTAATTCCCATACGCCATGCCTCTTCACAGATTTTCTCCACATTTTTGCTTCCCTGTGCGTGTCCGTAGTTTCGCGGCATCCCCTTTGCTTTCGCCCATCTGCCATTTCCGTCTAAAATAATTGCTATATGCTGCGGTACGTTCATCTTTTCTTCCTCTCTATACGAAAGGGGGCTTACAATCAAAGCCCCCAGTTTTTGTAACGGCGTTAAGAATCCGATTACACAGTCATAATCTCTTTTGTCTTTACCTCGACCATCTTATCAATCTTTTCGATATATTTATCCGTAATCTTCTGAAGATCGTCTTCCAGATCTTTGATCTCATCTTCCGAAACTTCCGTTCCTTTTAACTTCTTAAACGCTACATTTCCGTCACGACGGATATTTCTGACAGCCACTTTCGCAGCCTCTCCTTTTTTCTTCACATCTTTTGCCAGTTCTTTTCTCCGATCCTCCGTAAGTTCAGGGAATACGAGGCGAACCGTCGAACCGTCATTAGTCGGATTGATGCCGAGATCTGACATAAGGATCGCTTTCTCAATCTCTTTGAGCATGCTCTTTTCCCACGGCTGGATCTGAATCATCCTTGCTTCCGGGACAGATACGTTTGCCACCTGTTGGATCGGTGTCGGCGATCCGTAATAATCAACTGTCAATTTATCAAGAACATGTGGATTTGCGCGACCGGCTCTGATCGTAGCTAATTCTCCGTCAAGATTATTGATCGTTTTTGTCATCTTTGAATCATATGTCGTCAATCTTTCATTCATATTTATATCCTCCTGCAAATTTTTTATAACGCTTATACAGTCACTTTCGTTCCCGTAAAGTTTCCGCTCATCGTTTCCACAATACTGTTTTCCTCGTTCAAACCGAATACAAGCATCGGCATCTTATTTTCAAGGCAGAGAATCGATGCTGTAAGATCCACCGCGGCAAGTTTCTGATCGATCACTTCCTGTATGGATATCTCGTCATATTTGACCGCTTCCGGATTCACTTTCGGATCGCTGTCATAAATACCGTCTATCGCCTTTGCAAGCAGCATCGCGTCCGCTTCAATCTCGATCGCTCTTAATACCGCCCCTGTATCTGTTGAAAAATACGGATGTCCCGTTCCTCCTGCGAAAAAGATCACTTTTCCTTCTTCCAGCGCCGCTACTGCCGCATCTTTTGAGAATAATGACGTAAACGAACCGCATACAAACGGCGTAAACACTTCTGTTTTCATCCCGACATAACGGAAAATATCAGATACATAAATACAGTTCATCACCGTTGCCAGCATTCCGATCTGATCTGCTTTTGTCCGGTCGATCGTCTCGCTCGTCCTTCCCCTCCAGAAGTTGCCTCCTCCGGTCACGATCGCCACCTGAATGCCATCCTCAGTCAGTTTCTTTACCTGCTCTGCAACTTTAATACAGGTTGCCTCGTCAAAACCTGTTTTTTTATCTCCCGCGAGCGCTTCTCCGCTCAGCTTTAACAGTACTCTTTTCATATCGTACTCTCCTTTGTTTTCTTCACATTAACTATTTAAAATCAATGCTGACCTAAAATGAAGTATAACATAAGTTTTTCATTTTGTCATGTACATATCCCGCATCTCGTTCATCTGCCATAACCGTCAGTTTATCGCCTGCCATAAGGCATGTTTTTCCTTTCGGAATAAACTCTTTTCCGCCTCTGTCTACCGCGACAAGAAGGCAGTTGTCCGGCAGATCTATTTCCATGACGGTGCGGTTTTCAAGAGCAGAACCTCCCATGATCACAAACTCGCTCAGCACTTTCTGCCCGCCCGCATAAACCGGCTGTTCTTCCTCTTTTTCTCTTTGCAGCAGATTTGCCAGAAGGCTTTCATAAATCGGTTCAGATCTTACCAAAGTTGCAGTGACATATGCAGTCACCGAAACAAGTGCAAGAGAAAGCATCTGACTTACCGAGCCGGACATCTCAAACAGAAGTATGATCCCTGTGATCGGCGCACGAACGATCGCCGTGAAAAATCCGGCCATTGCCAGTAAAACGAAATTATTCATATACATCGGATCTAAACCGAAGATTTCCGTTCCTGTCATAGAGAAGATTCCGCCGACCATTGCGCCTAATATCAGAAGCGGAAAAAAAATTCCGCCAGGAGCGCCGGATCCGAAACTGACTGCCGAAAACAGAAATTTCACAAGAAACGTAATGATCGCAACTTTCAACACCATCTCTTTATCCGTCAAAGCAACGATCAGATCCCCTCCGCTTCCAAGTACCGAAGGCATGCAAAGTCCAAGCACTCCCGCCGCCGAAAACGCGATCATAAGACGAGTCGTCTCGTTTAAAAATTTCGGTCTTTTATAAAGTTCCTGCGCTTTTAGCATTACCTTATTATAGAGCGCTCCCATCAGACCTAAAATCACTCCCAACACAAGGATCATCCAATAATAATTCTGGGGAAGCGTCTGTTCCAACTGAAATCGGAACACCGGATCAAGCCCCATAATATGAGACGATATATAATCTGCCGTAACCGAAGCTGTCATAACCGAAATAAGCAGACTTGTCGAAAACCCTTTGTGCAGTTCTTCCAACGCAAACATAACGCCTGCCAAAGGAGCGTGAAATGCCGCAGCCAGTCCGGCGCTCGCCCCACACGTCATCAAATACCGTTCTTCTGTTTTCCCTCTGCTTAAAATCCGTGATATTCCCTGTCCGCTCATCACTCCAAGCTGTATAGACGGACCTTCCCTGCCAAGAGACAGTCCGCCGAACAGACAAAGAAATCCTCCCGCAAACTTAGCGGGCAGAACTTTAAGCCAGTTTTGATTCAATTTTCCAAGTATTTCACCTTCAACCTGCGGTATTCCGCTCCCCGATATCATCGGTTCCCATTTTATCAGTTTCCCGACAAGCACTGCAAGCAGCATCAAAACAGCAAACCATCCCGCAATCCGCAGTGGATTTCCTTTTATAAACGCCAGCGCTTCACCAAGCCATTTTCCCGCACAAGTAAGCGCGATTCTGTAAAGGAGCACGATCAACCCTCCGACAGCTCCTACGAGAAGTCCTTCCCCGATCAATATAACAGGAAAACGCTGCGCTCTTTTTATTGTATGCGATGTATTTCTTTTCATTTTATCCTCATTTCTTCCATTCCTTTTTTCTACAGTTCCGACAAAAAGCCGTAAAGATCATCGAAGATCTTCCCGAAAATATTTCACACCAGAAATATAGACACAATCACAGTGACAATACCGCATATACCGATTGCAAGTCCGCTCATCGCGCCTTCCACTTCCCCGATCTCAATCGCTTTCGATGTTCCTACCGCATGGCTGGATGCCCCTATGGCAAGTCCTGCCGCAACCGGATCAGATACCTTAAATAATTTTATAAGAAGGGGCGCAAATATCCCCCCTAGTATTCCTGTTCCGATAACGGCGGCAACCGTAATCGGAACGACGCCGCCTGCCGGTTCTGATATGCTCACGGCAATCGGGGTTGTTACGGATTTCGGCAGCAAAGAAACTGTCAGACTTTTATCCAGTCCGAATAACCGGCACAGTCCGTAAACACTTCCCATAGATGCCAAAGATCCGGCCGTGCAGCCGACAAGAATCGGAAGCCAGTACTGTTTGAGTATCTGTATTTTTGTATAGATTGCCACTGCAAGGCAGGCAGTTGCCGGAGCGAGGAACATATTAATAATCTTTCCTCCCGCATTATAATCTTCATAGGGTATTTTAAAAATAAGAAGAACCCCGACAATAAGAACAATGGCAATCACCAATGGATTACAGACAGGTGTTTTTAACTTTTCATTTAATTTCACCCCGATTCCGAAGGCTAGAACGCTTAGCGCAATTCCAAAATACGGTGAAGAACACAATTCTCTCATTTTTCTCCGCCTCCTGACTGTAGATTTTCTGGTTTCCTGCTTTTCATCAAACGGAGTGTCAATTTCACGCTCCATGCAGTCACTGCAAATGTAATAATTGTAGAAATAATACAAACAAAAACTAACTGTACAATCGAATGTTTCAGCACATCAAAATAATTCATAATACTTACGCCCGCAGGAACAAAAAAGAACGCCATATTTCCGAGAAGAAAATCCGCCTTTTCCTGAATATGTTCTATCTTTAAAACTCCGGTAAACAGGCATAAAAAAAGAAGTATCATTCCGATCACACTTGCCGGAAAGGTAAAAGGAAGCAGTTTCTCTATCACAAGGCTAAGCCAGCATACTGTAAAAATGATCCCGATCTGTCTAATGATTTTCATTGCATCAACTCCTTAATTGTTCTTGATCGCCTATCATTAACTCTACTAAAATACCACTGTCTTTGCAAGACTGTCAATGTCGGGCGCTATTCTTTAAATCTGTTCATATATCATTTATCTGCACATTAAAAGGCGAAAAAAGAGATAGAAATAAAAGAAATATGCAAAAAAAATCATTGACATTCTTTTTTTTGTATTCTATGATACTATTAGTTTCGCACTTTAAACAGTTAAAATTTTGCAGTATGAAGTTGAACGCTTTTGTTCTTCCCTTCGCTGCCGAAAATATTTTTCATAATACAGGGAGGCATTTTTATGATTATCGTACTGAAACCACATTCAACAGAAGAAACTATTACACGTGTAGAAAATATGGTCAAAAACCGGGGACTCGACACACACATCGTCCGCGGTACAGAGATGACGATCATCGGATGTATCGGAGATACAACGCTGATCGACCCACGACTCTTTGAAGTTGACAGTTCCGTAGATAAAGTTATGCATGTTCAGGAACCTTACAAACTTGCCAACCGCGCGTTTCATCCCGAAGACTCCGTGATCGACGTCTCAGGAGTCAAAATTGGCGGAGGACATATGGGATTGATCGCAGGTCCTTGTTCTGTAGAATCTTTTGATCAAGTGCTCGAGATCGCAAAAGCCGCAAAAGCCGCCGGAGCTAATCTTCTGCGCGGAGGAGCATTTAAACCGAGAACAAGCCCGTACTCATTTCAAGGGTTAGGTCTTGACGGACTGGAGATTCTCTGTCAGGTCAAACAAGAAGTCGGTCTTCCGATCGTAACAGAGCTGATGTCTCCTGAATACCTCGATGTTTTCAATGAGAAAGTAGATCTTATTCAGATCGGAGCCCGCAATATGCAGAATTTTGATTTATTAAAACAGCTCGGTCAGGTAGACCGTCCGATCTTATTAAAACGCGGTTTGAACGCTACCTACGAAGAATGGATCATGTCAGCCGAATATATTATGGCTTCAGGAAATGAAAACGTTATCCTGTGCGAGCGTGGTATCCGTACATTTGAAACATATACAAGAAACACTCTTGACTTACAGAGCATTCCTGTACTTCGCAAAAAGACACATCTTCCTGTTGTAATCGATCCTAGTCATGCAGGAGGAAAATGGTGGCTTGTAGAACCGATGGCAAAAGCTGCCGTAGCGGCAGGCGCAGACGGTCTGATGATCGAAGTTCACAATAATCCGGAGTGTGCTCTTTGCGACGGAGCACAGTCACTGAAACCGGAAAAATATGACACACTTCTCAAAGAAATAAAACTAATTGCCGAGGTTGTCGGAAAACAGCTATAAAAGGAGATTCTATGAAACTAACAGTCAATCTGAAGGAAAACTCTTATCCGATCTATATTGAAAACGGGATTTTAAATCGCGCGGGAGAATACATCGCCGATCTGTTTCACGGACAGCGTATTATGATCGTCTCCGATGACAATGTATTTCCACTGTACGGAAAACAATTATGCGATTCCCTTTCTGGCTACGAGTGTCATTCTCTCGTCCTCCCTCATGGAGAACCGACAAAAAGTTTCGACACACTTCCGAAAGTCTACTCCGCAATGCTTGACGCAAAACTGACCCGAAGCGATCTTGTGATCGCTCTCGGAGGCGGAGTGATCGGGGATCTGACCGGATTTGCGGCATCTACCTACTTGCGAGGAATCAAATGTGTGCAAATACCGACTTCTCTTTTGGCACAGGTAGACTCATCCGTCGGCGGAAAAACCGCCGTAGACCTTCCTCAGGGGAAAAATCTTGTAGGCGCGTTCTTCCACCCGAAAATGGTGCTGATCGATCCTCTTGTACTGAACACACTGCCTGATCATTTCATCCATGACGGCATGGGCGAAGTGATCAAATATGGCTGCATCAAAGACTCCGGGTTGTTTGATCTTCTCCTTTCTCATTCTTCATTTGAAGATCTCAAACCGGATCTGCCAAAGATCATTGCCAGATGTGTTGATATCAAACGGATCGTTGTAGAAGCAGACCAGTTTGATACCGGAGAGCGGATGCTTTTAAATTTCGGTCATACACTGGCCCATACGATTGAACAATATTATCAATATGAGCGGGAAAGCCATGGAGAAGCCGTCGGAATCGGCATGTATCAGCTTACGAAAATGTCAGAAAAACGCGGCCTTACCGCAAAGGGATGCGCTGAAAAGATTCGGAAAGCTTTAGATATCTACAATCTTCCGACAAGCTGCAAATTGACTGTTTCCGAACTGATCAAAGCGATCTCCCTTGATAAGAAAAACTTAAACGGACACTTAAACCTCGTCCTTTTAAAAGAAATCGGCGACAGTTATATTTATCCTACAAAAATCGGTTTTTTTGAAAACGAGTTGAACACATTTATGTGAGAATGTTGTACCTATAGTCTTCATAAACGAATAAACTTTTACATAACGACAAAAATAAAGCAGGAGATGCCGCAAATCAACAGCGCATCTCCTCTATTTTTATATCTTTTATATCTTTATTTTTTATATCTTTGTTTTTAATATTTTTTTAATATCTCCATTTTATATACTTGCTTTTACATACTTGCTTTTATTCTTTTTCCGCCATTCCTTTATACACTTTCTCCGCCGTGATCGGAAGCTCCCTCACAATTACTCCGACTGCATTTTGAACTGCATTTGAAATTGCAGGAGACGGAGTATTGATAACGATCTCTCCAATGGATTTTGCGCCGAAAGGTCCTGTCGGTTCATAACTGCTCTCGAATTCCACACGGATCTCTCCGACATCAAGACGGCTCGGTATTTTATACTGCATAAAGGAATTACTGTAGTTCTTTCCTTTTTCGCTGTAAATGATATCCTCATAAAGCGCCATTCCGATTCCCTGGGCGATTCCCCCTTCAGTCTGCACTCTTGCAAGATTCGGATTAACGACCGTTCCGCAGTCTACAACAGCGGCATAATCGATTGGTTCAACAACTCCCGTCTCTTTATCGATCTCCACTTCTGCAATACCGACCATGAACGGCGGCGGAGATACAGGAGAAGAAAAGGCTTCTGTTGCGGACAGCGGCGCGTTGCTGCTGCACATTACTTTGTTTCCTATTTCTTTTCTCGTTATCTCTTCTTTTGTTTTCAGATTGACAACTTTTTCTCCGTCAAACTCCACATCATCAGGACTGCATCCGAGATATTCCGCCCCTCTTTCGCATATCTTTTTCCGAAGTGTCTCACACGTTTTCACAACTGCCATTCCCGTAACATATGTCGTACTGGATGCGTAAGATCCGCAGTCATACGGGGAATTATCTGTATCTACTCCATGCACGACAATATCTTCCATCTCACACTCAAGACATTCTGCAGCCATCTGTGTCAGTATCGTATCGCAGCCCGTTCCCATATCGGTCGCCCCGATCATTAAACTGTAAAATCCGTCATCGTTTACTTTAATTTCAACCGCGCCTGTATCTACTCCCGAAATTCCCGATCCCTGCATCGCCATAGCAACGCCGACACCGCGGACTTTTCCGTTTCCACAGTCATAACAGGGATATTTTTCATCCCATCCTATCATTTCTTTCGCACGTTCAAGACATCTGTCGAGAGCACAGCTTCTCGTCGTCTCCCCATAGTAGGCAGGCATCATCTGACCTTCCCGCACCATATTTTTCGCTCTGAGAACGGTCGGATCCATATGAAGTGTCTGTGCCAGTTCATTTACCGCAGACTCTAAGGCAAAAATACCTTGTGTCGCCCCATATCCCCTATAAGCTCCCGCAGACATAACATTTGTATACACTACGTCATAACTGAACCGAAACGCTTCTGCGCTTCCGTAAAGAGGAATCGATTTATGCCCGGATAACCCGACCGTTGTGGGGCCGTGTTCACCGAACGCGCCTGTATTTGACAATGTATACAGATCAATCCCTTTGATATTTCCCTCTTTATCCGCTCCTAAACGAACATGGATTTCCATTTCGTGGCGAGGTGACGAAGCGATCAGAGACTCTTCTCTTGTGTAAATAATCTTTGCCGGTTTTCCTGTTTTCCATGTAACAAGCGCCGGATAAATCTCCGAAACCGACGTCTGTTTTGCCCCGAATCCGCCGCCAATACGCGGCTTTATAACACGGATTTTATGCTTCGGAATATCAAGCGCATTTCCGAGAATGCGGCGGACATGGAAAGGCACTTGGGTAGAAGATACAATATTCAGCCTTCCGTATGCATCCATATATGTATATGTACGAAATGTTTCCATCATCGCCTGCTGATTCGCTTTTGTATGGTATACCCGATCGATCACATGGTCGCAAGATGCAAGGACTGCATCTACATCTCCGCTCTCACTTACGTCATGAGCACACAAATTACGTTTGTTATCCGCTCCGACAGGACAAAGACTTCTCCAGTTTTCTTCCGGATGAACGAGGATCGGATGATCTTTTGCCGTTCTGAAATCTAAAACCGGCTCCAATACTTCGTATTTTACTTTGATCAGCCTCATAGCCTGCTTTACAACCGCTTCCGAAGTTCCGGCGACGATTGCGACCGCATCTCCTACGAACCGGACTCTCTGATCAAGAATAAGCCGGTCGTACGGACTTGGCTCAGGATATGTCTGACCTGCCAGCGTGAAACGTTTATTCGGACAGTCTTTATATGTAAGCACACATTCAATTCCCGGGAGCGCCTCCGCACGTGTAGTATTAATCTCTTTGATCAGCGCATGAGCATGAGGGCTTCTTACAAGCTTTACGATTAAGCTGTCTGAAGATGCGATATCATTTGTATATACGGCGCGTCCTGTCACGAGCGCTTTTGCGTCAACTTTCCGGATTCCTTTATTTACAACACGCATCTGCCGCATCGTTTCTCTTATTTCCTTGTTCTCACTGCACACATTCTGTCCTTCTGCCATGTCTACTCCTCCTTTCCGCCTTTTTTCTCTGCATTTTTTACTTCTATATATTTTTTAATCGCGCGAAGCTGTCCCATATATCCCGTGCAGCGGCAAAGATTTCCCGCAAGGTATTCTTTGATCTCGTCCAATGTCGGGTTCTGAAGTTCTCTTGCCATTGCGAGCACGTTCATAATAAATCCCGGAGAACAGAAACCGCACTGCTCTGCTCCTTCATCTGCCAAAAATTCTCCGAACTGCGCAGCCTCTTTTTCAACGCCTTCCAAAGTCGTAACGCTCTCTCCCTCGATACTTGCGGCAAGAACCGAGCAGGAAAGGCGGGATTTTCCGTTGATCCAGACTGTACACAATCCACAGTTTGTCGTCTCGCAGCCGCACTTTACGCTCTTACATCCGAGATCTCTCAACACATTTAACAAAATCGTATCTGCGCCAACTTCTGCTTTTACCTGTTTGTCATTTAAAACGAACTGTATCTCCATTATATTTCCTCCGATAAAATCGACATTATTTCTCTCTTGATAAGGACCTTTGCCAAATGCTGTCTGTACCCGGCGCTTCCGCGCATATTTGTACCGTACTTAAATTCTGCCGCTGCCAAAGCCGCATATTCCTCGATTTTCTCTAAAGACGCATCTTTTGCGACAGACCATTTCTTTTCGATCAGATCTGCCTTCATCGGTCTTGCGCCTACCGCAAAATACCATGTCTCCTGCCCGTTCGCTTTCTCTCTTGACACTGAACAGGCGATCACAGGGAAATCCGTCTTCGTCTGACGGATGGAATCATAACGGAACTGTCTTTTCTTCTTCTTAACAACTATGAAAAGAAGCAGATCATTATCCGGTTTTTTCTTTGCAAATTCAGCTAAGCAGATTCTTCCTCCGTCATAAAGTTCTACATATGTATCCAGTGCCAAAAATGCAGTTAATACGTCTGAAAAACCGAATCTTCCGTAAATGCTTCCTCCAACCGTCGCCTGATTCCGAAATTGAACTCCGACAATGTGACGCACAGCCTCCTCTATTCCGTCTCCGCATAATTTTTTAACTGCTTCGCTTTGCTCGATCTGACGCAGCGTACACATTGCTCCGATTCGTATCTCATCTTCCGTTTCTTCTATTTGATCCAATCCTAAACCTGAAATATCGATCAATGTTTTCACTCTTGCATTTGAAAGGCGCATCCACATCATTCCGCCCATGATCCTGCTGCTGCGCGCCTGATTTAATTCATATGCTTCTTCCGGCGTTTTCGCCTTTACATAATTTCCAATCGTAAGCACAATCGTTCTCCTTTCCTGATACATACATAACAAAGTGAGCTAACATACCTCAACGCCCTCCTTCCCTTACTCATAAAGGGCTTGGCCTTTGCGCGCCGCAGAGCGGCAGACTTCCTCGATGCGGCATACACATCCTCCCGGAGGGTTTTATGCTGTAAGAAATTAAAATTTGCTACAGCATAAAAAAAGTGCAAATGAAAATCTTGTCATTCACACTGCAGATGTATATATTTTACCATGAAATAATTTGCTTGTCAAAGAGCAAAACAGTTGACATCATTCCACGTGGGTGTTATGATTTTTTTATATTAGATGAAGCGTTTTGTATAACTCATTTCAGGTTCGCAAAACAATTTTTTTCATATAATAACTAATAAAGGAACGAGATAGAGGTCGCATTTTTCATAAGTACGATGACGGATGTATTCAAGAGCAGAAGAACTCATCAGAAAGGGGAAGATGCCGAAAGGATATGGAGACTTGAACCCTTTTCCTTGGGCATGTCGTCAACAGCGCCATGACTGTCATCGCAAGATGGAGAGCTATCGAAGTATACCGTAAAGTATATTTTGAGACGGCGCATCCTGCCGTTTCTTTTATTTACGCAAAGCACTATCAAACGAACGCAAACATTTAAGGAGGATTTAATTATGTCAATTTTCAAAGGCGCAGGCGTAGCGATCGTTACTCCTATGAAATCAGATCTTGAAGTCAATTACGATAAACTTGCGGAACTACTCGAAGAACAGATTGCAGGAAAAACAGATGCGATCATCATCTGCGGAACGACCGGAGAATCTGCAACAATGTCCGAAGAGGAACACAGCAAAGTGATCCGTTTTGCCATTGAACGTGTAAACCACCGTATCCCGGTGATCGCAGGCACAGGATCCAACTCTACACGCACAGCGATCCAGCTTTCTCAGGAAGCAGCCAAAGACGGTGCAGACGGACTTCTTCTTGTCACACCGTACTACAACAAAGCGACGCAAAACGGTTTGATCGCACACTATACACAGATTTGTAACTCCGTCGATATCCCGGCGATCCTTTATAATGTGCCGAGCCGTACAGGATGTGCGATCCAGCCTACAACTGTAGCTCATCTTGTAAAAAATGTAGATAACATCGTCGGCATCAAAGAAGCTTCCGGCGATATTTCGGTCGGTGCAAAGATCATGCATCTGTGCGACGGAAACATCGACCTTTACTCAGGGAACGATGATCAGGTAGTACCTCTTCTTTCCCTTGGCGGAATCGGTGTTATCTCCGTACTTTCCAACGTAGCTCCGACTTACGTTCACGACATGGTAACAAAATATCTTTCAGGCGATACGGCAGGAAGCTGCAAAATGCAGTTAGACGCGCTTCCGATCTGCGACGCTCTTTTCTGCGAAGTCAATCCGATCCCTGTAAAAGCCGCTATGAACATGATGGGCAAAGAAGTCGGTTCTCTTAGAGCTCCTCTTACAGAATTAGAAGAGCCTCACAAAGAACTGCTGAAAAAAGCAATGACTGAATTCGGTCTGCTGTAAAATTTTCTGTTTTGAATCTTTTTACTGCATATATTCTGCTATAATTAATCATTAAAGAGGTCTGCTCCACTTAGTGGAACGGACCTCTTGCTTTTTCATTGTTTCGATTTTCTTCTGTTCGATTTTCTTTTATTCTATTTTCATCTATTCTATTTTCTTCTGTTCTTTCTGTTCCCTGCCGATAAGATTGCGATCATCCCGCCTGTCAAAATGACAAAGAAAATATAAACTGCCGGATCTGTTTTGTCACCGGTTTTCACAGAAGCCGTTTTGTCTGATTCTTTCCGCGGCTCTTCTGTTTTGCCTGCTGCTTTTATCACCGCCGTTTCTTTATGACCACATACAGTACAGCTCCGCTCTTTTCTTCCGTCCTTTTTCTCTGTCGCTTTCTCTGTCACTTTCCATTCTCCGAATGTATGCTCTGCCACATCAGTTTTATTTTTACAGATCGTACATTCGTGCCAGTGAACCTTTCCGTCCGAACTCCATTTTTCTTCATATTCATGCGGCGTCACCGTACATTTAACAGGATCGCTCTTCGCGCCTAAAGAAGTTAACGTTGTTCCGTCTTTTTCCAGAACCGCAAATACTTCAACAGCGTAGTTTCCGCTTTCTGTAACTTCCAATTCCGCAGAAACAGCTCCATTTAACAACGCTCCGTCTTTGTACCACCGATAAAGATAATTCACCTGCTTTGTATCGTGTTCTGCCGAAGCTTTCAGCCGGATCTTTTTGCCGATGTGTACAGTCTTGCAGTCTGCCGTAACGGTTACATTTTTCGGTGCTGAAAGTTCTTCTGCATTAACAAGTTCATATGTTTTAGATCCGTCTTCATGAACAGTTTCTTTTACGATCATTCCGTCAATTCCGGATGTCACTTCCAAAACGACTCCGGGAGCAACTGTCAATATTACGTTTTCTCCTTCCAAAGCTTCCTGTTTTACAGAAGAGTTTTCGTTAATATATATGTGAATATTTCCGTCTTCCGTATTCGATCCAAGCGCTTCTTCTACTGTATTATAATATGTTGTCTTTCCGTCTCTGTCCGTTGCCGCAGCAGCTACATCCTTTGCAACTTTTACGGTAGTATTGGATTTCATTGTGTCAAGAGTCTTTTTATCCGGATCAAAACGGGTCGTATTATCTCCGCTTGTAATTACTTTGACCGCACCTTTTCCTGCTGCCGGCTGCAAAGATCCGCCTGTCACAGAAATATCTGCTCTCACATCTGATTTTTCTTCTGTATTATAGATCGTGACCGCATTACCGTTTACGCTTTTAAGCGTTCCACCGAGAATATTAACGACAAGAGAAGAATCATTGATGCAGCCGTCGTACATCTGCGCCGATCCAAGAAACGCTGAACCTTCAGGATTTGCCCCACCGTTTTGCGGCTTTTCTTCTTTCCATTCGCCGCTTCCTGTGATGACCGCATTATCCTTGATCGTAATTGTTCCCATTTTTGCTTCGATCCCGGTTCCTCCTTCGATCACCGCATTGCCGCCGATCGTAAGTTGTCCTTCCATCGGCCAGTAAATAGCTGTTCCGCCCGATATATTTTTCAGGCTTCCGCCTGTGATCGCAACTTCCGCTCCTGCCGACTCCTGATTGTTTCCCGAAACCGGAAAATCTTTTGTCTCGATCCTACCGCCTGTAATCTCTACTTGCGCCGATACAGTACCTTCTTCGTTTCTGTTGCTGTTAAACACATCGATCCCGCCGTTTCCTGACAGCACCGCATCCCCCGAAAGAGTCATCTTTGCTCCGATCAACTGAACCGCAGATTTCCCTTCTCCTGCTGCCATAAGATGGGCCGATGCGCCTATATGCACTTCGCCGAACTGTGAAAGAACCGTATTTCTTGCTGATGCCGTCAACGTACCGCCTGTGATGTTCACGATTCCGCCTACATTCTGCACAACTCCCTGACCGGTGATCTCACTGCTTTGGATATTTAAAACCGCGCCGCCGGTATTATTGATCATGATCAGCGGGTACGTTCCCACACTGCCGTCAATCTTTCCGCTTCCGACAATATTGAATGTTCCCCGATTCGTAAACATAAAATTGCCTTTGAATCCTGCTGCCGCCGATACAGTAAATCCATTTGTATCTAACGTCACATTCTTTGTCAGCAAGATCGGTTGTGAAACTTCTGCATTTTCTAAAAGCCGCAGTACGTCCCCGTCTTTTGCCGCTGCAAATGCTTCGGTAAGAGTCGGATATATCTGCTCTCCGATCTGAACTTCCCCTGCCGTCCTTTCCTCCGCCTGTACATCGACTGCATCTGAAGCTTCTTCGGCTTTTTCTGTATTCTGCCGTACCGCTTCCAAAACACCCTGTTTTGCCTGATTTTGTCCTTCTGCCTGCACATCCGATTTTTCTTCATTCTGTGTTTCTGCCGTCATATCCGGCATTTCTGCTGATATTTCTTCCTTTTGTGTTTCTGCTGTCACATTCGGCGTTTCTGCTGATATTCCCGCTGTCGGCGCGATATTTTCGCCTTCTTCCACTGTTTCTGCATTTGCCGGAATTCCAGCCGGGATCATCATAGCCGCCACAGTTAAAATAACCAGCCATTTCCTAATAAATTTGTTTTTCATCTTACTCTCCTTTCCCACCATACATAATCGTCATGCATTAAGTGTTTTTTCTTTAATAATACGATGCTTTTTCTGCTTCTTCAATATATTTTCAGTAAATTCCGACTTTATTTACAACAATTAACCATTCTATCTCAAAACGCCTGTTTCATGACCTCTCCTGAAATCCATTTAAGTTATGTTCCGTTTTTATCGAAACTTTTCAAATTTTTTCAAAAAATAACTATATTTTTCTTGACAAATCCGATATGAATAGGTATTATATACAAGTGACTTGCGATAAGAAGTCAAACATACATAGGGGATTGGTCAAATGGTATGATAGGGGTCTCCAAAACCTTTGGTGGGAGTTCGATTCTCTCATCCCCTGCTTTCAGAAACGCCGGAAGCCTTGATTTTTTCAAGGTATCCGGCATTTTTCATTTTCCGGAAAATTCCTATAAGGAATGAAATAAAAAGAAAAATCAAACTATTTATTGACACAGTGCTTAGATTCAATGCAATGATATTAAATCATTCGTTTTCGATAAATCAAATCTAATTTAAAGCAAAGACAAACAATAGATAAAAAAACAGCGAACAGCGCTTAGCAAGGAGGAACATGGGATGGGAGAGATAATAAAATTTCTTATATATGCTATTTCTATGTGCGCCATAGAGCTCGTGATCAATTCTTTATATAACCGAAAAAGTATCACTGACAATGCCGGCCGGAATGAATTCCATTATGTGCTTAAAATCCCCGGAGCATTAAAATATACATGCATGGCTTTCTTCATTTTAGGATTATGCATGTTTTGCATCTTTTTTGTATTTAAACTACAGAATAATCCAACTGTAACAAACGGACACCTATGGATGTGTTTGGGGGTAATGGCAATCGGTCTTCTTGGCATAATCCGGGCAAGCAAATGGAAGATCGCGGTAAACGGAAATCAGATGGAGATACAACGTTTATTTCGGAAAAGTATAGTTTTACAGATAAGTGAAATTGAACGTGTGGAAATCGGGAAAAAGAACCAACTACTTTTATACGCCAGCGGTAAAAAACTGATAACGATTGATTTTCTTACCGAGAATTATGAATACCTGGAAGAGACATTAAAAAGAAACGGGAAGTATTGACCGGCTCTGCGTATTTCCTCGCAAGCCGATCCAACTTCCCGCCTTAACATTTCAAAAGTGTAACCTTTCAGGGATTACAGCTTTTACATGGGCTGTACCCATCCTCAAGCAGCTTAGATCTTTTTCCTTTATATGGTTTCTTGTTTTTCTCTTTCATATCTTTCACCCCCGCACAATCCGGCCTGTGGAATTTATGTGTACTCGTATTTAAAATATACTCGCTCTCTACAGACACTTTTCCGGCGCCGGATGTCCCCGCCGCCTCTTTTTCATCGTCATCTTCTGCTCTGTTATCTCCTGTTTTATAGTCAATGATAATATCCGGCTGTATATTGTACACATAAACATTAAACTTGATTCCCTTTCCGCCATCTTCTACAGATTCCGCTTCCATCTGTACTCCTGAAGCAACAAGATTTTCATTTTCAAATATAGGCGTTACACGATACATCACATGATTATCTGTTTCATGCACATATTCTGCCACAAGATTTTCAAAAGGGAGCATTCCCTCTGTATTCATATACCGTGTTCCGGTAATCAGATTTTCTTCATTTGCATTTTCTCCGGACAACTGATACGCGATCAAATGGCAGCGATTATACAGCGATCCTCCCTCCACATTTTCATACCGAACAGACTGCCATCCCGTCGGCTTTACACTGCTGATATCACCGCGCTTTTCATCAGGCATCAGTTCTTCTCCCACGCACGCTTCTGCCGTCTGACATCTCCCGTAGCTGTCCAAAGGACTGTACTGCTCATAAACTGTCGTCGTCATCTCGTCCTCTGTAAACGCCGGCTCGTTTCCGTCCAATATCACGTATGGTTCTCCTTCATATTCCGGCACTTCAACAGCAGAATCATAACTTTCTTCACTATATGCAGAATCAAAAATTTCTTTCTGAAGATTCTGCCATCCCTGCTGCCTGCCAAACCCGTTACCGCCTGTACCGCCGCCAAGCGCCAGTTCGGCAATGACTGCCGCTCCTGCTAACAGCGCACATGTACTCGTAATAATAATCCCTTTTTTTCTCTTTGCCATCTTTGATACTCCCATTTTTCCCGATCAGATATATTTTTTGCAATACCTGTTTTATCTGCCGGCTGTTTTTCTTCGTTTATACGAAATCTTATTTATGAAAAATCATTGTATCACAGAAGATTCTTTTCTGCAAAATCAGATCATGACAATACTGCATCTTGCAAATTTTTCATACACTCGTTATTATTGAAGTACATAAAATTTACGGAAAGCAGGAATACACTATGGCAAATCAATGTTTTGACCAAAAACAAGAATCACTCGAACCGGAACAAGAACCTTCCGACAAAAACGAACTCTTCCACTGGATACTGACACTCGCAATCGCAGTTATCATTGCCCTTTGCGTCAACCGTTTTGTCCTTGTAAATGCGGAAATTCCTTCCGGTTCTATGGAGAATACGATCATGACCGGAGACCGTGTTTTTGGAAACCGGCTTGCTTATATATTCGGCGAACCGAAACGGTTCGATATCATTATCTTTCGATACCCGGATGACGAAAAGCAGCTTTTTATTAAACGCATCATCGGACTTCCCGGTGAAACAGTGGAAATCCATGACGGACAGATCTTCATCGACGGCTCGAAAACCCCTCTTAAAGATGTAACGACAAAAGAATTTATGCAAGGTTCTTTCGGTCCTTATACTGTACCTGACAACTGTTATTTCGTCATGGGGGATAACCGAAACAACTCAAAAGACTCCCGCTACTGGGAACATACTTTTGTTACGGATGATGAAATCGTCGGAAAAGCTTTCCTACGGTACTGGCCTCTCAACAAAATCAAATTCCTCTGATCAAATCCCGCTTAAGCAGATCTCACTCAATCGGATGGACTTCTTCAATCAGAAGTCCATCCAGTTTTTTCATGTCTTTCTGACGGATTTCGTAATTCCCGCGCCCTTCTTTTTCTATATGCAGTACAACATCTTCCGCTCTTCCATAAAGCATTCCCACCTCTGCCTGTTCTTTTAGCACCTCATAATAAATCTGATAAATCTTTTCCTGCATTTCTTCATCCGTAGGCATCTGCGCGCCTTTCGTCACATGATCTGTAACTTCTTTCGCATACTGCTCTGCACGACTCAAAAACAGATCATATGTATCAGTAAAAAGTGTGATCGGTTTTACTTTCACCGAAACGATATATGTTCCGTCTTTTTCCTTTTGCGCCTCCCCTACTGTATAATTTACTTTTTTTGCAATTTCACCGAAGAGTTCTCTGTATTTTCCTTTTAACGAATCCGGCATATCAGATGCATCAAACCCCTGCATCGTCGCATCCAGATTCTTTTCAAATACTGCTTTTGCCTCCTTTTCAGACACATCTGCCACTTCCTGATACAAGGTTGTCTTATTTTTATAAGACACATCAAGCACAGCCTGCACATACTTTGATGCATCAAACCTGTTCACATACAGATAAACGCCAACTACAGAGGCCAGAATCATAACCCCCACAGAAACACCTATCAATATTTTCTTTAAGTTACAACCCTTTTTATTCATACTTTTCCCTCCTGTCATTTCGCCACAGTATAACATCTTCCAAATAAAAAAAAAGAAGAACTCTGTCATATAGACAAAATTCTTCTTTCTATTATCCATCACTTTATTATTTCAATATACACTTCACTCTCACATAAGAAGCCGTCTCCTCATCTGTCACTACCGCCTCTGCGTTTTGGGTGTGATCTGTCGGATAGAGAATCTGCTGCACATCAAATGCTTTCGGGATCAGCTTTTCTTTCCATTGATCTACTTCCTCAGGTTCTTCATAAAAATGCACATAACTTCCGCCGCTTACATTCGGCAAAACCGCAGAAGTTTTCTTTATTTCTACAGATTCAACAGGATAGTCTTTTATCTGTTTTTCCGGATCAATCCCCCGGCTTTCAAGGAAATCGCATGTTTTTTCAAAAAACGGATATACGATAAGCTCGGTTTCTTCTCCGTCTGCCGGAGACGAGATTTCAAGAATTCCGCATGGACAGGCTTTCGTAAGCTGCTCCATCTGAAATCGGAACACGTCTTCTTTGTGCCGCTTTAAAAGCTCCTCTTTTTCCTCAGCTTCTATTTTCATAGTCTGCGAGAAAACGCCGTCTTTCCAACTAAACTTATCTTGTCCCACTTCCTCAAGCGAAACTCCTTCATAAGCAAGCGTCTTATACTCTTTTGTTTCATAAACGGAGGAAAACTTGCGCAGACTTTCTTCTGTCACCGGATAAGTCCGATAATGTCTGCTCCCGCCTTCTGTTTCATAACAAACAGTCGCTTTCGTCACCGATTTTTGTTCTTCCGCATCTCTGCCGTTCACAGCAACCGCCAAATCTTTTGCCCATTGAAGCGTCATTTTTTTACCTTCTCCCGTCATACGGAAGCGATATAAATACTTTTCTGTCACCGTATTTTCCTGTCCGTCGAGCATTTCATATTCATCGCGGCTCATTCCCACTCCCTCGATCACAACGCTTACCGCTTCCGCTTCTTTCGGAAAATATCCGTCATAAAAACGTGCGCCAAACATCATAGCAGGGCCTATACAGGCGGCGGCAATACTTACTGCCGAAAACTGCCCCTTCCTCCGCAGAAGACTAACCCCCTGCTTCTTCACAGCCAGTTCTATCAGGTACTGTACAAAAAAAGCTGCCGCCGCCCCACACAGCGCTTCCACAAACCCGAAAAGTAAACTGTCTGTTTTCGTCAATTCCGCTGCAAATGCCGCAAACCACGCTCCTGCCAAAACGGAAAGCAATATTTCTGTCAGTCTTTGCACATTGCGAAACATAAACGGTGTTCCTACATATTCCGGTTTTCTTTTCTTCTGAGCAGCAGAAAACAAAACGAACAGAACAGCCGCCCATACAACAGCAGCGATTATGTAAGGCGCCGGAAGCGGATACTGCAGAGCTATCCTCTTCTCATATATTCCAAGTCCCGCCAGCCGTTTTGCCAATCCAAACGGAGATAGTATATTATTTAGTTTTTCAAGCAATTCAATTTTGTAATAAGTAATAAAATAATGTTTTGCAAACACTTTGATGACATTTTCAATAAATAAAGAAGAATACGCAATGATCGAAACACAGAGTGAGACTGCACATATAAAATTGCCGCATACCGAAACACACAAAATCCCTATATGATAGAAGATTAAAAAAGCAAATCCAAACGCAAGAATACTTTTCGCGGTATAACTTCCGACAAAAGGAGCAAATTCCGGATCGACCATCGCCTGCCATATTCCACATACGGAAATCATGAGCAAAAACGGAAGAAAGAAATGGATCACCCCATGCGTATATCTAGACCAAAAGATCATTCCTTTTTTCACCGGAAGACTGTAATAAAAATCCTGTTTCTTCTGCTGCAGCAAATAAAAGAACTCCAGAAAAGAAAACAGGACGCCCAGTCCCATACTCAGCCAAAGCAGAACTGTATTTCCAATCCCGAAAAACGTATAGGAAGTATCAAGACTTAAACGCATTACAAGAAGGACAGTATATATAAAAAATGTTGTCCATCCAAACAACGCGGTAAGGTGTCCTCTTCCGGCTTCTTTCAGCCAACTACCGAAGCACTTTACGGATGTCATACTCTTTTCCCTCCATTTCGGCAATAAAAATCTCTTCTAACGTCATCGGCACTTCTTTCATAAACACAGGCGAAAAACTGTTCAGCCGGGCCATTGTTTCCGGCTGCATACGAACGATAAGCGTCACAAAATATCCATCCGCATGAAAACGAATAAGATCGACCGCCTTTTTTACTTCTTCAAGATCGGTCTGTTCCGAAAATACACACTGATATTTGCATATATTTCCGGCCTGATGCCTCATATCTTTCGAGGTCAGGACTCCTCCTTTATGAAGGATCGCGATACTGTGGCATATATCCTCAAGTTCCCGAAGTTTATGAGATGCCACTACCACCGTAAACTTCCGTTCTTTCATTTCCTGACGAAACAGGTTTTTCATCACTTCCGTCACGATCGGATCAAGACCGTCGAACACTTCATCACAGAGAAGGTATTTTGTTCCGGCACAAAGGGCAAGGATAAGAAATGCCTGACGTTTCATACCTTTTGAAAATGTACGAAGTGGGCGCTTCGTTTCCAGATTCAATTTCCCCGCCATATAAGCCGCCGCCTCAGCATCCATGCGAGGATAATATTTCTTATAAAACAAAATCATTTCTTCCATAGAGGCGTTCGGAAAAAAATAAGGATCATCCGGCAAATAAAAAATCTCTTCAGATACGTCTCCGGATGTGATATTTACACCGTCAACGACAATGCTGCCGCCATCGGCTTCCAGCACTCCCGCAATCATACGAAGGAGCGTTGTCTTCCCCGCTCCGTTCGTTCCGAGCAGGCCGAGCATCTCTCCTTCCGGAATATTTAAAGTAATATTATTGACCGCACATACATCATCAAAATTTTTCACAAGTTCTTTCACGCAGATCATCTGAATCCCCTTTTCTTAAACAACCTCCCACGGGTCTTTCTTTCCGGCTTCACGGAGAATACAGCTTTCTATCGAATGTTTTACCATATCGCTCACAGCCTGATCGGTATAAAACGCCATATGCGGCGTGACGATCACATTCGGGAAACCACGCAGAACATACAGATCTCTTTTGGACAATATATCTGATTTCCTGTTGTAATAATACATTCCAAGTTCATCTTCGATCACATCCAGACCGGCTGCGCCGACTTTCCCGGATTCCAAAGCTTCGATCAATGCCTTTGTATCGATCAGACTTCCCCTCGCTGTATTGATAATAACGACACCGTCTTTCATATTTTTCATCGCAGACGCATCGATAATATGGAAATTATCTTCCGAAAGCGGCATATGCAAAGTAATCAGATCACACTTTTCATAAATCACCGAAAGATCCGCATACTCTGCGAACTGTTTTACCGCTTCATTCTCATATTTATCGTACGCATAAATCTTACACCCGAAACCGTGCAGATCCCGGATCACCGCTTGTCCGATCCTCCCCGTACCGAGAACTCCTATTGTAAAATTAGGAAGCTCACGTCCTTGAATCCCCGGCAATGAAAAATCATTGATCTCCGCCCTCTGCATGATCCGTTTCATTTTTCGGATCGACATCAAAATAAGCATCATCGTATAATCCGCCACACATTCCGGCGAATAGGATACGTTGCTCACGCGTATTCCGAGCTGCCGCGCCGCCTCCAGGTCAATGTGATCGTATCCGACTGTCCTTGTCGATATCATCTTCACCCCGAACCCACGGAACTTTTCCAAAAGAGGTCGGTCGATCTTCGTTGTGATAATGCTTACATATTCATACCCTTTTACAAGATATGCATTTTCAAGCGATGGTGCCTCTTTGCAGATACCAAGCTCCACATGATACTCTTTTGAAAATTTTTCAAAATATTCCGCCTCGTCAAACTCTCTGTAATTATATACAAAAATTTTCATTCTCATCACCTCGCACAATAATATTTGCCTTATTTTACTCCCCTTTTCTCGAAATGTCTACCTCTGTTTTGTTCATACTTTTCCCTGCCTTTTCATATAAATATGACAAAACTTAAGAGGTTTATCTACTATGTTTTCAAACATATCTAAAAAAACTTTTTTCTTACTTCCCGCTCTTTTTCTCTCATCCTATGTGATCGGAGCCGGAGCCGGAAGCCTCACCTCTGCCGCTGCCGAAGGAAACTGGGGATTAAGTTTTCATGAAGAAAACACACCGCCGACAGCTAATGCTTCCACAGATGAACTTGCACAGTATGACGCTTATTATATGCAAGATACAGATGAAAAAATACTCTATCTTACATTTGATGCAGGATACGAAAACGGAAACACAGAAAAAATTTTAGACGTATTAAAAAAGCATGACGTATCCGCTGCTTTTTTCGTTGTCGGAACATATATCGAGTCAAATCCCGAACTCGTCAAGAGGATGTGCAAGGACGGACACATCGTAGGAAACCATACATGGCATCATCCTGATATGTCGCAAATGTCAACTCTTGAATCATTTCAAAAAGAATTAACGGATGTAGAGAAAATATATAAAGAAACCACCGGAAAAGATATGGTTCGTTTCTATCGTCCTCCGCAAGGAAAATACAGCAAAGAAAACTTAAAAATGGCTCAAGATCTCGGATACAAAACTTTTTTCTGGAGTCTTGCCTATGTCGACTGGTACGATACAGATCAGCCTACAAAAGCAGAAGCGTTTGATAAACTGCTCAAACGCATCCACCCAGGCGCGATCGTCCTGCTCCACAGCACATCAAAAACAAACGCCGACATCTTAGATGAATTACTGACAAAATGGAAAGAAATGGGTTATCAGATCAAGCCTTTAACCCAACTTCCTTAAGTTTTCGCTTATCCAAGCGCCACATCAAGTATCATCATCAGAACAAAGCCTGCCGCCACTCCGATCGTTCCGATATTGGAATGTTCTCCGGCCTGAGATTCGGGAATGAGTTCTTCTACAACGACATAGATCATGGCTCCTGCCGCAAAAGACAAAAGATAAGGAAGGAGAGGCACGGCGATTCCGGTCAGAAAAATGGTGATCACCGCCGCAATCGGTTCTACAATGCCGGACATTGCCCCGTATAAAAATGCCTTTCCTTTTGACAATCCATGACTTTGCAGAGGCATGGATATAATTGCCCCTTCCGGAAAGTTTTGAATTGCAATCCCAATCGAAAGAGCCAGCGCGCCGGCAAGAGAGATTACCGAATTTTCTGTCATTACTCCCGCAAACGTCACTCCGACCGCCATCCCTTCCGGAATGTTATGAAGCGTTACCGCAAGGACAAGCATCGTCGTTTTTTTTAACTGAGACGGAACTCCTTCCGGCTTCTCTTCCGTAAAGTGGAGGTGTGGGATCAATGTATCCAAAACAAGAAGAAAACCCATTCCAAATAAAAAGCCGACTGCCGGAGGCATCCATGAAATTCCTCCCGCCTGCTCTGACATGTCAATGGCCGGAATAAGAAGCGACCAGACCGACGCCGCGATCATTACTCCCGACGCAAATCCGAGAAGCATTTTCTGCAGGCGGACATTCATTTCCTTTTTCATAAAAAATACCATTGCCGAACCAAGTGTCGTTCCGATAAACGGAATCATTATTCCTAATAAAATATTACTGTTCATCTCTATTCCTCCGATTTTTATACTGCCGCGGACAATCTTCTTCACCATATCCACCGCCGACTGTAATATAGAATTACACCGATACTTTATCCTATGCATATGCCCAAAACTCTGACACATATATTCATAATTCATATATCGGATCATATCATACGTTTCTGCATATTGCAATTATTTTGATATCTATTCTCATTTCGTCTTTTTCAACGCTCCTCTTTATAGTAATATTGTTTAATTTTTTTTATTTTTTTATCTTTTTTTTAGTTGTTTCACACATAGAATTAGTGTATAATAAGTTTAACACATTTGAGAGGTGATATTCTCAAACAATACTTACATAAAGGAGAGATTCGCCATGGTATATTTAGTAACAGGCCCGAGAGGCAGCGGAAAAACTCAGCAGATGATCGATCTTGCTAACGAAAAAGTAAAAACATCTAACGGTAATGTAGTATTTATCAAAAAAAGCCATAAAGATACTTACACGGTTGACTTCAATATCCGTGTAATCCGCATGGCTGATTATCCGGACGTTCTAACGCTCGAAGAATTCGTAGGTTTCCTTTACGGTATGGCAGCCGGAAACCATGATATCGAAGCAGTCTTTATTGACAGTGTTTTAAAACAGGCTAACATCACTCTTGAAAGTCTTGCCGCTTTCCTTCACAAATTAAACAAGATTTCAACAGAAAACAATATTGATTTTTATCTCAGCATCAGCGCGGATAAAAAAGATATTCCCGGAATCGATTCATCTGATTGTACAGTTGTCAGCTAACTGTTGCATCTATATTTTATCGACAGTCACCTGTACAGCAAAACGGTTCACAGCGCTATTGACTGTGAACCGTTTTTTAATTCTTTTATTGTATTGTTTTCACTCCGGTAAGCGACAGAACCGTATTGCTCTTTTCGCCTTCTTTATATTCTATCGTCACCTGATCTCCCACGTTATAGCGGATAATGTCAATAAAATCAACAACCGACACATCAAATATATCGTCAGATCCTTCCACCATAATATAGTAATGTGAGTTTCCTTCCACTACTCCCTGAGCAATTTTCGTAATCGGAGCCGTAATCGTCTGTACTTCCCTTACGTCTTCCTCTTCTTCTTTAATACCGTTTTCATACATTAAATCTGTATAAACGCTTTCACACTCGCTTACAGTATCGCCGATCGCAACGATCTGATATTTCTGAACATTTACCATCGCATACTTTTTCACAAGTCCCGCATCATCTTTAAGTGCAATAAAATATGTCGGTTCTCCTGAAATATTTAACAGTAAAGGAAACGTCGCAACATATTTCAAGTTCTGTACCTGTCCTTCTGCAGAAGACATCGCAGACGCCTCTGTCGCACCTTCAACTTCGTAAAATTTAGTTTCCATCGTACGCTGATTCATCAGAACAAACCCGACATTCGACTGATCGCCTGTGATCGAAGTAACTCCTGTATAAACCCATACATCATCGTTGATCGCCAGATAATTATATCCGTCCGTTGTGGCAAGACAGTCTTTCTGTCCGAGCACGCTGTTAAAATATCCATGCTTCAATGTTCCGTAATAATCGTATAATTGAACAAGAAGATCTGCCGAATATACGCGATCTACCCACTGCGGAACGTCTTTGACTTTATAATCTACCGTTTCTCCGGTAACTGCGTTGCAAAGCACAACCCGATCCACTGTCACACCGCCGAAAAGACCGATATTATATTTTTTCACAGGGCAAACCCAATACGGCGTACCTTCTTCGTCTACTTCAAAGCTTAAATCATTAAAAATATATGTCGGATACTTAAATCTCAAATGACGATAAATATTTCTGTTAAAATGATCGCTTGTCGTATATTTCATCCCTTTTTCAAGTTTCACAAGCTCCGTATTCTGTGTTGCCATATCGATCTTGATATACGCCGGTATTCCATCTGACTGATTCGTAAACCATTTGATGACGCTTGCGTATTTCAGCGGAGAAACACGTACAGGACGATCCTGGTAATTGATCTGTGAATAGAGCTCATCCACTTCAAACTGAGAAACCATATCAACCATACTTCCCATCTTTCTGTTACCCAAAAGCGTCGCAGAATCACGGTCAAGAAGCGGAATCTGATCAAAAGAAAGTTCCTCTATATCCTTTGTAAACTCTCCGGTCTCCACTTTCATAAGCTTTTGATATTTCTTTGCGTTCACTATCGGAGAGGAAAGAAGAGATCCCAACAGATATACCGCTACGATCACTACAAGAACCGTAAGAATCGCTTTTAATCCTTTCGATTCCTTCATCTCGTATCTGTTTAACTTTTTCTTCCTAACATAGATCAGCGCTGCCAAAACAACAAGAATCACAAGGAAGATCCAAAATTCTGTCGCATGAATGTTAACTGCAGGAAGAGCTACGTAATAGTAAACACCAAGCAACGCGATCACCGCCAGTACAACCGCTATCTTTCCACCTATTTTTTTCATATACTTTTCTTACCTTTCTGGAATCCCATTTTAAAGCTTCTCTCTAAAACCTCTTTCGCCAAAGATCAGGTGACAGTATCAGAAGATAAGGGAATATTTCCAATCTTCCGAATAGCATATCAAAACTAAACACAATCTTCGACAGCGCAGAAAACGCATGGAAATTATCGGTAGGGCCTACTTGTGAAATTCCCGGTCCTACGTTGTTTATTGTTGTCAAAACTCCGCTGAATGATGTGGCAAAATCAAAATTATCAAGCGAAACAAGCAGCACTGACACAATAATGATAAATACATATGCCGAAAAATAAATATTAATGCTGCGCATCGTATCTGCGCCTACTTTCTTTCCGTTCATCCTAACCATCGTCACCGCATTCGGATGAAGCATCTTATGAATTTCCTGACGGATCGATTTGCAAAGGATCATAAAACGACTTACTTTAATACCGCCTCCCGTTGATCCCCCGCATGCTCCGATCACCATAAGCATCATCAGTATCGTTTTAGATAACTCGGGCCACTGTTCAAAATCGGCCGTATAAAATCCCGTTGTCGTAATGATCGCCCCTACCTGGAACGAGGCATAGCGAAACGCGTGCGCCACTGTTTCATACATACTCAATATATTGATCGTAATCGTTACGATCGCCGCGGCAACTACTCCGAGATACACTCTAAGCTCTTCATTTTTCAACACGCTCTTCCAGTCTTTAAGCAACAGCAGAAAGTAGAGATTAAAGTTGATTCCGAACAAGATCATAAACACGGTGATCACGCCGTCAATATATGCGCTGTCATAAAATGCAACGCTCGCATTTCTGTTGGAGAATCCTCCTGTTCCCGCCGTACTGAACGAATGAACGACAGCATCATACAAATTCATTCCGCCAAACATAAGGAAGATCACTTCCGCGATCGTCAGAACAAAATACATCTGATACAACAGTTTTGCCGTATGACGAACTTTCGGAACGAGTTTATCCATCTCCGGTCCCGGCACTTCGGCCCGCATAAGCGACATAGAATTATCCGTATCAAGAGAAGTGATCATCATCACAAAAACGAGCACTCCCATTCCGCCGATCCAATGTGTAAAGCACCGCCAGAAATTCATTCCTTTCGGAAGAGCCTCTATATTCTGCAAAATAGTAGATCCGGTCGTCGTAAAACCGGAAACCGTTTCAAAAACCGCATCAATATAATTCGGAATACAATCCGACAAAAAGAACGGAAGCGCTCCGAACAACGACCATAAAATCCACGCAAGTCCGACGATCACAAAGCCTTCCTTCCCGTAGATCTGTTTGTTCTCCGGCTTTTTCCTTCCCAATCCAAGATAAAGAGCAAATAATACCGCCGCCACTACAAGAAAATAAACTCCCGTTTTTTCTTTGTAAAGGAGAGACACCACCGCCGGTATAAGAAGCAAAAGCCCTTCCGTACCAAGCATTTTCCCCAGTATATACACTATCATCTTTTTATTCATCTTACTGTACCTGCGCTATAATATCCGAAAGATCTTCCAGATGTTTTTCCATCGTAACAACAATCACGCTGTCTCCTGCCTCTATGCTGTCATTTCCATTCGGTATGATAATCTGACGCTTTCTTACGATACATGCGATCAGATTATTCGGTTTCACTTTCAAATCTTTCAACGTTATACCTGTATAATTCGTTTCATTTTTCACAATGAACTCCAATGCTTCTACTTTTTCGTCCACAAGTTGGTACATCGTCTCTACATTTGCGCTCTTTTGGGAGTTCTTTCTCGCTCTGACGTAACTTAAAATCGCATCTGCCGTTGCCGTTTTCGCCGAAACGATACTGTCGATACCGAAATCCGCTACCATTCTCGCCCTTCTGTCTTCATTCACTTTGGCAATAATCTTTCCCGCGCCCTGGCTTTTCGCATAAAGCGAAAGAATAATGTTTTCTTCATCGATTCCTGTCAGCGCAACAAATGCATCTACATTCTCCACGCCTTCTTCACTTAAAAGATCATGATCTGTCGCATCTCCGTGGATCACTGTTACTTTCGGAAGACAATCGCATAATTCTTCACACCGATTTTCGTCTTTTTCGATGATCTTTACATGCATTCCGATCTTACAAAGTCTCGCCGCCAGATAATAGGCCACCCGGCCTCCTCCGCAAATAAGAACTTTCTTGATCTTTGTCTGAAGCTGACGTTTTCCATGCATTTTGAAAAACGCTTCCATCGCCTCATGCGCACCGGTAATATGAAGTTTATCCCCTGCCTGAAGTACATATTCCCCATCCGGTATAAATACTTTTCCCTCATGTTCTACCGCGCAAACAAGGATTTTGATCTGAAACTTTTTATAGATTGCCGCAAGAGACATTCCTACAAGACGATTGTCCTCCGAAACAGTAAACTCTATCAATTCAACTCTTCCTTTTACAAACGTCTCAATCTTACTCGCAACCGGAAACAGAAGCAGACGACTGATATCATTCGCCACGATCAATTCCGGATTCACCGCCATACTAAGATGAAGCTCTTCTTTTAAAAGACCGATCTGTTTAAAATAAATCGGATTACGCACGCGGGCGATCGTATGACGAGCTCCGAGCTTTCTTGCAATAAGACAGCTCAACATATTACATTCATCTGCCGATGTACATGCGATCACCAGATCTGCATGCGGCACATCCGCCGCTTTTTGCACGTCGGCATCCACCCCGTTTCCGTGGACGCAGAAAATATCAAGTCTGTCGATAGCAAACCGAAGTTTTCTCTCGTTACTGTCGATCATCACAATGTCATAATCATCCGCCGAAAGCTGACGGGCCAGTTTATATCCGACTTTCCCATCACCTATAATCACAATCTTCATTCTCTTTCCCTCTAACTGATTCTCTTAAATATCATTTTATAATTTTAAATTTTATGTCTGTATTTCTTGACAGTAGAGCAATTATAGCACCTTTACACATAAAGTACAATGATCTTTGCAAATTCTTAACGAACCGCCGTCATAAGAAAAGCAGAATACCGCACACCATAAAAGATGCGCGGTATTTGATCCTTTTTATAACAGAAATACCTGCCGGTCCGCAAACTGAGCATACCGTTCTTTTCTGTTCTTTTTTTCTGTTTTACTCTTCCGCTCTTGCTGCGATCTCTTTCTCCTGTACATCAGACGGAGCCTGCTCATATCTTGCAAATTCATATGTGTATGTTCCTCTTCCGCCTGTCATGGAGCGAAGCACCGTACAATACCCGAACAATCCTGTCATCGGAATGTCCGCTTCGATCACTTGCTTTCCACCTGCGATCGGAGTCATGCCAAGCACTCGTCCGCGTCTCTTATTCAGATCTCCCATCACATCTCCCGTATAATCGTCCGGAACAGTCACTTTCAAAGAAGCGATCGGCTCAAGAAGTACCGGAGATGCCTCAAGAAATCCTTTCTTAAACGCCTGGGTTGTAGCTGTTTTGAACGCCATTTCCGAAGAATCTACCGGATGATAAGATCCGTCATACAAAGTCGCTTTTACACCGACCACCGGATATCCGGCAAGAGGCCCTTTAAGAACCGATTCCTGCAATCCTTTTTCTACAGCCGGGAAATAGTTTTTCGGAACTGCTCCGCCGACTACGCACTCTTCAAATACATACGGTGTATCAAGATCGTGAGACGGTTCAAATTTCATCTTAACGTGTCCGTACTGTCCGTGGCCGCCGGTCTGTTTCTTATATTTCATATCTACATCCGAATTTTTGCGGATCGTTTCGCGGAATGCAACTTTCGGTGTCTCAAGCGTGATCTCCACTTTATATCTCGCCGCAAGTTTGCTTGCTGCGATCTCGAGATGCTGATCTCCCATTCCATAGAGAAGCGTCTGACGGTTCTCACTGTCATTTACCGACTTCAGAGTAACATCCTCTGCCGTCATTTTTGCAAGCGCCTGTGAAACCTTATCTTCATCGCCCTTTGTTTTCACCGTATACTTCATATATGTGTAAGGAACAGAATAATCTGTTTTCGCATAAGATACCGGATTTGCCTTTGTAGAAAGCGTATCGCCCGTGCGTGTACTGCCGAGTTTTGCGATAGCCCCGATATCTCCTGCAAACAGTTCGGAAACTTCCGCCGGTTTATTTCCGCACATTGTGTAAATCTTTCCGGGTTTCTCTTCTGCGTCTGCGTCTGCATTATATAAAATATCATCGCCTTTCAACACTCCGGAGCATACTTTTACGAATGAATATTTTCCAATGAACGGATCGACCATCGTCTTAAATACATATGCGGTCTTTGCTTTTGAGAATTCATAATTGCCTTCAAAAATCTCGTTTGTTCTGCGATTAATACCTGCGCATTTTCTTTTATCCGGACTCGGGAAGAATCTTACAATGTCAGAAAGCAGATTCGCAACGCCTTGCGCCTGCACGTTTGATCCCATAGCGACAGGAACGATATCTCCGTCCATCACTTCCGTACGCATTGCAGAGCGTATCTCTTCTACCGAAAATTCTTCGCCGTTGAAATAACGCTCCATAAACTCTTCACTTGTCTCTGCGACAGCTTCCATAAGAGAGTCTCTCAAAATCTCAAGATTCGGTTTACAGTAATCAGGAATCTCGCACTCTTCTCTTTGCCCGATCTCCGTATATCTTCTTCCTGCATTTTTAATAACATTGATATATCCGACAAGTTTTTCGTTCTCGCGGATCGGCTGGAAATGCGGCGCGATCTTTTTGCCGTAACGGGTAGTCAGATCTTCTACTACCTGACGGAAACTTGCATCGTCAACGTCCATCTCTGTCACATAGATCATTCGCGGAAGGTTATACTTATCACACAGCTCCCAGGCTTTCTCCGTGCCTACCTGAACTCCCGCTTTGCCGGAAACAACGATGACCGCTGCGTCCGCCGCGCTTACCGCTTCTTCCACTTCTCCCACAAAATCAAAATATCCCGGTGTATCAAGAATGTTGATCTTCGCCTTTTCCCATTCGATCGGAACAAGACTTGTGCTGATCGAAAAACCACGTTTCTGTTCTTCTTTATCAAAATCACTGACCGTGTTAGATTCTGTCACTTTCCCCATTCGGTTCGTAACGCCTGATACATACAGCATCGCTTCAACAAGACTCGTCTTTCCGCTTCCGCCGTGTCCGATCAATACCACATTTCTAATTTCGTCTGTTCTGTAAACTTTCATGCTGCTGCCTCCTTGATATGTAGTTATTTTGCATGTATTTCTTTCCTCTCGCCATGCACATCATAGGTATATTGTACTAAAATTTTTTATAAATTACAACTATTTTATATATTTTTCACATATTTCTTGTGCAGTTCAACATTGCAGTTCTCTTCCTGTTTCTGAGGAAAACAGTGTCGTCATACACGATAAGCATACGGTGCGGTTTTACGAACCGGATCGGCTTAACTATTACCATTACTTTGTTTACTTTTACAAGTCAGCGTGTTAAAATACCTCTATATTATAATAAGGAAAGGATTTTACTTTTATGTTTTCAGACATCACTCCTGCAAAAATCGGCTTTATCGGGCTCGGACTTATCGGCGGTTCTGTCGCAAAGGCGATCCGCACATACTTCCCCGATTATGAGCTGATTGCATTCGATAAAAATAAAGAAACTCTCGCTCTCGCAGTCCAGGAAAACATCATCGACACTTCCTGTTCTGCGATCGATGACAATTTTAAAGGCTGCAGCTATATTTTCTTATGCGCCCCCGTTTCATACAACACCGCCTGCCTTACCCAGCTAAAATCTCTGATCGATCCAGACTGTATTTTAACAGATGTAGGAAGCGTTAAAACTTCAATCCACGAAGAAATAATCTCGCTTGGTATGGAAGAAAATTTTATAGGCGGTCATCCGATGGCAGGTTCGGAGAAAAACGGATTCGCCAACTCAAAAGCTCATTTGATCGAGAACGCTTACTATATTCTCACCCCTTCAGCTAAAGTATCCGAAGAAAAAATCAATGCTTACCGGAACTTTGTTTCTTCTTTAAAAGCGCTGCCTATTGTCCTCGACTACAGGCAGCACGACTGCATAACCGGAACGATCAGCCATCTGCCTCACATCATTGCTTCTACACTTGTAAACTTCGTCCGGGATACCGATACGAAAGAAGAACTGATGAAAGCGCTTGCCGCCGGCGGTTTCAAAGACATTACGAGGATCGCATCCTCGTCCCCGGTTATGTGGCAGCAAATCTGTCTGAAAAACGGAAAAAATATCTCGCATATTTTAGGACAGTATATCGAAGCACTCATACAAGCTAAACTTTCTATAGATACGGAAGATGAAAATGCGCTTTATACTTTATTTGAATCTTCCCGCGATTATCGTAATTCTATGCCTAACACCTCGGCAGGGCCGATCAAAAAACAGTTTGCCGTATACTGTGATATTATTGATGAAACCGGAGGAATCGCGACGATCGCAACTATATTGGCAAGCAATAATATCAGTATTAAAAATATCGGCATTATCCACAACCGCGAATTTGAAGAAGGCGTACTCCGAATCGAATTTTATGATGAATCCTCCTCTTCCAAAGCTTCTGCGCTGCTGAAAAAATACCGATATATCGTATACGAAGTCTAAGAAAGAAACAATAATTTAAACAGGAGGAAAAAGCAATGGAATTAGCCGGTATTCAAGGATTAAAGGGAACAGTTTCCGTTCCCGGAGATAAATCAATTTCCCACCGATGCATCATGTTCGGATCGATTGCAAACGGAACGACGGAAATCCACAATTTTCTGAAAGGCGCGGACTGTCTTGCCACGATCCGCTGCTTTCAGTCTATGGGCATTAATATAGAAGAAACAGATCATACGATCACGGTCCACGGGAAAGGATTACACGGACTATCCGCTCCCTTAAATATCCTCGACGTCGGAAACAGCGGCACTACAACCCGCCTTTTGTCTGGCATTCTCGCGGGACAGAAGTTTGAATCAAAACTTTCGGGAGACGAGTCTTTAAACTCCCGCCCTATGAAACGGATCATCGAACCGCTTACAATGATGGGCGCAAATATTTCAAGTATTCTCAGAAACGGATGCGCTCCGCTGTACATCGCTCCGGGAAATCTGCACGGAATCCACTACGATTCCCCCGTCTCTTCCGCACAGGTGAAATCATGTATCCTGCTTGCCGGATTGTACGCAGAAGGAGAAACTTCGGTTACAGAACCGTCGCTTTCCAGGAACCACACTGAACTGATGCTGAAAGAATTCGGCGCTGACATACGGACTCTTCACTCGCTGTCAGGAACAGAAGCAACCGCATATATTAAACCGTACCCAAAACTATACGGTCAAAAAATCGTTGTTCCGGGAGATATTTCTTCTGCGGCATATTTTATCGCAGCAGGACTGATCGTTCCCGATTCGGAAATATTGATCGAACATGTGGGGATCAACCCGACCAGATCCGGTATTTTGAAAGTATGCGAAGATATGGGCGGCGATATCACACTTCTTAACGAACGATGTGAGGCCGGCGAAAAAATTGCCGACATCCTCGTCCGCACGAGCAGTCTGCACGGAATTACGATCGAAGGCGATATTATCCCGACATTGATCGACGAAATTCCGATCATCGCAGTCATGGCTGCCGTCGCAGACGGAACAACTGTCATCAAAGACGCCGCTGAACTGAAAGTAAAAGAAACTGACCGCATCGAAACTGTGACAGATAATTTAAAAGCGATGGGATGTAACGTCACCCCCACAGAAGACGGAATGATCATCACAGGCGGAACACTTCACGGCGCTTCGATCCACACCCTTCTCGATCACAGGATTGCAATGGCGTTCAGCATCGCGGCTCTTGTCGCTGACGGAACAACGAAAATCCTTGACAGTAAATGTGTGGACGTATCGTATCCTACTTTTTATGATACATTTGAACAATTATTATAATCGTATCCGAATTCATATAACTTCAAAAAAGTTATTTAACTTCCTTATTTTCAATGGTAAAAATCACGTTTTTGCTATATTGGAATTGAATAATATCAGTTTCTTAATAGAAAAAGGAGGGTACAATTTATGATTAAAAAGCTAATAAAAAAAGAAAAGAAGCAGCTTATCGCCCTATTCATATCACTTATATCTCTTATTATATTTTCTTTGCTGGACAATAAAATAGATAAAATTTTTCTATTTTTCTTTATCGGGGATTTAATTATTATATTTGTCGACGTTTGTTTGGAACTTAAAAAATATTGGAAAGATAAAAAAGATAAAAAATAGCATTTTAAAAGAGACATTCATCGATCGCACTGTTTTCATTCGATCAGAAACAGTAAGATCATCGATGTCTCTTTTTTGTGACGGCAATAAACTAAGGTCCGGGCAACCCCGGACCTCAGCGACTGTTTACAATCGCGAAATGTGCCTTTTGGCACTTCAGACGATTGCTTTTTACAGCATCTCTTTTCTTAATTCTTCTCCGCTTTTTGCGCTTAAATATGCCGGAGCGATATCGAACACTGTCTTGCATCCGCTCTGACCTTCCGCAGCAAGTCTGTAAGCTGCGCGGGCATATGCAACGATCACGGACGATGTAAACTCAGGATTAGAGTCTAATTTTAAGCTGTACTCGATCAAATGGCTGTTTTCTCCGTCCCAGCCTGTCTTTCCGCTTCTAAGTACGAAACCGCCGTGCGGGATTCCGCTGTGATCGCGTTTTAATTCTTCTTCACTTATAAAATGAACCGTCGTATCATAATCGACAAAATAGTTCGGCATCGATTTGATCTCCGCTTCTACTTTTGCCGCGTCCGCGCCCTCTTCAAGGACAACAAAACACTCTCTTGTATGTTTCTGACGTGTCGTAAGTTCCGGGTTTTCTCCGTTTCGCACTGCCTCAAGAGCTGCTTCTGACGGAATCGTGTACTGTTTTCCGTCTTTTACGCCTTCTACTCTTCTGATCGCATCTGAATGACCCTGGCTTACTCCTTTTCCCCAGAATGTATAATCTTTTCCGTCAGGAAGGATCGCGTTTGCATACAATCTGTTTAAAGAGAACATACCCGGATCCCAGCCTACGGAAATAATTCCGACTTTTCCACTCTCCTTCGCCGCAGCATCCACATTCGCAAAATGCTCCGGAATGCGGGCATGTGTGTCAAAACTGTCAATTACATTAAACAGCTTTGCAAACTCCGGCGTCTGTTTCGGAAGATCTGTCGCGCTTCCTCCGCAAAGAATCAATACGTCGATCTTATCTTTCCAGTCTGCGGCGTCATCCACACTGCATACCGGAACTCCTTCTGTCAAAATTGTCACGCCTGAAGGATCTCTTCTTGTAAATACTGCCGCAAGTTCCATATCATCATTTTGTTTTACTGCACATTCTACACCTCTGCCTAAGTTACCATATCCCAAAATACCAACTCGAATACTCATTGTCTGCACTCTCCTTTTTGAATATTTTTCGCATAGCCCTTCCCGTGACAACTCACGTTTTTCAAACTATCACTTTGCTATTATACAATCGTCAAGATAAGTTTTCAATGCCATTTTTTTGAATATTTTGTGAGTATTTCTGATCTCTTACTTTCAAAACTGTAAGTGTATAACGCGCCGTTGATTGTTATAATCTAAACAGACAGATAGGTAATTGCGAAACAAGTCCGCAATCCTGACTGAAAACAGGCGAAGGCTCCTGTCATGCAGGATTCTTGGGATAGGAAGTGAAAATCGTTCATTTCTTGGCACAACAAATAAACCTCATGGGCTTATGAAGTTGGTAAGTCCTATGCTATGAGTGGTTTTAAACTTCGTATGTATTGATGCTGGTGAATTTTATCAGCAACCATGACAGTTATTAACTGAGAAATTCCTGCAAGCAACAAATCTGCATGTAGTGTTTTCTCATTTTGGGTTTTACGACCGGCAATACAGAAACTGTCTTTAAAATGGTTGATTGATTTTTCAACGTTTACACGGATTTTATAGGTCTCATCCCATTCTACGGAACCACGTTCCACACCGGGATAGGCACGCAGATTCTTTTCGGGGTAAATGTAAATCATTCTTCCACAGGAAGATGTGGTACAGGGGTTCTCACAGCGGCAGACACGGCGTTTCGTTTTGGTTTCACGGTTGTATTCCCATTTCATTTTAGGGCATACAAACTTCATGCTGGGAAGTTTGCTTCTCAGATGAGATTTACTCCCTTCCCGTTTCATAGGAAGTGTGGAATCATGCGGACAGCAAGGAACACCATTTTCGTTGAAGGTGTAGCCATTTTCTTCCATTGATAGTTTTGTCCGGAGTGGAATAAATGCTTTTTCAAAGCCAAGATCATCCAAAAGGGCTTTGTAGATTTCAATGGTATCAAAAGCGGCATCGCCTAGAAAAGTTTTAGGGTTGATCAAAGGATGCTTCTGAAAGAAATCAATCAAAACAGGGAGCAGTGCCTTAGAGTCCGCAAGTGATTTATCTTCATCTGGTGAATCGGATTTCTTTTCAACAATGATATTAGGATGAGCATTTAGGAAATCTTTATTGTAGAAGGTAATATCGCGAACAATACCAAGACCATTAGTGACAATACCAAACTTATAGGCATAGCAGAAATGTCCGTTGATGTACATCTGTTGGATAGCTGGGTTAGCAGTAGCGTGTGCAGGCATTGAGCCGTAAGCAGCTTTGTAAGGATCAAAGTTTTTATCAAAGTTGTGAGCCTTTGCAAAGGCCTTTAACTGTT
>OGXA01000004.1_pt1 | contig 144228 bp, 130 predicted proteins | sample 1576171 | NCBI WGS metagenome assembly OGXA01 (sample SAMEA3541587, study PRJEB24748) | human gut metagenome | biome: human gut; feature: human-associated habitat; material: faeces | place: China | collected 2012 | reverse complement strand
AACAAAAATGAAGCAGAGATTAAAATAGTAAAGGAAAAATTTAAATTGTAATTATAAGAGCAATTTAAGGTAAATTAAGTAATTACGACAAGCGCATTCGAAAGGGAAATATTCGTTTTAGAATGCGTTTGTTGTAAAGATGAGAATAATCGACAATCTGGAGCCAACAGAAGCTAAAAAAGCAGTAAGCCTTATAAACAGTTATGGAGATGAAGCACTTGAATTATTTAAGGAAGGAAAAAGTGCGGATGAAGTAAAGAAGATTGTTGAGGGCGAAGGTAAAGTAATAAGTCAAGAAGATAGAGCAAAAATAGATGCTTGGAATAATACACCTAGCGACGAATTGTATTTGAAATATAAGGATGTATTTGACAATCCTAAGTATTATGATCAAATAACAGGAGAAATTCATTGGCCTCAAAACAATGGCTTTGCGAGAATACCTATAGATGAAGTTTTACAATCTGGAACGAAGATATGGAAGTGATTTTGGCACATTTACTTCTCCAGAAGGGATTCCATATGAGATGAGAGCGCTAGCACCAGGAACTGACATGAAACCATATAGTGTATTTGAAGTTGTTGAACCAATTAATGTGAAGGCAGGTGAAATAGCACCATGGTTTGATTAACCAGGAGGAGGAATACAATATTTATTACCTGATACAGTGGATAAATTACTAGATGCTGGTATATTAAGGAGGATTAAGTAGTGACAATAATAGAATTAGAACATGAATTAGTACAATTGGGAATAGCGAGTGATTTGTATTCTATAATGACGAGTGGATTACCTAATGAAAAACTATGTATTGTAAAGGATGATAAATGGCAGGTTTATTATAGCGAACGAGGAAAGAAAAGTGGACTAAAAATATTTGAAACAGAAACGGAAGCTTGTGAATATTTTTTGCATAAAATAAAAAGATATGCAACTAAATAATTTTGATTATGGTTGTACTTTCGGATTCCCAACAACCTATAACTCATGCATGTCTATTAATTAATCATCATAGTTGCCCAGAAGCAATTAAGAATCCATGATGTTAATTAATAGATACTAGCGAAATTTTGCCGAGCTTGGTATAAGAAAGGATATTGAAAAATCAAGATAGAATATTTAGTTCCAATATGCTGATATAAACGCACGCCTAGCAACAAGAAAAAATGTTGCGAAAGGGTGCGTTTATATCAGCGTGTTAGGGAAGTAGATTTAGATACCATCAAAGAACGGCAACCATACTGCAGGAATTGGGACAGGATGGTCTGAACCTTGCAGGGAAGTATGGAGATGACTTTGCAAAGATAATCGACAACCTTGAACCTGCAGAAGCAAAAAAGGCAGTAAACCTTATAAACAGTTACGGAGATGAAGCACTTTATTCATTTAAGGAAGGAAAAGATGCGGATGAAGTAAAGAAGATTGTTGAGGGTGGATTAAGTGAGACTGCTTAGAAATTCCTATGTGTATAGCATACCAGAGTGGTAGTAAGACAATTGATTATGTTAAATTAAGTGATGAACTTGGAAATGAAATAACACTTGATGGATGCAAAATAATAAATATTAAAGATGCAACGACTGCTAATGCAGATTGGGCAGATATGGGGTATGATTTGCCACCTGTAGCTGCTGGAACAAAAGTCTATAATGTTGAAGCAGGAAATCATAAATATGCAAGGGTATTCAAAGAGGGGGTAAACAAACCAAAGAGTCCATTTATTCTTCGTGCAGTTGATATAAAAGGATTGAGTGCAGTTGAGATCGCTGAAAAATATGCATTACCACAAATACCTGATAAGATAGTATATCCCAAAATTCCAAGATATACCTTTAGAGGTTAGTATTGTTGGACCACAGGAATCGTTGGGGACATTAGGTGGAGATGTACAATATGCAATAAAAGATGTTTTCTTAGATGACGATTGGTTTACAGATATATATGATTTAAAGTAGAAAGGGAATAAAAAATAATGAGACAATTAGACTATAAGTCAATAGAGGTAAATGGCAAATTAATTCGATTTGATATCAATATTAGTCAAGTAGTAGAATATAAAGATTTTTTTGTTGTTTTAATAAGGGAAAGGAAAGAAATACCTAATAATGTAATGGCATATAATTATCTGGGAGAGAAAATATGGAATATAAATGATATAGTTCAGGCAAAAATACCAAGGGGATATGACCAAATAGAAAAAAAATCCGATAATATACTAACTGCACATTATGAACTTGGAATAATTTTTGAAATAGATGTAAATAAAAGAGAAGTAGTTCAAAAAAAATATTTGAGATAGTTTAAATTGTGTCACTATATATGGATACACTAACAATCTATAACTATTGCATGTCTATTAATTAATCATTATGGCTGCCTAGAAGCAATTAAGAATCCATGATGTTAATTAATAGATACTAGCGAAATTTTGCCGAGCTTGGTATAAGAAAGGATATTGAAAAATCAAGATAGAATATTTAGTTCCAATATGCTGATATAAACGCACGCCTAGCAACAAGAAAAAATGTTGCGAAAGGGTGCGTTTATATCAGCGTGTTAGGGAAGTAGATTTAGATACCATCAAAGAACGGCAACCATACTGCAGGAATTGGGACAGGATGGTCTGAACCTTGCAGGGAAGTATGGAGATGACTTTGCAAAGATAATCGACAACCTTGAACCTGCAGAAGCAAAAAAGGCAGTAAACCTTATAAACAGTTACGGAGATGAAGCACTTTATTCATTTAAGGAAGGAAAAGATGCGGATGAAGTAAAGAAGATTGTTGAGGGTGGATTAAGTGAGACTGCTTAGAAATTCCTATGTGTATAGCATACCAGAGTGGTAGTAAGACAATTGATTATGTTAAATTAAGTGATGAACTTGGAAATGAAATAACACTTGATGGATGCAAAATAATAAATATTAAAGATGCAACGACTGCTAATGCAGATTGGGCAGATATGGGGTATGATTTACCACCATATTTAATAGGAGATAGTGATATTGAAACTAAATTTATCAATATTCAAAAAAATATATGACAGTTTGTATTTGGATGATGGAAAAGAATTCAAATATATTGGATTTAAGGATACTAAAAAGAAAAAATTTTTTTAAAGAATTGCTCATAGCAATCAATCTTCTAAAGAATAAACTGAATGATGAATATATTATTGATGATAATATGGATTTTTTTAAGAAAATTATTATTTAACTTGAATTATGTATTCAAATAAACAAGTTGACTTTTTCTCTGCAATTTGATAGCATTACGGAGTACACTTTAGTTTGATAAAGTAGTAAAATGATAAACAAAAGAAAACATCTTTAATTTAGGAGGAAATTATGAGAAAATTAGTAGCATTAGCTTTATCATGTGCAATGGTATTTTCAATGACTGCATGTGGAAGCAAGGATAATGGAAGTAAAGATAATGGTAGCAAGAGTGATAGTGGAAAAACAACATTTACAGTAGGATTTGACGCTGAATATCCACCTTATGGATATATGGATGACAATGGTGAGTATACAGGATTTGACCTTGAACTTGCACAGGCTGTATGTGATATTGAAGGATGGGAACTTGTAAAGACTCCTATCGATTGGGACTCAAAGGACTTAGAGTTAAACAATGGAAACATTGATTGCATCTGGAATGGATTTACAATGAATGGAAGAGAAGATGATTATACATGGTCAGACCCATATGTAAATAATGAACAGGTTATGATTGTTGCTAAAGATTCAGGAATTAAGAAACTGGCCGACCTTAAAGATAAATATGTAGGTGTTCAGGCAGGAAGTGCAGCACTTGGTTTATTAAAAGAAGGTGGGGATCAGGAAGATTTAGCTAAGACATTTGCAGATTTACAGGAATATGCGGATTACAATACAGCATTTGCTGAATTACAGGCAGGAACAGTAGATGCAGTTGCAATGGATATAGGGGTTGCTAAATATCAGATTGAATCAAGAGACGACGGATATGAAATCCTTAATGAAAAATTGAATTCTGAACAGTATGCAATCGGATTTAAGAAAGGCAATACTGAACTTAGAGATAAGGTGAATGCAGATATTAAGAAGTTGTATGAAGACGGAACAGTAACAAAACTTGCTGAAAAATATGGAATTGATGATATGATTTGCTTAGGAGAATAATCTAAGATAATCTGGAGGAAATAATGACTTTACAAACAGGAATGATGTTGTTAGCAGCAAAAATGCCATTGGATATGATGATATCTAAGATGTCAGAAGGTATGGTAGAAACATTAAAAATATTTTTTCTAACCCTTCTGTTTTCATTACCGCTTGGTTTGGTTATTGCATTTGGCAGAATGGCAAAAAACAGAATAATAAGATATATAGTAACAGTGTACATAGCAATAATGAGAGGAACTCCATTAATGTTGCAGGTAATGGCAATTTATTTTGGACCTAATTATTTACTTCATATTCGTATACCAAGAAGTTACAGATTTATTGCCATAATAGTTGCATTTGCCTTAAATTATGCAGCTTATTTTGCAGAAATATATCGTTCAGGTATTGAATCGATGCCTGTTGGACAATATGAGGCATCAAGATTACTTGGATATAATAAGGCACAGACGTTCTTTAAAATAATTTTACCGCAGGTTATTAAAAGAATTCTTCCATCAATTACAAATGAAGTAATATGTCTTGTAAAGGATACTTCACTTGCATTCTCAATTGCTTATTTGGAAATGTTTACAGTAGCAAAGCAGATTGCATCATCTAATACAAGTTTTACACCATTTATTATTGCAGGTGTGTTCTATTTTATTTTTAATAGTGTAGTTGCATGGGTAATGAACTTTGCAGAAAAGAAATTAAATTATTACAAATAGGAGGGGAATATGAGCGTTTTAGAAATGAATAATATTCAGAAACACTTTGGTGATTTAGAAGTGTTAAAAGACATTTCCCTTTCAGTTAATAAAGGTGAAGTATTGTCTATCATTGGACCGTCAGGTTCAGGAAAGTCAACATTATTAAGATGTGCAGTTAATTTAGAAAAAATTGATGGTGGAAAAATAACATATAATAATGATGTGATGGCTGATACACATAATGGCAAAGTAATGTATGCAAAGAAAAATGAATTAAAGAAAATCAGAGATTCATTTGGGCTTGTATTTCAGAATTTCAATCTTTTTCCACATTATTCAGTATGGAAAAATGTTATTGATGCACCAATTCATGTACAAAAAAGAGATAGGGCAGAAGTTGAAAAGACTGCGATGGAATTGCTTGAAAAAATGGGTATAGCAGATAAGAAAGATTCTTATCCATGTCAGTTATCAGGTGGTCAGCAGCAAAGAGTTTCTATTGTAAGAGCACTTGCAATGAAACCGGATATTTTGTTTTTTGATGAACCAACATCAGCCCTTGATCCTGAGTTAACACAGGAAATTCTTAAAGTCATAAAAGAATTAGCAGATGAGCATATGACAATGGTTATAGTTACACATGAAATGTCATTTGCAAAGGAAGTTTCAAACAGAATTATATTTATGGAACATGGTGTTATAGTAGAAGATGGAACACCGAGTGAGGTATTTGCATCAGAAAATCAGAGAACAAAAGAGTTCCTTGGTAAATATAGAAATTTGTAAATTTAATAAATATAAAAGTTATAGCGTAGTGGTTTAGACCAAACCTAAAAAGTTAGACAAAAATCTAACGATTGTAGGTAGGTACAAACCATTACGCTATATTTTTGTTATACACAAGGCTTCGTCATGCATAACCACTTCGAATCCGCTTCACTACTTCTCAGTGATTATACATTTGCCAAATACTCTCAGTTTTTCTTGCAAGCAAAAAAAAGAGAGTACTTGGCTCATTGTGTATAACAATATATAGTTGACATACAATACTATACGTCATATAATATATATAACAAAATAATATGGAGGAAAGCCTATGATATTTAATACAGGAGCAGCTTTATTAGATGCAATAGTATTAGCCGTCGTATCTAAGGAAAAGGAAGGAACCTATGGATATAAGATAACTCAGGATGTTAGAAGTGTTCTTAGCGTATCTGAATCAACGTTATATCCGGTACTTAGACGGTTACAGAAGGAAGGATATTTTGAATTGTACGATAAAGCCATAGATGGAAGGAATAGAAGATATTATAAAATAACTGATACAGGAAGAAGCCAGCTTAATATGTATGTAACTGAATGGGGTAATTATTCTAAAAAGATAACGGATTTATTTGAAAATGAAAAATCAGGAGGTAATGAAAATGACTAGAAAAGTTTTTATGGAAACGTTAGAAAGAATGTTATCAGATGTTTCTTTTAATGATAGATATGATGCTTTAAGTTATTATAAAGAATATTTTGATGATGCAGGAATCACGGAAGATATGGTTGTACCTGAAAGTGTAGGAACACCTGAACAGATAGCGATGAGATTAAAGAAAAGCATTAATAGCGGAGAGAATATAACCAGTGAAAATATTAATATAGGTGGAACTTATAATAGAGATAATACAAGTGGTTCATACAATACAAAGCAAAATACCGGCAATAGCTATAATAATAGTCAAAATGCAGGACAGTATTCATATAATAATTCTCAAAATACAGCACAATATGAATATAATAATGCAGGACAATACAATAAGAAAAATGATGAAAGAGCAATTAAAATAATTGTTGCTATCATAATTGCGGCAGTTACATTTCCAATATGGAGTGGAATATTAGGAGTTATTATAGGAATTGTTTTTGGTCTTGGCGGAACCATAATTGGATTAGGCGTAGCGGGACTCTCGTTGATTGTGGTTGCAATTGTTTCAGGATATGGATTTGCAACATCAATACTTCTTATGGGAATTGGTTTAATTTTATTTGGTATAGCTGTTTTACTGGTAGTACCGGAAGTTCTGTTTTGCATAAGATTTTTGCCTTGGTTATTTAAACAAGTTGTAGAATTGGTTCACAAAATAACAGGCAGAAAGGAGTTTAATGTATGAAGAAATTTATAAAAATTACGGCAGTTGTTGGTGCTATTATTGTTGTACTAGGAATCGTGTGTATAGTGGCTGGAATCTCGAAAGGTGGAAGTAATATTGTTAAAGAAGAGATAGGGAAGACTTTTGGGAAGGCTAAGGTTAAGATAGAAAAGAACGATACTACAGGAATGACTAAATTAGAAAATAATAGTGATACAATTGATATGGTGTCAGTGAATAATTTAAAACTTGATTTATTGACAGCGTCATATGATGTTGAGGAATGGAACAAAGAACAGATAGGATTTTCTTATAATGCAGATATAATGGAAGTTTATTATATAAATGAAGGAGATTCCTTAAATGTTTTAATACAATATAAGAAAAAATGGAAAAAGGGCACACAAGATGTAACTGTATATTTACCAAGTGGAAAATCATATGGTAATTTTAATTTGAGTCTTTCAGCAGGAGAGGCGGATATTGAAAATATGTCAGCTGTATATACAACAATTAATTCCAGTGCAGGAAGTATATCAATCGACAATTTACAATCATCATCTGCTGACGTTGAAATAAATATGGGAGAAATTTCAATTGATAGAATAACAACTGATACATTAAATGCTGATATATCTATGGGAGATTTAGATATAGAAGGAGTGATAAATGGTGCGGGAAAGATTGTCTGCTCTATGGGAAATGCAGAAATGACATTGAATGATGGAACTAGTGCATATAATTATCAGTGGGATATAAATATGGCTGATTTGTATGTTGAAAATTGTATAGACAAATCTGATTTTTCAAGTGATGGAAATAAAGATAATGGTGCAGAAAAGATGATAAGTATAGAATGTGATATGGGAAGCGTTGAAATTGATTAACATTTTTCTACTATAATGTGATAAAATGCTATGGCAGGTGTGCAAATAAGTATACCTGCCATAATATTTTTACATAATAAGAATAGCATTTAAAAAATGGGAGAAATTTAAATGAAAAGTTTATTAAAGTATTTAAAGAATTATAAGAAAGAATCAGTGTTTGCTCCCCTCTTTAAGATGTTAGAAGCATCGTTTGAATTATTTGTGCCTTTAGTAGTGGCGAAAATAATAGATAATGGTATTGCTAAAGGGGATAATATTTATGTTCTGAAAATGGGAGGAGCTTTACTTTTACTTGCTATAATTGGACTTACATGCTCTTTAACGGCACAGTATTTCGCAGCAAAGGCAGCGGCAGGATTTGGAACAGAAGTAAGACATGCATTGTTTAAACACATTCAGACATTTTCCTATGATGAGATTGACAGATTAGGCTCATCTACACTTATTACAAGATTGACAAGTGATTTGAATCAGGTTCAGTCTCAGGTTAATATGTTTTTAAGATTGTTCCTAAGGTCTCCGTTTATTGTGTTTGGCGCAACAATTATGGCATTTACGGTAGATGTTAAGGCAGCACTTGTATTTGTTGTAGCGATTCCCATTCTTGCAGTAATTGTATTTGGAATTATGCTTGCAACAATCCCAATGTATAAAAAAGTTCAGAATGGTTTGGATAAAATTTTATCTGAAACAAGGGAAAATCTATCCGGAACAAGAGTAATCAGAGCATTTAATAAAGAACAGAATGAAATTGATAGTTACAATGAAAGTAATGATGCATTAAATAAATTTCAGATTTTTGTTGGAAAAATATCCGCAGTTATGAATCCACTCACATTCGTGGTAGTAAATTTTGCCATGATTGGAATTATTTATGTAGGGGGAATAAGAGTAGATGCCGGATATCTTACACAGGGAATGGTTGTAGCACTTATCAATTATATGTCACAGATTTTAATAGAATTGATAAAACTTGCAAATCTTATTATTAATCTGACGAAAGCGTTTGCCTGTGCAAATAGAATTGAAGATGTTATGAAAGTTGAATCTTCAATGAAATTTGGAAATGAAACAGAAGGAAAGAATAAAGAAATTGTAGTCGAATTTAAAGATGTTTCACTTATGTATGCAGGTTCTAGTGAAAATACGATAGAAGGACTTAATTTAAAGGTTCTAAAAGGACAGACTATAGGTATAATAGGTGGAACAGGCTCAGGTAAAACGTCTCTTATAAATATGATTCCAAGATTTTATGATGCAACTAATGGTGAAGTCTTAGTAAATGGAACAAGTGTTAAGGAATACACTGAAGAAGGTCTTAGAAATAAAATAGGAATTGTTCCACAAAAAGCAGTTTTATTTAAAGGAACAATTAGAAGTAATCTTTTATGGGGAAATGAGAGTGCAACAGAAAATGATTTGATGGAAGCGTTAAAGCAGGCACAAAGCTATGATTTTGTTATGCAGAAAGAAAATGGAATAGATTCTGTTGTAGAACAAAATGGACGAAATTTCTCAGGTGGACAGAGACAGAGACTTACAATTGCAAGGGCTTTAGTAAGAAAGCCGGAAATTCTTATATTAGATGACAGTTCATCAGCACTTGATTATACAACTGACGCTAATTTGAGAAAAGAGATAGCAAAGCTAAAAGATATGACAGTATTTATCGTATCTCAAAGAACAGCATCAATTATGGATGCAGATCAGATTGTTGTGCTTGATGATGGAAATGTTATGGGAATTGGAACCCATAAGGAATTATTAGAAAATTGTGAGGTATATAAGGAAATATATGAATCACAATTTAAAAAGCCGGAAAAGGAGGAAATGTAAGATGAAAGAAAAGACATTGACTCAAAAGCAGGCTTTGGAAAAAGTAATAAAGCATATAAAAAAATATTGGTATTTACTTGGCGGTTCACTATTTTTTGCACTAGTGTATGTTGCTCTTTCATTGTATGTACCAATTCAGTTAGGAAATGCTACAGACCTTATTTTAGGTAGGGGAAAGGTAGACTTTACAGAGATTGGACTTATAGCTGTTAAAATAGCCGCGTTTACTTTAATAGCTGCATTTGCACAGTGGATAATGAATAACTGTAATAATAAAATTACTTATAATGTAGTAAGAGATATTAGAGAAGAAACATTTGAACACTTACAGAAATTGCCACTTAAATATATTGATAGTCATTCTAATGGAGAAACAGTAAGTAAAATAATCACAGATGTAGACCAGTTAGCAGATGGCTTGCTTATGGGATTTTCTCAGTTATTTACAGGTATTGTTACAATTATATTGACGTTAGTATTTATGCTCACAATAAGTATTAAAATTACATTGGTTGTAGTTTTAGTAACACCTGTTTCTTTATTTGTAGCTAAATTTATTGCAACAAGAACTTATTCAATGTTTAAAAAACAGTCAGAAACAAGAGCTAAGCAGACGGCATTGATAGATGAAGTGATTGGAAATGGAAAAGTTGTAAAGGCTTTTGGAAGAGAAGATGAAGTTGTAGAACAGTTTGATGAAATTAATGAGGATTTAAGAAAATATTATTTAAAGGGTACATTTTTCTCATCAATTACAAATCCGTCAACAAGATTTGTTAACAGTCTTGTATATGCAGGAGTAGCAATTTCAGGTGGTATTATTGCAATAACAGGAGGAATTACAGTAGGTAATTTACAATGTATTTTAAGTTATGCAAATCAATATACTAAACCATTTAATGAAATTTCAGGCGTTGTTACGGAACTTCAAAATGCAATTGCCTGTGCAGGAAGAGTATTTGTCCTTCTTGAAGAAGAACCGGAAATCGAAAATAAAAATGCAATAGATATTGAAAATGCATCAGGAAGTGTTGAATTAGACCATGTTAATTTCTCATATACACCTGATAAGAAATTAATTGAAGATTTAAATTTATGTGTCGAACCGGGTAAAATGATTGCCATTGTAGGACCGACAGGATGTGGAAAGACAACTATAATTAATCTTTTAATGAGATTCTACGACGTTAACAGTGGAAAAATCACGATGGATAGCCATAATATAAAAGATATAACAAGAAAAAGTCTTAGAAAATCTTATGGAATGGTGCTACAGGAAACATGGCTTAAGAATGGTACGATAAGAGATAATATAGCAATGGGAAAAGAGGATGCAACATTAGAAGAAGTAATAGAAGCAGCCAAGTTATCCCATGCGCATAGCTTTATAAAGAGACTTCCAAATGGATATGATACTGTAATTGGTGATGATGGCGGAAATCTTTCACAGGGACAGAAACAGTTACTGTGTATAGCAAGAGTTATGCTTTGCCTTCCACCAATGCTTATTTTAGATGAAGCTACATCATCTATTGATACAAGAACGGAAATACGAATCCAGAAAGCATTTGCTAAGATGATGAAAGGAAGAACAACTTTTATTGTTGCGCATAGACTTTCAACTATCAAAGAAGCAGATACAATACTTGTCATGAATGATGGAAAGATTATAGAGCAGGGAAATCATAATCAGCTGCTTGCAAATAAAGGATTTTATTATGAACTTTACAACAATCAGTTTAGTTCAGTAAATTCTTAAACTTTTGCCATTGTTTATAGGCAAATGAAAAAAATATAAGGCTAATAATTATAGCACACAAAAATTGCGAGCCATAATTAAAAATTAAAGAGTGGGAAGTTGACGAACCACTAAAAATATGTATGAAAATATAACCTGTTGTCAGGCTTAAGGTTAGCCAGATGACAGGTTTTATTATGTTCGCAACAGGAGAAAAATTAACAGTAACTTCTTTAGAAATGTAGCGTAAATGAAGTGAAACAGTTATCAATTCGCTTAAGAGCATTCCCCAGAAATAAGCTTTTATTCCATAAAAAGGAACAAGTAGAAGTAAAAATAATAATCTAATAATTATGGCGGCCATATTATGAATAAACGCAGCAGTAGTTTTGCCAAGACCATGCAAAATAGAGCCAAAAGATATGGACATGTACATTAAAGGACATAACCATGAAAGTGTTTTAATATAAGAACCGGCACTTGCATGACCAAATATATCTTTCCCAATAAAATCTCCGAAAAAAGTAAAAAAGCCAATACAAAAAATACCTGTAACTAAAGAAAACCATATTGTGAAATTTGTTGTAATTTTTATTTTTTCTTTGTTCCCTGAAACATTTGCGTCAGCAATTGTAGGCATAATCATCATTGCAATAGAATTGCTAATAGCTGATGGAAATGTAATTACAGGCAAAGTTATTCCTGCAAGAATTCCATATAAGGTAATAGCTGAATTAGAACTTAGGCCGTATTTGACAAGCATAAACGGAATAAGTATTGCTTCGGCACTTTGAAAGAAAGTCAGTAAAATTTTATTAAGAGTAAGAATATAAGAGACGTTAAAAAGCATTTTCATTTTTGAAAAAATGTTTGAAAAATTATCTTTTGAAAAGAACGAAATCCCATAATTTGAAACAACAAGAATGCAGTAAACAGTTCCCGCAATTTCAGATAAAATAAGAGAGAAGACAGCAACTTTAGGTGTTAGGGCATACCCTTTAGATGTAAAAATAACATAAAAAATAAACAAGGAAGCCAATTTGAATACCTGTTCTAAAACCTGAGCTATTGATGGGATAAGAGGCTTTTTTAAACCAAGATAAAAACCTACGGTACAGGCATGGAGAACAGTCATAGGTATAGTGTAAGAAGCGTATTTTAAGAGTACGGCACAATTTGGTTCGCCTAAAAAAGAAGCCAAAACATTAGAAAAAAAATACATAATAAACGAGGCGATAACAGCAAGAAATTCAGACATGATAATACTTGCCGTAAATATTGAATAACTCTTTTTTAAATCTTTACTTTCAGCAACAAATCTTGATACAGCAGTTTGTATTCCACCGCATGAAAAAGAAATAAAGAAAGCAAGTACGGGAAAAATCATTTGAAAAAGGCCAAGCCCTTTAGCACCAATTAAGTTAGATAAGAATATTCTATATAAGAAACCAATAACTCTGCTTGCAATCCCGGAAAATGTAAGCATAATGGTTCCTAAAATAATAGTAGTCTGTTTTGACATAAAATTCTCCATTCTGCTTTTTACTATAAAGAAAAATAAAGCAGAAAATTTATTAGTTCATAATATGATGCAAAGTACTTAAAAATGATTAATGAGAGGGTGAAATTTTGATATATTTAGATAACGCTGCAACTACGGCAGTATGTAAAGAAGCAAAAGAAGCGATGGTTCCGCTTTTAGAAGATGAGTATGGAAATCCATCTGCAAATTATCCTTTTGGAGATAGGGCAGGAAGTATCGTCGAAAGAGCAAGAATAAGGATGGCAGGAATGATTAATGCAAATCCTGAAAATATCATATTTACATCAGGAGGAACTGAATCAGATAATAGTGCTGTGCTTAAAATAAAGGATATTGAAAATTCGCATATTATTACAACAAAAATTGAACATCATGCAATATTAAATACCTGTGAATACGCTAGAAAAAAAGGTGCAGAAGTAACTTACCTAAATGTAAATCCGGATGGAGAAATAAATATTGATGAATTAGAAAAATCTATAAAGGAAAATACAAGGCTTATATCGGTCATGTTTGCAAATAATGAAATAGGAACAATAGAACCGATAGCAAAGATAGGGCGTTTAGCAAGAGCATATGGAATAACTTTTCATACAGATGCCGTACAGGCATTTGGGCATGTTCCGATAAATGTTGCAAGGATGAATATTGACATGATGAGCGTAAGTGCACACAAATTTAACGGACCTAAAGGTGTTGGGTTTCTCTATGTAAGAAATATAGATGATTTTGAACCACTTATATGGGGTGGTGGACAGGAAAATGGAAAGCGTTCAGGAACTGAAAATGTAGCAGGAATTGCTGGAATGGAGCAGGCAGCAATTCAGTCGATTAAGAACATGAGTTATAGAATGCAAAAAGAACAGTATTTGCGTAATTATCTCATAAATCGTGTTATGAATGAAATTGATGATGTAAAACTTAACGGACATAAATTTAAAAGGCTTCCCGGAAACGCAAATTTTAGTTTTAAAAATATAAACGCTGCTAAATTGGTTGAAGATATGGGAAATGAAGGCATTTGTATTTCAGCAGGCTCGGCCTGTGCGGCGGCAGGAGGAAAACCGTCGCAGGTTATTATGGCTATAAATGTTCAGAAAGAGTATGCTTATGGAACAGTAAGAATAACTATATCACATGAAAATACAAGAGATGAAATTGACAGGACAGTAGAAATAATGAAAAAGTTAATAAAACTGCAAAGAGAACAGTAGAAAACTAATGAATTATATAAAAGTAAAAGCATCCGCATAAACATCATTGTTATAAAATAAGTTTGTGGGGATGTTTTTATATGTATTCAATAATCTTTGAATTTCAACAGTAAAATTATGAAATAAAACAGTAAAACTATGAAATAAAACAGTAAAACTATATCATAAAATATCAAATAAATATAATGAAACAGAGAAAAATGTAATAACTTTGTTACCTAAATATTACATAAGTCCGAAATTTATTAAATAAAGATTAACTTTGTCAAAATCTGTTGTTTTTTGTTGTTTATATGATAGAATGGCTATGGCTATTACGAAAATTATTGGCCTTAAATAACATTACTTAAAGAAAAGGCAGATTACAATAATGCTGGTTAGTAAGAGGAAAGATAATATGAAAATGATGAATAATAAGAAAAACAATAGGACAAGTATAGTTTTAGGCACGATAATGATTGCTATCATAGCAGCTATTATTATTTGTGTAGAAGGAGCAGGATTTGGGCTTGAATCTAAAATGATTAAATCATTAGCAGATAATATACATGAAAATGTACCTGAGGCACAAACTTACAAAAGTAAGTATAGAAAAGCAAACAGACATGATAGTGAAAATGAAACTACAAGAACAAAAAGAGAATATGGAAAATATTTGTTTGTAGGAGATTCCAGATATAAGGGAATGGAAAAAGCAAATGCGACAGATGAAGATGTGTTTATTTGTGAAGTTGGTGAAGGATACGACTATTTGATAAACCAGATGAATAATATAAAGTATGAGATTGATGATAATACAGCATTAATTATAGGATTAGGAGTTAATGACTTAGTAAACATCGACAAATACGTAGATAAAATAAATGAAATGTCACAGACATTTGATTGTCAGATTTATTATATGCTTGTAAATCCTGTAGATGAAGAACAGGAGACATATAGTGGTTATCACATTAAGAATGATGACATAGATTATTTTAATCAGGAAATCATAGACAGATTAGATGAAAATGTCATTGTAATAGACACAAACAGTTATTTGAATGCCATCGGATTTGAAACTCAGGATGGACTTCATTATACAGAAGAAACTTACGAAAATATTTATAATTATATAAAGTCACAGTTATAAAATAATTGTGTATGACACAGGCGGAGGAAGAGATGTTATTTTGCAGTAATCAGTTTATATTTTATTTTTTACCGATAGTGATATTGATATATTTTTTAGTACCAATGAAGTTTAAAAATATATGTTTATTTATCGCAAGCTTAATATTTTATGCAGTCGGTGAAATGAAATATGTTCCATTAATTTTATTATCGCTGACAGTAAATTATTTTGCAGCTATTTTTATCAGAAAATTTCAATATGATAATCAGATACTTGAACATAATGGAGAAGAAAAAAATAATTATGACAAAATAACATTAATCGTAGCTTTAGTATATAACTTCCTGTTTTTATTTGTGTTTAAATATTTTACTTTTTTTACGGGAATAGAAACAAGTCTTACATTACCACTTGGAATTAGTTTTTACACATTCCAGATAGCATCTTATGTTATTGATGTTTATACAAAGAAAACAAAAGCAGAAAAGAACTATATTAACTTAGGAGTTTATCTTTGTATGTTTCCGCAACTTATCGCAGGACCGATTGTTGTATATAAGGACATTGCTAAACAGATAAGAAAAAGAAAAGTATCATTACTTTTATTGCAGGATGGAATAAGAATTTTTATTATGGGTCTTGCATCAAAAATGCTTTTGGCAAATATAATGGGAATGTGCTGGGAGTCAATCAAGACTTACGGAATTGCAAGCATATCAACTCCAATGGCATGGATTGCGATGTTTGCATATACATTCCAGATTTACTTTGATTTTTATGGATATTCACTTATGGCAATAGGTCTTGGAAAAATGTTGGGATTTAAAATTCCAAGAAACTTTAACAATCCATATATATCAACATCCGTTACTGAATTTTGGAGAAGATGGCATATTACTCTTGGAAGTTGGTTTAGAGATTATGTTTATATTCCGCTTGGTGGTAATAGAAAAGGATTTGCAAGAACAATATTTAATATGTTTGTGGTATGGGGACTTACGGGATTGTGGCATGGAGCAAGCTGGAATTTCGTATGTTGGGGATTGTTGTTCTTTGTATTATTGACAATAGAAAAGCTTGGATTAAAAAATATATTAGATAAATATCCTGCACTTGGACATTTATATATAATATTTATAATTCCGATGAGCTGGATGGTATTTGCACTTGATAAAATGGGAGACATAAAATTATATTTTGCAAAATTATTCCCAATGATTTCACATGTAAGCACAGAATTTGTAAATAAATTAGATTATGTTGATGCAATAAAACATTACGGAATATTCTTTGTATTTGCAGTTATCTTTAGTTTAAGTATTCCAATGAAGATATTTGAAAAATACAGAAGAACAAGAGTCGCGTCAGTAATTTTAATTATAATATTCTGGGTATGTGTGTATAGAATGAGTACAGCGGCGAGCAATCCGTTTTTGTACTTTAGATTTTAAAAATGATAATAACCTCTTAGTGGATTAAGGTTTAAGTTAATATTTATATTTTAACAGGAGAAAACAGATGGATAAAAAGGCTATATTTGATAAATATGGATTCTTGATTGTGATGGTTGTATCTGTTGTGATTTTTGGAATATTTCTGGGAACAAAAGACATAATAAAATACAACGAAACTAAAAAGATAGTGGAACAGGAAAGTAAAGAGAATAAAGGGAAAAAAGTAATCCAAAGTGATACCGGAGAAATCCAGATAGTTACGGATGAATCGGGAGAAACTCAGACAGAAACCGTTACAGAGGAAAAAGCACATCGTGATTTTGTAACTGTAGACGAATCTTATCTGGATGGGGCATTATTTATAGGTGATTCACGAACACAGACAATATCGTTATATGCAAATTGGGACAAAACAGTATTTTATGCAGAACAGGGTGTGTCCGTATGGAAGATTTTAGATGAAAAAATCGTTAAATCAGGAAAGAAAAAAATAACTGTAAAAAAAGCCCTTGAAAAAAATAAATTTGAAAAAATTTATATAATGCTTGGAATAAATGAAATTGGAACAGGAACAGCAGATACATTTGCTGAGCAATATGGTAAAGTAATAAATACTATTAGAGAAAAACAGCCTGATGCAATAATATTTATTCAAAGTATTATGCATGTGACAAAAAAGAAAGACAAAGAAGAAACTTATATAAAAAATAAGGAAATAGATAAAAGAAATAAGAAACTTAAGGAACTTACAAATGGATACGATATAATATGGCTTGATGAAAACGAAGTGTTTGATAAAAAAGATACAGGCGCTCTTGACCCTAAGTACACAAGTGATGGGGTTCATCTTATGCCTTCATGTGTGCCAAGATGGAAACAGTTTTTCCTTGAACATGGAATAGTAAAATAGGATAAATTAATCTTTATAATAAAAATGAAAAAACTACAAAACTTCAGATTGTTAAATGAAGTTTTGTAGTTTTTTTAGTTATTCATTAATATTTTTAAAATTAAAATGTTCTATCAGTTGCGTGGCTTTATCAAAACCATATCCTATATTACCGGCAATATGGGCATCGGAGCCTACAGCCACAAGTTTTCCGCCAAGATCTTTATAAAATGAAAGTATATCAAAGTGGGGATTTGCAAAATCCATTCCTTTTGCAAGTGCACCGGTATTAATTTCCAAAGCAATATCTTTATGAATTATTTCTTTAAATATCTGTTCTACAATGTTAAAATAATCGCTACAATTATAGTTTTTATCTTTATTTGGCGCATATCTGACTATGTAGTCTAAATGGCCTAATGTATTGAATGAATTAAACAATTTTAATGCATCAAGTAAAGTTGAAAAATAAGTCCTGAAAGCTTCAGCTTCATTGCGATTTTCCCAAAATTCAGAATAATATGGGTCCATGTTGTCTACAATATGACAGGAGCCAATGACATATTCAAATGGATATGATTGCAAAAAATCAGCATTTTTTTTGTAGTTGTCGCATGTAATGCCAAGTTCAACTCCAATATGAAGATTGATTTTTGAAGAATATTTATTTTTTAATATGTTTAATTCATTAAAATATGAATCGGTATCTATATCAAATGATTCACCCGGAACAGGCCAGAACCAGTCCTGATGATCAGTGATGCAAATATCTTTCATATTTAAACTTATGGCTTTGCTAATTATATTTTCCAAATCTTCATCTGAATCAGTAGAAAATTTAGAATGTACATGAAAATCAGATAACATAACGTATATTCTCCTTATGTAATATGTATTGCAACTTGTTAATGTTTCAGATTCAGGTATAAATATATATTCCAAACACGTTGTTTTTCTTATTTTTCTGTGCCGTTTATAATAAATAAAAAAGTAAAACTCGCCTAAAGACTCAAACATTACTTTTTTATTTACACTATGCTCGCAAAATTGCGAAAAACTTCCTATCGTTTGTTATATATATTTATACTGAATCTGAAATAATTACAAATTAGCAAAGAAAAAATTTATGAGTAGAATATAACAAATTTTGCTGAAAATTACTATATTAATGAGAAGATAAAAGTAAAAACGTTTTATTTGTCAAAAAATTAACAAAATATGAGAAAAATGCAAAAAACTTCTTGATATTTGGAAAGTATTTATGTAGAATAATCAATAGGTTAATATTAATTAACAAAATATATCTTATTTAATAGGAGGACAATTAAATGTCAGTTAAAGTTGCAATTAACGGTTTTGGACGTATCGGACGTCTTGCATTCAGACAGATGTTTGGAGCAGAAGGTTATGAAGTAGTAGCTATCAATGACTTAACAAGTCCTAAGATGTTAGCTCATTTATTAAAGTATGATTCATCACAGGGTAAATATGACAAGGCTGAAACAGTTTCAGCTACAGATGATTCAATCATCGTTGATGGAAAAGAAATCAAGATTTACGCAGAAGCTGATGCTTCAAAGTGTCCTTGGGGCGAATTAAAAGTAGACGTAGTATTAGAATGTACAGGTTTCTATACATCTAAGGCTAAAGCACAGGCTCATATCGATGCTGGTGCTCGTAAGGTTGTTATTTCAGCTCCAGCTGGAAACGATCTTCCAACAATCGTTTACAATACAAACCACGAAACATTAAAGGCAGATGATACAATCATTTCAGCTGCTTCATGTACAACAAACTGCTTAGCACCTATGGCTGATGCACTTAACAAGTACGCTCCAATCCAGAGTGGTATCATGTTAACAATTCATGCTTACACAGGTGACCAGATGACTCTTGACGGACCACAGAGAAAAGGTGATTTAAGAAGATCAAGAGCTGCAGCAGTTAATATCGTACCTAACTCAACAGGTGCTGCTAAAGCTATCGGATTAGTTATTCCAGAATTAAACGGAAAATTAATCGGTTCTGCACAGAGAGTTCCAGTTCCAACAGGTTCTACAACAGTTCTTACAGCTGTAGTTAAAGGAAAAGATATCACAGTTGAAGGTATCAATGCAGCTATGAAGGCAGCTTCAAACGAATCTTACGGATATAATGAAGACGAAATCGTATCAAGCGATATCGTTGGAATGAGATATGGTTCATTATTTGATGCTACACAGACAATGGTATCAAAGGTTGATGATGATACTTATGAAGTACAGGTTGTTTCATGGTATGACAATGAAAACTCATACACAAGCCAGATGGTTAGAACAATCAAATACTTCTCAGAATTAGCATAATTAATAAGAAATCTTTAAATAAGATCCATAAGGGTCCGGTCTTAATTGGACCGGACCCTTTTATATTGCGCTGAATAAAATGAACGCCACATCTATATGGATGTACATTTCATGGGCGCATATAATCTTGGAATAAAGTTTATACTGATTCCGGGATTTATGAGACTACGCGTATGACGCGCTTAAATGAAAGGAGCACATATAATGCTTAATAAGAAATCAGTAGATGATATCAATGTAAAAGGACAGAGAGTGTTAGTTCGTTGTGACTTCAACGTACCATTACAGGATGGAAAAATCACAGACGAAAACCGTTTAGTAGCAGCTTTGCCAACAATAAAGAAATTAATAGCTGATGGTGGAAAGGTAATCCTTTGCTCACATCTTGGAAAGCCAAAGGGAGAACCAAAGCCGGAATTATCATTAGCACCAGTTGCAGTAAGACTTTCAGAATTATTAGGACAGGAAGTTAAATTCGCAGCAGATCCTGAAGTAGTAGGACCAAATGCTAAGGCTGCAGTTGAAGCAATGAAAGACGGAGATGTTATTCTTCTTGAAAACACACGTTATCGTGCAGAAGAAACAAAGAATGGAGAAGAATTCAGCAAGGAATTAGCTTCACTTTGTGATGTATTTGTAAATGATGCGTTCGGAACAGCTCACAGAGCACATTGTTCAAACGTTGGTGTAACAAAATTTGTTGACACAGCAGTTGTAGGATACTTAATGCAGAAGGAAATCGATTTCCTTGGAAACGCAGTTAACAATCCGGAAAGACCATTCGTAGCTATCCTTGGTGGAGCAAAAGTTTCATCAAAGATTTCAGTTATTGAAAACCTTCTTGAAAAGGTTGATACATTAATCATCGGTGGTGGTATGGCATACACATTCATGGCTGGTCTTGGTGAAGAAGTAGGTAAATCACTTCTTGAAGAAGATTACAAAGAATATGCTGTAAACATGATGAAGAAAGCTGAAGAAAAGGGTGTTAAGTTATTAATCCCTATCGATACAGTAGTTGGAGATAACTTCTCAAATGACTGCAACTTCAAGGTTGTAGGACGTGGAGAAATCCCAGCTGATATGGAAGGTTTAGATATCGGACCAAAGACAGCAGAATTATTTGCTAATGCTATTAAAGGAGCTAAGACAGTTGTATGGAACGGACCAATGGGATGTTTCGAAATGCCTAACTTTGCTAATGGTACAATTGCAATTGCTAAAGCTATGGCAGATCTTAAAGATGCTACAACAATCATCGGTGGTGGTGATTCAGCAGCGGCAGCTAACCAGTTAGGATTTGGTGATAAGATGTCACATATTTCAACAGGTGGTGGAGCTTCTCTTGAATTCCTCGAAGGTAAGGAATTACCAGGTGTTGCAGCAGCAAACGATAAGTAGGATATACAATATTATATAAGGCATCATCAGCAGTTAAAGGCTTAATATGCTTTTAACTGATATGTCTTAAATATAGAGGAGATTATATAATTATGAGAAAGAAAATTATCGCAGGTAACTGGAAAATGAACAAAACTCCTAGTGAGGCAGTTGCTTTAATCAATGAATTAAAACCTTTAGTAGCTAATGAAGATGTAGATGTAGTATTTTGTGTACCAGCTATTTCAATAGTACCGGCTATGGAAGCAGCAAAGGGTTCAAACATCAACATCGGTGCTGAAAATATGTATTTTGAAGAAAGTGGTGCATATACAGGAGAAATAGCTCCTAACATGTTAACAGATGTTGGAGTTAAGTATGTTATCATCGGACATTCAGAAAGAAGAGAATATTTCGCAGAAACAGATGCAACAGTAAATAAGAAAGTATTAAAAGCTTTTGAACATGGTATTACACCTATTATTTGTTGTGGTGAAACTCTTGAACAGAGAGAACAGGGTGTTGCAGTTGATTTCATCCGTCAGCAGATTAAGATTGCATTCTTAAATGTAACAGCAGACCAGGCTAAGGAAGCAGTTATCGCTTACGAACCAATCTGGGCTATTGGAACAGGTAAGACAGCTACATCTGATCAGGCAGAAGAAATTTGTGCAGCAATCAGAGAATGTATCGCAGAAGTATATGATGATGCAACAGCAGCAGCTATCAGAATTCAGTATGGTGGTTCAATGAACGCTGGAAATGCAGCAGAATTACTTGCTAAACCTGACATAGATGGTGGTTTAGTTGGTGGTGCAAGCCTTAAAGCAGAATTTGGAAAGATTGTCAACTATAATAAATAAGATTTTAAATAAGGGTTGTTGCAACAAAATTGCATCAGCCCTTTATTGAAGAACAGATTGAGTATTTAATAACAATTAACTATTATCAGATATTAAATTTAAGGAGTAAGTTTTAAAATTAAAATTCTTTTGTTTAATATCAAACAAAAAATTCGTTAGGAATATGAATATGAAGAAAAGAAATAAAATAATTATAAGATTAGTGTCTACATTGGCAGTTATGCTATGTGTAACAGGAGTAACCCATATACAGGCAAAGAATGTATATGCTAAGAAAACAATAACAATGACAACAAAGTCAATTCCTTCAGAAATAAAAAAGTATTCTAATTATAACAAATATACGAAGTATACAGTAGCTTTTAATTATTATATGAAGCAATTAGAAAAAGCAGGCGGTGGTAAATTTATTATAAAAAAAGGCACATACGAAATGTCTAATTCTGTATATATTCCATCAAATGTTCAGGTTGTGTTGAAGAATGGAGTTGTATTAAAAAATATATATCAAACTGGTGGAGCAGGATATCCACCATCAAATAATGTATTTTCATTATGCCCACCATCAAAAAGCAAGATAAAAGGGTCATGTAAAAAAGTAAGTGGTGCAAAGAACATTTCAATAACAGGTAAAGGGAATGCTACAATTGACAATAATTTTGTTGAAGGTGGAGGAACAATTGTAATATCCCACAATAAAAATGTAAAAGTTTCAGGAATAACATTTAAAAATCAGAATGGAGGACATTTCCTTGAAATAACAGGTGTAGAGAATGTTGTTATTGAAAATTGTACATTTAAAGGTTCTAAAGCAAGTACAAGGGCTAAAAATTATATGAAAGAGGCTATTAATCTTGATACTCCGGACCCTGAAACACATGGCCTTAATGCAGTGTGGGTTGCACAGGATAGAACAGATAATAAAAATATAACAATAACAAACAATGTATTTGATGGAGTTACACGTGGTGTTGGTACACATAAGTATTCACAGAAGAATGGTGAAAATGTTTATCACGAAAATGTAGTAATAACTAATAATACATTTAAAAATATTTTTGACAATGGTGTATTTATACTTAACTGGAAGAATGCAACCATTGAAAATAATACTTTTAACAAAATTGGATTAAAGAGTAAGAAAGCTTATAGTAGTGGAGCACATGCTATTTCAGGTGGCGGAATAGAAGGCATACATGTAAAAAATAATACATTCTCTAATGTTAAGAGAAATCCAATATATTTTTGTGTGCAGCAGAATGTAGGCTCTGCAAGCAGCTACTCAAAAGTAAAGACTAATATTACAAAAGAACAGACTGAGGAAATGTTAACCAACACAGTTAGTAACTGTGGTTATGATATGAATGTTATTTTCAAAGGATACGATATTTTGTATTTCAGAGGAAATAGCGAAAGAACCCGTGAGAATGCAGTGGCAATTAATTTGAAGAAGCAGGAAATTTCATGGGGAATAGAAAAATAAAGTTTAATTTAAGGAGAGAAAAATGAGCAAAAAACCAACAGTTTTAATGATTTTAGACGGATATGGATTAAATGAAAATGCAAAAGCAAATGCTGTTGCAGAAGCTAAAAAGCCTGTAATGGACAAGCTTATGGCAGAATATCCTTTTGTAAAAGGTTATGCAAGTGGAATGGCAGTAGGCCTTCCTGACGGACAGATGGGAAATTCTGAAGTAGGTCATTTAAATATGGGTGCAGGAAGAATTGTATACCAGGAATTAACAAGAATCACAAAAGAAATTCAGGATGGAGATTTCTTTAAGAATGAAGAGTTAGTTAAGGCAATGGAAAATTGCAAGAAAAACAACAGTGCATTACACATCTTTGGATTATTATCAGACGGTGGTGTACACAGCCATAATACACATATTTATGGAACAATTGAAATGGCTAAGAAATTTGGTCTTGAAAAGGTATATGTACATGCATTCTTAGATGGTAGAGATACACCTCCTGCATCAGGAAAAGATTATGTTCAGGAATTAGTAGATAAGATGGCTGAAATTGGTGTTGGAAAGATTGCTTCAATTTCAGGACGTTACTATGCAATGGATAGAGATAATAACTGGGATAGAGTTGTTAAGGCATATGATGCTATTACAAAGGGAGAAGGAAATAAAGCTACAGACCCTGTACAGGCAGTTGCAGATTCATACGCAGTAGATAAGACAGATGAATTTGTTATTCCTACAGTAATTATGGAAAATGATGCTCCTGTAGCAACAGTAAATGACAAAGATTCTGTTATTTTCTGTAACTTCAGACCAGACAGAGCACGTCAGATTACAAGAGCATTCTGTGCAGATGATTTTGATGGATTTGATAGAGGAAAAAGATTAGATTTAGTATTTGTATGCTTTACAGAATATGATGTTACAATTCCTAACAAATTAATCGCATTTAAGAAAGTTGAAATTAGAAATACATTTGGTGAATATTTAGCTGCACATAACATGACTCAGGCTAGAATTGCTGAAACAGAAAAATATGCTCATGTTACATTCTTCTTTAATGGTGGTGTAGAAGAACCAAATAAGGGAGAAGATAGAATTTTAGTAAATTCACCTAAAGAAGTAGCAACATATGACCTTAAGCCTGAAATGAGTGCTTATGAAGTATGTGATAAGCTTGTAGACGCAATTAAAGGACAGAAATATGATGTTATTATCATTAACTTTGCAAATCCTGACATGGTAGGACATACAGGTGTTGAATCAGCAGCTATCAAGGCTATTGAAGCAGTAGATGAATGTGTAGGCAGAGCAGTAGAAGCTATTAAGGAAGTTGATGGACAGATGTTTATCTGTGCTGACCACGGAAATGCTGAGCAGTTAGTTGACTATGAAACAGGCGAACCATTTACAGCTCACACAACAAATCCTGTACCTTTTATCTTAGTAAATGCTGATCCTAAGTATAAATTAAGAGAAGGTGGATGCTTAGCAGACATCGTTCCTACATTAATCGAATTAATGGGAATGGAACAGCCAAAAGAAATGACAGGAAAATCATTACTTGTAAAATAATAAATAGAGAGGTCAATGTAGAACTCTTTGACTTAATTGAATAAAAATAAGTAACAGGGAAACACTAGTAAAATAGTGTTTCCCTGTTTTTATATAAAGAATGTATATAACAGTGTTTTTGTATAAAGAATGTATATAAATTTGTTTTATATAAAAGACATATATAATGTTATCTAAATAGTAAGAGCTTCGTGAAAATAGTAAGGCATAGTAGATTGAAAAATCTTTATATATTAACGGAACATTAAATAATATAGGAGAAATGGGGTGCTAAAAATGCATCTAATAGAGAATATGGAACAATATTTAAAGATTGTAAATGTAAAAGCAAGAGAAATTTTAGATTCACGTGGAAATCCTACAGTTGAAGCAGAAGTTACGGTTAGAGGGGAAAATCCAAAAACTGATTTGATTACAGGAAGAGCAACCGTACCGTCCGGTGCATCAACAGGAAAATTTGAAGCAGCGGAGATTAGAGATGGTGAAGATAGATATTTAGGAGCCGGTGTAAAAAAAGCTGTAACAAACGTAAATACAATAATAAATGAAATGCTTATAGGACAAAATGCACTTAATCAAAGAAGAATTGACAGAATGATGTTAAGTGAAGACGGAACAGATAATAAATCAAAATTAGGTGCAAATGCAATATTGGCTGTTTCGATGGCTAATTTAAATGCATGTGCAAAAGCATTAAATATTTTTACTTACAAATTTACAGGAGGCATAAGTGCGTGTAAAATGCCTATGCCCATGATGAATATTTTAAACGGAGGTGCTCATTCATCTAATAATATAGACGTGCAGGAATTTATGATTTTACCTGTTGGAGCGACAACATTTAAAGAAGGATTGAGATGGTGTGCAGAAGTTTACCATGCACTGAAAAAATTATTAAAAGATAAAAATTTATCTGTTGCAGTTGGTGATGAAGGTGGATTTGCACCGGATTTAAATAACGAAATGGAAGTACTTGATTTAATTATTGAAGCAGTTAAAAAGGCAGGATATATTCCTGAAAAAGACTTTAAAATATCTTTGGATGTAGCAGCTTCAGAATGGAAAGCAGAAGTTACAGGAAAATACAGATTGCCTAAAAAAGGAATCGAATTGACAACAGATGAATTAATAGATATGTGGAGTGATATTGTTGACAGATATCCGATATTTTCAATAGAAGACCCATTAGATGAAGAAGATTGGGATGGATGGAAAAAGATTACTGAGAAATTAGGTAGAAAAATCCGCTTAGTCGGTGATGATTTATTTGTTACAAATGTAGAGAGATTAAAAAAGGGAATAAAAGAGAAATGTGCAAATGCAATATTGATAAAACCAAATCAGATAGGAAGTGTAACAGAAACGATTAAAGCTGTGCAAATGGCACAAAGTCATGGATATATAGCTATCATGTCACATCGTTCAGGAGAAACAGAAGATACAACTATTGCAGATTTGGCGGTAGGGCTTAATACAGGTTTTATAAAAACAGGGGCACCATGTAGAAGTGAAAGAACAGCAAAATATAACCAATTATTGAGAATCGAAGAAAAATTATAAATAAAAGTAGAAATAAAGTTGACAAACGATGAGAAAGACAATACCTACTAAATGAATAGAAAATAATAGGAAATAAACAAAAGATAAAATAAAAAGGAGGAAACAACTACTGCAGTCAGTGTGGCAGTAAACAAACAGAATGAAATAAAAATACAGAGAGTAATGTAGTGACGAATGAAAAAAGTGCTTCTGTAAGTACAGGTACAGCAAAATCAAAAAGTAAAAGTATAAATTCAAGTAAAAGTAAAAAAGCAAGTGACGACTCAAAAAATAAAAAGACTGATAAAAAGAAGAAAAATGCAGATAGCAAACAAAATGAAACAGAAGATGTAACTATTCAGGAAACAACGATAGAGACTACCAAGTCTGATGAAACAGAATCCATAGAAGAACAACAAAATACAGAGATAGTACAAAGCAAAAGTGAAAATATAGAAATAGAAACTGAAATCAGTAATTTACAGGAATTAGTGAATGAAGGCAATCAGCAATAGGAAGAAATTTAGATGATAAAATTAGAAAAGATTGGAATAATTACTTGATAATAGCATACAAATATGATAATATTTATGTATTCGCGTTTGAATAGGTATAGAAGGAAACGAAATGAATGAAGTTCATTTTCAATAAATGTTTCCGACGACTAGCCGCTGACCCAAGGGAGGGGGCAATACATACTAATAGGAGGTTCGAAATGATTACATTATTAAGAGTATTATCAGTGATATACATTATCATCTGTGTAGTTATAACAGTAGTAATACTACTTCAGGAAGGAAAGCAGGCTGGACTTACAGGAGCAATCAGTGGTGCAGCAGAATCATACTGGGGAAAGAATAAAGGACGTTCAATGGAAGGAAAGTTAGAAAAGATTACAAAGGTTATGATTGTTTTATTCTTTGTACTTTCAATTGTTCTTAATATGAAGTTCTTAAATTTTTAGGATAATTATGATTTTTAAAGTGTTCCTTTTAGGAACACTTTCTTTTTATTATAAAAAGAAAAAATGGCTAAAATAATTATAGAAATAAATTTGAAATGAGATTTAATTAAAAAAATAAAAAGCATAAACAGAAAGTATTTTACAAATTTATAATAATAGAGTAAGGAGGAATCATGGAATTAATTAATGAAAGAAAGAAAATTATATTAGATTTAATGAATGATAAAAACTATGTTCCTATGAAAATAAAAGAATTAGCAATAATATTAAATGTAAAAAAGGAAGATAGAGGATTATTAGAAATAGTTTTAAATGAATTAATAAATGAAGGAAAGATATCTGTTTCAAAAAGAGGAAAGTATTCGATAGCAAAAGAAACATTAGTTACAGGTATATTTACTGCACATGAAAAAGGATATGGATTTGTTACTGTAGAAGGTGAAGAAGAAGATTATTTTATTCCGGCTGCAAATGTTAATAACGCTTTTCATCACGATACAGTTTTAGTTGCAGTATTACCTGAAGATAAAACTAAGAACAATGGAACAAGAAAAAGACGAAAAGAAGGTAAAATAATTAAAATAATATCTCATGAAATAACAGAAGTTGTGGGATTATTTGAAAAAAGCAAAAGCTTTGGATATGTACTACCGGATAATCAAAAAATTGTAAAGGATATATATATTCCACTTAAGGCATCTATGGGGGCTGTTAACGGACATAAAGTAGTTGCCAAGATTACTGATTATGGAAAGGAAGGAAGAAAGCCGGAAGGAAAAATAGTTGAAATTATAGGTCATGTAAATGACCCGGGAGTAGATATTTTATCTATCGTTAAAGCTTATGATATACCTACAGAGTTTCCGGAAGATGTAATGGAACAGATAGAGAACATACCTGATTATGTAAGAGAAGAAGATAAAGTTGGAAGAAAAGATATTAGAAACTGGCAGACTGTAACAATAGATGGAGAAGATGCTAAAGATTTAGATGATGCTATCACAATCTCTAAGAAAAATGGAGTTTATACTTTAGGAGTTCATATTGCGGACGTAAGTAATTATGTTACGGAAAATTCTCTATTAGATAAAGAAGCTAGAAAAAGGGCCACAAGTGTTTATTTAGTAGACAGGGTAATACCAATGCTTCCACATAAATTGTCTAATGGTATTTGCTCATTAAATCAGGGAGAAGACAGACTTGCACTTAGCTGTATTATGGAAATTGATGAAAATGGAAATATTATAAGTCATGAAATAGTGGAAACATTAATTAATGTAGACAGAAGAATGTCTTATACACAGGTAAGGGATGTACTTATAGGTGAAAAAGAGGCATGCGAAAAACATAAAGATTTCATTTCGATGTTTAAGTTAATGAAAGAATTGTCTGATATTTTGCGAAAGAAAAGATATGGAAGAGGAGCAATTAATTTTGAATTCCCTGAATGTAAAATTAAATTAGACGATAAAGGAAGAGTTATTTCCATTGAACCCTATGAGAGAAATTCAGCAACTAAAATTATAGAAGATTTTATGCTTATAGCAAATGAAACGGTTGCAGAAGAGTATTATTGGCAGGAACTCCCATTTGTATATAGAAATCATGATAAGCCGGATGTCGAGAAAATGACACAACTTGCTACATTTATAAATAACTTTGGATATCATATAAAGATGATGGGAGATGAAATTCATCCAAAAGAACTTCAGAAGTTATTAGAAAGTGTGGAAGGAACAAGTGAAGAAGCTTTGATAAGCAGAATTACTTTGCGTTCAATGAAGAGAGCAGAATATACTCCGGAATGTAAAGGACATTTTGGATTATCAGCAAAATATTACTGCCATTTTACATCTCCAATACGAAGATATCCTGATTTGCAGATACACAGAATTATTAAAGAAAATATTCATGGCAAGTTAAATGAAAAATATATAAGACATTACAATACAATTTTGCCTGATATAACTAAGAATTGTAGTATAAACGAAAGACGTGCTGATGATGCAGAAAGGGATACTGAGAAATTAAAGAAAGTTGAATATATGAGAAGTTATATCGGAGAAGAATTTGAAGGTGTAATTTCAAGTGTTACCGGCTGGGGAATGTATGTTGAGTTGCCTAATACAATAGAAGGAATGGTTCACGTAAGCAATATGGAGGATGACCATTATATATATGATGAACCAACATATTCTCTTGTAGGTGAACATACAAAAAAGACATACAAACTAGGACAGTCTGTAAAGGTAAGAGTTGTTCATACAGATAAGATGACAAAAACAATAGATTTTGTACTGGCATAATCAAATATATACAAATTTATAGTGAAATTAGTAATAAAATGATGTAAAATTGTATGGAAAAAGTTGTAAAGTTAATATGGAAAGGTGAAGATATGGCAAAGGCAGCAAATAGATTAATTGCAAATAATAAAAAGGCCCGCCATGACTATTTTATTGAAGATACTTATGAGACCGGAATTGTACTTCATGGTACTGAAGTTAAGTCTTTAAGACAGGGAAAATGTAGCATTAAAGAGTCATTTATCCGTATCGAAGACGGAGAAGTGATTATTTATGGAATGCACATAAGCCCATATGAAAAGGGAAATATCTTCAATAAAGATCCGCTTAGACCAAAGAAATTAATGATGCATAAATATGAAATAAATAAACTTGTTGGTAAAATTAAAGAAAAAGGTTTGACATTAGTACCTTTGCAGGTTTATTTTAAAGGAAGTCTGGTAAAAGTGGAAATTGGTTTGGCAAGAGGTAAAAAATTATACGATAAGAGAGACGACATTGCAAAACGAGACCAGAAACGTGAGCATGAGCGTGAATTTAAAATACAGAATTTGTAAATGATGCATGACTATAAAAATAATCTGTAAGATATATTTTGGTACTGACAGCATAAAAATACAAAATTAATTTTAAAGGAGAAGAGATATGTTTGTAGAAGATATGGTACATTTAGGAAAAGTTCGTTCAGAAATAAGAGAAATATTTGAATATGGAAATAAACGTAAACAGGAAATTGGTGCAGAAAATGTATTTGATTTCAGTATTGGTAATCCAAGTGTTCCTGCTCCGGAAAGTGTAAAGAAAGCAATTATTGATATTGTTGAAAATGGCGATCCGGTAGCTACACATGGTTACACATCAGCACAGGGGGATGCCCATGTAAGAGATACAATTGCTAATTATATAAATAAAAAATTTGGAACAGATATAACAAAAGATAATATCTATATGACTTGTGGTGCAGCAGCATCTCTTACAATCGTATTGAATGCAATAATGGAAAAGGATGAAGAATGTATCGTATTTACGCCGTTCTTCCCTGAATATACTATTTTTATTAAGGAGTCAGGTGCTAAGGTTGTACAGGTTCCGGGAGAAGAAGGAACATTTCAGATTGACATGGAAAAATTTGAAGCAGCAGTAAATGAAAAGACTAAAGCAGTTATTGTTAATTCACCTAACAACCCGTCAGGTGTTGTGTATTCAGAAGAAACAATAGTTAAAATGTGTGATATCCTTAGAAAAAAAGAAAAAGAATATGGACATCCTATTTTCTTAATTACTGATGAACCATATCGTGAATTAGTATATGATGATATTGATGTACCATATATGATTAATTATTATGATAATACATTTGTATGTTATTCATACAGTAAAGCATTATCATTACCTGGAGAAAGAATTGGTTACATAGTTGTGTCAAACAAAATGGTTGACAGCAAGGATGCATATGCAGCTGTATGTGGAGCAGGAAGAGTATTAGGATATGTATGTGCACCAAGTTTATTCCAGAAGGTTATTGAAAGATGTATTGATGACACAGCAGATATTTCGATATATAAAACTAACAGAGATTTATTATATAACAGTCTTACGGAAATGGGATTTGAATGCGTATATCCCGATGGAGCTTTCTATTTATTTGTAAAAGCCATGGAAGATGATGCAAAGGCATTCTGTGAAAAGGCAAAAGAGCAGGAATTGTTACTTGTGCCTGCAGATAGTTTTGGAACGCCGGGATATGTAAGAGTATCATATTGTGTTCAGACTGAGCAGATTGAAAGAGCATTACCTGCATTTAAAAAGTTAGCAGATAGTTATAAGTAAAAATAAATCAATTAGTTATTATAGGAGTTGCAAATTTAATTGGCAACTCCTATAGTATGTAAGTAAAAGATAGTGATATATGATGTTGATGAAGAGTAGTATTACAAGAAATCATGTTATGTGACAAAGAATGCAACATTGCATACTTACATCATAATATTAAAAACTAGGAGGAAAAAAATGGGTCAGTATAGTTGCGAATTTTGTAGCAATTATGTATATGATGAAGAATATGAAGAATATGGATGCGTTGTAAGCATGGATGAAGATGATTATGCAAGACAGTTGCAGAATCCTACGGCAAGCTGTCCGTATTTTTCTTATGGTGATGAATACAGAATTGCAAGAAAGCAATAAGGTGATTTATGACAGAAAATGATTACAGAAAAATAAGTAACAAAATAAGAAAATATAAATATGGAGAGCAGATAGTAAGAAAACTTAATTTATTTTCAACTTCTGTTGTTTATATTATTTATATTTTAGTTGTTGCGTTTATGATTATAACTAAGGAATGTGATGTTATAAGGATTGTTGCTGTCACGGCAGTTTCATTTATAGGTGTATCTTATTTTAGAAAAAAATTTGATTCACCGCGTCCTTATACGGTATATAATTATGAACCAATAATAAAAAAGGAAAAAGAAGGGAATTCATTTCCAAGCAGACACGTATTTTCAGCTTTTGTTATAGCAACTACATTCATATATGCTAACTTAGAATTAGGCATATGTTTATTTGTTATAAGTTGTATGATAGCTGTGCTGCGTGTTATCGGAGGTGTTCATTTCCCAAAGGATGTAATCGTAGGAGCGATTACAGGAAGTATATGTGGGGTTTTAGGAAGTCTGTTATTTATAGCTATTAGATAAAAGCAGATTATAATTATTCAAGGTTAAAAAATAAATTATACAGAATGGAAAGGTTAAAAACCTAATAAGGAGTAACTATGGAAAATAAAAGAGTTAAGGATATGACAAAGGGAAACCCTGCAAAATTACTTCTTCAGTTTACAATTCCTTTGTTGATAGGTAATGTATTTCAGCAACTTTACAATATGGTAGATTCTATTGTTGTAGGAAACTTTGTTGGTGAAAATGCTTTAGGAGCTATTGGTACAACTAATTCATTACAGTTCTTTTTCTTTTCGCTTGTTTTAGGATTATCAATAGGAATTGGGATTGTAGTTTCACAATACTTTGGTTCATCAGATGAAGAAAACGTAAAGAATACAATAGGTAACGCAATATGGGCAATTTCGATTTGCTCAGTATTAATGTCGTTAGTAGGATTCTTCCTTGCAAGACCGGCACTTGTATTAATGAATACTGATCCGGCAATATTAGAAGATGCAGTTATATATTTAAAAGTTACTGCAATTGGTTTTATTTGTGTAGGAATGTATAATGGTGTATCAAGTATTTTAAGAGCACTTGGAGATACTAAGACACCACTTACATTTTTAATTGTAGCCAGTTTGATAAATGTAGCATTAGATTTGCTTTTTGTACTCCAATTTAAATGGGGTGTTGTTGGCGTTGCAGTAGCTACGGCATTTGCACAATTGATATCAGCAGTGGCATGTATTATATATGCCGTTAAATGTACAACATTTTTCAGACTTACAAAAGAAAACTTAAAGATAAAAAAAGCAATATTATATAAATGCTTACAGTTAGGAATTCCGGTTGCATTGCAAAATGCATTGATAGCTGTTTCACTTATTGTTTTACAGGGAGTAGTAAATGGATTTGGTGCAACATTTACAACGGCATTTACAGTTGTTGCAAGAATTGAACAGTTAGTTCAGCAGCCATTTATGTCATTAGGTTCAGCCATTTCTACATTTACAGGACAGAATATGGGAGCAGGAAATGTAAAGCGTGTAAAACAGGGATTTTTCTCTGGTACAATTATAAGTACAGTATTTGCATTGGCTGTATTACCAATATTCTGGGGATTTGCACCACAGATAATATCTATATTCGGAAAGAGCCCGGATGTAATTGCAATAGGTACTGTAGGTCTTAGAATAGATAGTTGCTTTTTAGCATTTTTAGGATTAATTTATACTACTAGAAATGTCTTGAATGGAGCAGGAGATGCAATGTTCTCATTAATGACAGGAATAGTAGAAATGTGCGGAAGAATATTCCTTGCAAGACCACTTACGATGGTGCCTATGTTTGGAAGATATGGTGTATTTTTTGCAACAGGACTTACATGGTTCTTAAACGGAACAATAAGTTTAGTAAGATATAAACGTGGCAAATGGAAAAAATTAAATGTAATTTCAAAGATAAGTGAGAACTAACAATAAAACGAGGTGATGTATTTGGCAAAATTAATTGAAAATAAAGAAGAAATTGAAAAAGTTATTCTTGTGGCTGTATCATTAGATGATAGCAATGATGCGGATGAATCATTAGATGAGTTAGAAGAACTTGTAAACACTGCAGGTGCACAGGTAGTTGGAAGAACAATTCAAAATAGAGAGGCAGTTCATCCGGGAACTTATGTAGGTAAGGGAAAAGTCGAAGAATTAAAAGATTTGATATGGGAGACACAGGCAACAGCTATTGTGTGTGACGATGAGTTAACACCCGCTCAATATAAAAATTTAGAAGATGAACTTAACGTAAAAGTTATGGACAGAACCTTAATTATATTAGATATTTTTGCAGGCAGGGCAAAAACTGCAGAAGGAAAAATACAGGTAGAACTTGCTCAGCTTAGATACAGATCATCAAGACTTATTGGTATGAAAAATCTGTCAAGACAGGGTGGTGGAATCGGAACAAGAGGTCCCGGAGAAAAGAAACTTGAAGTTGACAGAAGATTAATAAGGGACAGAATTTCTCAGTTAAAAGCAGAAGTTAAGGATATGGAAGCTCACAGAAATGTTACAAGAGCTAAGAGATCTCAGAATCCTGTACCAGTAGCAGCAATTGTTGGATATACAAACGCAGGTAAATCTACACTCTTAAATACTCTTACGGATGCAAAAGTTTTAGAGGAAGATAAGTTATTTGCCACACTTGATCCGACAACAAGAAATTATAAGCTCCCTGACGGACAGGAAATTTTGCTTACAGACACAGTTGGATTTATCCGAAAACTTCCACATCATTTAATAGATGCGTTTAGAAGTACATTAGAGGAAGCAAAATATTCAGATATTATTATTCATGTAATAGACAGTTCTAATCCACAGATGGATAAGCATATACATGCTGTATATGAAACATTAGAACAGTTAGACGTAAAAGATAAAATTATAATTACAGTATTTAACAAGCAGGACAGACTTGAAAATAAGCCGATTTTAAGAGATTTTAAGGCTGATTATATTGTTAATGCTGCAATAAAAAATAAAGTCGGTATTGAGGAATTAAACGATGCCATAAGTAAAGCTCTTAAATCAATGAGAGTTCATATTGAAAAGGTATTTTCTTATGCTGATGCCGGAAAGCCCGGTCTTATAAGAAAATATGGACAATTATTGAAAGAAGAATATAGAGATGATGGAATTTATGTTGAGGCATATGTTCCGTCAGAAATGATGGACAGACTATAAATTTACAAAGGAGACAATAAAATGGTAAAGAAAATTAAAAACAATGATTTTAGCGAAGTAGAAGCAAGTAAAATAGCGATAGTTAATTTTTCAGTTACAGGAAATGAATCATGCCAGATAATGGAACAGATAATTAACGAAACAGCAGATGAATATGCAGGAAAAGTTGATTTTTATAGAGCTAATATTGCAATAAATCAGGAATCACCTAAAAAATATGATGTTGAAAATATTCCGGCTGTAACAATGTTTATTAATGGTGAAAAAATTGCTACAAGAACAGGATTTCAGCCTAAAGAAATAATAGAAGCATGGATTGAAAGCAAATTATAATATTAAAAAATTAAATTCATTTGTGATATATTAAAAAAGTTTATTTCAATAGCGAAAGATAAAAATATGAGTTTATTTTAATAGTTAAAGTTTAAGCTGCTCATTATTAAAATAATAAAAAAAATAAAATAATAAAAAGATAGATTTTTGAATTAACGTATCGCTTATTAATCGTTTAATTAAATACGAAACGAAGCGATATGAAATTTCCAAATCTATCTTTTTTATTATTGAATTAAATTAATTACAATAGCGTTGATTTAAAAACTGATTCCGATTCCAACAGCTCCGGGACCGGTATGACATGCAATACTTGCAGATAAAGGTCCATAGAAAACTTTTGCATTTGGAAAAGCTTCTTTTACCATTCCAAGCCAATTTTCAATTTCTTCTTCTGATAATCCGGCACCTGCGGCGCCAACTTTTAACCTGGACATATCATTATGTGAAAAACGACCGGCAATTTCGCTCTTTAAAGCTTCAAGCATCTTATCCTGACATTTTTTCATACTTCTTGCTTTTGCAAATGAATCAAGCTTTTCACCCTGTATTGTTAAGATAGGCTTAATATTAAGCATTGTTCCAATCATTGCAGCAGCAGGAGTGATACGGCCACCTTTCTTTAAAAATTCCAACGTATTAACTGAAATATATATACTTGAGTTATAAGCATCATCTTCTAAAGCCTTTTTAATTTCAGCACCTGATTTGCCTTCGTCAGCAAGTTCTTTTGCTGATAAAACAGATTCTCTCATTGTAACGGAAATTCTGTGATTATCTGCTACAAATACTTTATCTTCATATTCAAGAGCAAGTCCCATAGCGGCAGAACATGAATTGCTTAATCCGCTTGACATAGGAATATATACAACCTGATCATAATCTCCACTTTCAAGGATAGAGTCCCACATATCCATTACTTCTCCGGGAGAAGGCTGAGATGTGGAAAGATTTTTACCACCGGTTAAAGCTTCATAGAATTCCTTCTCAGTTATATTTATACCTTCATAATAAACTTTATCATCAATAATTATCGGCATAGGAATGACAAAAATTCCTAAAGATTTTCCTTCTTCAGTTGTAATACCACTATTGGTATCAGTCATAATAGCTGTGCGCATTTGATTCTCCTTGTAAAAATTAATTTATAACTACGAATTGAAAAACAATTTCTTACTTAGTACATTTAGGCACTAGTTAAATAATTTTAACATTAAATGTGCAATTTTTCAATATTTATAAATTATAAATCACAATTAATTATAGCCACATCTGATACAATAACAAATGAAAATAGTTATTTTTAATAAATATCAAGGTCAGATGTATAGTCAGAAATATAGGAATCTGACGAATCAAAATCTGAAGAGTCGTAGTCCGATATATCAAAGTCAGAAGTATTATAATCAGATGCATCAAAATTTGAAAAATCATAATCAGATGCATTATAGTTATTCTTTAAAGATGAATTATAACCTAAAATGCCAGATACAATATCTGAGTATGAAATATCAAGATTTGCTCTTGAAGCAAAATCATTAATAAATGATTCAATGTTAAAATTAGAGATATAGTTATCTAGCGCATTTGAGTTAGAAACATCGATAAATGATGAATTGGTATCAGGAAAATCGATATTAGCTTTGTCTGTAGATTCCTGTTTAATTGTTAATGTACCAAAACTGTTTTCTTTATCTAGGGCTTCAACTTTAATCAAATTGCTTAAAATAGATGTTTTTACTGATAAATTCAATTTATAGTCTTCTAAATCTTTGTAAGTAGTAGTAAGAGTTATATCACCATTAAATGTTCCATCTAACAATTTAGAAACATCACCATTAGATACTGTTGCATTTATTGTTACCTCTTCAGTTGGGAAAGTAATTACAAAATCTCCACTAAATTCAGTTAATGTAGATGACCCTTTTCCTTTAACTAAAAATACTACCTTATCACCTTCTTTAATAGTTGACTCAATTCCTAAAGAAGTTGCTTTTATAGCACGTTTATATTCTATGGTGTATGTTTTATCAGCTGTAATAGTTATTGTACGTCCAATAATATTTCCTTTGTTATCAACATAAACAAACATATCTAATAAGTCTTCATATTTTGTAAATTCATCTTTTGATTCTTCAAGTTCCTGTATAAGTGAATCAATATTTTCAGAATATGATTTAGAAGTGACATCATTTAAGTCTGAAGAAGAATCAATTGATTTAATGTAATTAATCATATCATCAATGATAGATTGTATATCTTTATCATCTTTAGCAGTTTCTAATATAGTATGAATAGAATCATAAAGTTCCTGACCACTCATTTTAACGGTAAGTCCTACACAATCCTGAGTTATACTATTTGCAGTTATAGTTGTTTTAGTTTTTTCTACATTACTAACTGAGTTGACAAAAAGAGTTGAATATTTTTTTAATATAGATTCGAGTTTTTCAGGTTCAGGGTATAAATCAGAAAAAGAACCAAGTGATTTTAATGAATCAATATTAACATCATATTCCTCAGAGTTAAGATATGAAGAAAAATCTAAATAAGAGTCAGAAATTTCAGGAATCTGACCATATATTTTTGCATTGTCAAAATCAATAAAACCATTACCTGAAACAAGGTTAGCATCATTGATTTTTGCAGCTAAGGTAACAGCTTCTTTTGAATTGTCAAATGAAGATTTGTAAGTCAATTCTGCTGAATTAATCTGATTTAATTTAGAATTTATTTTTACTAATTGATCTTTTAATTCGTCACTAAAATCTAAATGTATAGATGCAGTTGATGAGTATTTTTTTGAAGTTATTAATTTATAAGCAGTAGAGTAGGATTTAATACTGTTATCAATGTCATTGTTAATATTATTGTTTTCAACTCTGTGATAATAATCTTCAGGTTTAGCAAATTTTTCCTGAAAAATATTAGAAATAACGCTTCTTGAAGCGTAAACAGAACCACCAATTATGGCGACAAGTATAACTGCAATAATAATTACAGGTATAAATTTCTTTTTCTTTGGTTGTGTAGATGTTTCAAATTCGTTCATAAGCCCTCCATTTTTTTTAATGTATTAATATAATATACATCATATAGATAATTTGTTACCTCTAAACTATAAAAGATATTAACAGTTATGTCAATATATGTTGAAAAATGAGAAAATAGAAGTTAAAATTTGAAATGAATTAAGTATAGCACGGAACAATCTGTTGGAATCAAAGTTTGGGGCTTTTGCTCCTGGCATCATTGTATTTAAATATGAATGATAGATAATTAATTAAAAAGAGGAATGAAAAAATGAACGGTTACAAAATATTAGAAAATAATCTTATAGATATAATAAAAGAAGAACAGGCAAAACTTGGATATCGAAAGGAAAAAATCAGATTGTATTATCCTGTAAGTTCACTTAATAATATGTTTTCGAGTAAAGATAATGTTTATGAAATGGTGGAAAGATTGAAAAAACTGTCAGAGTATACTAATGAAACATTAGGAAAAATAAACGTGTCAAATAAGGCTGATAGATTTTGCTTTTATATAAGTGAACAAGGTGTTGAATATGTTCATAATAATACTAAAGAAGATGAGTTTATTAAAAAATTAATTGAATTGGTTGGAAAGCATGAAACAAAGATGCAGGATATAGAAAATTTATTCCTTTCTAAAGCATCAAAAGTCCATATAGAAAAGATGGAAGATAATGAGTTTGATACACTTATATATTTTGAGGAGGATAGTGAAGATACGTATTATTATTGCTTTAAAAATGAAGGCTTCCATATAATATATCATAGATTTTTGCCAGATGATTATAAGGATATATATCAATAAAAATAAAATAAACTTAACATGAAAACTTCCCGTAAAATTTGATATTTTTTTTGGATATTTAATGAAGAAAAATATATCAAATTTCACAGGAAGTTTTTGTATTTAAGCATATTATATAGTGTAGAGTACAGATTATTATAAATAACACGACCATATAAATTTTTATATGAGTTCGTTAGCCAAAGCTTCGAGAGAAACGATGTCTGTATCTTTTAAAGTTGATTTGATTGTTACCATATTTTCACAATAGGTTAAATCTTTCATTCCGTCTAGAATAGATTTCATAGACTTTCCAGCCATTGGAGCCCATGAACCGTTTTCAATGATTCCAATTTTACGCTTTTGATAATTCTTGTGAGCAAGTCTGTTAAGAAAATCTTCCATAGGTGGAAATACACCACCATCATATGTAGCAGCAGCTAAAACTAACTTATCATATCTAAAAGCATCTTCAATTGCTTCAGCCATATCATCTCTTGCTAAGTCAGTAAATGCAACTTTTTTGCACCCCTTTTCTTTTAAAATATCTGCGAGTTTTTCAGCAACCATTTTTGTGTTACCATGAATTGATGCACAGGCGATAAGAACACCTTCATCTTCAGGTTCATAACTGCTCCATGTAAGATATTTTCCAATATAATAATCTAAATTTTCATTAAGTATTGGACCGTGTAAAGGACAAATGGTTTTAATGTCAAGAGTAGAAGCTTTTTTTAGTAATGTCTGAACGGGTGCACCGTATTTGCCGACAATATTAAAATAGTATCTTCTTGCTTCACAGGCCCAGTCTTCATCAGCAGATAAAGCACCAAATTTGCCAAATCCATCAGCAGAGAAAAGAATCTTCTCGCTTACTTCGTATTCAACCATAACTTCAGGCCAGTGAACCATTGGAGCCATAATAAATTTTAATTTATGAGAACCTAAATCAAGTTCATCTCCGTCTTTAACAACTAAACAACGGTCAGAGAGATTTTCAATGTCAAAAAACTGAGGCAACATAGCAAAAGCTTTAGCACTAAGAACTAATTTGACATTAGGATATTTGTCTATAAGATTTTTTATATTAGAAGAATGGTCGGGTTCTAAATGTGAAATAATAAGATAATCGACGTTTCTTCCAGCTAATTGAGAGTTAAGATTAGAAAACCATTCATCAGTTTTTCTCGCATCGACAGTGTCCATAACAGCAGTTTTTTCATCAAGAATTAAATAAGAATTGTAAGAAACACCGTTAGGTACAATGTATTGACTTTCAAATAAATCAATATCAATATCATCAACTCCGATATATTTTATTGAATCTGAAATATAAGTGTTGTTCATTATAAATTCCTCCTGTATTGTATTGCTCCGTTTTTTTACGGTGGCTGTTAGTAGGAAACATTGGTAAAATATGAATTTTATAAATATTGTTTCCAAATATAAATATAGACATATTATAACACTTATAATATAGAATGAGAATACAAACACGCATCAAAAAAACGTCGTGTTTGTAATGGAATTATAACTTGTGTAATCAGTAATGCCGTGACCAATATTTGGATGAAAATTTGAATAAATGACATCACTTAAACAAATGACAAATAAAATTCCAAATATGATAGAAATATAACGTAGTCGTATTTTGGCAAGCATGTTGTCTAAAATAGGGGCAATAAAATATACGATTGCAAGCCCACCAATTCCAAACATAAGTAATCCTTCTGCACTAATTCTGCCTTGTAAATTTAAAAAGTAGCAGTGTTGTGTAAAATTAGAATTAAGTAAAAAAAATAAAATGTTTAGAAATTAGCACAAAAAATAATATCAATGGTTGTTCATTTGCAAAATAAATAGTAAAATACGTGGTGGAATAATGAAAAAGTGACAGATTTTTACAATTAAGTTACTTTATTTTACATAATAAATTAAGTTAGAGGAGATAACAAATGCCGGTATTTGATTTTAGCAGCGCACCTGTAGATAAGAAAGAAGCAATATGTACATACACAACATTTCAATCGAACAATTCAGTTCCAACAGGTGATAAACCTATAATGGTGCTTGATAATAGTAAGAAGAAATGGAACCATCATTCAAGTGGAATTTTTACAAATCCATGTAAAAGAACTTCATTTGAATTTAACGAAGATGATGGTATTGTAAGTGCTGATATTCTAAAGATAGATTCAAGATTTGTAAGCTTGCTTAAATGGTTAGGAGAAAATCATATTAATGTTCGTCTTTCAGGAGAAAATAATGAAGAAGGATATGCAGTATATAAGATTAGAGAAACTTTATCAGGCAGCGGAACGAAACTTTCAGCAGAAGATGGATTCCTTCAGTTTATGATTGAGAGATTATTAGCTAGTAATGCACCTTCAGAAGAAGTCATTGATGACGATAGAGAGGAAGAAGGAGACAGCATGAAGCTTACAAGCATTCAGAGCATCACTGATTTTATGAATTGCGCCGGAAGAACATTACCTGATAATATCAGATTATGGGCAAGAAGAAATCTTGCAGTTGCACGCTCAAGCGAGGTATCTCAGGAAGAAAGACATCATGCACAAAGAGCACTTTCAATAATGATGAATATTCAATGGAAGAATAATTATTTTGAAGCAATTGATCCTGATGAAGCACGTAGAATATTAGATGAAGAGTTATATGGTATGGAACGTGTAAAACAGAGAATTATGGAAACAATAATTCAGATTAATCGTACACATACGCTTCCTGCATATGGACTTTTATTAGTAGGACCTGCCGGAACAGGAAAATCACAGATTGCATATGCAGTTGCAAGAATATTAAGACTTCCATGGACAACACTTGATATGAGCTCAATTAATGATCCGGAACAGTTAACAGGAAGTTCACGTATATATTCAAATGCGAAACCGGGAATTATTATGGATGCATTTTCAATGGCAGGTGAGTCAAATCTTGTATTTATTATTAATGAGTTAGATAAGGCATCATCAGGAAAAGGAAATGGAAATCCGGCAGATGTATTGCTTACGCTTCTTGACAATTTAGGCTTCACAGACAATTACATGGAATGCATGATTCCTACAGTAGGTGTTTATCCTATTGCTACAGCAAATGAAAAGGATCAGATTAGCGCACCATTAATGTCAAGATTTGCAGTTATAGATATTCCTGACTATACATCAGAAGAAAAGAAGATTATTTTTTCTAAATTTGCACTTCCAAAAGTATTGAAACGTATGAGTCTTAAGGAAAATGAATGCATTATGACGGATGAAGCATTAGACGAAGTTATTGAAATTTATAAGAATACAAGTGGTATAAGAGATTTAGAGCAGGCAGCAGAACATATAGCTGCAAACGCTTTATATCAGATAGAAGTAAATGACGTGGATTCAGTTGAATTTAACGCAAAGATGATAAGAGAATTGCTTGTATAAATTTAAGTGGGCATTCTATGAATGCCGCGAGCTTAAAGATTGCAGAGCAATCATTAAGAAATGTATGCATGAATGAATGGCATTCCCGGAGTTGTTTGGGGATGCCTTTTTTCTGACAATTAGGAAGAAGGTCTATGAAGAGGCAAGGAAAAGTCATTCGAAGCGATGGCAAAAAAAAAGACTGGAGTTTTTTAGAAGAAGAATGGTTAAATCAAAAACAAAAAAAGAAACAAAAAAAGAAACAAAAAATGAGGTAAAAGCCTCATAAATTAAAAAGAAAGGAAAACGGGGTGAGTGACAACTACCCAAAAAAATTCCGTGACGAAAAACAATAGAATTGGTAAGTAATTGCTCATAGGAAAATGAAGATAAAATAAGAAATGAAAGCAGTCAAAGGTGAAATTTTGGCTGTTTCTTTTTATGTAGTGCATTTCAGATTTCTGTATAGAAACCATCCGGAAATCCAATAGCGGAAAATCCATTGTTGTATGGTTTAACCGTATGGTTGTTAAAGTTTATTAGTAGTGGAAATTGGAAAATCATATGGAATCCGTGCGGAAAATTTATAGTGGAAAATTTATAGTGGAAAATTTATAGTGGAAAATTTATTCCTATATGGATATCACTATATTTCCGTATGGAGCAGGGGTATTAGGGGCTGTTCCCCTAGCAAGAGGCACTTTTCTTTACAAAGTGCGTATCTTGCCAAGGACAGTAAGGGGAAAAATGGGTAATTTTTGAAAAATTTTATTAAAGCGAAAAACTGGGAAATGAAGATGCAAGATTGGTAAAATTAGGGTGTGAATGTATTGATGCGTATGGTAGAATTGAAGCAGTGGATATGGAATGGTTTGAATTACCTATCATTTCTTGAGAATGGAAAGAATTAGTTTGTTACATGAATATCCAAGCAAGGAGGTATTTTTTATGAATTTCAAAGTGTGCAAACTCACAAAAGATATGTCAGATGATTACATTGACTATTTTGAGCATAGAGCATTTTCTGATGGAAACATTCAAAAAGGCTGTTATTGCGTCTGGCATCATTGGACGGATAAGCATGAGCAGGAGCGGAGTCTAATGCCGGAGAATGAAAGACCGTATCGTAAAAGAGATTATGCAAAAGAATTGATAGAAAATGGTATCTTGAATGGCTTTGTAGCCGTCTATGATAATCAAATTGTTGGATTTTGTAATGCAGACACAAAAGATAATTATTTTCGATTAAGCAGGGAAACGGATCCACATAGTTGGAATGGTGTTGATGAAAGGGATAAAATTCTTTCTATTGTATGCTTTACCGTTGAGCCGGATATGCGTAGGATAGGAATTGCAAAAGCACTGCTGGATTGTGCCTGTCAGTATGCAAAGAAAAATGGATACGATTATATTGAAGGGTATCCGTCACGGGGAGAATTTTCTATAAATGATTGTGGTGGTCCAGTATCAATGTATGTAAATAAGGGATTTGATATTATTGAAATTCCGAATGGTTTGATTGCAAGAAAGAAAATACAAAAATAAAAGATTTTATTATCGGGAGGATATTTATATGGAATGGGGTAAAAAAGTTATTGAGAAAGCATTAGAATATGCTAACTACGAATGGATTGCAACAGAAAAGAATTTAAAGCATGGGACAGATTCTAATGGCGTAGAAGTAGATACACCGGATACCACTTGGAAAGGTAAAATTTTGAACTGTGGTTGGTGGAAACCGAATCAAAAAAATATAGGTGTGGCATACGGATGGGGATTAGCTTCTACTATAGAGGAGTTTAAAAAAGGAATTTCCGAAGGAAAATATGTTGGAAATGTACCGGAAGATAAATCAAGAGACGTAAGCTACGATTGTGTAGGAGTAGATTGCTCTGGCTTGTTGACTGTGTGTTGGGAGTTGCCTAAAAAAATATCTACGAGAATTATTCCTGATTACGCAAATGTAATTGAAAGCATTGATGAAATTCAGCAGGGAGATGTATTAGCTAAAATAGGAAGTCATGTTATGTTTTTCAAAGAGTTTGTGGATGATGAGAAAAAAGAAATAATTATTATAGATGCTACAAGAAGTACAGGGAAGGTATCTGTGAGAAAAGAAAATGTAGTCGAATTATTTTGCAAGGGGTATAAGATATATCGGAAGAAATAGATTAAACAATAAATGATGTTGAAAAACAAAAAATATCACTTTGAAAAATGCAGGAGACGAATGATGGAAAATAATTTTTTGGAGCAATATTATAATTTATATGATGAAGATGGAAGATTGTCATCAAAGCATGGTAAGGTTGAATTCATTACTACGATGAAATACATACATGATTATGTAAAGCCGGGAGCAAAAGTTCTTGAGGTTGGAGCGGGAACCGGAAGATATTCTATTGCATTGTCACGTGAAGGCTATCAGGTGCAGGCAATGGAATTAATAGAACATAATATTGAAGTTTTCAAATCTAAGTTGACGGATAATGAACATATAGATATCAAACAGGGAAATGCCTTAGACTTATCAGTCTATGACAATAATTACTTTGATGCGATACTTATTTTGGGCCCAATGTATCATTTATACAACGAAGAAGATAAAGTACAAGTATTGAACGAAGCAAAAAGGATTTTGAAGAAGGATGGATATATTTTCGTGGCTTACTGCATGAATGAACCAACGATAATCCAATGGGCATTTGCTGACGATGGCAATAATATGCTGGAGAGTTTGTCAAATAATATGTTGACGGACGATTTTGCTTGTATTTCCAAACCAGCTGATTTATTTGAATTAGTTAGAGTAGAAGATATTGAAAGACTAAGTGAAAAATGTGAATTAACTAGAATTAAGTTTATTGGAACAGATATGTTTTCGAACTATATCAAAGAGCGGATTGAGGAATGGTCCGATGAAGTATATGAGATCTATTTAAAATACCATTTTTCTATATGCGAAAGAAGTGATGTGATAGGGTTAAGTAATCATACGTTAGATATTTTAGTGAAGTAAATGCGAAATTGAAAGGAAAATCATGAAGAAATTAATAGTGCTAAGTTCTGCATGTGGTGTTGGAAAATCCACAATAAAAGAGAAACTCAATAAGAAAAAATTATTAGAAAATTATGCCTGTATTGACACCGATGAAGTTGGCATTAATTGGTGGGATTATGCAGGAACGGAAAATGAAGCAAAGTTCAGTGATGATTGTATTGCCGAGGCAGTAAGAATGTCAGGCGAGAAAAATCTGCTTTTTGTAACTTGTATGAATCCCTATGATTTCTATGGAAAGGTTCATATTCCATCGGAAATAGCATCTACGTTCTTTATTGGGATGACCTGTTCTGATGATGAAATTACGAGACGGTTAAAAGCCAGACCGGCAGAGAGAATGTGCGGAAGTGATGAGTTTATCACAGGGCAGATTCAGTATAATAATTGGTTTAAAGAAAATGCGGGAAAATTTCAGTTTTACATAGATAATACATATTTGACGATTGATGAAACTGTGGAAGAGATTGCAAGATTTGCCAGAAGGATTTGAATTCTTCCCGTTTACATGTGGATATTTGAAAAGGAAAATTTAACATATAATGGGAGAAATAATAAATCAATGAAATAAAGATTGAAGATTATATCTGTGAAAAATTGTCTTTAGATGAACAAAAAATCGCCCTAGACTTTGTTGATTATTTGGAAAAAGAAAAATTTATATTTGTTAAGGACAATGGCTATTGGAAAGATAAAATTTATTATTTGATAAAATATAAGAATGAAGGTATCTGTTTTATTTTAATAAAAGATCCAGAAGAACCGGAAAATCATTGGACTGTATGGTCAGATGATATGGATTCAAAATGGTTGAAAGAAATTTCTGAGGATGAAGAAATTAAGGAACTTGCCTGGAAACATGTAGATTTATGTGGAAATTGCGGTTCGTGTAGTGGTGGTACACGGAAAGTGATTTTTTGAAAAGAGTTTGAAAAAGTTTGCGGATGTACTTTTAGAATTGACAATCCTAATTCAGAGGATTTGAAGTTTATGAAAATTATGGTACAAATAAGGAAAAAGGAAATTGCGAAATGAAATATATCATTCGGGAGGCGACGAACAAAGATACGGAATTTATTTGCAGAATCAATAAATATACAATGGGATATGACTATCCAGAAGAAAAGACACAATATTAATTGAAGAAAGTTTTGTGTGATGGTAACCCAAAAATTTTTGTGGCTGAAATAGAACATTTAGTGGTTGGTTATGTTCATGCAACAAAGTATGATTTATTGTACGCAAATTCAATGGTAAACATTATGGGATTGGCAGTGTTAGAGGAATATAGACACAATGGAATTGCAACAAAACTGATGGATTCGGTTGAAGAATGGGCGAAGAATATTGGTGCAGATGCTATCAGACTTACATCTGGAAAAGAACAAGAAGAATCACACAAGTTTTATAGTAGTATTGGCTTTGAAAAGAAGAAGGAGCAGATAAATTTTGCAAAAAAAATTGAGATAGGAGTAGGTTATTTGAAAATATTATATGTAGGATTTAAAGGTATTCATAATTCTTCTAACAAATTAGTTCAGAATCTTCAAGGAGAAAAATTTTTTCTGACAAACTCCTTTAAGGGATTAAAAAGGGATATTGAAAATCTGGTGGGAGAATATGAACAGGTTTATATGTTTGGATTGGATAAAGCATTAAAGGATTCGGTTCGTATAGAAAAATGTGCTGAGAAAGATGGAGAACGAATTTATACGCAAATGCAGTTATATGGAATAGAAGAATGTTTGAAAAATAATGCAATCCCATACAGTGTATCGCACAATTCGACGCATTATTTATGTAATGAAGCCTACTTTTATATGTTGAAAAAGATGAATGGACATGTAGTCTTTGTCCATATTCCATCAACAAAAAATCTGACAGAAGAGATGTTACAAAAGTTAGTTTTAGTTTTTGAACAAAAAGGATGATTTTACTATGAGAGATTTTATATTTATTATAGGAGCCAGTGGTATTGGAAAAACGACACTAGCAACGAAATTATATGAACATTACAAGGGTGCGTATGTTGAAATGAGTATGATTCCAGAGTTCGGAGTGCCTGAAGGTGTTGATGAGGGTTTGTTTGAAGAGCGGGTTTGCTGGGAGTCTTGTGTGACTCAAGTGAAAAAGTTCTGGGAACTTGGCATAAGAAATATTGTTGCTCTAGACTTTGACGATTTAAGAACAAGAGATATTCCAGAGGTGTTCAAAGGATTTAATTATATTACGATAAAACTTGTTTGCAGTGATTATAGACAAAATTATGAACAGATGAAAAATAGAGGAAATGGACTTATAGATTTTGAATTGTTAGAGAAAATGAGTCAAAAAATTAATGCAAGAAAATGCTTGGTGAATGAGTTTGAACTGGATATTGCAGGAAAAACAGTTGAGCAGGTTTTCATAGAAGCGTTAGAGATAATTGAACATAAGGAAATAAAAATGGAGTATGACTATTTAAAACCTAAAAAGCAATTGTTTTATTCTTGGGTTTTCAGTAATGGTTTACGGTAAAAGGATTTGAGGATGAAAATAATTTTTTATTGTAGATGGGCATAATCTACCGTTTCAGATGTTCTTGGAATGTCTACAAGAATTGTCAATAAAGATGGTATTACGATATAAGGTGTCATTGGGGTTGTAGATGCATTAAATAAAATTATTGATATAACAAAGCTAAAGCATGTTATCGTGTTGTTGGATAGCGAGCAGCACAATGAGCGATAAGAGAATGTAATTTATATTAATTGGAAAATTTGAAAGAATCAAAATAATAGTTGCTATTTATTTTTGAATTGCATACAATAAAGACAGGTAGATAAACATTTTCAGCCATACAAGAAAGGATGGTTATATGGCAGTAGCAGTAAAAAATAATTATGATATTGCATTGAAGGAACAACAGAAAGAAGTTAGAAATATGGTTCTTGCAGGTTTGGAAAATATTAAAGAAGGTAAGACAAAAGATTTTAACGAGGTATGCGACAGATTGGAGAAAAAATATAGAAATGCAGCAGTATAAAATCAGAATTAGCGAGTTAGCTGAACAAGATTTAGAAAACGCAGGTGATTATATTGCATTTAAACTGCTTAATCCTATTGCTGCTGAAAATATGGTAAAAGGTATTAGGGAACAAATAAATAAGTTGGAAGTTTTTCCAGCCAGTTATGAACTAGACGATGATTCTATATTAGCAGAATTAGGAATACATAAAACATACTATAAAGAATATAAGATATTTTACACTATTGATGATAATGTGAAGAAAATTTTTATAGTCAGAATATTGCATATCCGAATTACATAGCAGGTGCATATTATGTAAGTAAGGTAATTAAAACAAAGGATTGTAATGCTAATAATGTATCATATTTGAATAATGGTATGAGTCAGGGACAACAGAATTATATGAAAAATGATATTATGAATATGAATTGGGCAAATATTCAATCAAAGTATAATTTTACATATAAAGAGATAGATACTAATAAACGTTTCTTATTATGGGGAGCATTAATGCATATAACTTCTGATACTTATGCACATAGGTCATGGACAAAAAATAGTTCAGTAAATTGGGTACATATTGGAAGCCCAGATACATATGATACAGGAAAAATTCCATTAAGATATGATGCAGCAAAGAAAGTTATAGAAAATATAATGAACAAATGTATTAAAAAAATGTATTAAAACATCAGCACCATATTCTTCAAATTACTTTATGAGTGAACAAATGGCACTTGATTCAAACTATTATAACGGAACATTTAAGTTGAAAAGATTGATGTTTTATGCAAGTGATAATAGTAAAAATGAACCTAACTATAATTCATATTATTTAAATTTAGGGTTAGGAACACAACCAGAAACAAGTGAAGAAATGGGAACGTTGATGGCATTAGGTGTCTATTTACATTGATGGTGGAGGAAGGACTATGAAAAGAACAATTGCAATTGCAGCACTTTGTGCAGGTATAATGTTAACTACATTTCCATGCCAGGCAAAGGAAAGCGGAAATGTAAAAATTAACGCAAAGAATTTTCCAGATACAATAGTAAGAGAATATGTGTCAGAAAAAATCGACAAAAATAATGACGGTTACCTTAGCAAAAAAGAAATATCAGCAGTGAAAACAATCATTATTGATAAGAATAATTTGTATTGGGAGAATAAAGAGAAGCCAAAAGAAGATTATGAAATAATAGACTGCAAAGGCTTAGAAATTTTTACAAATGTTGAAAAAGTAAAACTTACAACATATTGTGATACTTATGTAAGTGAGTATGGCAACATAAAAAATATCAAAGTTTTAACAAAATTGACGAAGATAAAGAACTTGGAAATTAGTGGTGTTAATAACAGTAATTATGATTTCACAAAATTAAATAATTTAGAGAGGTTATGTATAAAAAGTACAAAACTTAAAAAACTGAATTTATCTAAGAACGTCAAATTGAAAAATCTGAAGCTTGCATATAATCCTTTGTTGAAAAAAATTAATCTTACGAAAAACAAAAATTTAGAAAAGATTAATTTATACGGAAGCGGAGTTAAAAAATTTACACTGGGAAAAAATAACAAAATAAAAAATGCTAATCTAAATTGTACATTTATTAGCAATTATGAAAAATGTAATTTTAATCCAAAAACATTAAAAACTCTAAAAATATGCAATACACAGATTAAAAAAGTTAATTTGAAAAAGTACAAGAATCTAAAGAAATTGTCAGTTACAAAAGAGGTAAAAGTAATTGGCTATAAAGGTAAAAAAACAATTTACGATGAGACACTATAATTAAAAAAGGGAGCATACTACATTAGCGATTTACAAGCAGCTGTAGTATGCTCCCTTAAATTTATTTATCTTCAATGTGCATTAGCCCATGTACAATCAATACGATTCCCACAATTAACAGTAATATAAATAAATAGTGCAATAATATGGAGTTACCGGAAGAACTAACAACACTGTCGGCTAATAAAACGGCTTCACTTAAGTTATCAAGGGCAAGTCCTATACAGGTTTTATTAACGTGCTTTATTTGCTTTGTTGTATTCGATTTTTTGAAAAAAAGAAAGCAGAATGAATTAGGAAAATGTAATCATTTTGTTATTGAATGTGTTATTGTTACTTCTTTTGCATTAAGTGAAATATTGGGAAATTTTATTGGTATATATAATGTACATACGTGTAATTTCTTTGGGTTAGGTATTGCATTATTATGTGTAATATTGGAAGGAGTTTTCTTATTTAAGGAATAAAGAGTGTAATTCGTTTAACGCCTTTTATGAAGCCAGCCTTTTTTGCATATGCTTGTTGATAGTAGAGCATAGTTATATCGTACATTTGGTATCCCAAGTTGACAATTGGAAATAAGTAGTAAGAAAGTGTCGTCAAACTGTCGTCATTTTCTCACGCAAGTAGAAATAATGACAACATAAACAGCAACAATACACAATGGAAACAACGAAAATAAAACAAGATATACCAGACAATGATGAAATAATTCCGTGAAGGTGGTAGAACAGTAGGTTCAGGTAAGGTTGCTACTATTGTTATGGAATAGTTGTCTATGAAGGTTATGAGGGGGTAAATAGCTTTTTGATGCTTAACATGCAGGAGAGTCTGAATCTTTCGCCAAAATATGTTTTGATAGGTTTTATTTTTCGATTTGGAGCACCAAAAGAAATAAGGGTGTCAAATATAATTGTGGAAGCAGGAATTGAGCAGATATGCGATGTATGTGGAATTAAAATTCGCAGAATAAAAAGATTAAAAGGATTGGAAGAGTTCAAAGATAGTTATACAATAGAAAAATATTATTTTGAAAACAGAGAGCAAAAATTAGGCGAAACATATGGATATTTTCTGATAAACATATGGATATTTTCTGATTGACACATATACTAAATTATGATAAATTTTTTATAACAGAGAGGGAGTAGTTGCATGCAATGCATGTTCTGATTTTCGTCAGTACGTTCTATAAGAACCGGAGGTCAGAGAACTATTTTTGATTTAAAAGATTATCATTTGATAATTAATTAAATTTAAGTAAGTTAAACGAGACTTTTTGTGCAATTTTTATGCACAAAAGGTCTCTTTTTTATTATCAGGAGGTTGCTATGAAAGAAGTGTATCAAAAAACAAAAGAAGAATTATTTAATGAGTATGGAAATTCGCAGGGACTAAATGATGAAAAAGCAAGTGAATATCTTGAAAAGTATGGTGAAAACATATTAATTTCGAAAAAGAAAAAAAGTGTTGCAAGAGTGTTTTTAGAACAATTTGCGGATTTGCTTGTAATTATTCTTATTATAGCCGCCGTAGTGTCTATGATGACAGGAAATTCAGAAAGTACAGTTGTAATAATAGTAGTTATAGTTATGAATGCAATATTAGGGACTGTTCAGTATGTAAAAGCTGAGAAATCATTAGATTCTTTGAAAGAATTATCAGCACCTAAAACAAAAGTCCTTAGAAATGGAATAAAACAGGAATTAGAATCTAAGTATGTTGTTCCCGGGGATATTTTAATTTTAGAAACTGGAGATATGATTGTAGCCGATGGAAGAATAATTGAAAATTATTCATTGCAGGTAAATGAAAGCTCGCTTACGGGAGAGTCAACGAATGTTGATAAATTTGATAAAAATATTCAAAGTGAAGTATCATTAGCTGACAGATGCAATATGGTTTATTCAGGAAGTCTTGTTACTTATGGAAGGGCAAATGTTTTAGTAACTGCTACAGGAATGAATACTGAAATGGGAAAAATTGCTGATTTAATGAATATGACTCAGGATAAAAAGACTCCTTTGCAGATAAGCCTTGATAATTTTAGTAAAAAACTTGCATTAATAATTATGGGGATAAGTGTTGTCGTGTTTGGACTTTCGTTATGGCAGGGAAATAAAATACTAGATTCACTTATGTTTGCAGTTGCATTAGCTGTAGCAGCAATTCCTGAGGCGTTAAGTTCAATAGTAACAATTGTTCAGGCTATGGGAACGAGAAAAATGGCAAAGGATAATGCAATTATAAAGGAATTAAAGGCAGTGGAAAGTTTAGGTTGCGTTTCTGTAATATGCTCGGATAAAACAGGAACACTAACACAGAATAAAATGACCGTACAGCAGATTTATATAGATGGCAAATGCATTATTCCCGAAGAATTGGATGTTAATAATCAGTTACACAGGTATTTGCTATATGATGCAATTTTAAATAATGATTCATCAATCCAGGGCGGAAATAATATTGGAGATCCTACAGAGACTTGTTTGCTTGAAATGGTTAAGAAAACAGATTTGCATAAAATGGGAATTTCAGATGAAGATATACGAATTTTGATGCCAAGATTAGAAGAAATTCCATTTGACTCAGAAAGAAAACTTATGAGTAGCAAATATGAAATTCATAAGGTACCAACGATTCTTACAAAAGGGGCAGTAGATGTTTTAATTGATAGAATCGAAAATATTTCGACAAGCAATGGAGTCAGAAAAATAACAAAAGAAGACAAAGAAAAGATTATAAAACAAAATCAAATTTTTTCGGAGAATGGACTTAGGGTTCTTGCATTTGTATATAAGGAATGTGAAGAGTGCCATTGCTTATCAACAAAAAGCGAGCATGGTTATACTTTTATAGGTTTAGTTTCAATGATAGACCCGCCGAGAGAAGAATCAATGGAGGCAGTAAAGAAAGCAAAAGAAGCAGGAATTAAGCCTATAATGATTACAGGTGACCATAAAGTAACAGCCACTGCCATAGCAAAATCTATAGGAATATATAAAGAAGGAGATGTGGCACTTACAGGTAAAGAAGTTGATGAAATGACGGATGATGAGCTTGAAAATGTATTAGATAAGGTGTCTGTATATGCGAGAGTATCACCTGAAAACAAAATAAGAATAGTCGATGCATGGCAACACAAAGGAAATGTAGTTGCAATGACAGGAGATGGTGTAAATGATGCGCCGGCTTTAAAGAAAGCGGATATAGGAATAGCTATGGGAATAACAGGAACAGAGGTTTCAAAAGACGCTGCTGATATGATTTTAGCAGATGATAATTTTGCAACTATTATTAAAGCAGTTTTAAATGGAAGGAATGTATATAGAAATATTTTGAACGCAATATTGTTTTTATTATCCGGAAATTTGGCAGCTATTTTAGTAGTACTTTATTGTTCATTAATGGCATTAGACGTTCCATTTAAACCGGTTCATTTGCTATTTATTAATTTACTTACTGATTCTTTGCCGGCACTTGCAATTGGGATGGAGCCATCTGATAACTTATTATTAAAGAAGAAACCAAGAAATCCTAAGAAAGGCATTTTTACACGAAATATATCTATAAAGTTAATAGTTTACGGTATATTAATAGGAACTGTAACATTAAGTGCTTTTTATATAGGGGATAAGATTAATCCGCTTACTGCAAGTACAATGGCATTTGCAACATTAACACTTGCCAGATTATTTCATGGATTTAATTGTAGAAGTGAAAGTTCTATTTTTAAAATTGGAATTAAAAGTAATTTATGGAGTGTAGCAGCATTTGTTATCGGAACTTTAATGCTTGGATTTGTAATTTTTGTAAAATTTATGCATTCAATGTTTATGATTGCTCCGTTAACGGGTATTCAAATTATTGAAATAATTGCATTAGCATTTGTGCCAACCGTTATAATTCAGGTAGTCAAAGTAGTGGTTGAAAAAATAAAATAAAACAGTTATTTAATTTTTTGATATTTTTAATTTGGAAAGGGGATAGTTTATTTAGTAATGTGAAAAGTAAATTTAGTAAAAAAAGTATGAAAAATTAGTGACAATTAAAAAATATGATGTTATAGTACCGCCTAACGAAATAAATGACAAACAAGGACGTTTGGATTTGCACATTGTGTAATGAAAAACGTCTTATTTTTTTCGTTATTAAATCATGAAAGAAACAAATGTAAATTAAGTTTACTTTCAAATGTTTCCCATGATTAGCCGCTGACCAAAGTGATGCGACAATACATATTATACAAGGAGAAAAAAGCCTATGAGAAAAGAAATGTTAAAGAAAAGTATTGGAACAATTGTGATGACAATTGCTTTAGTAGGAACATCAATACCCGGCGTTACTGTTAGTCCTGTTAAAGTAAATGCAGATGTTGCAACTACAGTAAGTGCATCATCAAATGAAGTAGGAAAACTTGAAAGTATTTTCACTACAATTGATTTAATGGATGCTTCCATTAGTGAATTGGAAATGGCAATGGAAAAAGGAGAACTTACTGCAGAGCAGTTAGTACAGATGTATATAGACAGAATAAATGCATACGATAAATCGCTTGATTTAAATTCTATTATTACAATTAATTCAAAAGCTTTGGATGAGGCAAAAGAATTAGATAAGGAAAGAGCGGCAGGAAAAATAAAAGGAAAACTTCATGGTATCCCAATTATTGTAAAAGATAATTACGATGTTGAAGGTATGCCGACAAGTGCAGGATGTAAGGCATTGAAAGATTCAATTGCACCTGATGACTCTTATGCGGTTAAAAAATTAAAAGAAGAAGGCGCAATTATATTAGCAAAGGCAAATATGTCTGAGTTTGCATCAAGTGGTTCAAATTCCCGTTCAACATTAGGAGGAGCTGTTCATAATGCATACGATACAGAAAGAACAGCAGCAGGTTCTTCAGGAGGTACAGCAGTTGCCATAACATCAAATTTTGCAACAGCAGGTTTAGGAACAGATACAGGTTCATCAATTAGACGTCCGTCATCATTCTCTAATTTGTATGGCTTAAGACCTTCAAAAGGATTAACATCAATTGATGGCGTTGTTCCGCTTAATGGAGATAGAGATGTAACAGGACCTATTTGTAGGAGTGCAGAAGATTTGGCAACAATTATGACAGCAATTGCGGGAACAGATGTTAATGATAGTTATACGGTTGATGCAAATGCAGATTCATTAAAACCTGCAAACGGATATGAATCAGGACTTAAAGCAGATGGCTTAAAAGGAAAGAAAATAGGTTATTTGTCAAATTCATTTGGATATTATGTGGCAAATGATGATTCTGATGCGGGTGAAAGAACTACAGAATTAGACAGTAAAATTAGTGACATGGTTGAGAAAGCAAAGGAAAATTTGGAAGCAGGAGGCGCTGAATTAGTAGATATTTCACAGTATATTCCTGAATCACTTATTACTTCTCTTAGACAGGCAGCACCTTATGCAAATGTATTTGAATGGGATTTAGATACATACTTTGCATCGCTTGGACCTGCAGCACCTATTAAAACTGCATATGAATTAATCAATAATTATAAATATGGAGAAGATTATACTAATGTAAGTATTAGAAATCCAATTGAAGATTTTTCGACAATGACAAATCCAAGAACTACAGAAAACTGGCAGTCATGCTGGAATGGAATGGTTAATTTCAGAAAAACAATTTCTAACATTTTGAAAGAACAAGATATTGATGCAGTTGCATATGTATCACAGACAGATGTGGCAGATATTGAAACTACTTCTAACAACAAAAATAATGCAGCTTCATATATAAATTACTTTGGACCTGTAGCAGGATTACCTGATATGATGATTCCAATGGGATTTGCTAAAGCTGACCCGGATAATGGATATGAAACAGAAATGCCACTTGGTATGTCATTATTTACAAGTTATGGAAATGAAGAGAAGCTTATTGAAATTGCATATTCTTATGAACAGACAGCAGGAGAGAACATAAGAAAACAGCCATCTACAGTTCCTGCATTAGAGGATAAGAACGTTGATAAATTCTTAGATGAATTAATTGATAAAACTGACAGCATTGATTTTAGCGAGTACACAGTTTATCCAAATGGTAAGGTAAATGTATTGTTAAATAAATATGCAGAGGCTACAGAAGTTGACAGAAGCGATGTATATGAAACATATGAAGCTACATATGATTTGGCAAAGGCTTATGATTCGCTAATGAATAAGTTACTTGCAAATAAAAAAGTAACAACACCTGCAACAGACAAAACACCTACAGCAAATACATCTACTGTAACAACACCTACAACAGAAACTGTAAGTGCACCGGCAAAAGCAAAGATTTCAAAGATTAAAAAAGCAAAGAAGTCTATGAAGATTGCCATTAGAAAACAGGCTGGTGTCAAAGGATATCAGATTAAATATTCAACATCAAAGAAATTTGCAACTAAGAAAACAAAGACAATAACTACATCAAAAGCTACAGTGACAGTTAAAAAATTAAATGTTAAAAAGACATATTATGTTAAGGTAAGAGCTTATAAACTTATTGATGGTAAAGTGACATACGGTGCTTATTCAAAAGTAAAGAAAGTAAGTTAATAAATGACTACAAATAAATAGTTTTGATAAAATGTAATTAGTTATTAAAAATAAAATATTATGTAAAAGATATAATTACAAATTAATAAAAATACGGATATTCAGGTTTTAACTGATATGTGTAAAAATTTAGAACACATATCACAAACTTAGAATACCCGTATTTTTTATATACGTGAATATTGAAAATACATAGGATTTACAATTATAAATTTAGAATATTTTTTGCCAACATAGAACATTGTATAAGTGCTTTGCCAAAAGAAAACTTCGATGTGTAAAAAATATTTAAATATAATGGTAAACTTTTCTTTTTCTAATTAAACATGTAACAGTTACGCATAATGTTAATAATTCTGCAATTGCTACTGAAATCCATATACCATTTATTCCCAAAATCATAGGAAGAATAAGTACTACAGATAATTGGAATACAAGCGTTCTTAAAAATGAGATTGCTGCAGATATTAAACCGTTATTTAAAGCAGTAAAGAATGATGAACCGAATATATTAAATCCATTTATTAAAAATGCAAAGCAAAATATTTGGAAGCCGTGCTTTGTCATGACAAATAGTTCAGCATTGTATCCAACAAATAATTTTGCCAGAGGACCGGAAATTATTTGTGCAATTATAAATAACATGATGCCCCATGAACCAATAAGACTAAGGCTTTTCTTAAATAAATTCTTTAATTCACAGTTATTTTTTGCTCCGTAATGAAAACTTATTATAGGAGCACTTCCAATAGAATAGCCTAGGAATATTGCAATAAATATAAAGTTAACATACATAATGGTTCCATATGCTGCAACACCGTTTTCTCCGGCAAATTTCATCAACTGAAAATTGTAGATAGAATTAACGATTGAGCTTGATAAATTTGTCATTAATTCAGAAGAACCATTTGTGCAGGTCTTAATCAATATTTTTAAATTGAAATGTGTTTTTCCTAATTTTAATTTACTGCTGTTGTTTCTTGAAAAATAAAAAATAGGGATAAGTCCACCGATGCATTCACCACAAACAGTAGCAAGAGCTGCACCTGCGAGACCAAAATTAAGAACAGCAATAAATAAAAAGTCAAGAATCATATTTGTTACACCCGCAGCTATAATAACAAATAAACCTAACTTTGGTTTCTCAGCAGTAACGAAAAAACTTTGAAAAACATTTTGCAACATAAAAAACGTTAATGATGCAAAACTGATTCTTGCATATAAAACACAATTATTAAGTAATTCACCTTCGGCACCAAGGGCGGTTACAAGAGGTTTAACGAAAAAGAAACCTGAAAGTGAGAATAGTAAACCACCAATTAATGTAGCGTAAACGAGAAATGAAAAGTATTCATTTGCCTTTTCAGGTTCATTTTCACCAAGAGTTTTTGCAACAATGGCGCTGCCTCCGGTACCTATCATAAAACCAATGGCACTAAGTCCCATTAAAAGAGGCATAACAAGATTAATTGCTGCAAAAGCAGTTCGCCCAACAAAATTTGAAACAAATAAACCATCTACAACACCATAAATGGATGTAAAAATCATCATTATTATTGATGGTAGAACAAATTTTAATAATTTATTTAATGTAAAATGATCTGATAATTGTATTTGCATTATAATCTCCTTATAGTTTTGACAATTCTTCTCTTAAAGCAGAATTGTATTTTCGGTATAATTTAAGCATTAATTCACATTCCTCATTTTTAAGAGAAGAAAAAGCGTTATTTTCCATTTCTATGACGGGATATATTTTTTCAGAAACAAATTGCTTCCCGGTTTCAGTTAAATAAATATACATTCCACGACCTTTTCCAGGTGTTAATGTAAGATAGCCCTGTTGTTCAAGTTTTCTGATTGATGAATTAACAGTTTGCTTAGGAAGACATGAAGAACGGCAAATATCACGCTGCATACAACCGTCGCCGGCTTCGCAAAGATAATAAAATATATCAAAAATGCTGTCTGACATATTAAGCTTAATTGCTAAATCATGATAAATATCATTAAAATCTTTATAGATATGATTAAATTCGATGAGTGCAGGACTCATATTTGGATAATTATCTGTTTTCATTATTTACCATCCTCTTCTTTAAATTTAAGTCTGATTTCGTACTCGTAGAAGTATAGTCCGATTACGGACTCGTGTCAAGAGGAAAATTTAAGAAGGAGTTTAGCAATTGAAATTAATGAAAGTGTGTTATAATGAGCATAAAAATGTATAAGTATTGGATAATTGTTAGAACTTTGTTGATTGAAGAGATGACGAATAAAAACAAGGAGTTTATTACAAATAAAAGTAATGTTTGTAATTATGAATATATGGTGGAGGATAAAATGGTAATAGAATATTTACCTATCTTAGAACAAAAAGACAATAAAATATTAACAATAGGAAAAATAGATAGAACAAAGGCACACACAAATCCGCCTGTTTTACATGCTACTTCAATTATTGTAGCTGTACTTCCTGATGGGAAAATTATTTTAACTGATAAAACAGAAAAACAAATAAAAAAAGGAAGGAATGTCAAAAAGAATAGTCATATATATGATACTTTCGGAGGCCATATGACATATGAAAGTGTTCCAAAAGATGAATTCGACACAGGATTAAGTATAGATACTTATAGAAAATGTGCCTATAAAGAATTGTCAGAAGAACTTTTAAGATTAGATAAAGATGGTAAAAGAAAAAAGTTTATACCTAAAATAGAGAGGTTTAAATTTATAGGATTATATGGAATTGAAAATGACCATAACAAAGAAAATTCAGGAGTATTTGCATATTTTTTAGAAGACTATGGTCCGTATGCATCTGAAGATACATTAATAACAAATGGAGAAGAAGAAAATATCATACAACCGATATGTGTAGTTGATTGGGAGAAACTAAACGCAATGTATACTAAAGGAAAAGAAAGAAATATATTCATTTCTGATGGAATAGGAAGAGTATTAGAAAAAGATAATGGAGAGATTTTGAAAAAATGTATTTATGATAATTTGAAAATTTAATTATAAGTGAAATCGTGACATAATTAAAGAAAGAACGCTCTCGCTGCTTGCCACTCGCAACAGTCCTGAATTTTCAAAGGTATTTTACTATTATAAGTTTCACTTCTAAAGTAAAATACCTTTGGAAATTTGGACCGGCGGTGACAAATGCACTTTCTTTAATTATGTCACGATTTTACAATAATAAAAATAAATATAGTTAGTAATTTTAGGAGAAAACAAAATGAACGAAGTTCATTTTATATAAATGTTTCCGACGAATAGCCGTCGACCGAAGGGCGGGGGCTATACATATTTTACAGGAGAATAAAATGATTAGAACAGTAAGATTAGATGATGCGGAAGAACTATTAAGAATATATTCATATTATGTAGAAAATACAGCAATTACATTTGAATATGATGTACCAACGGTAGATGAATTTAGAAAAAGAATAGAAACAATAACAGAAAAATACCCATATTTTGTATATGAAGAAAATGGAAAAATAATCGGATATGCATATGCAAATACATTTAAAGATAGAGCAGCTTATGACTGGGCAGTTGAGATGACAATATATATGGATAAAGATTCAAGACATAAGGGTTGTGGCAAAAAATTATACGAAACACTTGAAAAGGAACTTAAAAAGCAAAATATTACTAATTTATATGCATGTATCGGATATCCTGAAGTTGAAGATGAATATCTTACTAAAAACAGTGTAAGCTATCATGAACATTTAGGATATAGATTTGTTGGAGAGTTTAAAAAATGTGGTTATAAGTTTAACAGATGGTATAATATGGTTTGGATGGAAAAAATAATCGGAGAGCATAAAGAAAATGCAAAGCCGGTATTAATATTTAAAGAAATTGAAAAATAAATTTAGGCTAAAAGTAATTAAGTTTTTATGTATTGATTAATGCTAATTATTTTAGAACTAAATAGTATTACACATTAAAATTTGAAGAAAACAGGAATTTTATTTTATGAAACGAATAGATTTTGAAAACGGAAAAATAACAAGTAATATTTTAAATGCTGCCATTCCAATGCTGATTGCACAAATCTTAAGTCTTTTGTACAACATTGTTGATAGAATTTATATTGCAAGAATTCCTAAAATAGGAACAACTGCTTTAGGAGCAGTAGGATTGTGTTTTCCGATAATTATAATAATAACGGCATTCAGTAATTTGTTTGGAAGTGGTGGAGCACCAATTTTCTCAATTAAAAGAGGAATGAAAGAAAATGAAAAAGCTGCAATTATAATGAATACTTCTTTTTCAATGCTTTGTTTTGGCGGAATAATTTTAATGGCTGTTGGAATTTTATTTGCAAAGCCAATTTTATATTTATTTGGTGCATCAGACAGTGCGATTACATATGCATATCCATATATGATAATTTATCTGATAGGAACAATTCCATCTATGATTTCAACCGGGATGAATCCTTTTATTAATGCACAGGGATATGCAACTACGGGAATGATATCGGTTGCCATAGGAGCGATTGCAAATATAGTGCTTGATCCTATATTTATATTTGCTTTAAATATGGGAATTGAAGGGGCAGCAATTGCAACAGTTGTTTCACAGTTTATGTCTGCAGTTTTTGTGTTTTATATATTAAGAAAGAAAACTGAATATAAAGTCAGATTTATTCGAAAAACAGAAATTAAAAAGTGCATTTATTTTGCAAAAAATATTGTAAGCCTTGGAACGGCAGGATTTATTATGCAGTTAACAAATAGTCTTGTTTCTATTTGCTGTAATAATGTTTTGGCAGTTACGGGAGGAGACGTATATGTGTCCGTGATGACAATTATATCAAGTGCAAGACAAATGATAGAAACACCTATTTATGCAATAAATGAAGGAGCATCACCTATATTAAGTTTTAATTATGGTGCAGGAAAACCTGACAATGTAAAAAAATCTATTAAGGTAATGATGTGTTTAGTACTAGCTTATACAGCTGTTATGTGGGGAATAATTATAACAAAACCTGAATTTATAATTGGAATTTTTAGTTCAGATAAGACTTTGTTTAAAGATGCAGTTCCGGCACTTAATATATATTTTGCAGCATTTATATTTATGGACTTACAGTACATAGGACAGACTGTATTTAAATCATTAAATAAAAAGAAACAGGCAATATTTTTCTCATTACTTAGAAAGGTAATAATTGTAGTACCACTTACATATGCACTTACTTATGTGTTTAATATGGGAACAGATGGTGTGTTTATGGCTGAGCCAATATCGAATGTTGTTGGTGGTAGTATGTGCTTTATTACAATGCTTGCAACAGTAATGCCTGAATTGAAAAGAATGAAGAATAATAGAAGATAGCTAATGATTAATAAATATTAGAATAAAGATTTGTGTGAATCAATGGGAGACAAAATTTGACTAAAAAAATTTGCAAATTAAGGAGCAAAGAAAAATGAAATCCGAAAATAAAATTGGCCTACAGAAAGATAAAAACGAAGTCGAAATAAAAATAATACTGGTATTTAAGTACATAATAATGGCTATAATTGTAGGGATAGTTGTAGGAATAATAGATACAATTTTTGGAAGAGGATTGATAGAAATATCTGATTTTAGAAATAAAAATTATAAGTTTTTACTTCCTTTTTTACCAATTGCCGGATTATTTATTACATGGATGTATCATAAGTTTAATGAACTTAGTTTAAAAGGAATGACCCTTGTGTTTGAAACAAGGCAGCAAAAGAGAAATTCTATTCCGTTAGCACTTGTACCACTTGTAATGGTTGGAACATGGATAACACATTTGTTTGGCGGAAGTGCCGGAAGAGAAGGTGTGGCAGTACAGATAGGAGCAACATTATCACATGCTTTTGGAAAAAAATTAAAAATGCCTGATAATAGTAAAGTAATGCTTATAACAGGTATGGCAGCAGGATTTGGTGGACTTTTTCAGACACCACTTACAGCTATATTTTTTGCGATGGAAGTAATAGTTACAGGCTATATGGATTACGAAGCTATGCTTCCTGCAATGATAGGGGCATTTGTCGCTTCTTTCACATCGCATACTTTAGGACTTGAAAAGTTTGAAGTCAATTTAAATCAGACAATAAATATGACGGATGCAAAAAATGTAATCGCTATAATTGTTTTAGGAATTGCATTTGGTATTGTAGGAAGACTTTTTTCTGTATTATTACAGAAATCAAAGATATTTATGAGTGAAAAAATAGCAAATCCATATATACGAATTGGTGTAATTTCTATTCCACTTGCATTATGCCTTTTATTTATCCTTTCAGGAAGATATACAGGACTTGGTACAAATCTTATATCAGAGGCATTAGGTGGAAATGAAGTATATTATTATGATTGGATTTTAAAATTACTATTTACAATCATAACTTTATCAATAGGATTTCAGGGTGGGGAAGTAACACCGCTGTTTTCAATAGGAGCAACATTAGGAGTGGTTTTAGGCAGCTTATTTGGAATATCTCCTATAGTGTGTGGTGCGCTTGGTTATGCAGCGGTATTTGGAAGTGCGACAAATACTTTAATTGCACCAATAATGATAGGAATAGAAGTATTTGGAGGAACAAATATGTTACCATTTGTTATCGTATGCGTAATTGCGTACATAGTTAATGGAAATGCTTCGATTTATTCTGCCCAGCAGAAATCAGTAATGTAAAATATAAATTATTATCATAAAAAGAATGTGTTAAATTTATGTAAATATTTATTTGAAAGTTGAATTTATTAGAATCCGGTGTTAGAATATCGGAGAAAAAGAAAGTAAATGGAGGTGAGTTTCATGGATAGTTGCGATAGTACAGGGCGAAGTTATATATGCAGTGAAAAGCGATGGCATATAAATATGTGGCTATCTATGAGACTTATTTAGCTACATAATATAGATATACGCCTTTAATAACACTGCATCAGATTTATGCCTTTACGTCACAGCAATGTAACTAAACGGTCTACTTAAGAGAAATCTGGAGTAGTGTTTTTTGTATGCTTAAATTAAGCAGGTAAAGAGGAGGCTGAAGTGGAAAAGACAGTTGTAAGAAATAATTATGTAGAAGAACTTGTAAATTTAATAAGAAGTGATTTAGATAAAGAAGAATTACTTGAACAAATATCTAATTATCATGAAAATGATATTGCAGATGCGTTGGAAAAATTATCGGAAGATGAAAGAAAAAAATTATATCCGATTTTAGGTGCAAAAAGAATTTCTGAAATATTTAGCTATTTAGAAGAAAATACCCGACAATATTTTGATGAGTTATCAGTGGAGAGTGCGGCTAAGGTAATTTCCCTTATGGATTCTGATGATGCTGTTGATGTACTTGAGCATTTAGAGGATTCAAAAAGAAAAGAAATTGTAAAAAAATTAGACGGAGATGCAGTTGCAGATGTAAAAATGATTTTGTCATTTGACGATAGTGAAATAGGTAGTTGCATGACAACTAATTTTATATGTATAAATAATAAACTTACAATTCGTCAGGCTATGAGTGAGCTTGTGAAGCAAGCCGGACAAAATGATAATATTACAACAATATATGTTATGGATGAAAATAAGAAATTTTTTGGAGCAATAGACTTAAAGGATCTAATTATTGCCAGAGAATATGATAAGTTAGATGATTTGATTAGTCATTCGTATCCGTTTGTATATGGACATGAGAAAATTGAAGATTGCATAGATAGAATAGTTGAATATGCTGAAGATTCCATACCGGTTTTATCAGCAGACAGATTTATAATTGGTGTAATTACGTCAGAAGATATTGTAGAAATGGTTGATGATGAGATGGGGGATGACTACGCTAAGTTAGCCGGTTTAACAGAAGAGGATGACTTGCAGGAAAGTGTAATTAAAAGTACAAAAAAGAGACTTCCATGGCTTATAGCTTTACTGTTTCTTGGAATGGCTGTATCTTCAGTTGTTGGAATGTTCGAATCTGTCGTAGCGATACTTCCGATAGTAATATGCTTTCAATCTTTAGTACTAGATATGGCAGGTAATGTTGGAACACAGTCTCTTGCAGTTACAATTCGTGTTTTAATGGACGAAAACCTAACGGGAAAACAGAAGATAGGATTACTAAGCAAAGAAATAAAAATAGGGCTATTAAATGGAGTACTGTTGGCAATAATGGCACTTACATTTCTTGGAGTATACATACATTTATTTAAGAACTATGGATGGTTAAATTCATTTATGATTTCAGGTTGTGTAGGAACAGCTTTAATCGTTGCAATGGTTATTTCAAGTATGGTTGGAACGGTTATACCAATGTTTTTCCACAAAATAAAAATTGACCCGGCAGTAGCTTCAGGACCTCTAATTACTACGGTAAATGATTTAGTAGCTGTAGTAACATATTATGGTCTTTCAATGATGTTTTTAATTGATATTTTCAAAATAGCATAAGGGCTTGACGTATGCTTATAAGATATCTATAATCGTGTTTGGTAAAAATTAAAAATATTTTATTTATATACCATATAAGAAAATAAAATAAACAAATTAGATTTTAACGGATTTATTCAAAAAACATCAAATAAATGTGATGAAAATACAATTATAGGAGTGATTAAAATGAACAAGACTAAGCAAATGTCAGAAACAATCAGGCTTGGAATGCTTCTTGCTGTGTCAGGTGGATTTATGGATGCATACTCATACATAGAAAGAGATCAGGTATTTGCTAATGCACAGACAGGAAATATGTTGTTATTTGGTGTAAATTTATCTGAGGGAAATTTTTCAGTGGCAATGAGATATTTCCTCCCGGTATTAGCTTTCGCATTAGGGATTGCGTTAGCTGAGATTGTGCATAAAAAAGATTTGAATTTACTTCATTGGAGACAGGCAGCAGTTTTGGTAGAAGCACTTATATTACTTGGAGTAGCATTCTTTCCACAAAATATGAATCTGCTTGCAAATTCATTAACATCATTTGCATGTGGAATACAGGTTGAGAGCTTTAGAAAAATAAGAGGAAACGGAATTGCCACGACAATGTGTATTGGAAATATGAGAAGTGGAACTCAGAATTTATGTAATTATTTACAGGATAGAGATATTGAGAATTTAAAGAAAGCTTTATTATATTATGGAATTATTATCTGCTTTATTTGTGGAGCTATAATAGGAAATTTCTTTATAAAAATATTTGCAGAGAAAGCAATATTATGTTGCTCAGCACTTTTATTTTTTGCATTTATACTAATGTTTATAGATTACGAAAGAGAAAAAGAACAATAAAAAATATTATAATAAAAAAGCTGTCTATTTACAGGTTTGATTGGTAAGTAGGCAGCTTTTAGTTTATAATAAAACACAAAGAATATAACAAGATTAAAATTTAAATGATAAAAAATAGAATTAAAAATAAAAAGACAAGGTGGATAATTTTATGAATGAAAAGATTAGAAAACATATATTTTTTTATGGAAGAGTTCAAGGTGTAGGATTTAGATATTATTCAGTTTATAAAGCAAGGCAATTAGGACTTACAGGCTGGGTGAGAAATTTGTATGATGGCTCAGTAGAAATGGAAGTCCAGGGAGAGGAAAGAAGTATAGACGAACTGATAATGTTTTTAGAAAATCAGAGATTTATTCTAATAGAAAGAATGGATGCTAAGTCAATTAAATTAGAAGAAGATTATGATTTTTATGAGAGATAAAAAGACAGGCGTTTATGCTAATAGTAAAAAAATGATATAAAAATGAAAATTTGTAATAGAACAATACTTGCAAGGGTGTACAAAGGGAACATAATAAAAAACTTAATAATGGACTGCCAATTTTACACAAAGTACCACCCAAACGAGACTATGGGTGGTATTTTTGTATCGTGGTGGAGAAAGGAGCCGCTGTTGTAAAAATGTGGTCAAACCAAGAAAAACCTGTGCGAAAGCAAGTGAAAAATCTCTGTGAAGTAGTGGCATACGCCATGCACAGCTCGGGAAAGACTTCCCTCGCTGTATGGCTGTCGCCCTATAAAATAGCAAAAATAGACGCCCTTGCAAGTAAACTTGCAGGGCGTTATTTTCACTATTTTGCATGGCTCGTAGCGTTCACAAAATCTTCACAAATAATTAGCACTCACCTCTTGACAGTGCTAATAAAACGAGTTATAACGTAATCAGAACAAAGGAAGAGAGTTAAAAGATAAGGATTTAAAGATTGATGAATGATAATTCAAGTAATTGTTTTTAGTGAATGATGATTCAGCAATCAGTAAAAATCCAAGTGTTTAACGAAAACCTTAGTTTACAATATAAAAACTACACCTCGGATTTCTCCGATAGTGCAAATATAATTTTTATATCTGATTTGAAAGGAGATATGACTTATGATGATGCCTAGTATTTTTGGAGAAAACTTATTTGATGATTTTATGAATGATTTTACAGATGATTTTGCATTCCCGGCATTTGCTGATGCAGGAAAAGAGTTGTATGGTAAACATGCAAAGAATTTGATGAAAACAGATGTAAAAGATACTGAAAACGGATATGAGGTAGATATAGACCTTCCGGGATTTAAGAAGGATGAAATCCAGATGAAACTGGAAGATGGTATGTTAACAATCAGCGCCGCTAAAGGTCTTGATAAGGATGAGAAAGATAAGAAGGGTAAATATGTAAGACGTGAACGTTATGCAGGAAGCTTGAGCAGAAGCTTTTATGTAGGTGATAACGTAACAGTCGAAGATATTCATCCTAAATATGAAAATGGTATTTTATCATTTAATGTTCCAAAAGAACAGGAGAAGATAGAACCAAAAAGTAAATACATTGCTATCGAAGGATAAAATAGCATAAGATGAATCATCAGAAGATGAATCATCAGAAGATGATTTGAATAAAACTCCCTTTGCCGATGCGTGAAGGGAGTTTTTATATGCCATAAATTAGTTATACGTAGAGTGAAAATATTAAATTTTCAAATAGTAGCTTTCAATGGAAATATCCATTATGGTATAGCAAAAATATTAATGCAAAAGGCGATTATTTTGCAATGAACAGTAAAAATATGAAAATAAATGATTTCAATTTAATAGAAGAGTATGTAAGATAATATAGTTTATATCGAATAATATGGAAGAAATTAGGATAAACATTTAGAAGCGTAATTATTTAAATACGCATAGTATATATGCTGTCTTTTATGTATAATAGATATATTGACGAAGATGTAAAACTTAAGGAATACAAAAATTGTTCCGTTTTGATAACTGTTTTTAATAATAGTCATGAATAAAAATAAATATATTATAAAAAGAGGAAAAAAGAATGAATCACTATGTGTTAGAAGTATGCGTGGATTCTGTAGAATCAGCTATTGCGGCAACTAATGGAGGGGCAACCAGAATTGAATTATGTTCAAATATTATTATAGGAGGAACAACGCCTGATTTAGAGTTATTTAAAATAATAAGAAATAAAATTCAAATTCCAATAAATGTTATGATAAGACCAAGATTTGGAGATTTTTGCTATACAGAATCGGAATTTGAGATAATGTGCAGACAAAGTGAAAAATTTGCAAGAGAAGGAGCAAATGCCATTGTTATAGGTTGTCTTAATCCTGATGGAAGTTTGAATGAGGCATATATGAAGGAAATTATGAATATGGCAACAGGATGCAGAGTTACTCTTCATAGAGCATATGATATGTGCAAAAATCCATTTGAAGCATTTGAGACCGCTAGAAAATTAGGCGTAGATACAATATTGACTTCAGGACAAAAAAATAGTTGTATTGAAGGTGCAAAGTTAATTAAAAAACTAGTTGAAATATCAAGTGGTATAGAGATTTTAGTTGGTGCAGGTGTAAATTCAGATAATATTATGGAAATAGCTAAAATAACCGGGGCAAAAAGCTTTCATATGACAGGTAAGGTTGTAGAAAACAGCAAAATGGAATATCGAAATGATGATGTTAATATGGGAATTCCCGGGTTAAGTGAATATGAAATTTATAGAACAGACGAAAAAAATATAAGAAAAACAGCTGAAATGTTAAAATTATTAAAATAATGCTTAATATAATTATACAAATAATTTGCACATAGTTTAAATAATTAAATTGTAGAAAAATAATAAATTTATTGTTGCATGATTTAACAATAAGTGATAAAACAGAATTTGTAAAAAGTAATAGTTAGTTGCGTAGAAAGGGATACATTGCAATAAAGTGTCTTGATTACAGAGAACCGAGGTAGCTGAGAATCGGAAGAAAAGAATTGTTGTAACATCACCCTGGAGCATCTCTCCCAAAACTTAACATAGTGAGTAGGCAGAGACGTAGTCTTCACGTTACAGAAGAAGCTGTTGGATGTGACAGTGATAAGTGGTTTTAATTAGTGATAATTATTTCAAACAAAGTGGTACCACGAAATTGATATTTTCGCCTTTGTTGTCGTAAGACAATGAAGGCTTTTTCTTTTGTAATAAAAGAATAAACTAGCTAAATAATAACAAAAGAGAGGTAATACAAATGAATGGAATCTTAATGATGGTAATTGCGATTGTAGTACTTGGAGGAGCGTATCTTCTTTATGGTCGTTACCTTCAAAACAAATGGGGCATTGACCCTAATGCAAAAACTCCGGCATATGAATTACAGGATGGAGTTGATTATGTACCGGCGGATACAAATGTGGTATTTGGACATCAGTTTGCATCAATAGCAGGTGCGGGTCCTATTAATGGACCTATTCAGGCAGCAGTTTTTGGTTGGCTTCCTGTTTTATTATGGTTGCTTGTAGGTGGTGTGTTCTTCGGAGCTGTTCAGGATTTTGCATCAATGTATGCATCAGTTAAAAACAAAGGTCGTACAATTGGTTACATAATTGAAGAATATATTGGAAAATTAGGAAAGAAATTATTTTTACTTTTCTGTTGGTTATTCTGTATTTTAGTAGTTGCAGCATTTGCAGATGTTGTAGCCGGAACATTTAACGGATTTACAGTACCTGAAGTTGCAGGACAGGCAGTAGAAAAAATCTCAGCAAACGGTGCAGTAGCAATGACTTCAATTTTATTTATTTTTGAAGCAGTAGCACTTGGAATGATTTTAAAATATGCAAAATTAAATAAATGGGTAAATACAGTAATAGCAATTGCAATGTTAGTAGTAGCAGTAGTAATTGGTTTAAACTTCCCTGTTTATTTAACAAGAGAAACATGGCATCTTTTTATATTCGCTTATATATTTATTGCCAGTGTAGTTCCTGTATGGGCATTATTGCAGCCTAGAGATTATTTAAACAGTTATTTATTAATTTTTATGATTGTAGGTGCAGTTGTAGGTATATTTGTTTCAAATCCTTCATGTAACTTACAGGCATTTACAAGTTTCAACGTAGATGGACAGTATATGTTCCCAATTTTATTTGTAACAATAGCATGTGGAGCCGTATCAGGTTTCCATTCACTTGTTTCATCAGGAACAGCTTCAAAGCAAATTAAAAATGAAAAGAATATGTTACCTGTATCATTTGGTGCAATGCTTATGGAAAGTATGCTTGGTGTAATCGCATTAATCGCAGTTGCTTCATTTGCAAAAGGAGAAGCAGCAGCACAGGGCTTAACAACACAGCCACAGATTTTTGCAGGTGCAATTGCAAACTTCTTATCAGCAGTTGGTTTACCACATAATTTAGTATTTACATTAATTAACCTTGCTGTTTCAGCTTTTGCTTTAACATCACTTGACTCAGTTGCAAGAATTGGTCGTCTTTCATTCCAGGAATTCTTCTTAGATGAAGGAGTAACTGATGATAATATGACACCATTCCAGAAGGTAGTAACAAATAAGTATTTTGCTACAGTTATTACATTAGTTCTTGCATTCTTACTTGCAAAAGTTGGTTATGCAGAAATTTGGCCATTATTTGGTTCAGCAAACCAGTTGTTATCAGTACTTGCTTTAGTAGCTTGTGCAGTATTCTTAAAGAAAACAAAACGTCAGGGTTGGATGTTATGGGTACCAATGTTCTTTATGATGGCAGTTACATTTACAGCCCTTGGAATGACAATTTACAAATTAAGTGGAGCATTTGCTACAACAGGATTATCACTTGGAAATACATTACAGTTAATCTTTGCAGTATTACTTTTAATCCTTGGTGTAATTGTTGCCGTACAGGGTGTAAAGAAGTTATTTGAAAAAAATGAAGAAAAAGAAGTTGCATAAAATGAGACGTAAGTAAGTTATAAAGACTGTCGTATTAAAATGATAGAATGATATGCTACCCTCATATAGGACAATAAAATATAAAAGTCCTATATGGGGGTATTTTTATGTCCAGAAAAAGCAAAATAGATCCAATAGTAAAAGTAAAAATAGTTGAGCAATATCTTGATGGAGAGATTGGACTGAGTCAGGCAAGTAAAAAACTTGGAGTTGCCTCCCAAAGTATTAGAAAATGGATTTCTATATACCAATGCAATGGACCAGCAGGTTTACTTAATCAGCCCAAAAACAAGAGTTACTCAAAAACACTAAAAATATCTGCGGTAAATGATTATCTTAATGGAGCAGGTTCTCTTGATGATATTTGCTCAAAATATGGAATCCGTTCACATACACAACTTTTAAAGTGGATTAAGGTGTATAATTCTGGTGGAATATTAAAAACATCCACTGGAGGTGCTTGCATGAAAAAAGCAAAATCAACGACTCTTGATGAGCGATTAAAAATAGTTATGGAATGCCTGCAAATGATAAGAATTATGGAGCAATGGCTTTAAAATATCAATGTTCTTATCAACAAGTTCGTAACTGGGTAAAACGGTACGAAAAAATGGGAAGTAAAGGTCTGGAAGACCGCCGTGGTAGACGAGTCGGATCATTACCAAGTCGTACACCTGAGGAAGTATTACGTGATAGAATCGCTGAACTCGAAAGAAAAAATCTTGATTTACAAATGGAAAATAATCTGTTAAAAAAAGTCAGAGAACTGGAAAGGAGGGACCGTTATTTTTAGTTCACCGTTTAGCTGCATATAAGGCAATCAAAGAATTATCCTCTGACAAGAGATATCCTATAGATAAACTTTGTAAGTATCTTAATATTACACGCTCTGCATACTATAACTGGCTAAAGCATCCGAAAAGCAATAATGAATTGCAGAATGAAACGTTATCTGTTGAAATTCAAAAGATACATAAAGAACATCCGGATATGGGATATCGTAGAATCCGAGATGAATTAGATGGACACAAAGGAATTCATGTGAATGATAAACGAGTTCTCCGCATCTGTAGAAAATATGATATAAAGTCAAATATTAAATGGAAACCCAAAAGCTGTACCAGAGGAGACCAGAATCCCGATCACATTGCAAAAAACTATTTGCATCGAGATTTTCATGCGGATAAGCCGAACGAGAAATGGCTCACTGATGTGTCCGAGTTTAAATATTACATTGGAAATGAAGTTCACAAGATATATTTGAGTGCCATTTTAGATTTATACGATTGAAGAATTGTAACTTTTAAAATAAGTGACCATAATGATAATCCATTAGTTATGGATACTTTTGATGAAGCAGTTCGCTTGGAACCTGATGCACATCCACTCTTCCACTCTGATCGTGGATTTCAATATACAAGTGCGCAGTTCCGTACCAGATTAAAGAAACATCATATGAAACAAAGCATGTCAAGAGTCGCCCATTGTATTGATAATGGACCGATGGAAGGATTTTGGGGGATTCTAAAGCAAGAGATGTATTACTGCCAACATTTCAATGATAGAACTGCCTTAATTGCAGCTATAACCGATTACATTAATTACTACAATAACCAACGATTACAAAGAAAGTTAAATGTGATGACACCAATGGAATATCATAATCAATATATAAAAGTAGCTTAAAAATATCGCCAGCCGTAAATCGGCTGACGATACAAAAATTTATTATTTTTTATTGTCCTATTGACAGGTAGCACACCATTTCTTTTAATTTCTTGCCAATAGAATCGAAATCAATATCCTTCATGAAATCACCTCATATTATATGATATATAATTGTAATATTTTTATAGCTGTAGTATAATAATCCAAAACTATAAAAAAGTTTAGCCACAGAGTAAAAACAAGCAGAAAGGAGAGAAGATAGGGGTTATAGAAGCAATTATTTTGATAAAAATGATGCATATGATAACAACAATGGTTGGTATAAATGTATTAAGTGTGGACGTAGTTTCAGAAAAGGTGATATGGATATTGACCACATTATTCCACAGAAATATGGTGGAAGAGATTCCGTATTAAATTTACAATGTATTTGTAAGCATTGTAATCGTTCTAAGCAAGCTAGTTTAAGAGATACCCCAAAAGATTTGTTTGGAGCAACTAAAAGGAAAGTAAAAAGTTATTATAATAATTAAAACGTTTTTATAAAATTTGAATATCATATAAAAATACAGACCATTTAAAGAAAAAATGAATATTCATATAATTAAAAGGCAGTATAGCGAGATTATTTCCGTAAGGGAAAAGAAAGGAAGTATTATGAAAGAATTTTTTAGTATGGGAAAAACTATGAAAAAATTAATTTCTGTTGTAATGTCTCTGGCATTGTTGCTTACTTCAGCAGGAGTAATTTTTTCAGGTAGTGATGTAAAGGGAGCAGCGGCAGAAGTTGTTTCATCAATGGATTATTATTCAACAAATGATGGACCAACAATTACACATTCAGGAGTTGGTACAGTTAGCTATGGATTTGTAATGCCAAAGTTTAACGGAAAAGCCAGTAGTGAACTTTCCATTGCAGATGTGGAAAAAGACATTCAGGTTTATGTTAAACAGGAAAACGGAACAAATGGTGAATGGAAGAAAATTGAAGATGTAAGTTACTTCAAGTGGAATGACACTTGGGCATGGGAATATCAGTCATGGGGTGGCTGGGTTTGCTGGATGAAACTTACAGAAACAACATATTTCCGTTTCCATGGAAAAACAAATAACATAAATCTTGATTACAAATTGGAACTTAACAAACTTTCAAAGTATAAGCTTACAAGTATTTCTACAACAGAAACAAATATTCAGGCAGATACAACAGGTGGTTCAGCTACACATTGGGGAGCATGGACATTTAATGGAGACAAGAGTATCAAGTATGAACAGATTCAGGATGATGTTAACATTACAGTAGACAACAATGACGGAAAAGGATTTGTTCAGTTTTTAGGCAATGCAGCATCAGGATTTCTGTGGGATCAGAACTTTGGATATTACTCAGATGGTGATGGTGGATATTGGTTTACAAATATCAGTTGGTCATTTACATTAAGATTTGCATCAAAGTCAAATCCAAATGTACATCAGGATGTAAAAGTTACATATACAAAGCCAACCAGATCAAATTACAAAATCACAGCATATAATGGCACATCATACGATGCAAGCACAAGTGGTACAGCATCAGTTGGTATTCCGCTTCCAAAAATTGGTGGAACAGAAGCTATAAAAGATGATTTGGATTTATTTAAATACGAAGTTAAGGTAGATGGAAAGTGGATTCCACTTACAGATGTTGCAGCCTGTGGATGGGTATATGAAGGAAGTGGTTACAACAAATATTCACTAAGCAGTCAGTGGGGTTATTTTGTTGATCATGTTTATGGACTTTGGTTCCAGCCTGTAAGACAGGATACAGAAATAAAAGTCACATATCCTATTGATGGTAAAAAAGGTGGAGATGCAAGCAATAACTATGTATTGTATACAATTAAAGGAAATACATCTTATAAGCCAACACTTCCATCAGATATGTCAGATATTAAAGTAAATGACAATTCAAATGCATATACACCGGCAGGTTGGAAGATGATTTTCAATGATGAATTTGATGGTGCATCTCTTGACACAAGCAAGTGGTCATATGATGAAGGATTCTTACTTAAAGAAGACGATATTAACACAGCCGGTTGGGGAAATCAGGAACTTGAATACTACACAAGAGACAATGTATCAGTAAAAGATGGTGCATTAAATATTCTTATGAAAAAGCAGTCAAAGGTATTTACAGAAAAAGGTGATCCATCTAAGAAAGCAACTGCTCAGTATTCATCAGGAAAGATTACAACAAAAGATAAATTCTCAGTGAAATACGGACGAGTTGATTTCAGAGCAAAAATGCCTACAGGTACAGGCATATGGCCTGCTATGTGGATGCTTCCAAATGACTCACGTTATGGTTCATGGCCATTATCAGGTGAAATAGATGTATTTGAAGGACGTGGAAGAACACCAAATATGGTATTTGGTACATTACATTATGGTGCACAGTGGCCAAATAATATTAATACATCAGATGCATTTAACATAACACGAGATGGTAATAAAAAGACAGGCATTGACGACTGGCATGTATACAGTGTTCAGTGGGATGCTGAAAATATTAAGATTTACTGTGATGGCAAATGCTATTTCAAATGTACATATGGTGAGTGGTATTCAGGCTCAGACAGAGGAAATGCATATGCACCGTTTGACCAGAGATTTTACCTTATTTTAAATCTTGCAGCAGGTGGAACATTTGACAGTGGTTATGTACCTGACAGCAGTTTTACATCAGGAACAATGTTAGTTGATTATGTTCGTGTTTACCAGCGTATGGTTAAGGCAGGAGAAGACGAGAAGGCAGACAATAATGCAGGAGTTTCTACAAATGGAGCAAAGGATGGTCTTTATGGAGATTATAAGATTGGGAAAGGTGTAACGCCGGTTACTCCAGAAACAACAAATCCGAGTGAAACAAAACCTGAGGGAACAACAAATCCAAGTGAAACAAAACCTGAGGGAACAACAGCTTCAGGTGAAACAAAACCTGAAGGAACAACAGCCTCTCCAACAACAAAGAAAACACAGAAAAAGACTCCAAACAAAGCATTAAAAACAACAGTTGTAAAGAAAGCAACAAAGAAGAAAAATGCAAAGAAAATCAGGCTTTCATTTAGAAAAGTTAAAGGTGCTAAAAGATATCAGGTACAGGTTTCTGAGAATAAAAAGTTTACATCAGTTATTGTAACAAAGACAGTAAAGAAATATAAAAAAGTAACAATTTCTAAAAAAGCATTTGAAAAGAAAAAGGAACTTTTTGTACGAGTTAGAGCCGTTGGCTGCAAGAAGTGGTCAAAACCTAAAAAAGTTAGAATTTTAAAGAAATAATAATTAAAAAATAAAGTAGACCGTTATATTATAAAAATTTCATTATAATGATGAAGTTTTATGTATAACGGTCTATTGCTATTTTGCCCGTAAACAATTAAAATAAAAGCAATATTTTGAGAAAACCAGGAGGGTATTATGAATCAGAAAAAGTTAGGTTTTGGCTTGATGAGATTACCACTTAAAAACTAAAATGAAGCAGACAATATTTTCAATGAGCAGTTACGTAAAACAGGTGTAGAATATTTCGACTATTATCTGTTACATGATGTAGGATATGATCATTATAAAAAATATTCAGAACTTGGTTGCTTTGAATGGCTGTTAGAAAAGAAAAAAGCAGATTGTGAGAAACATTCTTAAAAATGAGCCTTTTGGAAGTCAAAAGATATCAAAAATAATAAAGACATCTGATGCAAAGTTGTTTCTGATAAAGATGCAGCAGGAAGATGGGAGAGGGCATAGCACGATAAAGACAGTGCGAGGAGTTCTTCGTCCGGCATTTCAGATGGCTGTGGATGATGACGTCCTTATGAAAAATCCCTTCCAGTTTGAATTAGCAGGAGTGGTAGTCAATGATGCTGTTACAAGGGAAGCAGTTACAAAAGACCAAATGCGAAAATTTTTGAAATTTATACATGATGATGTGGTTTATTGTAAATACTATGAAGTGATTTATATCCTTTTTCACACTGGTATGAGAATTTCGGAATTTTGTTGACTTACGATGAGGGATATTGATTTAGAGAAAAGAACCATCAATATTGATCATCAGCTATAAAGAACTTCCAAAAGAGAATATGTAATTGAGCCAACAAAAACAAATGCCGGAACAAGGGTTATTCCAATGACAAATGAAGTGACAGAGATGTTTCGAGCAATTATTGAGGATAGACCAGATTATAAGGTTGAAAAAGTGGTAGATGGTTATACGGGATTTCTTTTTCTGGACAAAGATGGAATGCCGCTTGTAGCCATGCATTGGGAACACAGATTCAATCATATGGTCAGCAGGTATAATGAAATCTATAAGGTTCAGATGCCCAATATTACCCCTCATGTTTGCAGACATACATATTGTTCCAATATGGCAAAGTCCGGCATGAATCCTAAAACACTACAGTATTTGATGGGACATTCGGATATAGCTGTGACGCTCAATGTGTATACCCATGTAGGACTTGAGGATGCCGAGAAGGAACTTCAGAAGATGCAGGGATTGGAAAATGCCAGAAAAGAGATGGGAATTTCAGATACGGATGATAAGCCTTTGAAACAGAATATGTTCAAGGTGGTTTGATAATATAATAAGGAAGAGATTTTGAGGACACTCAGGCTATTGGCTTGGGTGTCTTTTTGACTGGTGAAGATATAGTTTATGTGGTAAAATAGGAATTGAAAATTGAACTTTATTGAAATTAATATATTGCTGCAGGAGGACAGATTGTGTCTTTTACATAAGCATGGAAGGTTGGTATCGAAAAAATGAAATTAACATGGTTGAAAAATGGATTTATATGTAAAGATTTATATGCACCATTCAAGCTAGAAAAGGATGTAGATTATCGAGACGATTTAGAGAAGAAATATAAAATAGTTATGGAACAGGCAAAAAATGCCAATGCTGATAAGGAAAGTTTGGATATTATAGATTTTTTTAGTACAAAAATATTGGAATCCTTAGATTTGTATTATAAGGCTGATATAGCAGAAAGTAACAATATTATTTTGGAATTGGTAAAGAATATAGGAGATAATCCATTTGCAGTAAATTCGGTTAATAACAGTGAGGCTTTTCCGGGAATTAAGACCAATGAGTTGCAATTCTTCAGAAGTAGACTGGGAACTCCAAACAAGACATTTACAGCTAAAGATATGTTACATTTGCCTAATTCAATGAGGGCTAAATCTGGAAATTATAGATTTAGTATTCATGGTAATCCTAGTATGTATTTGGCTAATTCTTCATATGGATGTTGGATAGAAATGGGGTGTCCGGCAGAAATAGATTTCAATGTTTCACCAATATTATTAGAAGGAAATCAAAGAATTTTTAATTTGGCTGTATCTATAAGAGATTTTAGATGTTTAAATGAATTTGAAGAAGATAGGGTGCATTGTTGGTTGAAACTGTATCTTCTAACCCTTTCAACCTGTTATGTAATTAAAGAAGAAAATAGAGTATTCAAGTCAGAATATATTATCTCACAATCGTTAATGATGGCGTGTAAAAAGATGAAATACGATGGAATAGCATACTATTCACGCAGAGTAGACAATGAAGTGTTTGCATTGTGTGCAATTAATTTAGCGTTGTTCGTTGATTATGATGGAGAATATTCAGAAATGATTAAGCACATTAAAATAGATGATGCTTTCAATTATTCTTTATACAAGCAACTTAATAGGAGTTTGAAATATAAAGAATATGAGTTAAGATCAACTTATACTTCCTATATTACAAATATAGGAAGTTTTGATCGCCAGTATCCATATAGAGAAACGGATTTTTATAATTTTGATAAATTTCTGTTTACAACATGGAGGGATAAGCCAAATGGTAAAGGCAAGGATATAATTCCGTGGGGAATTGAGATTTAAATGTTCTTGGAAACAAGTTTGAATATTTTAAGTTGGTAATTAAGAAGGTATGTCGATTATTTCAACACCATTCGTTAAATAATGCACATCCCCGTCAGTAGTCTGAACCCCCTTAACTGACTACGATTTGACTACTACACACTGCCTTGAATTGCACCAGTTTGAAGTATTTTGCAAAAAGTGTAGTTATAAACAAGAAAAATACGATGCTCGGAAAAGTCGATAAACCAACGCAAAACCCGGCATTACAGGGCATTTTATGATAGGAGAATTTTATGATACGAGTACTATTTATCTGCCACGGCAGGACTGACGAAAATCGTGTAAACTCCTTTAAATAAGGCGGCTGTGGTTTTGAGGTAGTTTAGTTTAGACCAAATTTAGACCAATGGTAGAGTGAAACTGTGGTGTGATGGAAAAGAATAGAACATAAAAATCTAGGGAACTTTATTGATGAGAAAAATAATAAAAGTTCCCTATTTTTTTCATTAGTAGCGAGAAAAAATATGCATATAGACTTGTCGAGCACTATTATAACTTGAGAAGATTGTAAAGTATGATATTCATAGTTGCAAAAGTAATTTGAGTGCACATTAATATTATTAAAAAGTATTACAATATGTGATAAATTATAAATGTGACATAAAATAAGTCACATTTATAAAAAAGCAATTAAAAATGATTGCAAAATAAAAAAGCAACTAAAAATAATTGCAAAACAAAAATCATTACAACAGAATGTAACAATAACAGAAGATGAAGAAATCTATAAAAAACTTTCTTTAGTTTACAGGGAAGATAATAATTTAAAGTGAATACTAATGATATTTTATGTATGTTAATACAATCCAAAGCAGAAGAAATTAGACTAATTCATACAGATAAGGAAATTCAACTTGAAAATTATGTAGCCAGGGAATATAATTCAATTAAGTCATTTTATATAAAATGACGAAGTTAATTTGATAATGAGGTAATTAAAATGAGAAAATTTGATTACACAGAAAAATGGAAAAAATTGCTGACACCAGAGATTGTTGGATATCTTACAACAATTCATGAATACAAGGGTGAGCAAAGATTGATTGCGGAACGCTATGCAGATGTATTAGAGAGTCTTGTTGAGGTGGCAAAAATACAAAGTACAGAGAGTTCTAATAAAATAGAAGGCGTCTATACCTCGGATGAACGTTTGAAAAAAATTGTTTTGGATAAGACAATGCCTAAGACAAGAAATGAACGTGAGATTGCAGGATATAGGGATGTGCTTGGTACGATACATGAGAACTTTTCACATATTCCAGTCCGTGACACATTCATTTTACAGCTTCATAGAGATTTGTATAAATTTGAAAATGCATCTTCGAATGGAGGCAAGTTTAAAAGCACTGATAACATAATTGAGGAAGAAGATGTAAAGGGTAATAAGTTTGTAAGATTTAAACCACTATCCGCGTGGGAAACGCCAGAGGCAATAATAGAACTTTGTGATGCTTATAATGGGGCGATTAACAGAAGTGAAGCAGATGCACTCCTGATTGTACCTATGTTTATCATTGACTTTTTGTGTATTCATCCGTTTAATGACGGGAATGGAAGAATTAGCAGATTGTTGACGTTATTACTTCTTTATCAGAATGATTATATTGTTGGTAAATATATTAGTTTGGAAAAACTGATAGAACGAACAAAGAGTAGTTATTATGATGCTCTTCAGGAAAGCTCGCAGGGATGGCTGGAAGGTGCGAATAATTACGAACCTTTTGTAAAATATATTCTAGGGATTATTGTAGCCGCTTATAGAGAATTCTTTGATAGAGCGCAGATTGTGGAAGAAAAGAAAGTGCCTAAATCAGACAGGATAGAGAAACTTATTAAGAATCATTTAGGTACAATTACAAAGGCTGAGATTGTTGAAGCCACACCGGGAATAAGCACAACAACGGTACAGAGAACATTAACTGAGTTGGTAAAAGAAGAGAAAATTATCAAGATAGGAAATGGTCGTTATACAAAATATAAATGGAATTGGGATAAGGAGAATTAGAATATGATTACAGGCGAATTAAAAAACAGAATTGATAGTTTATGGGAGATTTTCTGGACAGGAGGTCTTACAAATCCGTTGGATGTCATTGAACAGATGACATATCTTATGTTCATTCATGATTTGGATGTAACTGATAATACGCATGCAAAAGAAAGTGCTATGCTTGGCTTGCCTTATGAAAGTGTCTTCGCTAAGGAAGTAAAAATCGGTGAGAGAATTATAGACGGAACACAACTTAAGTGGTCTGTTTTTAGGGACTATCCGGCTGATAGAATGTATTCAGTTGTGCAGGAAATGGTGTTTCCATTTATTAAGAATCTTCATGCAAATAAAGAAAGTGCATTCTCTAAATATATGGATGATGCGATATTCAAACTTCCAACGCCTTTGATGCTTTCTAAAGTTGTAGATGCAATGGATGATTTATACACACAGATGGCAAAGTTGAATGACTCAGATGCAAGAGGAGATGTATATGAGTACCTCCTTTCAAAACTTGCTACAGCAGGTGTAAATGGTCAGTTTAGAACACCACGCCACATTATTAAAATGATGGTAGAACTTATGGAGCCAAAAGCTGATGATGTTATTTGTGATCCAAGTTGCGGAACAGCAGGTTTCCTTGTAGAGTCAGGAGAATATCTGTGGACTAACAAGAAAGATGAAATTTTTTACGACAAGCAGAAGAAAGATCATTTTATGAATCATATGTTCTATGGCTTTGATATGGATAGAACAATGCTTCGTATTGGTGCGATGAATATGATGAATCATAGGGTAGAAAGTCCGTTTATAGAATACAGAGACAGTTTGTCAGATCAAAACCCGGATAAAGATAAATATTCATTGATTCTTGCCAATCCACCTTTCAAGGGAAGTCTTGATGCAGATATTGTATCAGCAGATTTGTTAAAGGTGTGCAAAACAAAGAAGACAGAACTTCTTTTCTTGGCATTATTTGTTCGTATGCTTAAAGTTGGTGGCAGATGTGCCTGTATTGTTCCTGATGGTGTATTGTTTGGTTCTTCCAAGGCCCATAAGGATATTAGAAAGGAAATAGTAGAAAATCAGAAATTAGAGGCTGTTATCTCAATGCCTTCAGGTGTATTTAAACCATATGCCGGAGTATCAACGGCAATTCTTATCTTTACTAAAACCAATTATGGTGGAACAGATAATGTATGGTTTTACGATATGCAGGCAGATGGATTTAGCCTTGATGACAAGCGTTCTGCTGTAGTGGAAAATGATATTCCGGATATCATTGAAAGATTCCGTAATCGTGATGCTGAGGTCGACAGGAAACGTACAGAAAAATCCTTTATGGTTCCTAAGAAGGAAATCGTGGATAATGGATATGATCTTAGTATTAACAAGTATAAAGAAGTTGAGTATGTAGCTGTTGAGTATCCTCCAACATCTGAGATTATGACTAATATCCGTAATCTTGAGATGGAGATTGGGAATGAAATGGATGAGTTGGAGAGATTGTTAAGTTTGTAAGAAAGGAAATACAAATCTGACAAATTCGGATTTGTAGAAATGAAGATATGAGAGTTAAGTTGAGCGATATAACGCAATATTCTAAGGGAGTTCAAATAAATCGTGACGAACTTATAGAGAATGGGGATTATATCTATTTAAATGGTGGAATAAATCCTTCAGGAAGATGGACAGAAGCCAATGTTGATGGCAATACAGTAACGATTTCTGAAGGTGGAAATTCTTCGGGTTATATAAACTATATCACAGAACCATTTTGGTGTGGTGCACATTGTTACTATTTGTTTAATGGACCAAAGAATACAAAATACTTGTATTATGCATTGAAAAGTCAACAAGAAAGATTATTTGCTATTCGTTCTGGAGCTTGTATGCCGAATATTAAAAAATCTGATTTGGGCAAGTTTGAATTTGAATTTGATCCTAATGAGCAAAGACAGAATGAAATCGTTGAATCATTATCAAGAGTAGAGACCATAATGACAAGTAGAAAAAGCGAATTAGAACTCTTGGATGACCTCATCAAAGCCCGATTTGTCGAAATGTTTGGGGATCCAGCTAATAACGAAAAGGGGTTTATAAAGGCTCCTATGGGGGAATACATGACAGTGCTAACTGATTTCAGCTCTAATGGTAGCTATAAGACTTTAGATAGTGGTGTAATAATGTATGATGAACCTAATTATGCATGGATGGTTAGAACAACGGACTTAGAGTCTGGAGATATGACAGCCATTAAGTATATTGATGAGGAGGCTTATGAACTTTTGGCTAAATCAAAGATATATGGTGGCGAAATAATCATGAATAAGATTGGTAGTGCTGGAAAGATTTATTTAATGCCACAAATAGATATACCAGCATCATTAGGTAGAAATGCCTTTATGTTTAGATATGATGAACGCATTAATGTAAAGTTTTTGTATCACCTTCTTACATCAGAGTATGGACAGAGAGAAATTCAACAATATGTACGGGGTGCTGTAACCAAGACTATTACTAAAAATGATGTGAGAGCTGTACTTATAATTGTTCCACCAATCGAGTTACAAAATGAATTTGAATCATTTGTAGAACAAGTCAACAAATCAAAAGTTGCAGTGCAGAAAGCACTTGATGAAACGCAGTTATTGTTTAATAGTTTAATGCAAGAGTATTTTGGATAAAAAAATTAAAAAACAAAAGAATAAGTAATATGGTGGTAGTGAAGTTGGTATTATAGAAGGGATACCAATATGGAAGAAAAGATAGTAACAGTTCTTAATGAGATGGCAGAATACTTATCTATTTCACAGATGAAGAAGCTTCAGGAGGTAATACTTCGCAATTTCGCTGAGAATGAAGTAGAGAAGAAAGAAATATCAAATGATAATTTCTTGAAGATGTTTTTAGATGCAAAGCGCATTGAAGGATGTTCAGAGAGAACACTAAATTATTATAGGACTACGGTGGAACATTTGATTTCTCAGATTGAAACAGGTGTTAGGAAAATTTCGACAGAAGAAATTCGTGAATACTTATCAAACTATCAGAAAAGGAATAGTTGTTCAAATGTGACGATTGATAATATTAGACGCAATATTTCGAGTTTCTTTTCATGGTTAGAAGAAGAGGATTATATTCTTAAAAGTCCAATGAAACGTATTCATAAGATTAAGACAAAAACTGTTGTGAAAAATATTATTTCAGATGAAGGAATAGAAAAACTTCGAGACAATTGTAAAGAAAAAAGAGATTTGGCGATTATTGATTTACTTTATTCTACAGGGATTCGTGTTGGAGAATTAGTGAATCTTAATATAGAGGACATTGATTTAGAAGGAAGAGAGTGTATTGTATATGGCAAGGGGGACAAAGAACGTAGAGTTTATTTTGATGCTAAAGCAAAAGTACATTTAAAAGAGTATATTGATGCAAGAACAGATAATAATGAGGCGTTATTTGTTACACTTGATGAACCCCATAATCGTTTGAAAATTAGTGGCGTGGAAATAAGATTACGAAAAATGGGAAGAATGTTAGATTTAGATAGAATTCATCCGCATAAATTTCGAAGGTCAATGGCCACGAGAGCCATTGATAAAGGAATGCCAATAGAACAGGTACAGAAAATACTTGGGCATTCACAGATTGATACTACTATGCAGTACGCAATGGTAAATCAGAGCAATGTAAAAACATCGCATCAAAAATATATGACATAGAAAGGGTATATATGATCGACTTTAACAAGCAAATGGAAATGGTGTTATACCATTTGGATGAGGAAAATGTGGCAGTTGATGCATACATAGCGGAAGATAGCATCTGGGTATCTCAAAAGGGCATGTCTGAGATATTTGGTGTTGGAATTCCTGCAATTAGTAAACATTTAAAAAATATTTTTAATGAGGGTGAGCTGAGTAAAGAGGTGGTTATTTCCAAAATGGAAACAACCACAAGACATGGTGCAATAGAAGGAAAAACACAGCATAATGAAACAAATTACTATAATTTAGATGCTATTATTTCTGTGGGATACAGAATAAATTCTAAAAAAGCAACTAAGTTTCGCATATGGGCAACAAGCGTTTTAAAAGAATATATGATAAAAGGCTTTGTCATGGACGATGAAAGGTTGAAACAGGGTCAGACTGCATTTGGTAAAGACTATTTTAAAGAACTTCTAGAGAGAGTTAGATCAATTCGTGCTAGCGAAAGAAGAATCTGGCAGCAGGTTACGGATATTTTTGCAGAATGTAGCATTGATTATACCAGAGATTCTGAAATTGCTTATAAATTCTATTCTACAATTCAGAATAAGTTTCATTATGCAATTACGAAACACACAGCTGCTGAAATTGTATATGAATCTGCGGATCATACCAAAGAAAATATGGGGCTAACAACATGGAAGAACGCACCTGACGGAAGAATCCTAAAGTCGGATGTACCAATAGCCAAAAATTATCTTGATGAAAAGCAGATTAGGCAGTTAGAGAGAACTGTTACAGGTTATTTTGATTATATAGAAGATTTGATTGAACGCGAAAACGTTTTTACAATGGAAGAATTTTCTGAAAGTGTAAATGCATTTTTGGAGTTCAGAAGATATGATATATTAAAAGATAATGGCAAAATCTCTCATGCCAAAGCTTTGGAAAAAGCTTATTCAGAATACGAAATATTTAATAAAACACAGAAAATTAGTTCTGATTTTGATAAGTTTATTCAAAATATAAAAAGTAATTAGTTTTCCCTATAAGGCAAATTCGGATTTGTAGGGCTACGAGCAGAACATGAGCATGAAGCGAAGCGAAATGCGAATGGACTCTGCGAGTAGCCCGTAGAGGAATGATGTAGAATGGAAAAAACATGGGTTAATATATCAAATGTTCTCTTTTTTCAAGAGGGTCCAGGTGTAAGAAATACGCAGTATACAACTGAAGGCGTAAAGCTTCTAAATGTAGCTAATTTAGTGGATGGTAAAGTGGATTTATCAACATCAGATAGATACATATCAGAGGATGAAGCATATGGAAAGTACAAGCACTTTCTATGTGATGCAGGTGATTTTATAATTGCTAGTTCTGGAATTAAAGTTGAGTATATTGATAAAAAGATGGGATTTGTAGATGAGTCTATGCTTCCTCTTTGTATGAATACAAGCACCATAAGATTTAAGGTGTTGGATGATAATCAGTTAAGAATTAGATATTTTATGTATTATTTAAAATCTCAACATTTTAAAAATCAGTTATTTAAGCAAATAACTGGTTCGGCACAATTAAATTATGGACCAAGCCATTTAAAGAAGATGATTATGCCATTAATTAATTTGAGCAAACAGGATGAGATTATTGCTTGTATGGATAAAGTTCAAAGTATTATTGAAATGAGACAGCAAGAATTAGTTAAATTAGATGACCTCATTAAAGCCCGATTTGTCGAGATGTTTGGTAATCCAGTGTATAATGAAAAAGGATGGGAAACAAAACCTTTATTAGAAATGGGAAAATGTAAGAATGGAATGAATTTCCGTTATGATGAGAGTGGAGTAGTAATAAACTGTTTAGGTGTAGGTGATTTTAAGGACTTGTCAATTATAGGAGATACAACATTATTGCCGACAGTATCGTTGAATGAGATGCCTTCAGAGGAATATTTGCTCAAAAATGATGATATAGTATTTGTTCGTTCTAATGGCAATAAGGCGTTGGTTGGACGAAGTGTGGCTGTTTATCCGGAGGATACACCAACAACATTCAGTGGGTTCTGTATAAGATACCGTAAGGATGACCAAGCAGTAACAATACCATACTTACTTAGGGTTTTAAAGACAGATTCTATACGTATGAAAATGATTGGGCGAGGAGCTAATATTCAAAATTTGAATCAACAGATTTTGAGAAAATTAGTTATTCCAATTCCACCAATCGAACTTCAAAACCAATTTGCCGATTTTGTCCACCAAGTCGACAAATCAAAATTTATAAGGCACTATTAAAAAATTATTTAGATAATATTTTTAACTATTAATATATGCACAATACAAGAAGGAGGCTTTTATGACCAACTTTGATTTTTTGAAAAAAGAACCAAAATTCAATAGCTTTTCAGATGTGGCAATAGCTGCAGAGAAAATACTTAAGATTGATAAAGAGTCAAGTGTGATTAATTGTCGTCGTGCTATGGAATTTGCTATCAAATGGATGTATTCCGTAGATAAGTCATTAGAAATGCCGTATCAGGACAAGCTTATTAGTCTTATGAGTACAGAGGACTTTCATGATATTGTAGATGATGCTTTGTGGAAACGTCTTGATCTAATTCGTAAGATTGGTAATCGTGCCGCGCACAACGGCAGAAAAATCACGGAAGATGAAGCGATTCTATGCTTACAGAATTTGTTTATCTTTATGGATTATGTGTCATATTGCTATTCCGATTTTTATGAAGAGAGAAAATATGATGTTAATTTATTGACTGAAACACAAGAAGAGTCAGTAGTAGTTAAAACTTCAGATAATGACGTGGATTTACAGGCATTAATTGCTGAAAATAAAGCCCTTAAGGAAGAACTGACTGCTAAGCGTGCAGAACAGCAGCAGACCTATGTTCCGAAGCCTCTTGATTTATCCGAGTATAAGACAAGAAAAATCTATATTGATTCTATGCTTTTGGATGCCGGATGGACAGAAGGAAAAGACTGGATTAATGAAGTTGAACTTTCGGGAATGCCTAACAAATCAGAGTTGGGTTTTGCTGATTATGTTCTTTATGATGATATGCATCGTCCCCTTGCTGTAATCGAAGCTAAGAGAACATGTGTTGATGTTTCTAAGGGAAGACAACAGGCAAAACTTTATGCCGATTTATTAGAAGAAAAATATAAGAGAAGACCAGTGGTGTTTTTAACAAATGGTTTTGAAACAAGAATTATTGATAATCAGTATCCGGAGAGAAAAGTTTCGGTAATCTATTCGAAGAGAGATTTGGAGAAGCTTTTTAATCTTCAAACAATGAAGACAAGTCTTAATCATGTATTTGTAGATAAGAATATTGCAGGTCGTTATTATCAGGAAGCTGCAATAAAAGCAGTATGTGATGCATTTGACAATCGTAACCGGAGAAAAGCACTTCTTGTAATGGCTACCGGGTCAGGAAAGACAAGAACTGCAATTGCTTTATGTAAGGTTCTATTAGATGCCGGATGGGTAAAAAATATTTTGTTTCTGGCAGATCGTAATTCATTAGTTACGCAGGCAAAAAGAAGTTTTGTAAATCTTTCGCCTGATTTGTCATGCTCAAATCTTGTAGAAGAAAAAGATAATTACACAGCTCATTGTATTTTTTCTACGTATCAGACTATGATGAACTGTATTGATTCAGTTAAGGACGACAACGGGAAGTTATTTACTTGTGGACATTTTGACCTTGTAATATGTGATGAGGCTCATAGATCAATTTATAACAAATATAGAGATATATTCAATTATTTCGACGCACCATTGGTAGGTCTTACAGCAACTCCTAAGGATGAAATTGATAAGAATACTTATGGAATCTTTGATTTGGAAAATGGCGTGCCTACATACGGGTATGAGCTTGCTCAAGCTGTAAAGGACGGATATCTCGTTGACTTTACTACTGTTGAAACAAAGTTGAAATTCATTGAAGAAGGCATTGCATATGACGAATTGTCTGAAGAAGACAAGGCTGAATATGAAGAAACTTTTAAATTAAAAGATGGAGAACTTCCGGAAAGAATCAATTCTTCAGCGTTAAATACATGGATATTTAACGAGGATACTATTAAGCAAGTACTTCATGTACTTATGAGAGATGGACTTAAAGTAGACTATGGTCAGAAGCTTGGTAAGACAATTATCTTTGCTAAGAATCATGACCACGCAGAGAAAATACTGGAAGTATTTAATAAGCAGTATCCGGAGCTTAGTAAGGATGGACATCCGTTTGCTAAAGTAATAGATAACTATATGACATATGCACAGAGTGCGATTGATGAATTTTCTGATCCAAATAAAATGCCTCAGATTGCAATATCTGTGGACATGCTTGATACTGGTATTGATGTTCCTGAAGTATTGAACCTTGTATTTTTCAAGAAGGTGATGAGCAAGGCTAAGTTTTGGCAGATGATTGGTCGAGGTACCAGACTTTGTCCTGGACTTATGGATGGAGAAGATAAAGGTAAGTTTTATATCTTTGATTTCTGTGGAAATTTTGAGTTTTTCCGTATGAATCAGGGAAGACCAACAGCGAATATGATTGCATTACAGGGAGCTATCTTTTCTCTTGAATTTGAAATGGCATACAAACTTCAGAGTATAGAATATCAGAATGCAAAACTTATTGACTACAGAAATAAGCTTGTTGAAATGATGACGGGTAAGGTACAGGAACTAAACCGTGAAAATTTTGCTGTGAGACAGCATCTAAAGTATGTAGACACATATTCAACTGAAAAGAATTATCAATCAATCACATTTGAGGACACTTTGATGGTTCGCGAAGAATTAGCACCTCTTATTATGCCTGATGGAGATGAAGCAAGTGCAGTTCGTTTCGACGCTTTGATGTATGGAATGGAATTAGCATATTTGGCAGGTAAAGGATATGGTCGTCATAGAAGTGATCTTTTCAAAAGGGTTGAAGGTATTGCAGATATAGCAAACGTTCCTGAAATTCAGGCACAGTCAGAACTTATCAATAAAATTCTTCATACAGATTATGTAGATAATGCCGGAATTGATGAATTTGAGCATATCAGGGTAAGTCTTCGTAATCTTATGAAATATTTGCCTAAGGGAATTGTAAAATATGATACAAATTTTACAGATGAAATTTTGTCTACAGAGTGGAATGATTCTGAACTTGAAAATGATGAATTGAAGAATTATAAAGCAAAGGCTGAATTCTATGTTCGTCAGCATCAGGATAACATTGTAATTGCAAAGCTTAAGACTAATAAACCACTTACAGAGATGGATATAGAAAGTCTGGAGCAGATTCTTTGGAAAGAAGTTGGTTCACAGGATGACTATGAAAAAGAATATGGTCATAAGCCTTTAGGTGAGTTTGTTCGCGAAATCGTTGGACTAGATATGAATGCTGCAAAGGAAGCGTTTTCAGAGTTTTTGAATGATGCAAACCTTGATAGTAGACAGATTTATTTTGTAAATCAGATTGTTGAGTATATTGTACACAACGGAATGATGAAGGATCTTTCTGTACTTCAAGAATCACCATTTACTGATAAAGGAAGTGTTGTGGAAATATTTACTGACGTGACAGTATGGATGGGCATTAGGAAAGTTATTGATCAGATTAATGCAAATGCGATAGCATAATATTTAACATCAAAGGTAGCATCGAACCACATAATTGCAATTGAATAAGTAAGTCATCGGCTAAGCCAGTGGTATTAATGCACATTTTGGCACAATATATGGGTGAGATTGTGATGAACAGAATTATGGACACTATTCAGGTGGCGGTGGTAATGGAACTGCAATATTTCTGATTGCGTTTGTTGCATGTAGTATTATCGGTGCTTTTAATCAGTTGCTTGCTACATTGATTATTATAATCGTGGGCTTTGTTTTGTTTGTGAGTAGATAAGGATAAATTATATTATGTAAAAGAGGAAGATTATGAATAAAACTCAAATTGTAGAACAAGTAAAAGAAGTAATCATAAAAGAACTTCTTGCGGATGTTGATGATAAGCATTGTGTTCTTGATTTATATATTAAGAATGGTAATAAAAATATCCAACGATTAAGTAAGGTGTCACAAGTGTTTTTAGATAATAAAAAGTCTGAATTATCCAAAGAATATGATAGCGGAAGAATTTTATTTTTTCGGAAATATAATTATGAGAAAATACTAATTCAATACTTGGAGAGCAAATTTAAAATTAACGATATAGAATTTGATTTATTTCCTTCAGATAAAAAGGAACGGGAGTTAGAAGAAAAACGAAAACAGGAAATAGAAGAAAAGTATCGTAGAGATATAGAGCAAAAACTTATTAAACAAATATCGTCTTTAAAATGGGAAAAGACAGTACGAGTAAGTAGCAATGTATACACAGCTATGGACAAAAATGGGAAAAAGATTGAATTGCACTATGCCTATGGCAATTCTAGAAAAAATAATAAAGCTAACAAATTGATATATAATCATGTTCCATTAAAATATGTTGAATATGATATGAAATTGGTTATAGAAAGTATTGAAAAAACGCACCCAAAGAATTTAAAAGCAGACCATATTGTAATGGTAACTAGATCTGAATATTCAAAAGGTGTGTTGAACACAAAAAAACAGGAAAAGGAAGATAAAAAAGAGGCAAAAAGGAAGAAAAAAATAGAAGAACAAAAAAGATATAATACACTTTTGGAGGCAAAAGAACAGTATATAAATGAATTGATAAAGGAGTATGGAATCAAAAGACAAAACATAGAAAATTATGTCGGTTATTATCAGAACAGATGTAAATATATGAATAAAAATATTGTAATGTCATGTAGATTTAAAGACAGACCATGTACTGTGTTTTTCTCTGATTGTCCACATAATCAACAATTTTTAAAAATGATGAAGGACGAACAAAGAAAAATACAGCAATTTAGATCAGAACCAATTTCAATAATAGCAAAGAGATATAATACTACAGAAAATAATGTAAAATGTATAGCTGGAACATTCACAAATAAATGTTCTTATTATACAAAAGGAAAATGCTCTTATGAACAGATTCCATCATCAAATTGCTCTCTGCAAAATTATAATTGTAAATTTCATGATGAGTTTTTAGCTTGTATGAAAAAGCACTCGGAAAAGAATTTACAAAAGCAGAAGAATGTTCAAAGCAAGGTAAAAACATCTCAAAGTGAAGAAATGAATACTAATATACCAGTATTACCAGAAATAGGATTGAAGGATTTTGTTATACGAGCTAATATTTTTAAATGTATGCACAACAAACATAAAATTGATAATGTTGTTGCTATGATAAATATAGATGATAATGGTAGGAAGAAACAGATCAAAATTTCTGCAGGCTATTGTTCTCAATGCAAAATATATTTTATTTTAGATTCAACGTATCAAAACTTGAAAAAGAAAGGTATGATTTTGTGCCGAATTTCCGATGAAAAGAATTATATGAAAGGCGGTTATGCAAATGGGATTAAATTGGCACAGGAATCTTTACTTATGCAATATGGATATAATGTGTCACAAACAGAAGGATTAACTGCTACTGCAAGACAGAAAATACTTGCGGTTATCATAGACAATAAAATTATGTCAAAGAGCGAAATTATCAGTTATATAGATTTTTTTATTAGTCAGCGAAGCTCCAATTCTAGGATGGATGTTGCTATTTCAAAATGGGAAGCCGATAGAGATTTTGTAGAGAATTATAAAATAGGTGAATATACACAGTTTGGTGTAAATGCTATTTATAGATGATAACTTTTTATGTCTGATTTTGTGACCTTAGTGTGAGAAAATTAAGGGAGGTGTCCTTTTGGGTTATCCATTACATAAAAAGTGTAAATTAAAAAATAGTAAGTACTATTGATGTATAAATAATTTAGTATTAAAACTATATTACTAAAATTAGTACAATGCACGAAAATAAGGAACTGTATTACGAAAATTAAGAGAGATACTCAGATGATTTATTCAGAGGACTTTGAATGTATAGAAAAGATGGAGATTAAAAGATATGATAAAAATTCTTTTCATCTGCCACGGCAATATATGCCGTTCGACAATGGCGCAGTATGTCCTACAGGACATGGTAAATAAAAAAGGGATAGCCGATATGTTTTACATAGACTCAGCGGCTACAAGTTATGAAGAAATAGGCCACGGAGTCCATCCGGGGACGAGAAATAAATTAAGTAGTGTAGGCATTCCGTGTGGAAATCACAAAGCAAGACGGATGACAAAGCAGGATTATAGCGAATTTGATTATATAATTGGAATGGATACTGCAAATATAAGGAATATTAATAGAATAATAGGTGATGATTTAGAAGGAAAAGTATATAAATTGTTATCATTTGCGGGACAAATGGGGGATATAGCCGACCCGTGGTATACAGGTAATTTTGATGCAACATATGATGATGTACTAAAGGGGTGCAAAGGGTTTTTAAAAGAAATTGGAATACAGTAATGTAAATCGAAGAAAAAATTAGTTTATTATTTATAGGGTAGATGTTATAATTCCATAGAAGAAAAAATGAAGCAATTAGTATTTGCCTATTATCAGAATAGGAGATGCTATAATTTCATAGAAAGAAAAATGGAGGAAATTTATGAGTTACGCAGATAAAGTATTTGTAGACATGTGTTCAGACATATTGAAAAATGGAATAGATACAAAAGGTGAAAAGGTAAGACCAAAATGGGACGATGGAAGTTTTGCATATACAATCAAGAAATTTGGAGTAGTAAATCGTTATGATTTAAAAAAAGAATTCCCTGCACTTACTCTAAGAAAGACAAATTTAAAAAACTGTGTTGATGAAATTTTATGGATTTGGCAGAAGAAATCAAATAATATAAATGATTTGAATAGTCATATCTGGGATAGCTGGGCTGATGAAAATGGCTCAATCGGAAAGGCGTATGGCTATCAGCTCGGAGTAAAGCATCAGTACAAAGAAGGTATGATGGATCAGGTAGACAGAGTTTTGTATGATTTGAAAAATAATCCATACAGCAGAAGAATAATGACAAATATTTATGTACATCAGGATTTGCATGAAATGAATTTGTATCCATGTGCTTATAGTATGACATTTAATGTTACAAAAAATAAAGAAACAGGTAAATTGGTGTTAAATGGTATCTTAAACCAGCGCTCCCAGGATATTTTGACTGCTAATAACTGGAATGTATGCCAGTATGCGGTTCTTCTTCATATGTTTGCTCAGGTTTCAGATATGGAAGTAGGAGAATTAGTACACGTGATTGCAGATGCTCACATTTATGATAAGCACGTTCCACTCGTTGAAGAACTTATTGCAAGAGAACAGCATCCGGCACCAAAGTTCTGGATTAATCCTGAAGTTAAGAATTTTTATGATTTTACAGTTGATGATTTCAGATTAGATGATTATGTAACAGGTCCACAGATAAAAAATATTCCTGTTGCAGTTTAAAATGAAAATAGCAAAGGAGTTTTCATATGAATTTAATAGTTGCGGTTGATAATAATTGGGCAATTGGATATAAAAATGATTTACTTATAAGCATACCTGATGATATGAAGTTTTTTAGAGAAACAACTACAGGAAATGTAATTATTATGGGCAGAAAGACTTTAAACAGTTTTCCGAATGGAAAGCCATTGAAGAATAGAGTAAATATTGTAATTACAAAGGATGCTAATTTTAAGGCTGATGGTGCAATTGTTGTAAATAGTATTGAAGAAGCAGTAAAAGAGGCTGAAAAATATAATGATAAAGAAGCATATGTAATTGGTGGCGGAAGCATTTATGAGCAAATGCTACCATATTGTGATACAGCGTATGTAACTTATATTGATAATTCATACAGTGCTGATACATTTATACCGAATCTCGATAAATTGACAGAAGAATGGTATATAGCTAACGAAAGTGATGAATGTACTTATTTTGACATAGAATATTATTTTAGAACTTATAAGAGAAAAAAATAAATTAGTACTACAGATTTGAACAGGATTATGTGGTCTTAGAATTTTTGACCCCGTCATCAAAATAATAAACTATAAGATATTAAAAATTCCCTTTAATATGGCTAATTTAAAAGCTAATTAAAGGGAATTTATTTATATTCTTTTTTTGCAAATGTCATTCAGACAACATTTATCGCAGTGAGGAGTAGTTCTTGCGGTACAAACTTCGCGACCGTGGTCTACAAGACGGTGGCAGAAATCACTCCCTTCTTCGGGAGGAATAATTTTCCATAAGGCCATTTCGACTTTTTTAGGGTCTTTTATATTATCTACAAGACCAATTCTGTTGCATAGACGGATGCAATGTGTATCTGTAACAATAGCAGGTTTTCCAAAAACATCTCCCATAATAAGATTTGCACTTTTTCGTCCGACGCCCGGTAATTTTAATAATTCATCAAAATCATCAGGAACTTTACAATCATATTTATCTCTAAGCATTTTCATGCATAAACTAATATCTCTGGCTTTGCTGTTTCCCAGACCACATGGTTTAACTATTTCTGTTATTTCGGCTACATCAGCATTAGCTAATGACTCAATGTCAGGAAATTTTTCATAAAGCTTCGGAACAATTTTGTTAACTCTTTCGTCAGTGCATTGGGCAGCAAGGCGAACGCTGATTAACAGCTTCCAAGCTTCATTGTAATCAAGAGTACAATCTGATTCGGGATAACATTTTTTTAATCTATCTATAACTTCTAAAGCTAAATCTTTTTTTCTCATTTGCAAAAAATCCTTTCAGTTTTGTATAAATAAATACTATTATGAGGGTTAAAATTTTAAGCCTCACAATACAATATAGTTTATCCCAGAGCTGTTATTATTTCAATTGTTATATTTCGAAAGTTGTTATAAATATGAAAACTATTACAAATTTGAAAGTTATTACAAGTATGGAATCGTTAACAGAATAAATTTAAAATTTATGGTAAATTAGTAAATTTAGCAGCATATAATAGAATAATTATAAATAAGGAAAAAATATGCTTATTAAAATGGAAGTAGAGTCTTCTTATACAGGAAAACTTCAGGTAAATGTTGTTACAAGAGAAAATGTACCGGTTAGGGATGCAACTGTAACTATAGCAGCTTCTGACAGCCCTAATAATATAATAGAAAGGCTTACTACAAATTCATCGGGACAGACGGAGACAATAGAATTACCTGCGCCACCTATTGAACTTAGTTTGAATGAGGCAAATACAACCAGACCATATACAACTTACAATATTCGTATAGAAGCGTTAGGATATGAAACAGAATTCATTGAAAATGCAGAAATTTTGCCGGATGTGTTGGCTATTCAAAATGTAAGATTAACAAGCAAAAATGCATCGCTGACTGAAGATATAATGATTCCCGACCATACTTTATATGGCGAGTATCCGCCAAAGGTTCCGGAAGAAGAAATTAAGCCTGTTAATGAACCGGGTGAAATTGTTCTGAGTAGAGTAGTTGTGCCTGAAATAATTGTTGTACATGATGGGATTCCATCTGATAGCAGCGCTCAAAACTACTATGTAAATTATCGTGATTATATTAAAAATGTTGCTTCAAGCGAAATATACGCAACCTGGCCTACTGCAACAATTGAGGCAAATGTCCTTGCAATTATGTCGTTTACTTTAAACAGGGTTTACACAGAATGGTATCGAAACAAAGGATACGATTTTACAATTACTTCATCTACAGCATATGATCAGAAATGGATTTATGGCAGAAACATTTTTGAATCAATTAGTCTTGTTGTAGATAATATATTTGATCAATATTTATCAAGGCCAGATGTAAGGCAGCCAATTCTTACACAGTATTGTGATGGAAAAAGAGTAACCTGTCCGAATTGGTTAAGCCAGTGGGGATCATGCAACTTAGGAGAGAGAGGGTATTCTACAATTGAAATAATCAGGTATTATTATGGCGATGATATGTATATAAATACGGCTGAGCAAATTGCCGGAATTCCAATTTCATGGCCGGGATATGATTTAGATATTGGTGCAAGCGGACAGAAGGTAGCACAAATTCAGGAACAGCTAGATACAATTGCACAGGTGTATACTGAAATCCCAAGATTAAATGCAGATGGAATATATGGTGAAAATACAAGAGATGCAGTAAAAGCTTTCCAAAAAATATTTGATTTACCACAGACTGGAATTGTGGACTTTGCAACATGGTACAAAATATCACAGATTTATGTTGGAATAACAAGAATAGCAGAAGGAATTCCAAGATAAAAATAAGATGCCTGCGGATTGTTTCGTGCTACGCACTCTCACAATCCTACCCAATATTCGCATATCGCGGGAATCATCCCGCTTTTATGCTCATATTGGGGCGGGTCCCAAGGTCTTTCGCCCACTTATGAGCAAGCTCATGTGGGCTTAGACCTTTTGACCCTGGCATCATAAAAACTTATAATCTAAAATATACTTACTCTTTCTTTTATGTTAAAATAGTAGTTATGCAAGAAGATACAAATAATAATAAAAATAGTTGTATATTATGTTGAATTATATCGAATTATTTGGTATAATCTTTACAATTTGAGCATATGAAAGGAATACACATTTATGAACGCATTTCTAATCTTAGAAGACGGTACCGTCTTTAAAGGTACATCTATTGGATCTACAAGAGAAGTAATTAGTGAAATCGTATTTAATACGTCAATGTGGGGCTATTTAGAAGTATTAACAGACCCATCTTATGCCGGACAGGCAGTAGTTATGACATACCCGTTAATTGGTAATTATGGTATTTGCCATGAAGATATGGAATCATTGAAGCCATGGCCGGATGCTTATATTGTTAACGAATTAAGCAGAATGCCTAGCAATTTCAGAAGTGATGATACAATTCAAAACTTCCTTGAAGAAAATGATATCCCTGGTATAGCAGGTATTGATACAAGAGCACTTACAAAGATTCTTCGTGAAAAGGGAACAATGAATGGAATGATTACAACTAATGAAAATTATAACTTAGATGAAATTCTTCCTAAAATAAAGGAATACACAGTTTCAGGCGTTGTTAAGAAAGTAAGTTGTAAAGAAAAGAGTAATCTTAAAGGAGAAGGATTTAAGGTAGCATTACTTGATATTGGCGCTAAGAACAATATTGGAAAGTCATTAAATGACAGAGGATGCGATGTTACAATTTATCCTTGTGATACACCGGCTGAAGAAATTATTGCATCTAATCCTGATGGAATAATGTTATCAAATGGTCCCGGTGATCCTAAAGAGTGTGTATATCAGATAGAACAGATTAAAAAATTGTACGATACAGATATCCCGATTTTTGCAATTTGTTTAGGACATCAGTTGATGGCACTTGCAACAGGTGCTGATACTAAGAAGATGAAATATGGTCACAGAGGTGGAAATCATCCGGTTAAAGATTTAGAAAGTGGTCATGTTTATATTTCATCACAGAACCATGGATACATGGTAGATGGCGATACAGTTAATAAAGATATTGCCAGAGTAGCGTTTGTAAATGTAAATGATAAAACAGTAGAAGGTTTAAGATATAATAATAAGAGCATTTTTACTGTTCAGTTCCATCCGGAAGCTTGCCCTGGACCACAGGACTCAAATCTTCTGTTTGATGAATTTATTAAAATGATGGAGGTGAAGAAGAATGCCTAAGAACCCGAATATTAAAAAAGTATTAGTTATTGGATCAGGTCCTATTGTTATTGGACAGGCTGCAGAATTTGACTATGCAGGAACACAGGCATGTCGTTCTTTAAAAGAAGAAGGACTTGAAGTAGTTTTGGTTAACTCTAACCCTGCTACAATTATGACAGATAAAGATATCGCTGATGAAGTTTATATTGAACCTTTAACAGTTCCGGTGTTAAAGAAAATTATCGAAAAAGAAAAACCGGATAGCATTTTACCAACACTTGGTGGTCAGGCAGGACTTAACCTTGCAATGGAAATTGCTGAAACAGGATTCTTAGAGGAACATGGATGCCGTTTAATAGGTACAACTTCTGAAACTATTAAAAAGGCAGAAGACCGTCTTGAATTTAAAGAAACAATGGAAAAAATCGGTGAACCATGTGCACCTTCATTAGTAGTTGAAAATGTAGAAGATGGTATTGCGTTTACTAAAAAGATTGGTTATCCTGTAGTACTTCGTCCTGCTTACACATTAGGTGGAAGCGGTGGTGGTATCGCACATAATCAGACTGAATTAGTAGAAATCCTTGAAAATGGATTAAGACTTAGCCGTGTAGGACAGGTTCTTGTTGAAAGATGTATTGCCGGATGGAAAGAAGTAGAATACGAAGTAATGCGTGATAGCGAAGGAAACTGTATTACAGTATGTAATATGGAAAATATTGACCCTGTAGGCGTTCATACAGGTGATAGTATTGTAGTTGCTCCATCACAGACATTAGGTGATAAAGAGCATCAGATGCTTCGTACATCAGCTTTAAATATTATTAACGAATTAAACATTACAGGTGGATGTAACGTTCAGTACGCTCTTCACCCTGAAAGTTTTGAATATTGTGTAATCGAAGTTAACCCTCGTGTAAGCCGTTCATCAGCTTTAGCTTCAAAGGCTACAGGTTATCCTATTGCAAAAGTTGCAGCAAAGATTGCGTTAGGTTATACACTTGATGAAATTAAGAATGCAATTACACAGAAAACATATGCAAGTTTTGAACCAACACTTGACTATTGTGTAGTTAAGATTCCAAGACTTCCATTTGATAAATTTATTACAGCCAGCAGAAAACTTACAACACAGATGAAGGCTACCGGTGAGGTAATGAGTATCTGTAATAACTTTGAAGGTGCTTTAATGAAGGCAATCCGTTCATTAGAGCAGCATGTTGAATGTCTTATGGATTACAACTTCTCAGAACTTACAGATGATCAGTTAGAAGATCAGCTTCATGTAGTAGATGACAGAAGAATTTGGGTTATTGCAGAAGCACTTAGAAGAGGCATAAGTTATGACCACATTCATGATATTACAAAGATTGATAAGTGGTTTATTGATAAAATCGCTATAATTGTTGAAATGGAAAATGCTCTTAAGAGTGAACCTTTAACACCTGAATTGTTAAAGGCAGCAAAGAGAATCGAATTCCCTGATACAGTTATCAGTAGATTGACAGGTAAGTCAGAAGAAGAAATTAAGCAGATGCGTTATGATAACGATATAGTAGCTGCTTACAAGATGGTTGATACTTGTGCTGCAGAATTTGAAGCAGCAACACCTTACTATTATTCAGTATATGGTGGAGAAAATGAATCAGTAGAAACAAACCCTCCAAAGAAGGTCCTTGTACTTGGTTCAGGTCCTATAAGAATTGGTCAGGGTATTGAATTCGACTTCTGTTCTGTACATTGTACATGGGCATTTAAAGAAGAAGGATACGAGACAATTATTGTAAATAATAACCCTGAAACAGTATCAACAGACTTTGATATAGCTGATAAGCTTTATTTTGAACCATTGACACCGGAAGATGTTGAAAACATTGTAAACATCGAAAAACCAGACGGAGCAGTTGTTCAGTTTGGTGGTCAGACAGCTATCAAACTTACAGAGTCTCTTATGAAGATGGGAGTTCCTATTCTTGGAACTAAAGCAGAAGATGTAGATGCTGCAGAAGACAGAGAATTATTTGATGAAATTCTTGAAAAGTGTGGTATTCCAAGACCAACAGGTGGAACAGTATTTACTGCTGAGGAAGCAAAAAAAGTAGCTAATAAATTAGGATATCCAGTACTTGTAAGACCATCATATGTACTTGGTGGTCAGGGAATGCAGATTGCAACATGTGATGAAGAAGTAGAAGAATTTATGGAAATCATCAACAGAATTGCACAGGATCATCCAATTTTAGTAGATAAATATTTACAGGGAACAGAAGTAGAAGTTGATGCCGTATGTGATGGCGAAGATATTTTAATCCCTGGTGTAATGGAACACATTGAAAGAGCCGGAGTTCATTCAGGAGATAGTATTTCAGTATATCCTGCATACTCACTTTCAAAAGATATAATTGATACAATTGAAGATTACACAGAAAAACTTGCACGTTCACTTCACGTAAAGGGTATGATTAATATCCAGTTTATCGTTTGTGATGGTAAAGTTTATGTAATTGAAGTTAACCCACGATCATCAAGAACAGTACCTTATATTAGTAAGGTTACAGGTATTCCAATTGTTAAGCTTGCAACAAAGTGTATTATTGGACATACTCTTAAAGAAATGGGCTATAAGCCGGGATTACAGCCTAATGCAGATTATATTGCAATTAAGATGCCTGTATTCTCATTTGAAAAAATTCGTGGTGCTGAAACAAGCCTTGGACCGGAAATGAAGTCAACAGGTGAATGCCTTGGTATTGCAAAGACATTTAATGAAGCACTTTATAAAGCTTTCCTTGGAGCAGGAGTTGTTCTTCCAAAGCATAAAAAGATTATTATTTCAGTTAAGGATGCTGACAAGCAGGAAGTTGTTCCACTTGCACAGAGATTTGAAAAACTTGGATATGAAGTTTATGCTACAAGAAGTACAGCAGATGTTTTAAGAAAAAATGGTGTTGATGCAATTAAAGTTAACAAGATTCATCAGGAAGCACCAACTGTAATGGATTTATTACTTGAACATAAGATTGATATTGTTATAGATACTCCAACACAGGGTAGAGATAAGAACAGAGATGGTTTCTTAATTAGAAGAACATCAATCGAAACAGGTGTAAACTGCTTTACAAGTTTGGATACAGTTGATGCATTACTTACAAGCTTAGAAAGTGATGCAAAGAATGATTTATCTTTAGTTGATATTGCAACAATAGAATAAGCTATTTAGCTTTTTGGAGAGATGCACACTCAAAAAGGAGCGTGCGTATGGATAAAGAAAATTTAATTATTAATGGAAGATATCTTGTTTTGGAAAATATCGGAAAAGGTGGAGCAGGGGAAGTTTTTCTTGCAAGGGATATAAAAAACGGACGAAAGTATGCCATTAAAAGGTATATTTCGTCTAATCCAAATGATAGAAATCAATTGATTGATAATATAGAGAGGGAATTAAATGTTCTCAAATATACCACCCACCCGGTACTTCCAAAAATCTATAATTTATTTATGGAGGATTCAAGATTCTTCCTTGTTATGGAATATGTGGAAGGCATAAATCTTAAAGAAGTAGTTGACACTAAAGGAGCGTTATCTGAGGAGCAACTATTGTCTGTTATGGAACAGGTGTGTAGCGGATTGTATTATTTACATTCTATTGAACCACCTATTGTATATAGAGATTTGAAGCCTTCCAATATTATTTTATCTGATGATGGTAAAATTAAATTGATTGATTTTGGAATTGCTAAAAGATATAACAGAGAACTGATTGCGGACAAATATGCATATGGAACAAAAGGATTTGCATCACCGGAGCAGTTTGGAAATAGCAAAGGGATGGGAATTTATAATACTGATATTCGTTCAGATATTTATGCTGTTGGAACGACCATGTTTTATTTGCTGACAGGACGAAGTTATAATGGAAAAGTTGATAGTGCATTAATTTCACGTTCATTTGCAAAAATAATAAGTAAGTGTACAAAAGTAAGACCAAAAGAAAGATATCAAAGCACTATTGATGTGATTTGTGACTTGAAAAGATGCAGAAAATCAATGATTCGAAAATTAATTTATCCAATTATAAAAAAAATAACGAAAAAAATATAAAATTAAGTTATAATAAAAAAATGTGGTACTTATTAAAAGAATGAATACATAATCAGATTATATTTCAAAATACGTCGGAGGTAAAAGGTATGAGCTATGATGAAATTTATTCAAAGTTAAAAAATGTAGGGCAGGAACAGTTGCTTGATTTTTATGATGAATTAAATGATGAGGAAAAAGAAAATTTGTTAAAGCAGATAGAAAAAATTGACTTCTCGATACTTGATTTAATAAATCATCAGAATGAAGAAAAAAAGAAAGGTGTTATTACACCGTTAAAGGGTGGTTTGTCCGTTGCAGATATTGAAAGAAATAGAGAAGAATATACTAATGTTGGTATAGATGCTATCAGACAGGGAAAAGTTGCAGCACTTTTACTTGCAGGAGGTCAGGGTACAAGATTAGGTTCAGATAAACCTAAAGGAATGTATAATATCGGCATTACAAAAGATGTTTATATTTTCGAGATGATTGTACGAAATCTTATGGATGTAGTTAATCAGACAGGAACATGGATTCCTTTATATGTAATGACAAGTGAAAAAAATAATGATGATACTGTTAAATTTTTTAAGGACATGAATTATTTTGGATATGATAAAGATTACGTTGATTTCTTTGTTCAGGAAATGGCACCTGCATCTACATTTGACGGAAAGATTTATCTTGAAGAAAAAGGAAAGGTATCAACTTCTCCAAACGGAAATGGTGGATGGTTTATATCTATGGTTAAAGCAGGTCTTTGTGAAAAAGCAAAGAAACAGGGAGTTGAATACATAAATATTTTCGCTGTTGATAATGTATGTCAAAGAATGGCAGACCCATGCTTTGTAGGAGCGATGATAAAGAATCAGTATCCTTCAGCAGCAAAAGTAGTTAAGAAAGCAAACCCTGAAGAACGAGTAGGAGTGTTATGCTATGAGGATGGAAAACCTTCTATTGTTGAATATTATGAATTGTCAGATGAAATGAGATATCAGAAAGACGACCAGGGAGAACTTGCTTATAAAGATGGTGTGATTTTAAATTATTTATTCAGAATTGACAAATTAGAAGAGATTATGAATAATAAGTTAAATGTGCATATAGTTAAGAAAAAGATTCCGTATGTAAACGCTAAGGGCGAAATTGTAAAACCTGAAGTTGAAAATGGATACAAATTTGAAACATTAGTTCTAGACATGATTCATATGATGGATGATTGTTTGGCATATGAGGTTGTTAGAAATAAAGAATTTGCGCCAATTAAAAATAAAACAGGCGTTGATTCAGTAGACACAGCCAGAGAATTATTAAAAGAAAACGGAGTGACATTGTAATGAAAAAAATTCTTGATGTATTAACAAGTGAATTTGAAAATGCATTTGAAAAATGCGGATATGACAAAAAATTAGGAAAAGTTGGAATTTCTAACAGACCTGATTTATGCGAATATCAGTGTAATGGTGCTATGGCAGGTGCAAAACTTTACAAAAAAGCACCGATTATGATTGCAAACGATGTAGTTGAACAATTAAAAGACAACAAGTTATTTGATTTAATTGAGGCAGTAATGCCCGGATTTATCAACATTAAACTTAGTGCTGATTATATTGATGAATATGTATCAAACATGAATGATGATGAAAGATTAGGATATGAAAAGAAAGAACCTATTACAGTTATAGTAGATTACGGTGGAGCGAATGTTGCAAAGCCTCTTCATGTTGGACATTTGCGTCCGGCAATTATCGGTGAAAGTGTAAAGAGAATTTGCAGATATGCGGGAGATACTGTATATGGTGATGTTCATCTTGGAGATTGGGGACTCCCAATTGGTCAGGTTATAGAAGAGTTAAGAGACAGACAGCCTGAGTTGCCTTATTTTGATGAAAACTTTACAGGAGAATATCCAACTGAACCACCCTTTTCTATTAATGAATTAGAAGATATTTATCCAACAGGTAGTGGTAAATGTAAAGTTGATGAAGAATTTAAGAAGAGAGCTCAGGATACAACGGCTAAATTACAGCAGGGAAATAAAGCGTATATGGCACTTTGGAGACATATTATGAATGTGTCAAAGGCTGATTTAAAGAAAAATTATAAAAATTTAAATGTTGAATTTGATTTATGGAAGGGTGAAAGTGATGCTCAGCCATATATTCCTGATATGATTGATGATTTTGTAGCAAGAGGATTTGCACATGAAAGTCAGGGAGCTTTAGTTGTAGATGTTGCAAGACCTGATGACAAGAAGGAACTTCCTCCATGTATCGTAAGAAAGCATGATGGAGCAGCATTGTATGCAACATCTGATTTAGCAACTCTTATCGAAAGAGAAAAAGATTACCATCCGGGACATGTAATTTATGTTGTAGACAAACGTCAGGAATTACATTTCACTCAGGTATTCAGAGTAGCTAAAATGACAGGAATTGTTGGTGAAGATACACCTCTTACATTTATTGGATTTGGTACAATGAATGGAACTGACGGAAAGCCATTTAAGACAAGAGATGGCGGTGTTATGAGATTGGAAATGCTTATTTCTGACGTAAGTGAAAAGGTTTATGAAAAAATCCTTGAAAATAGAGACATATCTGAGGAAGAAGCAAGAGAAATATCAAAGATTATAGGACTTGCAGCAATTAAATACGGTGATTTATCAAATCAGGCAACAAAAGATTATGTATTTGATATTGACAGATTTACTTCATTTGAAGGAAATACAGGACCATATATTTTATATACAATTGTACGTATCAAGTCAATTTTAAAGAAATATGCTGAACAGGGAAATGAACTTTCTGCAAATGGAAAGATTGTTGACTTTGGAAGTGAAAGTGAAAGAAGCTTAAAATTAGTCCTTACACAGTTTAATGATGTAATGGAGGCAAGTTATAATGAATTAGCACCACACAGAGTATGTGCTTATATTTATGAAGTTGCAAATGCGTTCAACAGATTTTATCATGAAAATAATATTATGAATGAAGAAAATGCTGATAAACAGAAGAGTTATATCAATTTATTGACATTGACAAAGAAAGTATTAGAACAGTGTATTGATTTACTTGCAATAGATGCACCTGAACGTATGTAATCATAAAATTTAATTATTATTTATATTAAAAAAATCCGGTAGTTAAATTCTACCGGATTTTTTAGAGAATAATTTAATAAATTATAATTATTCAGCTGTAGTTTCTTCTACAGTAGTAGATTCATCTTCTGAAGCTGTTGTTGTAGCTTCCTGTGTAGATGTTTCTTCATCTGAAATGTCTTTTACATTGCTGTCGCCTGCTTCAATCAACTGCTTACGCAAATCAGAAGCTGAAACTTCACTGGCATATGTAGTAGTTGTTTCAGGTGGAGTGTACATACCTGTAGAAACAGCGATTGAATATCCTAAATATACTAAAATGGCAATTCCGATTAATGCGATTGCCACATACCCCAAGATTGTTTTTATCTGAGCTTTTTTAGGTGCTGCCTTACGGTTGTATTTCTCTTTCTTGCGATTGTCTACCTTCTGCTGACTCATTAATATGTACCTCACAAATTTAATTTTATCTTAATTATTATAAAACAAAAACATATGTAAAACAAGAGCGATTTATGGTATAATCCACAAAGAGGAATGGCAAATATTCTTTTTATTGCTGATAGAATGTGTTTATAGAAGTAATTAATGAATATAAATATAGAAGTGTAGAAAGAATATATTTGAATTAAGAAATATATAGTAAGTTGTATGTGTGCAATAAATAATAGATAAAAAACACAGAAAGGTCATACACATATGAGTAAATATAATATAATGATATTCGACTTAGATGGTACATTAAGTAATTCAAAAGAAGGAATTACTAAATCAGTGCAGTATGCTTTAAAGAGTGTAGGAATAGAAGAGGAAAATTTAGATTCGCTAGAACATTTCATTGGGCCTCCGCTTATTGATGAGTTTGTGAGAAGTTACGGAATGACGGTTGAAGAGGCAGCTCATTTAAAAGAGGTATATAGAGAAAGATATCTTCCGATAGGAATATATGAAACAACTATTTATCCTGGTACAAAAGAAATGTTAAGTTCTTTAAAAAAAGCAGGAAAGAAGTTGGCTATTGCAACTTCTAAACCTCTCGAAATGGCAATAGAAGTACTTAAATATTTAGAAATATATGAGTATTTTGATTACGTGATGGGTGCAGAAACCAAGGGAAACAGACAAAGTAAAGAAGCGGTTCTTAATGTCTTAATTGAAGAATCCGGTTTACACATAAATAATGATAATGCTGTAATGATTGGTGATACATGCTTTGATGTTGATGGAGCAAAGAAAGTCGGCTTGGATACAATAGGTGTATCATATGGTTTTGGCAATAGTAAAGAAATGCTTGAACATGGAGCGATAGCGATTGTTGATTCTGCTAAAGAATTAGAGGAATATTTATTAAGTTGATGAATTGAGGATGGCATGAAAGAAAAAGTAACAGCAAGGAATTTATGGAGAGGAATTTATCCTATACTGTTTTTTCAGGGAACAGCAATAGTAATTCAGAATATTTTAATGATAACGCTAAGTGTAATGAGTGCAAATTCTAAATACACAGGAATATCGCAATATAGTGATAGAGTAAATAAGATTAATTTACATGCGATGGAAATTACACTTTTAACGGATATTATATGTATTATTATAATGGCTTATTTTATGTATAGCGATATAGTAAAAGATAAATTAAAAGGAATTTATGTAAAATATGACAAAGTTAAATGGACTAAGTATTTACTTGTAATTCCGTTTGCATATTTTTTTATGATGTTTGCAAATGCTTTAGTAAGTATCTTAACGCTATATATGCCTGAAAATATGGTTGGAACATATGATAATACTAAAGAAATATTAAATAACAGTAGTTATTTTATGCTTATTATTACAACAGCAATTATTGCTCCAATATCAGAAGAATTTATGCATAGAGGAGTTGTATATAACAGATTTAAAAGAATATGTCCGCCTGTTTTAGCAGCAATTATTTCATCAATAATTTTTGGAATAATTCATATGAATTTTGTGCAAGGTCCGTATGCGTTTTTAGTTGGCCTTGCGGCGGTTTATGTTTATGAAAGATATAAAAGTATTATAGCTCCAATAATTTTACATGTTACAGCTAATTCTGTAAGTACAATTGTATCAATAATTGCAAATGAAACAGGTTTGGATACGAGTGCCGCGTCACAATATAATACAGTACAGCTTACTGCATCATATTTGCAAATGGCAATAGTATTTGGAATTTTAGCTTTAATTATAGGAATAATTATATACAAAACAGTTATACCAAATGAGATAAAGGAGATTAAGTAATGAAATTATTATCAGTAGCTGTTCCATGTTATAATTCAGCAGAATACATGGAAAAAACAATCAGAAGCATTTTAACAGGGGGAGACAGAGTAGAGTTAATAATAGTTGACGATGGCTCAAAGGATAATACCTTAGAAATAGCAAACAAATATCAAAGAAAATTTCCTGATATTGTAAAAGTTGTTCATCAGGAAAATGGTGGACATGGAGAAGCTGTAAATACAGGAATTAAAAATGCAACAGGATTATATTTTAAAGTAGTTGACAGTGATGACTGTCTTGGAAAGAATGCTTTAAAGCAGGTTCTTGATCTACTCGAAAAAATGGTTGAAGAAGATGCAGGGTTAGATATGCTTATCACAGACTTTTTATATGATAAAGTAGGTCAGAAACATAAAAAGGTAATGAGATATAAGAGGTCTATGCCTGTAGGTAAAATGTTTACATGGGATGATGTTAAATTTGGTAAAAGCCAGTATTTGCTTATGCACTCAGTAATATATAGAACAAAAGTACTTAGAGAAAGTGGTATGGTACTTCCAAAGCACACATTTTATGTTGATAATATTTATGTGTTCCAGCCATTGCCATATGTAAAGAATATATATTATCTTGATGTAGTATTGTACAAATATTTTATAGGAAGAGATGATCAGTCAGTTCAGCAGGATATTATGATTAAGAGAATTGACCAGCAGTATAGAGTTACAAAGATAATGCTTGATGTATATAATGACTCATTAGTAAATAATAAGAACTTAGACAATGTAATGGTTCATTATTTTGATATGATGATGTGTATTTCTTCAATATTATCAATTCTTGAAGGAAGCGATGAAAGATTAAAGGATAAACAGAAATTATGGGATGATCTAAAAGAAAGCAATCCCGTATTATATAAAAAGGTAAGATATTCAGCACTTGGAAGAACAATGAATTTAAAAGGTAAAGCCGGAAGAAAAGTTTCAAAGGCAGGATATAAGATTGCTCAGAAACTTTATGGCTTTAATTAAATGTAATAGTGTTAGTGGTTTATACTAATAAACGCACAAGCTATTTGAAATTATTAGAATTTTAATGGCATAGAATAAAAAATGATACGAATTCCAATTAGGTTTTCGTATCATTTTTTATTGTATTTATTTAAGAAGTATAATACTTCGTGTTTGCGTGGGTCTTTTACGTAAGGAGCATCAAATTTAACATTTTTGAACCATACTTTAAATACAACAAGGTATAAAGTGAGTGAAAGTAATACACCACATACTAAATCGATAAATGAATGTTGTTTTAAAAATACAGTAGAAAGACATATAAGTATTGCCAAGACGGATGTAAACCATTTTATACGTTTTCTTGATTTTAATTCCTTCATATGAGGACTTTTTATCAGACAAATCTGGGCTGATAAAGTCGCAAAAACATGAATACTTGGACATACATTTGTAGGTGTATCATTATTGTATATAAAGTTAACTAAATTAACAAATATGTTATCTCTGATTCCGGGGTCAATACGTAAATCGTGACCATTAGGAAAAATTGTGTATATAAGCAGACATATTGTCATGCCGGTAAATTCATAAGCACAAAGTCTATAAAATTCGTTTGTTGAGTGATAAAACAAAAAAACGAAAATTGCCGGTAAATATAGAAACCATAACAGATATGGAATAATAAATAATTCGTTAAATGGAATAATATCATCCATAAAACAATGCATTATATGATAATTATCAGTTACGTTATTTTCTAATATGATAAACCATGGCATATATATGAAAAAATATAATAGAGGCCATAAATGTTTGTACTTATGAAAAAAGCTTCTGATTCTCTTTTTCATAAGAACTCCTTATGTTGTGTTTTAGTGAAATGAATTCACATTAATGAGAAGTATAACATCAAAAAATGTAAAAGTATACCTAATTAATATAATTTTAAGAATAAGTTTTAAATTTAGAAATAATTATTAAGAACTGAAGTATGATTTAATGGAAAACGAGAAATAGTTAAAGTAGATATATGAATAAAAAAGTTACAAATACATCTTAAATAGTGCTATTATAATAGGGTCCTTATTAAAATGAGATGAAAGGAAAAGATATGAATATTAATTTGACAATAGCACAGGAATTAAATGTTAAAGAATGGCAGGTAGAGGCTGCTGTAAAACTTATTGATGAAGGAAATACAATCCCTTTTATTGCGAGATACAGAAAACCTGTAACAGGAGAACTTAATGACGAACAGTTAAGAACTTTAGATGAAAGATTAAAATATTTAAGGAACTTAGAAGAAAAGAAAGAAACAGTATTAGCTTCAATTGAAGAACAAGGAAAATTAACAGATGAATTAAAGAAAAAAATCATGGATGCACAAACTATTGTTGCAGTAGATGATTTATATCGTCCATACAGACCAAAAAGAAGAACAAGAGCAACAGATGCTAAAGAAAAAGGCTTAGAACCTTTAGCAAATATAATTATGCTTCAAATTACTAAAAATCAGATAACAAAAGAAGCAGAAGTTTTTGTTAATCCTGAAAAAGGAGTTGAAAACGTTGAACAGGCTATTCAGGGTGCAAAAGATATAATTGCTGAAATGATTTCTGATAATGCTGAATATAGAAATGCAATACGAAAGTTAGTCCTAAAACAGGGAATGATTGCTTCAGAGGCAAAAAATAAAGAAGAAAAGACGGTTTATGATAATTACTATGAATATAGTGAATCAGTAGCAAAGATTCCCGGACATAGAATTTTGGCGATTAATCGTGGTGAAAAAGAAAAAATATTAAATGTTACAGTTGAAATGCCGGAAGAAGCAATAATAAATGCATTAGTAAAAACAACTATAATTAGAGATAACCAAAATACTTCTGATATAATTAAAGATGCTGTACAGGACAGTTTTAAACGACTTATTCAGCCTGCAATCGAAAGAGAAATCAGAAATTTACTTACTGAAAAAGCAGAGGATGGGGCAATTAAAGTATTTGGACAGAATTTAAAACAATTATTAATGCAGCCACCAATTATTGGAAAAACTGTTTTGGGCTGGGATCCGGCGTTTAGAACAGGCTGCAAAATAGCAATTGTTGACCCTACCGGAAAAGTATTATATACGACAGTAATTTTCCCAACAGCGCCGCAAAATAAAATCGAAGAATCAAAGAAAATAATTCTTGGACTGATAGATAAATACAATGTAGATTTGATTTCGCTTGGTAACGGAACAGCGTCAAGAGAATCAGAAGCTGTGATTGTAGATATTATAAAAGAAGCTAAAAGAAAAGTTCAGTATATTATTGTTAATGAAGCAGGAGCTTCAGTATATTCAGCAAGCAAACTTGCAACTGAGGAATTCCCTAATTTTGATGTTGGACAAAGAAGTGCTACATCTATGGCGAGAAGATTACAGGATCCATTGGCTGAATTAGTTAAAATTGAACCTAAAGCTATTGGTGTAGGTCAATATCAGCATGATATGAATCAGAAAAAATTAGAAACAACACTTTCAGGTGTAGTTGAAGATTGTGTAAATAGTGTGGGAGTAGACTTAAATACTGCATCTGCTCCATTGCTACAGTATGTTTCAGGAATTAACAAAACACTTGCGAAAAATATTGTCGAGTATAGAGAAGAAAATGGCATTTTTAACAGTAGAAAAGATTTACTTAAGGTTGCCAAACTTGGACCAAAAGCATTTGAGCAATGTGCAGGATTTTTGCGTATAAGAGATGGAAAAGAGCCTTTAGATAATACAAGCGTTCATCCTGAAAGCTACAAAGCAGCAAAGGCTTTGCTTAAATTATTTGATTATTCTGAAAAAGATATAGCTTTAGGAATTAAAGATTTGCAGAAAAAGATTACAGATAATAAGAAAATTGCAGATGAAATAGGAACAGATGAAATTACATTGATGGATATAGTTAAGGAAATAGAAAAGCCGGGAAGAGATCCTAGAGATGAAATGCCAAAGCCTGTATTAAAGAGTGACGTTTTAGACTTTGATGACTTAAAAGAAGGAATGATTCTTAAGGGAACAGTTAGAAATGTAATTGACTTTGGTGCATTTGTAGATATAGGGGTTCATCAGGATGGACTTGTTCATATATCTGAACTTAGTGATAAATATATAAAACACCCACTTGAAGTAGTGAGTGTTGGTGACATAGTTGATGTTAAAGTGTTAAGTGTTGACAAGAGCAAAAAGCGTATTCAACTTACAATGAAGAATATTTAAAAATAAATGATTTTGGATACAAAAGCCTAAGATTTACTTTGATGCTCATATTGGGGCGGACACCAAGAACTTTTGCCCGTTTATGAGCAAATTTATGTGGGCTTAGATCTTTTAAACCTGATATCATTAAACATCTTTAAACCAATCGACTGCGAAGTTTTTGAAATGATTTGCCTGCGGACTTAATTTTTTTTTTGTCCCAGGCAATTTAAAAGTTGCCCGTACTTATGATACAGTTCTTGCTCCTGCAGGAGAAGCTTTTTATGAAATATATAATACGGGATATGATTTATCTTTTAATGATTAGTAGCTTTTATTTAAATTATTAAAAAAATGTTGACAGACGTGACGTATTGTGATAATATTTTTCTTGCGTCAAGCGAAAGCAAGATGTAAGCGGAAGTGTCGGAACTGGCAGACGAGCAAGACTAAGGATCTTGTGGCTATTGCAGTCGTGTGGGTTCAAGTCCCATCTTCCGCATTTTTTATACCTAAAAATAAGGTATATATTTGGGGTGGTACATATTTATTAGATAAAATATTAAATAAAGTTTGAAAAACTATAAAACTAAATTTGTATATTTATTTTAAATGACAAACACCCTAAGAGGTGTTTTTTTGTTATGCACAATGAGCCAAATACTTTCAGTTTTTTGCTTGCAAAAAAAACTGAAAGTATTTGGCGAATGTATAATCACTGAGAAGAAGCGAAGCGGATTCGAGAATTGGAGGATTTTATGAAGATGAGTAAAAAGATAATTTATGTAACGTTAATTGTAATGATGAGCTTTTTTACAATATTTGCACAAAATAATGTAATGGCCGCAAAAAAAGAAAATAAAGTATATACAATATCAAAGAAAAGCAAATTGATTGACGTAGGTTCACACTTATATTCTACATATGGTTCTGATTATGTGAATAAATATACAAGAGATTGGTATTTGTTCCGCTCATATCTTGAAAAACTTGAGGTGTCAGGAGGAGGAAAATTAATTGTAAAAAAAGGAACATATAATATTACAAATACACTTTGTATTCCGTCAAATGTCAAAATTATATTTGAAGATGGTGTTGTAATTAATAAAACAACAGATACACATACTAAGAAATTCCATGCAGGAGTAACCTTATTTGAATTTGTGCCTGCCGCAAAATATGATAAGAAAAATTGGAGCAAAGAATATAATGGAGTACATGACTCAAGTATGATTGGAAAAGGTAAAGTTACTATTAATACTAATAGCGTATACCAGTCTGTTGCAGTAACAATGTGTCATAATCAGAATATTACTATAAAAGGAATTACATTTGAAAATCTGAACGAATGTCATTTTATTGAATTAGATGCAAGTAAGAATGTGAAAATACTTAATTGCACATTTAGAAATGCAGAAGGATATAATAAAAACAGAGAGGCAATTAATATAGACACACCTGACGATTCTACGGATGGCTTTTCGAAAATATGGGCTAAAAACGATCAAACCCCTAATGTTAAAGTTTTAATTAAAAAATGTAAATTTAATAATGTAATAGTAGCAATTGGAACTCATAGATATAGCGATAATGGTGGAATTGTTTATCATAAAAACATCACCATAGAAGACTGTAATATTAAAAAAGCAAAAAGTTATGGAATAAATTGTTTAGCATGGGCAAATTGTAATATAAGAAATAATAAAATAAACAGTTATGATGAGAGCATAAGGCAAAGAGAAACAAAGAATATAAAAATAAAGAATAATTAAAAGGTTATTTGTAGATTCAGAGTATAAATATATGTATTTAGCATTAGGGAAAGTTCAAATGAATTATGATAAATAATCCATCTCTCTTATTTGCAAAAATGCTTGCTATTTCCGGCATAATATGATAGTAATATATAGGATGAAAATTAAGAAAGTTAAGCAAATAAGAGGCTTTTTGCAGTCGTGGCGGAATTGGTATACGCGCATGATTCAGGTTCATGTTTTCGCAAGAAAGTGTGGGTTCAAGTCCCATCGACTGCATTTGTTTTGATTAAAATTATAACGATTAAAAATACCATTTCAATTTTTGAAATGGTATTTTTAATCGTTATAATGAAAAAAGTTGTAAAAAAATATCTGATACATAGCTGATTTTGTTGTATAATATCAGTTAGTAATTATAGAAATTAACAAAATAAACGAAGTTCGTTTCTAATGAATGCTTTTAACTAATGACCGCCAACCAAATGGAGAGGCAATGCTTATTAATATGAGTGGAGGAACAATATGTTTTATCCTGATGAAATAATAGAAGAAGTAAGAAATCAAAATGACATAGTAGATGTGATAAGTGAATATGTTAAATTACAGAAGAAAGGTGCTAATTATTTTGGACTTTGTCCATTTCATAATGAAAAATCACCGTCTTTTTCTGTTTCTCCGGGAAAACAAATGTATTATTGTTTCGGATGTGGTGAAGGAGGAAATGTTATTTCATTTGTAATGAAATATGAAAACTACTCTTTCATAGAAGCAGTTCAGATGTTAGCTTCCAGAGCAGGAATAGAATTGCCACAGGTTACCAGGTCAAAGGAAGAAAAGGAGAATGCAGATAAAAGATCTCAAATATTAACAATAAACACTTTGGCAGCGAAATTTTATTATTATATGCTTAAATCCGAAAAAGGTGCTTTGGCATATCATTATTTGCGTGGAAGAGAATTGTCAGATAACACAATTACAGGTTTTGGACTTGGATATTCTGATAAATACAGTGATTCATTATATAAATATATGAAAAGCAAAGGATATAAGGATGACATTTTAAAGGAAACAGGATTATTTACATTTGAAGAAAAGGGCGTTCATGATAAATTCTGGAACAGGGTAATGTTTCCTATTATGGATGTAAATAATAAAGTTATTGCCTTTGGTGGAAGAGTTATGGGTGATGGTAAGCCTAAATACTTAAATTCTCCGGAAACAAAGATTTTTGATAAAAGCCGTAATTTATATGGACTTAATATTGCAAGAACAAGCAGAAAGGGTTATTTACTTATCTGTGAGGGATATATGGATGTTATATCTCTTCATCAGGCAGGATTTAATAATGCGGTAGCTGCACTTGGAACATCATTTACTTCAGGTCATGCGTCGCTTATTAAGAGATATGCAAAAGAGGTTGTCCTTACATTTGACAGCGATGGAGCGGGAATAAAAGCGGCTTTAAGAGCCATACCTATTTTAAGAGAAGCCGGACTTTCAATCAAAGTATTAAGCATGAAGCCTTATAAAGACCCTGATGAGTTTATTAAGGCATTAGGACCTGAAGCGTATGAAGAAAGAATAGAGAAGGCTACTAATTATTTTATATTCCAGGTTGGAACACTTATGAACGAATATAATTTATATGATCCATCTGAAAAGACAGAATTTCATAATAAAGTAGCAGATATGCTTTTGGAATTTGAAGATGAGATAGAAAGAAATAACTATCTTGAATCAGTATGCAGAACTTTTAATATTCCGTTAGATGGATTAAGACAGCTTGTCAAGAAGAAAGGTCTTAATTACATTGGAAAGAAACAAAGAGAAGAAAAAGAAACAATTAAGTCAGGAAATAAAGAAAAGGAAGAGGCAGTAGTGCTTGCACAGCAGATTTTGTTAACCTGGCTTATTGAAGAAAAAAATATTTTTGAATGTGTTGCAAAGTATGTTTCGCCTTCAGATTTTTCTGATGATTTTTATAAAAGAGTGGCAGGCATTTTTTGGGCACAGATGGAAGAAAATGAAGCAAATCCTGCAAAAATAATTGACAATTTCCAAGATGAGGATGAGCATAAGAAAGTGGCAGCATTGTTTAATTCGCCACTTATAAATCAAAATCTGACTATGCAGGAAAAGGAAAAAGCAGTTAATGATGCAGTGATTCTTATAAAAAAGAAAAGCCTTGATGACAGGGCAAAAAATGCAACAGATATTTCTGAGATGCAGAATATAATTCAGGCTAAAGCACAGCTTGGAAAAATACACATTACATTAAATTAAATCAGGAGTTGTACAAATGACATTATCAAAAAGACTACAGGCAGTTGCAGACATGGTTACACCGGGATATGTGGTGGCAGACATAGGAACAGATCATGGATATATTCCAATTTATTTAACTAAGAACAAAATCGCACCGAAAGCATATGCAATGGATATTAATAAGGGCCCAATTGATAGGGCGACAGAAAATATCCATATGGAAGAATTGCAGGATAAGATTAAAGCAATTCAGTCAAATGGAATGGAAAAACTTGAGCCGGGCATGGTTCAGTCAGTTGTTATCGCAGGAATGGGTGGAGAACTTATGATTGACATTATAAAAAATTCTCCGGTTATCGGAACGCTTAAAGAGATGATTTTATCACCTCATTCTGATAAGGATTTTGTTAGAAAGAACATGATGGAGAATAATTGGAAAATTATTGATGAAACAATGGTTAAAGATAATGGCAAATATTATACAATTATGAAGGTGGTTCCGGGAAGAGAACAGAACAAATATTCACCGGAAGAATTAATTTATGGAAGATGTTTGATTGAAAAACAAAGTGATGTATTTAAGGAGTTCCTTGATAAAGAATATGAAAAATACACACAGATTTTAGATGTTTTGGATTGTAATGACAGCGTAATAGGACGAAACATTGAAATTCGCCGGTTACGCAAGTTAAACAGAAAGGCAAGGGGTTTGAATGGTTAAAGTCAAAGTAGGTTCTATGGAAAAAGAATATACAAGTAAGACAACATTGTATGAAATTGCTAAAGATTTTAAAAATCAGTATTCAAATGATATTGTTTTAGCAGAATGCGATGGAGTTTTGTGTGAATTATCAAAGAAAGTTGATGAGGACTGTGAAGTTAAGTTTATTACAACGGATACTAAGATTGGTAATGACTGTTACAGACGTTCTATGACATTTTTAATGATGAAAGCATTTTACAAAGTGTGTGACGGTGAGAACATAGACAAAATATCAGTACAGTATTCTGTAAGTAAAGGATATTTTTGTCGAATTTATGGAAAAGTTACAGTTACGCAGAAATTGCTTGATAGTGTTGAAGCTGAAATGAGAGGCTTAGTTGAAAAAGATGTTCTTATAACAAAGGAATCCTTGTCGACAGATGAAGCAATTAAGCTTTTCGGAGAACTTGGAATGTATGACAAGGAAAATTTATTTAAGTACAGAAGATCATCCCGTGTAAATGTATATCATATGGGTGGATTCGATGATTACTATTATGGATATATGACATATTCAACAGGAGTACTTAAATATTTTAAATTAATACAATATGACAATGGTTTTGTGCTTCAGATGCCTACAAAAGAAGAGCCTGATAAGGTGCCTGAATTTAAACCACAGGAAAAGGTATTTGAAGTATTAAAGGAAGCTACACAGTGGGGAGAGATGATGGGGGTTCCTACAATTGGAGCCGTAAATGACAAAATAACAAATGGAACAATCGGAAATATTATGCTTGTTCAGGAAGCTTTGCAGGAAAAGAAAATTGCTGACATTGCGACAGAAATAGCGAATAGACAGGGTGTTAAATTTGTTATGATAGCAGGTCCTTCATCCTCAGGCAAGACTTCATTTTCACATAGATTATCAATTCAGCTTATGGCACAGGGATTAAAGCCACATCCAATTCCGGTTGATAACTTCTTTAAAAATAGAGAAGATACTCCGGTAGATGAAGATGGAAAGTTAGATTATGAAGTGATTGAAGCTTTAGATGTAAAGTTGTTTAACGAGATTATGGAGCGACTTTTAAAAGGTGAAAAGGTTGAAATGCCTGAATTTAATTTCGTTACAGGAAAAAGAGAGTATCACAAAGATTATTTGAAACTTAATGATGACGATATTCTTGTTATAGAAGGAATTCATTGCCTTAATGATAAGATGTCATATTCATTGCCAAATGAATCTAAATTTAAAATTTATGTAAGTGCACTTACACCACTTAATGTAGATGAACATAATAGAATTCCTACAACGGATTTACGTCTTATAAGAAGAATTGTAAGGGATGCAAGAACAAGAGGCACATCTGCTGCAGCAACTATAGAAATGTGGCACCGCGTAAGAAGAGGAGAGGAAAATAATATTTTCCCATATCAGGAATGTGCAGATGCGATATTTAATTCAGCGTTAGTTTATGAACTTGCGGTACTTAAGCAGTATGCTGAACCGGCATTGTTTAGTGTGCCAAAAGATGCAGAAGAATATTTAGAAGCAAAAAGACTTCTTAAGTTTTTAGATTATGTTGTTGGAACTTCAAATGAGAATGTTCCAAACAATTCTTTGCTTAGGGAATTTACAGGTGGAAGTTGCTTTAAAGTATGATTTATGATATTGTAGTTATTTGTGAGTAGGATAAATGGTCGCGGATGCTATTGCCGAAAGGACGCAGACGAGGAAAGTCCGGGCTTCATAGGGCAGGATGCCGGCTAACGGCCGGTGGAGGTGACTCCCAGGAAAGTGCAACAGAGAGCAGACCGCCGGATATTCTCCGGTAAGGGTGAAAGGGCAGTGTAAGAGACTACCGCCTTTTTGGTAACAGAAAGGGCATTGTAAACCCCATTCGAAGCAAGACTGAACAGAAAGCATAAAGTGGCCCGCTTGCTTTCGGGTAGGTCGCTTGAACATATTGGCAACAATATGTCTAGATAGATGACCATTCATGACATAACCCGGCTTACAGTCCTACTCATTAATATAAAAAAAATCAGCCAACCCGGCTGATTTTTTAATTTGCATAGATTATAATTTTTCCCAAAGAATTCCCTGTTTTTCTTCACAGTATTTACAACTGTACAATCCTTTTTCTTTATCAGTTAATATAAATATGTGTTTTAATTCCTGCTCGATAGAAGTAATGCAACGAGGGTTTTTACAGTGAAGAACATTTGTGATTGAATCAGGTAAATGTAATTCTTTTTTATCTGTTAAAACACCGTCTTTTATAATATTTACTGTTATATTGTGGTCGATAAATCCTAAAACATCAAAATCAACAATGTCTAAAGGACCTTCGACTTTAATTATATCTTTTTTACCCATAACAGCACTACGTGCATTTTTTATAATGGCAACCTGATAATCTAATTTGTCTAATCCAAGGTATTTGTAGATTGCCATTGCACGACCTGCCTGAATGTGGTCTAATACAAATCCGTTGTTAATCTGGTCTACATTTATCATATTTTCACCTCCAAAAGTGTGAGAATAAGAGCCATACGAACGTAAACTCCGTATTGAACCTGCTTAAAATATACAGCACGTGGGTCGTCATCTACCTCAACAGATATTTCATTTACACGAGGAAGTGGATGAAGTACGAGCATATCATCTTTTGCAAGTTTCATTTTTCTTTTATCTAAAATATAACTGTCTTTCATTCTAATATAGTCTTCTTCGTTAAAGAAACGTTCCTTTTGTACACGTGTCATGTATAAAATATCTAAGTCACTCATAACATCTTCAAGTTTTGTCACTTCTTTAAAAGGTGCACCGGCTTTTGTTAAGTTTTCTCTTATATATTCTGGAACTCGTAATTCCGGTGGTGAGATAAGAACAAATGATATATTTTCATATCTTAAAAGTGCATTTATAAGTGAATGAACTGTTCGTCCGAATTTTAAGTCACCACAAAGACCGATTGTGAGATTGTTTAAACGTCCTTTTAAGGATCTTATTGTCATTAAATCTGTGAGAGTCTGAGTTGGATGCTGATGTCCGCCATCACCTGCGTTGATTACGGGAATAGATGATTTAGATGCTGCAACTAAAGGAGCACCTTCTTTAGGATGACGCATTGCACAAATATCAGCGTAACATGAAATAATTCGAATAGTATCAGAAACACTTTCTCCTTTGGAGGCTGAACTTGAATCAGCTGAAGAAAATCCTAAAACACTGCCACCTAAGTTAATCATGGCAGCCTCAAAACTAAGACGTGTTCTTGTACTTGGTTCATAGAATAAAGTTGCGATTTTTTTACCTTTGCAGGCTTCTTTATATTTGTCTGGGTTCTTTTCAATGTCAGATGCAAGATCAAGTAAATCGTCAAGCTCTTCTACAGAAAAATCCAGAGGACTAATTAAATGTCGCATAAGTTCCTCCTTATCCAATTTTTTTCTACACAATATGATAAGGTAATAAGACAAAATATTCAAGTAAAAAAGTGCAAAAATATACAGAAAAATAGAAAAGATTTTAAAGTTAAAAAAAAACTAGTGGAAAAGTTCGTGAAAAAACGAAAATGTGATATAATTAAATCTGATTTCCTTTAAATATAAAAATGAATTTGAGTCTTTATAATAGATGTAATTGATAAAAATAGTGATTGAGATAATTTAGTAGTTATTTAATTTAGAAGGATGGTGTATATTATGGAATTATTTTATGAAACAATAGAAAAAATGTGTACACAGGTAAAAGAAAAACTATCATTAAAAGAATTTTGCAAAAATGAAGAAATAACAGCCATAATTTTAGGCTCAGGATTAGGTGGGTTCGCTAATAATATAGAAGATGTAAAGAGCATTAAGTATAGTGAGATAGAAGGTTTCCCTATAACGACAAATACAGGACATAAGGGAAGGATGCTTTTTGGCTATATAAATAATAAGGCGGTAATAGTAATGGAGGGAAGAATTCATTATTATGAAGGATATAGCATGAAAGAAGTAGTGACTCCAATATATTTTATGAAATTAATGGGAACTAAAAAAATAATACTTACAAATGCTGCAGGCGGTATAGGAGACAACTTTGAAGTAGGAAATCTTATGATGATTACAGATCACATTACTTCATTTATTCCGTCACCTTTAATTGGAAAAAATGATGAAAGATTTGGCCTAAGATTTCCTGATATGTCATGCGTATATAATAAAAAATTGCAACAGGTAATTAGAAGCGTAGCGGATAGAGAGAATATTGAATTAAAAGAAGGTGTTTATTTGCAGACTACCGGACCTAATTATGAAACTCCTGCAGAAATACAAATGTATAAAAAGCTTGGAGCAGATGCAGTTGGAATGAGTACAGCAGTTGAAGCAATGGTTGCAAATTACCTTCAAATAAAAGTGTGTGGTATAAGTTGCATAACAAATAAAGCAGCAGGCTTGTCAGATAAGGAATTAAATGATGAAGAGGTTAAAGAAGTAGCTTCTAAAGTGGCTAAAGATTTTGAAACACTCTTAAAGGGAATTATATAGAATAGAAAATGCCGGGAGATTAAATCCCGGCACTTTTTTATTGCTCCTGTTCATCAGGGTTATCTTTCTTTATAGGATGTATTGTAATTCGAACAGAGTCGATACGTTTATCATCCATTTTTTCTACTTTTAATGTGCAGTTACCAATAGTAACACTGTCGCCAATATCAGGAAGACGCTCAAGGTTTTCGATTATGAGCCCGCCAATTGACTCGTAATGCTCAGAATCAATATCTAACCCTAACTGATCGTTTAAATCATCAAGGTTGATAGAACCTTCAACGATATATTGATTTTCATTTATTTTTCTAATGACACGTTTTTCGTCTTCATCAAATTCGTCTCGTATTTCACCAACAATCTCTTCGATAATATCTTCAAGTGTAATCAACCCTTCAGCTAAACCATATTCATCAAGGACAATACATAGACTTGTGTCGTTATCACGCATTTCAATAAGAAGATTGTTAAGTTCTTTTTGTGCGTAAGTATAATAAGGCTCACGCATTAATTCTTCAAGTTTGAAATTATCTTTTGTGACATGATTAATAATCATATCTTTGATATTTATAACACCTATTATGTTGTCAGTGCTGTCTTTATAAACAGGAATTCGTGTAAATTTATCACGTTTAACTAAATCTAACAATTCATCGTAAGTTGTAGTAGTACTTATCATTGATATGTCAACCTTTGGAACCATGATGTCTTTAGCTCTTGCGTCACCAAAATCAAACACATTGTTAATCATGTCTAATTCTTCGGACTCGATGATTCCTTCTTCCTGACTTACATCCATAATTGTTCTTAATTCATCTTCTGTAAAATGAGAAGATTTTGATGACGTATCAACACGTAATATCATTAAAATTAATTTTGAAAAATTATCAATTATAAAAATGATAGGAGTTAAAACAAACATAAGAATTGAAATAACTCTTGCGTATGAAAGTGCTACATTTTCTGAATGAATACCGGCAACTGTCTTTGGAATTATTTCACCAAAAATCAATACAACAAAAGTAAGAACGAACGTGCCGATACTTACATATATATTTCCAAATACATTTTGTACAAATAAAGTGGAAATAGCAGAGGCACCTATATTTACTATGTTGTTTCCTATTAAAACGGTGCTAAGCATTTTTGACTGATGCTTTATTACTTTATCAAGGATAATGGCACGTTTATTGCCATCATCAACTAACATACGAATACGCATCTTATTAACTGTTGTTAAAGCCGTTTCTGCAGATGAAAAAAATGCAGATAGTAAAATTAAAACTAATAATACACATAGCATAGCTATGTCACTGGGTCCCACAATATCACTCCTTAATTAAATAAATATTTATGTACATAATTCTATGCGTACATTTAGGATATTGTACAAAATACTAAACTTGATGTCAAGAATGGCGCATATTTTCCTTTTTAAATAAAAATGTATTCCAAATAGTCATATTTTATAAATAATGAAATAGAATTGTAAAAAGCAAAATTGGAAAAAGGAATGAAAGAAACAGTTTTATCAATAATTAAGGTGATTTTTGCACAATTAGTACTTACGGCAGTTGTTATATTGCTGGCTTCGTTTATTACATACAAATTAAAAGTAAGTGATTTTGGGTACAAAGTAATAGTAATGGTAGTATATGGGATAGTTACATTTATTGGTGGGATGATTATAGGAAAAGTAAAAAACAAAAGGAAGTTTTTATGGGGAGCGCTGACAGGTGGAATTTATATAGGAATGATAATGATTGTGGCATTTGCAATAGCACATAATGGAGAGTCTAGTGTGGTGAAAATGGTACCAGCTTTAATAACTTCATTAGCAGGTGGAATGCTTGGAGGAATGGCAGGGTGATGTAGGAAAAACAATATGAAAAAACGTTTTAACTGTATAGTAAAAAATAGTTTGAAAAAATATATTCATGTGTTATAATATTTTTTGAATTGTACAAAAATAAATAAACTGGAGGAATATCATGAAACATATTAAGACATTAACATCAAAAACATTAAAGGAAACAATGAAAAAAGGTGGATGTGGCGAATGTCAGACATCATGTCAGTCAGCATGCAAGACTAGCTGTACAGTAGGAAATCAGACTTGCGAAAATAAATAATTTTATAATGAAGTATGTCTATAACAGAGCCGACGTTTGTCGACTCTGTTATAGTGCGTTATTGCATAAACTTTAAAAATTATGACATACCATTAAATGGAGAGGAGAAAATACAGTGATTCACCAGTATAAAAGTAATGGTTATAATATCGTATTAGATGTAGAAAGTGGAGCAGTTCATGTTGTGGACGACATTACATACGATGTTATTTCATTATATGAGGAGAATTCTGCTGATGAAATAATTTCTAAATTAAAATCATCATATAATGAGGATGAAATAAGAGAATGTATTTCAGAAGTAAAGGAACTCGTTGAAGATGGACAGCTGTTTACTGAAGATATTTACGAACCATTTGTGGAGAAATTTAAAGAAAAGAGACAGACAGTTGTAAAGGCATTATGCCTTCACATAGCACATGACTGTAATCTTGCCTGCAAATATTGTTTTGCAGAAGAAGGTGAATATCATGGAAGAAGAGCATTAATGAGTTTTGAAGTTGGAAAGAAAGCTTTAGATTTCCTTGTTGCTAATTCAGGTAACAGAGTTAATCTTGAAGTTGACTTTTTTGGCGGAGAGCCATTGATGAACTGGGATGTAGTTAAGCAGTTAGTTGCGTATGGTCGTTCATTAGAAAAACCAAATAACAAGAAATTTAGATTTACTCTTACAACAAACGGAGTTCTGTTAAACGATGAGGTAATGGAATTCGTAAATAAAGAAATGTCTAATGTTGTATTAAGTCTTGACGGAAGAAAAGAAGTAAACGACAGAATGCGTCCGTTTAGAACAGGAAAAGGCAGTTATGATTTGATAGTTCCTAAATTCCAGAAACTAGCAGAAAGCAGAAATCAGACAAATTACTATATCAGAGGAACATTTACAAGAAATAATTTAGATTTTTCAGAAGATGTTAAGCATTTTGCTGATTTAGGATTTAAGCAGATGTCAATAGAACCTGTAGTCGGACCGGAAGAAGACCCATACTCGATTAGAGAACAGGATCTTCCACAGATTATGGAGGAATATGACAAGTTAGCCCTTGAATACATTGATCGATACAAGAAAGGAAATGGATTTAATTTCTTCCACTTTATGATTGATTTGACACAGGGACCTTGTGTTTATAAGAGATTGTCAGGATGTGGTTCAGGAACAGAATATCTGGCAGTAACGCCATGGGGTGATTTCTATCCATGTCACCAATTTGTTGGAAATGAAGATTTCCTTATGGGAAATGTAGATGAAGGAATTACAAAACCTGAGATTGTAAAAGAATTTGGCAATTGCAATGTATATTCTAAAGAAAAATGCAAGAATTGTTTTGCTAAGTTTTATTGCAGTGGTGGTTGTGCAGCTAATTCTTACAATTTCCATGGCACAATTAATGATGCATATGACATTGGATGTGAAATGCAAAGAAAAAGAGTGGAATGCTCTATAATGATAAAAGCAGCGTTAGCTGATGAATAAGAAAGAGGTTTTATAAAATGAAGAAAATGAACAAGACAAGAGGAATCGTTTATGCCATCTTATCTCTTGTAATTATCGCGTGTCTTGGAGGCATTGTCTTATTTGGTCTTCCAAATTGGAAATGGCTCGGAGCTTACAAGGATAGTGGTAAAGCGGCAAACATCACACAGGGACTTGACCTTAAGGGTGGTGTAAGTGTTACATATCAGGTATCTGATGACAATCCAAAGTGGGATGCAACAGATTTATCTGATACAGTTTACAAGATGCAACAGAGAGTTAACCAGTTTAGTACTGAAGCCACAGCATACAAAGAAGGGGATGACAGAATTACTGTTGATATCCCGGGCGCAAATGATGCTGATGAAGTAGTTGAACGTTTAGGTAAGCCTGGTTCATTATATTTCTGTACAAAGAGTTCTACAGATTTAACTGAAGAACAGTTAGCAGAAACAGATGAAAATGGAAACAAGAAGTATGTTCAGCTTACTGATGGAAATTATGCAGGATACTATCAGATTTGGTTAACAGGTGATGACATTGCAGATGCTCAGGGACAGCAGTCATCTGACAGTAAAACTAAAAAATCTGAAGCAGTAGTTTCATTAACATTTACAGATGCCGGATCAACAAAGTTCTATAACATGACATCACAGTATGTTGGTAAGTCTACATACATTATTTATGATAATGAAGTAATTAGTGCGCCAACTGTTCAGGCAGCAATCAGTGGTGGACAGGCACAGATTGATGGTATGGCAGATATGGATGAAGCTAATAATCTTGCTTCAAATATCAGAATTGGTACTTTGAATTTATCCTTGGATGAAATCAGTCACAAAGTTGTTAGTGCCCAGCTTGGCTCTGATGCATTAAGTAAGTCAATTAAGGCAGGTATCATTGGATTTATAATAATTATTTTATTCTTATTATTAGTTTACAGAATTGCCGGTGTTGCAGCAAGTTTAGCATTGGTAGTTTTCGTTGAGTTAGAAATGCTTACATTAAACGCTTTTGACTTAACATTATCATTACCTGGTATTGCAGGTATTATTCTTGGTATTGGTATGGCAGTAGATGCTAACGTTATTATTAATGCCAGAATCAGAGAAGAAATTGCTGCAGGAAAGACTGTTAAGAGTGCAATCACAATTGGTTTCGATAAAGCTAAATCAGCTATCGTAGATGGAAATATTACAACACTTATCGCAGCTTTAGTTCTTTTATGGAGAGGTTCAGGTACAGTACAGGGATTTGCTCAGACTTTAGCTATCAGTATTGTATTCCAGTTATTTACATCATTATTTGTATCTAAGTGGTTTGTATGGATTCTTTACTATTTAGGATTCCAGGGCGAAAAGTTCTACGGAAAAGAAAAGACAAGAAAGGCAATTCATTTCTTAAAGAAGAGAGTTGTATTCTTTGCACTTTCAATAATTGTAATCATTGGTGGATTCGCAACAATGATTGGATACTCAGCAGCCGGAAAAGACCCATTCTTCTTAAGCGTTGAATTTAAGGGTGGTAGCTCAGTAACAGTTGACTTTGATAAAGAATATACAATGGATCAGTTTAATGATGAAATTAAACCTGCACTTGTAGATACATTAGGAACATCTGATATTCAGGGACAGAAAGAAACTGGTTCAAATAAATTCGTTATTAAGACAAAGAAACTTGAAGGCGATGAATTTGATGCATTTGAAAAATTATTAATTGAAAAATTTGGTGCCGTAGACAGCAAGGATAATTTCCAGAACACTATGATTTCTGCAACAGTAAGTAAAGAAATGAGAAGTGATGCTGTATGGGCAACAATCATTGCAACAATATGTATGTTAATCTATATTTGGATTAGATTTAAGGACATTAAGTTTGCTTCAGCAGCTGTAATTGCATTAATTCATGACGTACTTGTTGTTATTGGATTCTATGCAGTATCAAGAGTAGCAGTAGGAACAACATTTATTGCATGTCTTCTTACAATTGTAGGTTATTCTATCAATGCTACAATCGTTATTTTCGATAGAATTAGAGAAAATAAGGCATCAATGAAGCGTGGAGATGACTTAGAAGAATTAGTTGACTTAAGTATCACACAGACACTTACAAGAACAATTTACTCAAACGTAACAACATTTATCATGGTATTTATGATATTTATCATGGGTGTTACATCAATCAAAGAGTTTACATTACCATTAATGGTAGGTTTAGTATGTGGTGCTTACTCATCAGTATGTATAACAGGTGCTGTTTGGTTTGTTCTTACTAAGAAATTCGGAAAGAAAAAAGCTAACTAAAAAACACATAAAATATACTTTATAATAAAATGAACGGGGCTGTAAAAGGTGCCGTTCATTTTGTGTTATGCACAATGAGCCAAATACTTTCAGTTTTTGCTTGCAAAGAAAAATGAAAGTATTTGGCGAATGTATAATCACTGAGAAGAAGCGAAGCGAATTCGAAGTGTTATACACGGCGAAGCCATGTGCATAACACAAATAGAGAGGGTATAGAACTGGCGAATGTATAATCACTGAGAAGAAGCGAAATTTTAAACCTGAGGTTCAAATATGGAAAAATGGATTGTATTTGCAAAAAAAGCAGATTTTAATCAAATTGCAAAAAAATATAATATTAGTCCAATGTTGGCAAGAATTATAAGAAATAAGGATATAATAGAAGACAAAGATATTAAAGAGTATTTATATGGCGATATAAATGAACTCAATTCTCCATGGCTGCTAAAAGATATGGAAAAGGCTGTTGAAATAATAAAAATTAAGATAAGCCAGCAAAATAAAATAAGAATAATATGCGATTATGACATTGATGGTATTTGCTCAGGATATATTTTGCTTGATTCATTAGAAAAACTGGGGGCAAATGTCGATATTGTTGTACCACATAGAATTGAAGACGGATATGGAATTAACAAAGATTTAATAAAAAAAGCGTATGATGATGGAGTAGATACAATTTTAACTTGTGATAATGGAATTGCAGCATATGAGCAGGTTGAATATGCAAAATCACTTGGAATGACCATAGTTATAACAGACCATCATGAAGTACCGTTTGAAGAGAAAGACGGCACTAAGGAATATATTGTTCCAAATGCAGACGCAGTTGTTAATCCAAAACAGGCAGATTGTGAATATCCATTTAAAGAAATTTGTGGAGCGACAGTGGCTTATAAGCTGATTACAGCAATTATAAATTCAATGGGCAGGGAAATGAGTTCAACAAATTATTTGCTTGAATATGTTGCAATAGCAACTATTGGAGATGTGGTGGAATTACAGAATGAAAATAGAATAATTGTAAAATATGGTCTGGATTTACTTAGAAAATCAAAAAATATAGGATTAAATGCACTTATAGATGCTTGCAAATTAAATAAAAATATAATTGATTCGTACCATATAGGATTTGTAATCGGACCGTGTTTAAATGCAAGTGGACGACTTGATACAGCACGAAAGGCAGTTGCTTTGTTAAGAGAAAAAAATCAGGATAAAGCAAAAGACATAGCCACAGAATTGGTTGAATTAAATGACGAAAGAAAAAATTTAACTGAAGAGGGAACAAAGAAAGCTATAGAACAGGCTGAAAATTATAAAGAAGATAAAGTACTTGTTATTTATTTGAAAGACTGTCATGAAAGTATAGCAGGAATAATAGCAGGAAGAATTAGGGAAAAATATAATAAGCCATGTTTCGTGCTTACTAAAACGGCGACTGAGGTTAAAGGCTCAGGTCGTTCGATAGAAGAATATGATATGTATAAGGAACTAAGTAGGATAAAGGAATTGTTTACGAAATTTGGTGGTCATAAATTGGCTGCCGGACTTTCTTTACCACTGGAAAATGTTGATATATTAAGAGAAAAGTTAAATCAACTTACAACTCTTACGGATGACGACTTGTGTTCAAAAGTATGGATTGATATGCAACTACCAATTCCTTATATAACTAAAGAATTTGTAAACGAATTAGAAAAGTTAAAGCCTTTTGGAAAAGGAAACGAAAAGCCGTGTTTTGCTGAAAAAAATCTTAAAGTGAAAAATTTGAAAATCTTAGGCAAAGAAGGGAATGTTATAAAACTAAGTTTAAGGGATGAAAATAATTATGAAATCCCGGGAATAATATTCTCAAGAACAAGTGAATTTATGGAATTTGTAACAAATAAATTTGGAAATGAAGAGGTTAAAAAGGCTTTGCGTGGAATGGATAATAATATAACAATAATGGCTGTATTTTATCCAAACATAAATGAATACAATGGAAATACACAATTACAACTTGTTATAAACAGATTTAGTTAAAAATATAAGTTTTTAATTGTTATAATTGAGAAAAATGTCAAAATAAGGCATAATATAGGGAATGAGAGTATTGAAAAAAATGAAAAATAGAAATAAAATTAGTTATCATAATATTGGAGGATAAATATGCGTAAAGTAGAAGATTACATAAGAAGTATACCGGATTTTCCTGAACCGGGAATTATTTTTAGAGATATTACTACAGTAATGCAGGATTCTGATGGATTTAAGCTTGCAATAGATTCAATGGAAGATACAATTAAGGATTTAGATTTTGATGTGATTGCGGGATTAGAGTCAAGAGGATTTATGTTTGGAACACCTATAGCATATAATATGGGAAAACCATTTGTGCCAATTAGAAAAAAGGGAAAACTTCCATGTGAAACAATTAGTGAAGAGTATAGTCTTGAATATGGAACAGCTGAAATAGAAATTCATACTGACGCAATTAAAAAAGGACAGAAGGTCGTTATTGTTGATGATCTTATTGCAACAGGAGGAACTGTAGAAGCTGCAATAAAGTTAATTGAAAGATTAGGTGGAGAAGTTGTAGCGTGTGTATTCCTTACAGAATTAGTGGATCTTAAAGGTAGAGACGTGTTAGAAGGATATAGAGTAGAATCTATAGTTAAATTTGATGGAAAATAAATAGATATTTACGAAAGATGATCAAGTTGTCACACAATTATGATTATTACATCCTTTGCTATAGTAAAATTTGTATGAAGAAAGGGAAAATATATGAGCGACGACATAAAGATGAATGAATTAAAAATTGAAAATCATGGTGTGATTCCCAAAGAAGAAGAACATACAACGCCTGAGGAACTTTACGAAAGACTAGTTGAAAAAATAAAAAAATATCATCCTTCAGCAGGTGATTTGAAAATAATTGAAAAAGCATATAATATGGCAAGAGAAGCTCATAAAGAGCAGAAAAGAAAATCAGGTGAACCTTATATTATTCACCCTCTTTGTACTGCAATTATATTAGCAGATTTAGAGCTTGATAAAGAATCAATAGTTGCAGGTTTGTTACACGATGTTATGGAAGATACAAGTGTTACAAAAGAGCAGATTACTAAGGAATTTAGTGAAGAAGTAGCAGATCTTGTTGATGGTGTTACAAAGATTACAAAATTAGACTATGATGTTGATAAGGTTGAAGAACAGGCAGAAAATTTACGTAAGATGTTTCTTGCTATGGCAAAAGATATCAGGGTAATTTTGATAAAATTAGCAGACAGACTTCATAATATGAGAACATTACAGTATATGAAGCCTGAAAAACAAAAAGAAAAATCAAGAGAAACTATGGATATTTATTCTCCAATAGCGGATAGACTTGGTATTTCTAAAATTAAAATTGAACTTGATGACCTGGCTTTAAGATATTTGGAACCGGAAAAATATCGTGAGATAGTTGATGGCGTACATGAAAGACTTGAGCATAGAGAAGATTTTATGAATGATTTGATTGCCCAGGTCAAAACATATATTGAAAAAGCAGGAATTAAGGCAACAATCGGTGGAAGGGTAAAGCATTATTTTAGTATTTATAAAAAGATGGTAAACCAGCAAAAAACACTTGATCAGATTTACGATGTATTTGCGGTACGAATTATTGTTGACACAGTAATGGAATGTTATGGTGCATTAGGTGTAATTCATGAAAAGTATACTCCTGTACCGGGAAGATTTAAGGATTATATTGCCATGCCAAAGCCGAATATGTATCAGTCATTACATACAACGCTTATCGGACCAAATGGACAGCCTTTTGAAATACAGATTCGTACTTATGACATGCATAGAACTGCTGAATATGGTATCGCAGCACACTGGAAATATAAAGAAAATATTACAGGTGAATATAATGAAGAACAGAAAATCAGCTGGTTAAGACAGATCCTTGAATGGCAGAGAGATTTGTCTGATAACAGAGAATTCTTAAGCCTCTTAAAAGATGATTTAAATATGTTTTCTGACAGCGTTTACTGTTTTACACCTAACGGCGATGTTAAAAATCTTCCGGCAGGCTCAACACCTATAGACTTTGCTTACAGCATTCATAGTGCAGTAGGTAATAAGATGGTAGGGGCAAGAGCAAATGGAAAAATGGTAAACATTGATTATAAGATTCAAAATGGTGACCGTGTAGAAATTGTTACATCTAATAACTCAACAGGCCCAAGTATGGATTGGTTGAAAATTGTAAAAAGTACACAGGCTAAGAACAAAATTAATCAATGGTTTAAGCAACAGAATAAAGAAGAAAATATTATTAAAGGTAAAGATTTAATAGATAAATACTGTAAAGCAAAAGCAATTGTTTTATCAGATATTATGAAACCTGAATTTACTGATAAGGTTCGTTTGAAATACGGATTTAAGGACTGGGATTCAGTAGTTGCATCTGTAGGTCATGGTGGATTAAAAGAAGGACAGATTGTAAATAAACTTCTTGATGAATATAACAAAGTTCATAAGACGATTGTAAGCGATAAAGATGTATTAGATTCAGTTGATGACAATAAGAACAATGGAATCAGAAAAACTACTTCAAAGAGTGGAGTTATTGTTGAAGGAATGAATGATGTGGCTGCAAGATTTTCTAAATGTTGTAGTCCGGTTCCGGGTGACGAAATTGTTGGATTTGTTACGAGAGGTCGAGGATTATCGATTCATAGAACAGATTGTACGAACATCATTAATTTGCCTGATATAGAAAGAGGCAGATTGATTGAAGCGAGCTGGGCTGAAGATGAAACAAAACAGACAGGAAAATATAATTCTGAAATTACTATTTATGCTAATAACAGAATTGGTATTTTAGCAGATTTATCAAAAGTATTTACTGAAAGAAAAATTGATGTTTTAAGCATAAACAGTAGAACAAGCAAGTCAGGAGTTGCTACAATATCAATGACTTTCCAGATTCAGGGAACAGATGAATTAAGAGAACTTATTGCAAAAATAAGAACAATTGACAGCATCATTGATATTGAAAGAACTACAGGCTGATGTAATAAAAATGGGAGAAGTTAAATGGCAGAGTTAGAAATAAAATGTTTGACAGTTAGCAGTTGCTATACAAATTGTTATGTATGCTGCAACAAGGATACAAAAGAAGGATTCATTGTGGACCCGGGTGATGATTTTGTTAAAATAACAAATTATATTAATTCAATGGATATGAAAGTGGTTGCAATCATCCTTACACATGGTCATTTTGACCATATCGGAGCAGTAGACAAGCTTAAAGAAAGATATGATTTAACAGTATATGCTTCTGAGGCAGAAAAGGACACAATAACAGATACTACAAAAAATCTTACAAGTTATTTCGGAGAACCATTTACAGTTACTCCAGATGTTTATTTAAAAGATGGACAGGAAATTGAAATAGCAGGAATTTTGATGAATATGATATTAACACCCGGTCATACAGAGGGAAGCTGCTGTTATTATTTGCCAAATCATGGCTTGTTATTTAGCGGAGATACATTATTTCAGGCAAGCCGTGGAAGAACGGATTTTCCGGGTGGAAGTGATAGCCAGATTATTAATTCCATTAAAACAAAATTATTAGTACTTCCTGACGAAACTGTTGTTTTACCGGGACATATGGATAGTACAAAAATTGAATTTGAAAAAGGATTTTACAGATGATAGATATACAGATTATGCCTGAACAGTTTGCATATGATGTGCAGTCATTAGTTAAAGCCTTTTATTCAGAACATGATTTTAAAGTAAACCAGGTTGTAGATAATTCTTATAGGATTGTTAAGGTTTATTTTGAAAATGAAATAAGATTTGAACTATATGATAATGATAAAAAGCTTTTTGAAGGATATGAAAAATGCGACTTTTCAAATAGAAAAGAGACAAAGAATATTCTTAAAAAGCTTTTATATCGTGGAATGCAAATTGATACAGGAAAAGAATTGCCGTGGGGAGATTTGACGGGAATCAGACCTGCAAAAATACCGGCGCTTCTTTATGAAGAAGGAAAAAAAGAAGAAGAAATCAGAAGATATATGAAAGAAACGTATATGATTTCTGATGAAAAATTAGATTTGGCAATGTATATTGCAAAAAGAGAACATGAAATTTTAAAGGATATAAATTATAAACAGGGTTATAGCCTTTATATTGGTATTCCATTTTGCCCAACAACATGTCTTTATTGCTCGTTTACATCATATTCTGTTTCATTTTACAAAGATAAAACAGATACATATGTTGATGCATTGATAAAAGAAATAGAATATGTAGGAAGCAGATTAAAAGACAGGGAACTTAATAGTGTTTATATTGGTGGGGGAACACCCACAACACTAGAGCCTTATCAGCTTGATAAATTAATTACAGCATTAAAAGATAATTTTGATTTTTCAACTGTTAAGGAGTTTACGGTTGAAGCGGGACGACCTGATAGTATTACATCAGATAAACTAGATATGTTAAAAAAACATAATGTATCAAGAATATCAATTAACCCACAAACAATGAATCAGGAAACTTTAGATATAATTGGAAGAAGACATACTGTAGAGCAGGTTATTAAAGCCTTTAATCTTGCAAGAAAAAAAGGCTTTGACAATATAAATATGGACTTTATAATAGGACTTCCTAATGAGACGGTAGATATGGTTAGACATTCAATGGAGGAGACGAAAAAACTTAATCCGGAAAGTCTTACAGTACATTCATTAGCAGTAAAAAGAGCAGCCAGACTTAATACTGAAAAAGAAAAATATCAGGATTATACTTATGAAAATAATTCTAAATTAATGAATATTACAATGGATTACTCAAAAGAAATGAATATGAAACCGTATTATTTATATAGACAAAAGAATATGGCTGGAAATCAGGAAAATGTCGGATATTCAGTTTATGGCAAAGAATGCCTGTATAATATTTTGATGATGGGAGACAGACAGGATGTTTTTGCACTTGGAGCGGGCGGCACAACGAAAATTATGTCAGAAGACAGATTAAGTGCAAAAAGAATAGATAATGTAAAGAATGTAGACCAATATATTGATAGAATTGATGAAATGATTGCTAGAAAAAAAGAATACTTTGACAAATTATAAATAAAAGGTTGAGTATTTCACAAAAAGAGTGTAAAATTTTATAGTTAAATCAGTGTTAAATAGAGGAGAAATAAGATGGCCTTAAGTAAAAAACCGGTTACCGGAATGAAAGAAATTCTTCCGGAGGAAATGAAGATAAGAAACTACGTAATGGACGTAATTAAAGAAACATATAGTGCTTTTGGATTTACTCAGATAGAAACACCTTGTGTTGAAAATATTGCTAACTTAAGTAACAAGCAGGGTGGAGAAAATGAAAAGCTGATTTTTAAGATTTTAAAAAGAGGAGAAAAATTAAATCTTGAAACAGCACAGACAGAAATGGATGTTGTTGATAATGGTTTGAGATATGATTTGACAGTACCTCTTGTTAGATTTTATTCAAATAATGCAAATAATCTTCCTTCACCATTTAAGGCACTCCAGATGGGCAATGTATGGAGAGCTGACAGACCACAGAGAGGAAGATATCGTCAGTTTATGCAGTGCGATATTGATATATTAGGTGAGCCAAGTAATCTTGCAGAAATCGAACTTATTCTTGCAACAACAACAACACTTGGTAAACTTGGATTTAAGAATTTCCAAATTCGTATTAACGAAAGAAGAATCTTAAAGGCAATGGCTGCATATAGTGGATTCCCGGAAGAAAGTTATGATAGTGTATTTATCATTCTTGATAAGATGGATAAGATTGGACTTGAAGGTGTAAAAGAAGAACTTATTAAGTATGATTTTGATGAAGAATCAGTAGAAAAATACACAAATTTATTCAAAGAAATTGAAAACAAAGAAAATCCGGTTACTTATTTAGCAGAAAAATTAGACGGATTTATGGACGATGACGTAAAGCAGTGGATGGAAGAAATTATTGATAGTGTAAGAGCTACTAAAGCTTCAGAATTTGAAATAGTATTTGATCCAACATTGGTTAGAGGAATGTCATATTATACGGGAACAATATTTGAAATTGCAATCCCTGAATTTGGCGGAAGCTGCGGTGGCGGTGGACGTTACGATAAGATGGTTGGTAATTTTACAGGAAGAGATGTTCCTGCGTGTGGATTTTCTATTGGATTTGAAAGAATCGTTTTATTGTTAATGGAACAGGGATTTAAAGTTCCAACAGAGAATAATAAGGTAGCTTATTTAATAGAAAAAGGTGTTAATGGTGAAAGATTATGTGAAGTAATCGCTAAAGCACAGGAAGAAAGAAAAACAGGAAATCAGGTTCTTGTTGCAAGAATGAATAAGAACAAAAAATTCCAGAAGAGTCAGTTAGAAGAACAGGGATATAATGAATTCAAAGAATTTTATAAAAATCCTTTAGCATAAAGAAAAATAGGAGGAGAGTCATGGCAGAATCAATGCAGGGACTTCATAGAAGTCACAGATGTACAGAAGTATCAAACAAAAATATTGGTGAAACAGTTACAGTTATGGGCTGGGTTCAGAAGAAAAGAAATTTAGGAAGTCTTATTTTCGTAGATTTAAGAGACCGTTCAGGTCTTCTTCAGCTTGTATTTGATGATAATGACAAAGAAGTATTTGAAAAAGCAGGAAAATTAAGAAACGAATTCGTAATTGCTGCTGTAGGAACTGTAAATAAGAGAGCAGGTTCAGTTAATGAATCTATGGAAACAGGTGATATTGAAATAAATGTTACAAGTTTAAGAATTTTATCTGAATCAGAGACACCCCCAATTCCGGTAGATGATGATGCAAATACAAAAGATGAATTAAGACTTAAATATAGATATCTTGATTTAAGAAAACCTCATTTACAGAAAAATCTTAAGTTAAGATCAGATGTAACAACATTTGTTAGAAAGTTTATGGCAAATGAAGGATTTCTTGAAATTGAGACACCTATTCTTAACAGAAGTACACCAGAAGGTGCGAGAGATTACTTAGTGCCTAGCCGTGTTCATCCGGGAACATTTTATGCACTTCCTCAGTCACCACAGGTATTAAAACAGCTTCTTATGTGTTCAGGATGTGATAGATATTTTCAGGTAGCAAAATGCTTTAGAGATGAAGATTTAAGAGCAGACAGGCAGCCTGAATTTACACAGCTTGATATGGAATTATCATTTGTTGATGTAGATGATATTTTAGATGTTAATGAAAGAATGCTTCAGGCATTATGGAAAGAAGTATTAGGAGTAGATGTTACATTGCCACTTCCAAGAATGACATGGCAGGAAGCAATGGACAGATACGGTTCAGATAAGCCTGATACACGTTTTGGAATGGAACTTATCAATGTTACTGACGTTGTTAAGGATTGCGGATTTGGTGTATTTTCAGGAGCAGTAGCAAATGGTGGAACTGTTCGTGGTTTAAATGCTAAAGGACAGGGTGAAATGGCAAGAAAGAAAATTGATGCCCTTGTTGAATTTGTAAAGACTTATGGCGCAAAAGGTCTTGCCTATATTGCAATGCATGAAGATGGAACAATTAAATCTTCATTTGCTAAATTTATGACAGAAGAAGAAATGAATAATCTTATTGCCGCTATGGGTGGAGAACCTGGAGATTTATTGTTATTTGCTGCAGATAAGAATAAAGTTGTATGGGATTCTCTTGGAGCATTAAGACTTGAACTTGCAAAACAGATGGATATAATTCCTGAAGGAAAATGGAACTTCTTATGGATTACAGAATTTCCACAGTTTGAATGGTCAGATGAACAGGGAAGATTCCTTGCAATGCATCATCCATTTACAATGCCTATGGAAGAAGATATTCAGTATTTGATTTCTGATCCGGGACGTGTTCGTGCGAAAGCTTATGATATTGTATTAAATGGTACAGAATTAGGTGGCGGTAGTGTGAGAATTCATCAGGCAGATGTACAGGCTAAGATGTTTGAAGCACTTGGATTTACACCTGAACAGGCAAATGAAAAATTTGGTTTCTTATTGACTGCATTTAAATACGGTGTACCTCCACACGCAGGACTTGCTTATGGATTAGACAGACTTGTAATGCATATGGCAGGAGAAGATAATATTCGTGAAGTTATCGCTTTCCCTAAAGTAAAAGATGCATCATGTCTTATGACAGATGCACCAAATGTAGTTGATGATGTTCAGTTACAGGAACTTCAGATTAAATTAGATTTGAAAGAAAAAGAACAGTAAGAATTAATGTTATAGTGTTTAATTATACTGATGTCTTTTGAATATTAATTTGAATTTTTATAAGAAAGTATATTAGAATTCAATTATTCCTAAAATATACAGAATGATAATAACATTTATAATAAAACAAACAGGCACTCCAATAATGAATTTGGGGTGCTTTGTTTTATGCCTGAAAAACTGCATTCCAAGAAATGCACCCACCGAGCCACCAATAAATGCAGAAAAAATTAAAGTGTTTTCACTTATTCTAAATTTATGCTTTATAGCCTTCTGTTTATCAATTCCATAAAGAATAAATGCTGAAATATTTATTATCAATAAATACAAAATAAGTAATTCATATTTCATAGGTACCTCACTTTCTGTAAATAAAAATTAATAGTTGCAGCGAAGCTTTCTGACTTCGTCTTGGAGTTTTCCGGTATAATCAGCTAATTCATTGTATTGATTAGTGATGCTAGTCTGAATTTCTTTTAAATTTTCAATTTCTGAATTTTTATCATCTAATATTTGGTTGAAATAAGCCTGTAATTTTTCTAATTCCTTATCAGTGTGCTTTGTTAGATTAGATGATGAATCAGGATTAGAAGAATTATACTGTTTAGATAATAAATTTACAATAGAATAATCTGAATTTACACTGTATATATCAAAATCCTGTGAAGAATAGAATACAAATAAATATAATAAAGAATCGTATGAAAATACATTAAAACCGGAAATTATTTTGTCTGATTTTAACAACGTAAAATCTTTGGCAAATGTTGTGTATCTGCTAACCCTTATGGAAAAATGACTGTCTTTTAAATTATGACTGCAATAAAAAATGTTCAGGCAATTATAAAATTGAATAAATTTGAAATTTGTATTTTCAATATTAGAACTTGGAACATTTCCTTCAATGATATAATCTTCACGTATATTAAGGTTATCCATTGAAGAAATAACGGTCTGATGATTAAGGGATATGTAATGAATGAGTTTTAAATCAGAACAAATATCAAAATCAGACTCTACATCAGTAAAAATAATTCCGTGATTTCGGATTCTTCCTGAATTAATTGAGTACATAGTAACTTTTTCATTTTCTAAATAAAATATAACCGGTTGTCCGGATTCTAATTGTGTAATTTTATACATACAAATACTCCTTTTAATATCTTTTAAATCACTATTGTGGGAGATGAAATAATTATAAGAAAGAGCATTTTTCACCGCCGGTTCAAATTGACAGATATATTTTGCTTATGACTAAAAGTCCTAATGGCAAAATATATTTGGAAATTTAGAACTGCTGCGAGTGACAAGCAGCGCGAGCGTTCTTTCGATAACTATTTCATCTCCCACAATTATGTAATAAAATATATTCTTGAAAATGAACATTATGAATATTTTGGCATAAAATAAAGTAAACAAAATATGGAGATACAATATGTCAGAGTACAAGGTGATGGATTGCGATGAGTGCTGTAACTGTTGTAAAAGAGAGTGTGATGTTTGCATCAGACCATCTTGCGGGGAGCCGGAAGAATTATCTGTGTTTGCTCCTGTAATATATGATGAAGTAGGAATTAACCTCTGTAGAACGATAACTATTCCGCAGAATATTTTGACTCAATATCCTACAACAAGTTATGTTCAATTATTAGTTGCAAATATAAAAATATACTCAGGAAAAGGATTTTTAACAGGAGAAGAAGAAAATGTTGAATATACAGAAGAAGAACAGCAGGAGATGGGAAATCCACCTGTATTTTCAACTGTAACTACAATACCGGGAAGAGCAAATTGCTTAAGGGTAAAATTAACGGATTTAAGAGTTGTGTTTAATGTAAGATTATTTGACAGTTGCAAAAAATATCTTGCTACAGTACCACTAGAGGCTGTATATCTTCCAGCTGTAGGAACTACGAATTACGATCCTGATACAAATCCAAGGAGTGTAACAGTAGATATGTATGCACCGTATGGAGCATCCTCTGTTTATAATAATTATAATGAATATTTTATTAATTATGTAGGATTTAATATGTATTATAATACAGTGGAAAATGGAATTAATATGAATGCAGTTGCTAAAGTTATGGAGTTTGATCCGGCAACAGGTACAATGTCAGCAGGCATAACATTATATTTGAGAACTGTATACTATGAAGCATATAAATTTAATACAATTGGAAAAACTATACCACCTAAAATGAATACACATGAAGCTGAAAGTAATCCATGTCTAAAATTTGTAGAGGGTGATTTGCTACTTCAGAATGTTAAACCATTAGAATTAGAGCCACCTAAATGTGAAGGAAAAAAGAAGGCAGAATGTAAAGAAAGAAATGAAATAAATCAATGCATAAAAAAAATCCTAAATAATTGCTACAGCGAAAGCGAGGATGAAGAAGCAGGTCAGTAGCGTTCAATGGATTGTTTATTAAAATACCCATAGTTGAAAACTAATGGAACTGCTAAGACAAACCAAAATTTGATGTTAGTAATGAAACTGTGGGTATTTTTGTAATTAAAAATAAATAAACAGGAAAGATAACTATTAACATTAAACTTTACATTTGTTAGTTAAAAAAATAACAATTTTTTAAAAATGGTTTTAAATTTGGCTTTAATGTGATAAAGTGTTATTAGTTCGACAAAATTAGGAGGTAAGATTATGTTTACATTTGAAGAAGTACAGAAAGTTGATCCGGAAGTTGCAGCAGCTATTGCTCAGGAAAATGACAGACAGCAGAGCCATTTGGAGCTTATTGCATCTGAAAATATTGTTAGTAAAGCAGTTATGGCAGCAATGGGTAGTCAGCTTACAAATAAATACGCAGAAGGATACCCGGGAAAAAGATATTATGGTGGATGCGAGTATGTTGATATCGTAGAAACACTTACAATTGAAAGAGCAAAGAAGTTATTTGGATGTACATATGCTAATGTTCAGCCACATTCAGGAGCACAGGCTAACTTTGCAGTATTCTTTGCACTTGTAAAACCGGGCGATACAGTAATGGGAATGAGTCTTGATGCAGGCGGACATTTAACACATGGAAGTAAGGTTAATGTATCAGGAACATATTTTAATATTGTTCCTTACGGTGTAAATGACGAAGGCTACATAGATTATGATGAAGTATTAAAGATTGCTAAGGAAGCAAAGCCAAAGCTTATTGTTGCAGGTGCAAGTGCTTACCCAAGAGCAATTGATTTTAAGAAATTTAGAGAAATTGCAGATGAAGTAGGTGCATATTTAATGGTAGATATGGCACACATCGCAGGTCTAGTTGCAGGTGGACAACATATGAGCCCAATTCCATATGCTCATGTAACAACAACTACAACTCATAAGACACTTCGTGGACCAAGAGGTGGATTAATTTTATCAAGTGAAGAATTTGCTACAGAACATAAATTAAATAAGGCAATTTTCCCAGGAATTCAGGGTGGCCCTTTAATGCATGTAATAGCAGGTAAGGCAGTATGTTTCAAGGAAGCATTAGACCCATCATTTAAAGAATATGCTAAGAACATTGTTGATAATGCATCAGCTTTAGCTAATGGTTTAACAAGCAGAGGATTTGACCTTGTTTCAGGTGGTACAGATAATCATTTAATGCTTGTTGATTTAAGAAGCAAGAATATTACAGGTAAGGAATTTGAAATCGCATTAGATGCTGCAAACATTACATGTAACAAGAATGCAATTCCAAATGACCCACAGAAACCTGGCATTACAAGTGGTGTACGTATTGGAACACCTGCAATTACAACAAGAGGCTTAGATACTTCAGATATGGATTTAGTTGCACAAGCTATGACATTAATTGCAGATGATGCTAATGCAAATCAGGAAAAAGCAAAAGAAATTGTTAAAGGACTTACAGATAAGTATCCTTTATATAAGTAATTTTTTCTTATAAATATTTAATATTTATTTAAAAATGTATTTTAAAATAAGTCTATGGTAAAATGAGACCATAGACTTATTTTTTTAGGAAAATGTACGGAGGTAACAAAAAATGAGAGTGATTGATTTAATATCAAAGGCAAAAGAATATCTGGTTGCAGGGATTGTTATAGTTGCCATATTAGCAATTATTATAGCTGTTGGTTATTTTATAGTGTATAAGAAGATTTTAAATGGCAAAAAGCAAATAAATAAGAATAGTGTAATATGGTTAATTATATTTGGAGTTTATTTAGCTGTTGTGTTGATGGCAACTATGCTTGATAGAATTTCAACAATGGGATTCAGAAAAAATATAATTCCTTTATTTTATTCTTATAAATCAGCATGGAATAATTTCTCGGCTATTGAATGGAGAAACATTATTCTAAACATTTGTATGTTTATTCCATTTGGTCTTTTGCTTCCGTTTGGAATTAAAAAGGCAAAATACTGGTGGGTTACATATGTCTGTGGGTTAATTTTTACAGTCTTAATTGAAAGTGTGCAGCTTATTACAGGAAGAGGCGTATTTGAATGTGACGATGTGTTCAACAATTTGTTAGGAGCAATGATTGGATATGGTTTTTATGTTTTAATAGCTTATATTTATGCATGCAATAAAGGAAATAAGAGTGGAATTAAAAAAGTAATATTTAGTTTTGTTCCTTTATTTGGCACGATTATAATGTTTGGTACAATATTTGGAATATATAATTCACAGGAATTTGGAAATTTGAACCTAAATTATATTACAAAAGCAAATGTAAAAAATGTATCGACAAATGAAAAGTTAAGCAATGAAAAAGCAACATATCCTGTTTATATGGTTGAAGGTACAAATAAAGAAAAATCGAAACAATTTGCCAAAGAATTTTTGGAAAATGTTGGAGACAAATTGGATGATTCTTTGACAGATTTGTATGACGAAACAGCTATTTATCATGGAGAAATAGGTAATGTATCTGTTGAATATATAGATGGTACATATACATATACGGATTTCAGTATATATTTTGATGAAGAAGAGGATGGAACGACAAAAACTGACTCGCAGGTAACGGAAGATAAACTTAGAGAAATGTTAAAAGATTATGGTGTTTATATTCCGGCAGGTTGTACATTTGAAAATAAAGGTGACGGAATATATTCTCTTAGTGCAGATAAAATTATTGAAGATGAAATTATGTATAATGGAACAATTGAAGCAACTTGCTATCAGGGAGATAAGATAGGGGATATAAATTATAATATAGTTAAATGTAAGAAGTTAAAAGATGTGAAATGTATTTCATTAAGGGATGCTTATGATATGATTAAAGAAGGAAAGTTTAATTATTATTCAAATGAAGAACTTGATGTTAAAGTAAAAAATGTGGGTGTAGATTATTTTACTGACACAAAAGGATATTATCAGCCGGTATATGTTTTTAATGTTGATATGAATGGTGAAGAAACCCAGATAGATATACCTGCACTTAAGAAGTAATGAATGTAATAAAACTTTATGAAGAGGTGACAAACATATGAAATCAAAATCAGAAAAGAGTATTGAACTATATTATATGTTGTTAAAGCGTGGATATCCGGAAGAATTTTGTGACCAAATCACAAAAAACTTAAACACTGATTGGACAGCACAGCGTATGATAGGTTATCTGTCGCATTATGATAAACTTCCGCTTGAGGAGATAGTAGATGAAATGTTGGCAATACTTAGCGATAGAAATAGAATTATGATGAAACATGATTTGGAAGAGTCTAATGCAAGATGGAATGATTACTTGAATAGATAGAGTCTTATTTGCTAATACTACAAACATGATGATCAGAAATTTTTTAAAGTGTGGAATAGCAGGTTGGTGTATGGAGGTCGTTTGGACGTCCATAATGGGAATAAAGAATCATGACAGAAAAATGATGGGAAAGACCTCAATATGGATGTTCCCAATATATGGACTAGGTGCAGTTATTAAACCGCTAAGTAGAAAAATTAGAAAATTTAATATGATATTTAGGGGATTTATTTATATGGCTGGAATTTACTTCGTGGAATTTATTTCGGGAACGATATTACAACGAAAGAACTGCTGCCCATGGAATTATAGCAAATGTAAATATAACATAAAGGGAGTTGTGCGCCTAGATTATGCACCTTTGTGGTTTATGGCAGGGCTTCTTTTAGAAAAAGTGGTAAATAAACAGGAAAAATAATAAAATCAAAAAATAAATGGGCAGATAGGATGAAACCTTGATGCCCATTTATTTACTAAAAAAAATTAATATAAACAATTATTTCGTTTAATTTTATA